>JAEEGH010018522.1_pt1 | contig 14706 bp, 17 predicted proteins | sample 9134181 | NCBI WGS metagenome assembly JAEEGH01 (sample SAMN16246544, study PRJNA631951) | gut metagenome | biome: gut microbiome; feature: rumen; material: DP-attached | host: Bos | place: Iran: Karaj | collected 2018-10 | reverse complement strand
TTCGTAATCGGACGAGTTTGCAGTATCAAGGGCGAAGCTATTGTGACTGGCGCCATAATCACAGTAATACATTCGGTAAAATCATAATGCTACTCCACGCCGATGCCTCAGCGTTTTATGCGTCCTGCGAACAGATTTTTCGTCCAGACCTTCGCGGAAAGCCTGTCGTTGTACTTTCAAACAATGATGGAGTTATAATCGCTCTAAATAAAGAAGCTAAAGCCTTAGGTATTAAGCGCGGAGACCCGTTTTTTCAGGTGTGCGACGTGTGCGAATTGCGGAAAGTCACCGTTTTTTCGAGTAATTATACGCTTTATGCTGATATTTCAAGGCGAATTACGTCGATTTACATGGAATATGCACCGGATATCGAAGAATATTCCATTGATGAATCCTTTCTTTTCTTCGATAAGTGTAATTTTTCTGTTTCTGATTGGTATGAAATTGGCCACGAATTAAAACGGCGCATTTATAAAGAAGTCGGAATGCCCATTTGCGTTGGAGCGGCTCCGACAAAAACGCTTGCAAAACTCTACAACAAAAAAGCCAAGGAACACGGCGGAGTTTTCGTTTACGAACCTTCAAAGGTAGATGAACTTTTAGTAAAGACTGACTGCGGCACAATTTGGGGAATCGGCCCTGCCCGTGCACGTACCTTGCAGTTACATGGAATTAAGAATGCTCTTGAACTTAAGCATATGCCTTTATGTGATGCCAAAAAGCTGCTTACAATTCAGGGCTTTGCAACGGTACAGGAACTGAATGGCATTTCCTGCATTGATAAAGTTGTCCGCGAAAAGAAGGATGTAATTACTTCCAGCCGCCAGTTTTCCAAAAGGATTTATGATATAAATACGCTGGAATGTGCTCTAGTACAGTATGCGGAGCTTGCCGTTGAGCGTCTGCGTGCTCAGAAAAGTGAATGCGGTGCTGTTTCAATTTACATTTCTACCTGCAATTACTATGCAGATAATCCCAACGAACAGTATTCCAACGGTGCATTTGTTGAATTACCACGGATGACCAGTTACACGCCGGATATAGTAATGGCTGCCAAAGCTGCCCTTCCCCACATTTTCCGTTTGGGCTACGGTTACAAAACAATCATGGTCACTCTGATGAAACTTCTTCCCGAAGCTTTCCAGGGTGATTTATGGATTGATCCAAAAGAAGATGAAAAGAAACGCCGTCTTATGACCAGTCTTGATAAAATCACAAAGGCATATGGCCGTGGAGCTCTTACTCTAGCAAAAGGTTTTGAGAATACCGGCTGGGAAATGAAACGGGAGTTTTTAAGCCCCTGCTGGACCACGAGGTACGGGGATTTTCCGAAGATACATTAATGAGTTTTCAATTCTGGATGTAGGCTTTCTAGTTCTTCAAGAGTGAACTTGTGAACATTTTCACCTGTAAAACTTAATTCACCTTTATATCTGAGACCCAAATGAGACTGGAGTTTTCCTGTTTCTTTATCCAGTGCCATTTCAAATTCTTTTTTCCTGCCATTTTCCTCAACAAGGTTTTCTATTGGTAAATTTATGAAGGAATATATAACTGGTTCTGGATCATGGTCGGCAAATCCGATTATGCTGTCTAAGGCTTCCTGCTGTTCTTGGTTTAATGGTGGTAATTCATAATTTATAATTGAAAGACCTTCATATAACTTCCATGCAATGGTTCCGATTTCTCCGAAATGATAGGCATTTTTTGAAAATTTAATAGCTTCTTGTAATGAGCTTGTTAGATATGTATCGTTATATTCGTAAAACACATTATTTTTTAAGGCTGAATGGGCAGCAATCAGATAATCTAGAATATCATTTATTTCTTTAGAGTTTTCACCGCTGTAGACTTTATCAAAGCCATTGACATCATATATCTTGCTTAAGAGTTCTATCATCAGGAAGCATTTTTTCTTCATCTCTCCCCTTTCCTCTTTTGACATATAGCCAATAAAATCATCTGTGCCATGATAAAGAGGTGTTTTTAGGTATTTCTCCATGCGAGTCTCCTTTTACTTGATAATTATAGCATAAAATTCAATTACTATCATTCTTTGATAGTGTTATAATGTTATTTATATTAGTATGAACAATAAATTAGATTATATAGCCATTGATTTTGAAACTGCGAATCAGTACCGGAACAGTGCCTGCTCTGTGGGACTTGTGCGTTTTATTGATGGGAAAGAGGTCGATTCCTGTTATTCTCTGATTCATCCGGCTAAGATGTATTTTATTCCCGAGTGGACTCGTGATATTCATCATATATCTTATAATGATGTCCGTAACAAGCCCTACTTCCCTGAAATCTGGGATACAATGGTTATGCCGTTTGTAAATAAGACTCCCGGAGTTCCATTTGTAGCTCATAACGGGAATATGTTTGATATGCCTGTAATCCAAAGCTGCTGTGAGTATTTTGGGATGGATGTTCCAAAAATAGAATATTTTGATTCCCTTGTGGTTGCGAAAAAGACCTGGCCGGAGCTGGAATCTCATAGGCTTACAGAACTTGGAGCGCATTTTGGAATTGAGTACCTTGCTCATGATGCTCTTGAAGATTCCAGAACCTGCGGACAGATTATCAAACTTGCGGCTGAAAAATGGGGAGTAAGTTCTGTTGAAGAGCTTCTAAAGGCCTGTGGTACTTCAATCAGGGCTTTTTAACTGAAAAATTTGCGTTTTTTTCTGCACAAAAAAAACATAATGCCATTTGTTGGCACTATTGACTATTATAATAAGAGCCATAAAGTAGAAAAACGGCCATCTGGTGGCCACAAGGAGTTCTTTATGGAAAGTGTAATTGCAATTTTTATGGTAGTAAGTGTAATGGTTTTGTCAGTTTATTTTGCAAACTGGATAAAAGATTCAGCAGATGAAAAGCATCAGAAACTGAATGATATCTTCACTTTCTGTCTGCCGTGTGTCGCAACTATGGTAATCGGAATAGCTGTTATTTCTGATATTTTGTTACTGCCGATTGTAATTACAGCTGCCCTGTTCGCCGGAACTTTGAGCCTCCTTGTCAGCCTGACTGAAGAACAGAAATCAAAGCAGTCTAAGGCTGATAAAGTTGACTTGAGATATATTGTTTTTGTTGTATTCAGAAACTGTTCAATGCCGATTGAACAGAGATAAGGAAAACTAATGGATATTCGCACTGCCCCTTCAGATTTAGAGTCTCATTTTGATAAAACGGTTACGTTGATTCAAAGCGGTAAAGAAATTGAGTACGGTATTATTTATGGCAATAACACTATTGTCTTTATCAAAGCTGGTATGGAAGGCAGTTGTTATGGCTATGAAAATAAATACGTAAGAATTGGAAGACTATTAAACGAAAAACACGGCTGTTCAATTGTTTCTTCTTCAAACCCTCTTGGACTTCATACTGACTTTTCTGCAGAAATGAATTTTATCCGGGACTATGCACTGAAACATAATCTGGAAGATTATAAGGTTTACTATCTTGGGCATTCAAATGGAGCTGCTCTTGGAATTATTAATGCCTGGCATTTTCCTGAGATAAAGAGGCTCGTATGTATAAATGCTCCGCTAATGATGAATCCTCACCAGCTTGTTCAGGGAATCAAAGGGTTTGATGGTGAGAAAATGTTTCTTGTTTATGGCAGCAAAGATCCTTCATTTGATATGGTGAAGCTTTATTCTGAGCTGGAGTCAGAAAAGATAGATTTTGTCCGGGTAAAAAATGCTGACCATAATTTCACAGGAAATCTGGATTTCTTTATTGAATTGCCGGGACTCTTATTATTTGGAGATGAACTGAAATGCAAGAATGTAAAAGTCCATCAGTAGGAATCTGGTGGTTTTATTATGACGATGTTCTCTTCGCAGATCCGGTAGAAGTTGAAAAAGGGCTTCCTTATGGTGACTGTATCGCAGGACTTTCTGACCATGCAGATTATTGGGACAAACTGGAAGCAGCCGGAGAATTAGAGAAGATACCTACTCTGCTTCGCTCTGAATATTTTTACATTCCACGAGGTCGCGTAGTTTTTCATAAAGATACCGGCAGATATACGATACTCCACGGTGGCCTTAAAAAGCGGGAACTGAATAAAATCCGCAAGTTTTTCTGTATTCCAAAAGAACTGACGGATTATGATACGGATTTCCATTACACATTAAAACCTGAGCTTTAATTAGCTCAGCTGAAAACTACTATCAGAAAATGATAGCATTTTCGAAATATGGTGGTATAATATGAGTATGAGTAAAAGACTAACGGATGAAGAAATTCATCAGAATCGATTGCAGCGAGAAGAAAGACAGCGCGAAAAAGATATGGAACTAAGGCTTGATGAGCGAAGTTATACAATCTTAAGAACTCTTAGAGACGCTTCTGAACATCCGGATGTAAAATACAATTCAAAATATTTTGCAAAGTTGTTCAAGGTTTCAGAGCCTACTATTTTCAGAATCATACAGGATTTACGAGAAAAAGGTATTCTTGAAGAAAAACTGGCTCATGGAAGTTACGTGATAAACTCCAGTTATGATGATCTATATTATTCAGAAGATACAAAAAAGAATATTGCACTAGTAGCCAGTCTGCGTGGATTGTTGCAGCAATTTGAGGGAACTCCCCTTTTTGACAGCATCACAAAGCTTATTTATTTTCTGCAGCCGGAAGTTGCCAAGAATGATGCAGTTTTGGCTTCGGGACGTGTCGTTGTTGCTCCTCAGATGGAATATGATATTAATGTTAAAAACTGGGATAAAGTTTATGATGCCATTCATAAAAATCATAAGCTTCAATTCCGATATCTTAAGCCTTATACAAATAATGAGGCACAGCGTACCGTTTGGCCATACCAGTTAATTCTGGATAACGGTTCTGTTTATCTTTGGGCATACAGTGAATGGGCGGATTATATTCTTATGTATGATCTGAATTACATGACCGATATTGTTGTTCTAAAAGATGAATTTGAACTGCCGGAAGATTATGAAATCAATAAATATAGTGGTGGTGGCAGGCTTGGTGCTTTTGCTGGTGACAATGTAGAAAAATTCAAAGTACGTTTTACTGGTTATGCAAAGGACTGGATTAAGCAGCATAAATGGGCAGATGACCAGACTTTTAAGGAAGACGAAGAATCTACCACTGTATCATTCACATCCAGTCAGTTTGAGAAAGTTCTAGAGTTGATTTTGAGTTGGGGCCGTCAGGCAGAACCTCTTGCCCCTGCCCGTCTTGTAAAGCGATGGAAAGAAGAAGTGCTTGCTATGGCAGAAAAAATAAAAGAAAAATAATTTTTCTATCATGGTTTGATAGTATTAGCTGCTTAATATAAAGAAAAAATAAGCCAATTAGGAGGAAATAATATGGCAAACTTTTATTGTGAATACTGTGGACAAAAGTATTCGTCAGTTTCTAGTCTTACTGCAAATTCATGCAGTAGACATCCAAATGGACCTGGTAAAGGTAAACACAAACTTTATGAAGGTTCTGAAAAGTCTCAGTATGTTTGCAAATACTGTGGACAGAAGTATTCATCGCTTTCAAGTCTTACTGCAAATTCATGCAGTAGACATCCAAATGGACCTAGTAAAGGTAAACATGCACCTGCATTGTAAATAATTAAGGCCGGAGTTACTTCATTTATTTTGAAAGCCTCCGGCTTTTTTTTACTCTAACAAAAAACAGAACAATATGTTATAGTTTTATATTAAGGAACTGTAGCTAAAAATGAATGAAACAAGTAAGAAGAAATCCTTCTCAGAATGGTTATTAAATTATGTTGATGGTGATGCAAATACCTGGTTTGAATATTTTATCCTGGGTATTATTTTTATTAATTCTATCTCTTTAGGTTTGGAAAGTACTCCATTTGGATTAAGACATGAACATGTACTATTTATTATAGACCAGATTTGTCTTTACATATTTATCTTTGAATTAATACTGAAGTTCATTGCATATAATAAGAATTTCTTTAAGTACAAATGGAATATCTTTGATTTAATAATTGTGCTAGTTTCTAGTTTTGCAACTCTACCCTATTTTACAGTATTCAGAGTATTCAAAGTATTCCGTTCTGTAAGAATTATTAAGGCTGTAAAATCTTTCCGAGCAATTAAAGCTATGAAGTTTGTAAATGGCTTGGAAAACCTTCAAAGGATTTTGCGTGCAATCGTATTATCATTTTCTGGAATTGTCTGGACTCTGGTTCTTCTTTTTATAATTTATTACGTATATGCAATCGTTGGTACCAATGTATTTGGTTCGGATTTTCCTGAATTCTTTGGAACACTGGGAAGTTCTTTATTAGCATTATTCCAGATAATGACATTTGATTCATGGTGTAGTCAGATTGCAAGACCTATAATTCAGATACATAATTGGGCCTGGATATATTTTGTATCATTTGGTTTGATTTCGGCCTTTGTCATTATGAATGTAATTGTAGGAATTGTTGTTGATTCCATTGAAGAAGCAAGAAGAGAATACGAGAAAAAAGAAAAGGGAAAGCAATATATTACTACTGCTGATTTATCAAAACAAATAACAGATTTACAGAAACAAATCTCTGAGCTGCAGGAACAATTGAAAAAATAATTATAGAACGCCTCATTCAGATTGAGGCGTTTTCCTATTTCTTATTTTTATGTATAACCCAATTTACAATTTCTTCGAGAGAACGGTTTTCGTGTTCTTCTTTTTTATTAATGATGCAGATTCCACAAGCAATTGAAACAATAATAAGTGGAACACAATAAAGCAGGACATTTGCTGCTGTGTACAGTATGACAGGGGAAATTGCATCAAACAATTTTTTTCCTTGCATAAAATAATTTATAGCAGTTCCTCCTGCAATATCTATTAAGGTCATAAGAAGCATTGCCTTCGTGTTCCCTGCAAAAAATCTTGCTGCGCCATCCATGCTGGCAAAAAAATCCATTTCGCAATGCAGATTTTTTTTCATTGTTTCTGCTTCTTCTTCGGTAATTTCGTGATTAGAGTATTTATTATCAATATTAAACATTTTTTGATTCATCGTATCTAATGCAAATCTGGCTGACACTTCTGAAATTCTTCTTACGCTCTTGATTGCTAGGAAGAATGTTACGCCAAGTATAAGCGAAATAAAAATGATTCCTACAATAAATGAGTCATGGCACCAGTAATGTGCTAGAAAAGAAACAAGAGGAAGCTGATTGTCATTTTGTATACCGGTTAATAAGTTGCTTGTAAGTCTGATATTTACTGCCATGGAGTACAAAGTGAAAAACAGAATTTTTCTTGGCAGGCTTTTGTACTTATTCTGGCATATGTAAATCAAAATTATTAAACTTGCTGCCAGCTCAATTCCATAAAATATTTCTACAACAAGTGCAGGAAAAGGAATAAGAAATGCAGCAACTGCTAAGGCATATACAATAATCATGAACCATGAAATTTTGCTTTCTTTCTTTTTACCCATTTTAGTTTACCTTCTTCTGTAGTTTTTTGATGTATTTGAACATACTATGCGGACAATAGCATTTTGCAATGAAGTGTAGGTGCTTTGGAATTCCGTAAAATGCTTCTGCAATTGCACCAGTCATTGCGCCTATAGTATCACTGTCTCCACCGATACTGATTGCGTTACGGATAGCATCCTCAAAGTCATTTGATTCAAGGAAACATTCTATGGCTTGAGGTACGGAGCCCTGACAGGTTGATGACCACTGATAGTTTTTTCGTAAGTCTTCCAGTGTAAAATTCAGATTGTAATAGTTGTTGTTTACATAGTTACGGATTTCATCTTTTGTTTTTCCATTTCTAGCAAGCCATACACAGACTGCTATTGCTTCCGCACCTTTAATTCCTTCCGGGTGATTGTGTGTAACTTCCGTAACAATTTTTGAGAGCTTCTGGCATTCAGCCAGATCTTTTGCAATGAAGCCAACTGGACTTACACGCATTCCTGCTCCGTTTCCAAAGCTATTGTATGGTTCGGGATTATTTGAATGAAGCCATTCATAAAACATTTTTCCATAAGCTGCAAAGCGTTTGCGACCGAATTTCCGTAAACATTCTATTGTTACTTCAGTAAGATTTGAATAATCTTCTTTGCAGGTAACGAGTGCTTTAGCGATCGCCATTGTCAGAATACTGTCGTCTGTGATATGACAGCTTGGCGTGAACAAGAAGAACTTCTTCGTATGAATGTTATGATATTCAAATCTTGAACCAACGATATCTCCAATAATTGCTCCAACCATCTTTTAATCCTCCAAAATTACAGTTATAAAATTGTAAAAACAATTGCTATCAAATTATGATAGAGTTCAAAAAATGAATTAAATTACTATTCCCTGATGATACAGTGGAACATATTTTGATTCGTTGTAATGTTCGTATCCCCAGTCACTGTGCCAGTGTCCGAAGAACCATTTCTTATATGAAATGGATGAGTCGATTGTATTATTAAAAACTACATTGGAATCGCGAAGGAGCTGTTTCAGATTTTCCTCGTTGCAGAAGAAATCATCTGTCAGGGCAATGCCTGCTGACGGACCTGTATGCGAAAGAACATAATCAAACTTGTTATTTTCTTTTATTTTTGCGAAACAGGATTCTTTCTCCCCTTTACTCCACTCCTCCTGTTCCCACCAGGATTCGTGAGGTTTGCGCCAGGCTTTGTCATCACTCAGTGCGCCCCCAAGAACAAGGAAGCGTTTATCATCTATTGTGTAGATTTCGCCTCGCTTGAGATAGAACACATTATCACTGACTTTCAGAACCTTAGATCCAAACATTTCAACTTCTGGCAGTTTTTCGATGATGTCATAATTATCGTGGTTGCCCATTACGGCCAGAATCTTGAAAGGTTTCTGGTTATACCACTTGAGAAGATAGCGGTCTGTATGGTCAACTGGATGGATTCCAGATTCATCAATCGAGCAGTTAAAACTCCATGGAAGCCCAAAATCACCAAGAACGATTGCGGCTGTAATTGCATGGAAATCTGCATTCTGTTCCATGCAGCAAAGCTTCATATTCTTTGATGAGAGATTCGACATGTCTTCGGTATTGTGAGTATCGCCGGTTATGTAAATCAAATTGGAGCCTCCTTGAATCTAATTAATTATACAGGTCAAAACTATCAAATAGTGATAATGCTAAGAAAAAAATCAAAATCGAAAAAAATTATGTAGAACTATCAGGTTTTGATAGCTGTTATGAACTATATTATATGGGAAATGGAGGCACTTATGAGAATAGAAGAAGATGAGAAACTTAAAGAAATGTTGGCGGAACGCAAACACCGTTTGAATGCAAACTTTGTCTGGACCCCTGAGAATAAACAGAAAATCATTGAATTAAATAACGGCTTACTTGAACGATACCGCGAAGCTTATAATGAGCTTGTAAGAATTACTAATGAATTTGAAGAGCGTTACCGGGCTGGTGATAATAATTTTAAAGATTACACGATAGATGTGGAATTCTGGTATAATGCTCCAGAAACCGATAACGAAGAAGAGAACGACCTTCAGTCAAATCTATGTGAAGAAACTAATTTTTGGGGGCCTAGTCTAAGTTCACGAAGCTATAATCGTGATAAAGGGCTAATGATTGAACCTTTTGAAAAGGCTATGTTTATAGATGAACAATCCTGGAATGAAAATCCGTTTAACGTCAAGGAACTCGATGATACATACATTTATTACTTCATGCATGACATCTTCGATCATAATGATACCTATTCACTGGAGGATGCTGTAAAAATGAAAGCGGAGAATTTCTCTTGGCAGCTAGTGATTTGTCTTGAGCATTGGGGAAAGTCTTGCCGGAAATAATAGATTATAAATTTGGAGCTAGAGGATAAGCTAATTCCGGGTCGTCTTCTAGTTCATATCTCATGTATGGGACTTCAAATATATTTCTTATACAATCTCTGCGTCCATGAATACTTTTTTCAATAAGAAGAAAATAATCTTGTGCATAATCTTCTTCATCTCTTGGGCGTTCTCTGTGTAATAACATAATCATATCAGACTTCTTCTTAATTAAACTTGCCAGTCCCTTAAAGTGGCTAATCCTTGGCCAGGCTCCGCTTGGCGATCTAAAAATATGCATTGTGAGGATAACAGGAATGTTCAAGGTTTCTGCTGTTGCTTTTAATGAATCAAGAATTTCTGAAATTGCAACCAGATATCCTTCATTTATCTCACTTGAATCTTGTTGTTCCCAAAGCAATGCATAGTCTAAGATATCTGATAATCCAAAACAATCATCTACAATAATAAGTTTTACTCCATATTCATTAACCATGTTTTTTATTAAATTCGTCAGTTGATGTAAAGATAATACCTGGTCATTCAGATAAAATGGACACGAAGTGATTTTTTCAGATGTATCTTTTATTTTATTTACATCATTTTTATTTAAAGTTCCATATCCAATTTTGTTGTAATTGACTCTTGCTTCTTGAGCAATCAGTCTTCGTATTATCTGTTTATTATTGTTTTTTCCGCATGTAAAAAATCCTACCGGTTGGTTTCGTTTTACAGCAAGTTGTCTGGCTAATGAAATCGAGAAACTTGTTTTACCTACGTAAGGACGGCTTCCTAAAATATTAAGGCTTCCATTACGAAAAGATAGATTTTCATTAATTGTAACATAGTTATCTTGAATAAATACTTTTCCATATGATAAGTCTTCAACGACTTGAGATAAAATATTGCTCATTGGCTGGATTGGATTCGAATTACTCATACAAAATTCCTTTATTTCTTAGAGCTGATGTCTACGATGACACCTGATGTATCTGTCTGGTGATTACCAATGTCCAGAATATAGGCGATCTCATCATCATTTAATTTTTGATTATTTAAGGCCTGTTCTAAAAGTTCTGCAAAACTTAGATGGTCGGGATTCGGATACTTTGCAAGTAATGCACGAATCTCTGCACGATCGGCTGCAGCCTGTTCAATTTCTTTGATTTTTGCAGCACGCTCTTCAGGTGTGTAACGGGTTACTCGTTCTACCCTTCCCGAGTTATATGAAATTCTTTCAATTCTCCTGATTTCACCCATGATTATTCCTCCTACAATTCAAATCCAATATGTCTTGAGCATTCTGAACTTTCAATTTTTTCGTTTCTGCACATTTCGTGTATTTCAGAAATTTCTGGTCGTTCTCCCGTAATCACTTCGTTCATCGCAATTTTGCGGACAATGTTGTCTATCTGACCGCCTGAAAAATCGTAGTCCTTTGCAAATGACATAGCATCCTGCTCTCCAAGCCAGGATAGCTTGTTCATCCAGATTGAAGTCTTTGCTTCTGTTGATGGATTTTCAAACTTTATTTTGAATAAGAAACGACGTTCAAAAGCAGAATCCATGTTGGAGGCCAGGTTTGTCGTTGCAATAAAGATGCCCTTAAGATTTTCGAGCTCTTCCAAGATGATGTTCTGAATTGCATTTTCGGTTTGTGCGCAGTTTCCAGAAGTGTCATTCTTTCTTTTAGAGATAAGGGCATCGGCTTCGTTGAACAAAAGAATTGGCATTTTTTCACATTTTCTTTCTGCAATTTCACAGGCATTTTTGTAGCTGGTGAAAATCTTTTTAATTCGTTTTTCGCTCTCGCCGAACCAGGCAGACTTTGCTTCGCTTATATCTACGTGAACAATAGCGCGTCCTGTTTCTTTTGCTATCTGCATTACAGATTCAGTCTTTCCGGTACCTGGTGCTCCATAAAGTAAAACCGCAACACCAACTGGTAGCCCGTCATCCTTAAGTCTCTGCTGGATTTTTTTCAGTTTTTCTTCCTGCAGCGCGTTTTTGAGACGATCGATTTCTTTCTGGTTTTCTTTACTGTAAAATAGTTTCTTTTCTTTTATGGCATCAGATTTAATCAAAAGTTTTTCATTGATTGATTCTTCGAACAGAAAGGCTTTTTCACCAAGTACAAGTTTCTTTCCCTTATCTGAAAGAGTGATAGAGGCATCAGACAATGTTCCTTTCTTACAGAATTCAATAAGGCCCTTTTTGAACAATTCATGTTTTTCTTCCATCATTTCTGTAGCTACGGAATACCTTCTGCCACCGTCATACAGATCAGAAATAGTAGCGTTCAAATTAGATTCACCGCCATCTAAAACATCATGGGCTACATCATATAAAAAGAACCGATGTGTATGTTCTTGAACTTCAGCCATGACACGCTTAATCATGCTTAGATGTTTGTGTTTAGTTTCATAAGTTGCTAATTCTCTCCAGATGGCAAAAGAACTCATATCCTCTACCCTGCGGGATTCATAGCGGTCTGCAAAATGATTGAGAAAGTCTATATCGTCAAATTCTTTTTTTGCCTGCGGAATAAATTCAACATTATTATAAAGGGAATCACAAAAATCACTTACCGGCTGAAACTTGTCATGGATTCGCTGCCATTCCAAAAAGCCTTTTTCAATTAGTAATTCAATATCTTTTCTCCAGGTCATAATAGTCATTGCAGAAACTTCTAACGTATTACAAATATCTTTCATGGTACATGAATCATGAAAAGCAATGTACTTGTCGCAGGCAATACAGATTATCCAGATTTGTGTCTGAGAAAGCTTATAAAGCTTTGTAAGTTTTTCCATGGAAGCCGTATATTGTTTTGTTTTTTTGATTCTCAACTTTGATTCCTTGAGAGCTCCAAAAACACAAGCCATAGCTTTTGATATGTTCCATTTAACTTTAATTTCCATCATCTCTTTATCCATACTTGCCTCGGTTATGAGAACAATATATCCCACTCTCGCTATCATCTAGCGATAGCGTTTGTATTTTTTTCATAGATTATTGAAAAAAGTATTTCTCTATCAGTGTTTGATAGCATTACCTGATATATTTACAAAATATTATGGAGGACTTATGGCATTGACCCCAGAAGAAAAGGCTATTTTATTAAAACCGGTTCACTGTACAAAATATCTGACCACCGTTCGTGGAAATTATCATTTATTCCATAACCAACAAGATAACAACTGGTATTTCATAAAAGATAATATGCGTGAAGATTATGACGGTAAAGCGACTGATAATATAAGTTCCCATGTTCATAATAAGAAGTTTGATCTGAAAAATAAGGAATTTGAAGGCGTTGTAGCAAAAATCAGTCAGGTAGTTCTTTCCACTACTCTTGGTGTTTATGACAACACTGATATTTTAGATAACATTCTTTGTGCCTGTAATTATGCACCTGCCAAGAAGAAAGGTTGTTCAATTACGGCTGCAACAGTTTTCTTTAGAAATGGCTGTAAGAGAATTGTACCTCTCGATTGCATAAAAGAATTCAAAGGCTTTTCTGACGGAAAAGAAACATCCCGTATTATGAAAAATCTGGATGCATTTATTGAAAGCAGAAGCTCTAATACTATTTTCTATAAACAGAACGGCGATATTGAAATTGAAAACTCCTATTACTCATTTGATTATGAAAAGGGTGAATTATTGCCTTTGAAACGATATTTGATATTGAGTATTAAAAACAGAAAGACAGAGGTAATTGCAGAAGAAGGAAATGAATGGTTCAAGATTAATGATCAAGAATATCTGCAGATAATGGATGTGATGAATAATCAGATTCAGAAAGAATGCGGCTTTATTCCTGATTTGTCTTACGGGCAGACCAATTATGATCGTCTGGTAAATTTTACAAATTATCCGTTTGCTCCAGAGATAAATGAATTTTCCGGTCTGCTTAATTCTAATCCACGCTATAAAGATGATTATAAAAGTCAGTATGCTTATATTGACGAAATAGAAAATGAACTGAAACACACATCTGATTGTGTTAAGAAGTTTATTGAGTTATTTGGACTTTCCTATACATCTAAACTTAATAAAATATTTCTACAGGGACACCGAAGATTTGCTCAATATTTAGCAATCTGGTATACAGGAATTCATAATGAAAACTCTATTGAATCACTCATTGAAAGAGATACCGAGCAGATATTTGCAACTATTATTTTTAATGAAGCAAGATTCAAGCCATATTATATTGATGAAGGATTTGTCAAAGCCGGATTATGGACTATTGACCGCAACTCTTTGTTTTATGATATTCGATTCTTACAAAAATTATATGATGAAAAAACTGTTACACGATTAACAAAAACTATTCTTCCTGAGAGTTATAATCAAGGCGCATGTTATAGAACTTCTGATGCGCTGGACTATTTGCAAAAACTCTATGATGAAAATCTCTTGCCTGAAGATATAATCAAAAAAGTTGGAAAAGAGGGCTTTACTGGATATAACCATAATCTGTTAATGCGTTTATATCGAGATACTCATCCAGAGCCAGAAGAACAATATGAGAATAAGGAAATAACCTATTCAGAAGAAGAAAAGCAGCTGGAATGGGAGAACGGTGGTTATAAATTCTGTCTTCCTGAGGATACAAAACGGCTTGTAGACATTGGTTCCAGAATGAATATCTGTGTTGGTCACTTATATCGGGATAAGGCTGTTGATAAAGAATGTACGATTGTCTATGCGGTTAAAAACAATCAATATGAATTATGTATTGAAGTTTCAAAGCACAAGGACAATCGTTTTCATCTTGTTCAGCGCAGCGCTTTTAATAATTCAAAACCTACAGGGGCAGATATGTCAGCATTCAGACAGTGGTGCAGAGTTAAGAATATCAGTTAAAATGTTAGACTTTTTTATGACTCAAAATAATCTTTGT
>JAEEGH010018521.1_pt1 | contig 14706 bp, 9 predicted proteins | sample 9134181 | NCBI WGS metagenome assembly JAEEGH01 (sample SAMN16246544, study PRJNA631951) | gut metagenome | biome: gut microbiome; feature: rumen; material: DP-attached | host: Bos | place: Iran: Karaj | collected 2018-10 | reverse complement strand
ACTACATTAATTAACACAATCTCCTCAACTCCTTCACTTTTCACTTTTCACTTTTCCCTTCTCACTCCTTCCCTCCTCAACTCCTCATCTCCTTACTCCTCAACTCCTCAACTTAAATTCCGCTCGCCTGGTGCAGTCGTTCCATATTATCGTCCCAGAGGTCGTGCAGGTCGTCAATATCCTCAGGCAGTGCGAAGTCTTCAACATACAGGCAGAGCTCGTCGGTCAGCTCGCTCTTGCCTATTCGCATTTCCCAGTAGGCTTCCGGGTCTTCTTCGTTCACCCACTGCAGCCTGATGTGGCTGTTGCGGTTGCGCTCTACGATCTTAGCCTCCAGCGTATGATGGTCAGTCCATATTTCGCCCCAAGTCAGCGAGATGACGTCGTCGCCAAGGTCCTCAACATGGTCGGCAAGCCATCTTTCCAGGCCGTGCGCCGTGCTTATCTGGTCCCAAACGATGTTGTACGACTTAGTCGTCAGAGGGTATTCTAGATACAGCTTTTGCTTCTTTGTATTCATGATAATCCAGGTTAGTATTATGATTTTGGGGCAAAATTACGATTTTTTTCGTGAATAAGAAAATATTTTCCGTGGAAATTTTGCTATTTCAAAAAATAAGTGTACCTTTGCACCCGCAAAACCGATGATGGCGGGATAGCTCAGCTGGTTAGAGCGCATGATTCATAATCATGAGGTCGCCGGTTCAATCCCGGCTCCCGCTACCAAGGAAAGGTGCTGAAAATGAGGGACTTACAATGAAGTAAGCCCCTTTTTCTTTGCTATAATCTTAAGGCGGTGAAAGTTATGTGAAAGTTCACTCCTTCTTTTAACGGCTTTCGCTTTTCCTGCTTTTTCATGTGTTTTTCAGAAATCTCGGCGCAAAGTCGCCCCTTCATTTGCGCGCGCGCGTTAGCGTATTAAAAATGTGGTGAAACACGACACCCTTGATGAAAAAGCGAAAGAAAATTGGCCAAGCCGAAATGGGATTTGCATCATCAGGATAGATACGGAAACCACATACATAATACCCTTGAAAAAAACCGCCGATTCACGTGAATCAGCGGTTTGACTGGTGGTCGAGGTGACAGGACTCGAACCTGCGACATCCTGGTCCCAAACCAGGAACGCTACCAACTGCGCTACACCTCGATTTTGCTTACCTTTCTCAAAAGCCATGCAAAGTTACTAACAATTTGTTGAACAATGAACATTAGGCGCTGAACATTATTTTTTTTTAACGTTCGCACAGCAATGGGGTGTTGCTTGGAAAACCCGCCGCCTTTTCTCCAAAACCCGCCGCCTTTTCTCCAAAACCCGCCGCCTTTTCTCCAAAACCCGCCGCCTTTTCTTCAAAACCCGCCGCCTTTTGCTTGTAACCCGGTGCCTTTTCGTCAGAACCCGCCACGTTATGCCGAGGTGTCGGTTCAAGTGTCGGTTCCCACTCCCAATAGCTGGCAAATAGCACTGTTTTGCAGCTTTTTCCTGCCTTTTTTACTATAATAATTGTCATTTGCACTTTTTATCCTACACTTCCAACACTTCCTACACCTGCCGGGTGCAAGAAGTGTTGGAAGTGTTGGATGTTTCCTGCGATTCACAATCAGAACGCCAATAGTTAAAAAACAATAATAAGTAGGGAAAACTTCGGGGTTATGCTGCGCAACTCCGAAGTTTTTTGTAATTTTACACCCCAAAACGTCGGTGTGCCTTGGCATACGGCGCTAAATATCGTGTGTGTACTCACCATAGAAGTAACTAAAAGCAGTTATTATGGACTCTCAAGAAAACATCCTCGAGCAGGGGATCAGTGAAGAAAAAGTAAACCAGGAGGCAGCTCCTGAAGTAGTAACCACCGCAGAGGCCGCAGAGGCCGCTGAGCCTCAGGAGGTCTTAGAGCCTCAGGAGGATCAGGCTCCTGTAGAGCGCAAGGTCTATGAGACGAAGAAGGAAGTGCTCGACCGCGTGAAGGAGATTGCCCACAGCGAGGAGATGCCCCAGAAGGACGAGGTCGACTATCTGAAGACCACGTTCTACAAGCTCCACATTGCCGAGCGCGAAGCCAAGCTGAGGGCATACATCGACGGCGGCGGCGACCCCGAACTGTATCAGATTACCCCTGATGAAGACGAGGAAGTGTTCAAGGCCGAGATGGGCGTCATCAGGGAGCGCCGCCAGCAGCAGTTCCGCGAGCAGGAGGCTGAGAAGGAGGAGAACCTGCGTAAGAAGCTCGAGATAATTGAGAAGATAAAGGCCATGGTCACCTCGCCCGAGGAGGCCAACAAGACGTTCCAGGAGTTTAAGGCCCTGCAGCAGGAGTGGCGCGACATCAAGGCCGTTCCCGCCGAGAAGGCCAACGAGCTGTGGCGCAACTACCAGCTGTACGTCGAGCAGTTCTACGACCTGCTGAAGCTGAACAGCGAGGCCCGCGAATACGACTTCAAGAAGAACCTGGAGCTGAAGACGAAGCTCTGCGAGGCTGCCGAGAAGCTGGCCGAGGAGACCGACGTCATCAGTGCCTTCCACCAGCTGCAGAAGCTGCACCAGGAGTACCGCGAGATAGGTCCCGTCTCGAAGGACCTGCGCGAGGAGGTGTGGAACCGCTTCAAGGCCGCCTCGACGGTCATCAACAAGCGTCACCAGCAGCACTTCGAGGGCATCCGTGCCCGCGAGGAGGAGAACTTGGCAAAGAAAACCGCCCTCTGCGAGAAGGTGGAGGCCATCGCTGCCGAGGAGAACAAGGGCAGCGGCGACTGGGAGCGCCATACCAAGGAGATTATCGAGCTGCAGTCGGAGTGGAAGACCATTGGCTTTGCCCCGCAGAAGATGAACGTCAAGATATTCGAGCGTTTCCGTGCTGCCTGCGACGACTTCTTCGGCCGCAAGGCAGAGTACTTCAAGACGCTGAAGGACACCTTCAAGGAGAACGCCGAGAAGAAGCGCGCCCTCATTGAGAAGGCCAAGGCCCTGCAGGACTCTACCGACTGGAAGTCGACGGGCGACAAGCTCATCAACCTGCAGAAGGAGTGGAAGCAGATAGGCATGGTGCCCAAGAAGCTGGGCGACCAGCTTTGGGAGGAGTTCCTTGGCGCCTGCAACAAGTTCTTTGAGGCCCGCAACGCCGCCACTGCCGGTACGCGCGGCGAGGAGCACGCCAACCTGGAGCGGAAGCGCGACGTCATTGCCCGCCTGAAGCTCGTGACCGAGGAGGCCGGCGACAACCTGCAGGAGATGGTGCAGCAACTGGTCAATGAGTATCAGGCCATCGGCCACGTGCCGTTCCGCGAGAAGGACAAGCTCTACGAGGAGTACCACGCCGTGCTCGACAAGCTCTACAAGGAACTGAACATCTCGGTGGCCAAGCGCCGTCTGAACTCGTTCAAGCAGAACCTGAAGCAGGTGGCCGAGCGCGGCGAGAATGCCTTGGACAACGAGCGCGCCCGCCTGTTCCGCCAGTATGAGGCCATGAAGCAGGAGATTCAGACCTACGAGAACAACCTCGGCTTCCTGAGCGTCAGCTCGAAGAAGGGCAACTCGCTCATCGACGAGATGAACCGCAAGGTGCAGAAGCTGAAGGACGACATGAACCTGGTGCGCGAGAAGATCAAGGCCATCGACCAGGAGAACCGCGAGAAGCAGGAGTCGTAATCAGACTCCCGAAAACCCATACAATAATCCCCTCCGCTTGTTCGAACGGAGGGGATTTTCGTTGCCTATACCTTTTATATAATTACTCGACGGTCAGGGTGTAGATGTGGCAGCCGCTGGTGTTCCAGATGACGACATCGCAGTCCTGGTCGATGGTCCAGGTGTAGGTGTCCTGAGTCGTCGGCTTGAAAGCCTCGCCAATCTGGTTGGCAGCGTCGTAGCTGTTGGCATAGATCTGGATGCCGCGGGCATCTGACACTTTATGCGATTCCATGACGACCGTCAGCTTCTGACCAGCCTTCACACCGGGAATGGTGAAGCAGGGACAGGTCTGCTTGCTGCCGCCGCCACCTAACCAGAGGTACGCGCCTCCGGCGTATGGTCCAAAGCCGTTTGATACGTTTGCCTCAGGATAGTTCACGGCAATGGCCAATGAGCGCTTGGCAGCATAGTCGGGATCGAACTTCAGACCCTTCAGCTCCTCGATAACCTTACCGTTGGCTGAGAGCGAACCGTCGGCCCCCACAGTACCAGCGAGCCAGAAGCAGTTGTCCTTCGAAATCTCGGTGGGTTCCTGGGCAGCACCTTCCTTTGAAGGGTCTTTCTCCACATCGCTCCAGCCCGTGAAAATGCTTGCGGCGGCATCGGCCTTCAGGTTGGCAACGGTGGCGGCGCTCCAGGCGGTGAAGTTCCAGGTCTGACCGGCAGCGGCGGCAGCCTTCACGGTGAACGGGGTGGTAACAAGGGCATTCGCGCTTGAGAGCAGGGGGAAGGCCTCGTTCTGCATGGTGATGATTACCTGGTCGCTCTGGGCCTTGATGAACTTGAACTTGCCGGGAGCAACAACCTGATAGTCGGTGCCCTCTACCAGTGCGGCGCCGCTCTGATTCAGGTGGAAGCCGTAGCTGGTGGTGGCGGGAGCATCGAGGATGCCCTGTGCGGTGAGCTGCTCGGTCAGGTCAATCTCCGTCACCTCCTCGGGAACGGGCAGGGCTGCCTGCGGGGCGTAGGTGAAGCGCTTGGCCTTGGCGGTCGTGTTCAGTCCGGCGGGCTTCACGGGCAGTGTGGCCAGTGTCAGCTGGTTGTTCTCGAGCTTGCAGCTGTAGGTGGCATCGGCGATGCTGAACGACTTCAGCTGGTTGTTCTGAGCCTCGAGAGCCCTGACGGTCACGGGGACGTTAAGCTCCTCAAGCTGGTTGTTCGACACGTTGACGTTGATGCTGCTGCCCTCAATCATCTTCGAGAGGTCAAGACTCTTCAGCTGGTTGTTGTTCACCTGGAGGCCCTTCAGCGAGCCGAGCACCGACAGGTCGAGCTCGGTCAGCTCGTTCTGCTCCAGGCTCAGCTGGCTCACCTCAGCGCCAGCGGGCAGGGTGATGCTCGTCAGCTTGTTGTTGCCGATGATGATGGTCTGCAGAGCCGGATTGTTCGACAGGTCGATCGATGTCAGCTGACCTGCCTTATAGAAGGACGAGCCTAAGTTAAGATACTCCAGCTTGGGATTGCCTGAGAGGTCGATACTCTTCAGTTGCGGCTCGTACTCAGACTGGTCCGTGCAAAGGACGGTCAGACTCTTCAGTTCAGCATTCTTTGACACGTCGATGTCGCTTACCGGCGAGTTGTTCACTGACAGTGATGTCAGCATCGGCATCTTTGAGAAGTCGATGCCGTCAACATTCAGGCCCGAAAGCTGGAGGTTCTGGATCTTCTCCTCCATACCTGCTCTGAACTCGGCGGGAACAGCGTTGCCCATGACACTGAGGAGCCAGATGTCGCTCTTGCCATAGACCTTGATAGTGCCTTCGCCGGCTACCGTTCCAGCAAACACGGTGGCAGTCTTGTGTGTGGTTCCGGCCACCTCGGCACCCTCCTCATCGCGCAGGCCGCCATTCTCGAAGCAGACGGTGTCGGCCACGATGTTGCCGTCGCCGAAGTCGACGCCGTAGATGTCGTAGCGGTCATAGACGCCGATGGTCAGGCTCACCTCCTTGCCCACTTCACCATAGAGTGAAGCTACGAGGTCGGTTTCATACTGCTGGCCGTCAAGTTCGATGACAGTCTTCGGTTCCTCAATCACGGGATTGTCCTTGTCGTTACACGACGTCATCAATGCAGCTGATGCAAGCAGCACTGAAGCAAGAATACAAAATTTCTTCATACGATAATAATTGTTAGGTTAATAATTACGTGCTGCAAAAATACGAAAATAATTCCTTTTGGCAGAAGAAAAATAGTTAAACAAGTGTTAAATGTTTCTTTTCGCTCCATATTGGTCGATAATCTTTGTAAATTTGCAATCAATTAAGAACGAAAACAGAGGTATGAGAGCAATCCTACTATCCCTTTTTATGCTTTTCCTTGCCGTAACGGGAGTGTCGGCCCAGCGAACGCTGACCGGAACCGTGACCGACACGAGCGGCGACCCCCTTTTGGGCGTCACGATAACCGTGAAGAACGGAAAGCAGACTGCCGTGACCGACCTGAACGGAAGATACAGCATCAAGATAGACGACCCGAACGCCGTCGTGGTGTTCCGCTATGTGGGCATGGAGCCTTACCAGGCATCGGTCAGGAACCAGTCGACGATGAACGTCACGCTGAAGGAGCAGACCACACAGCTGGCCGAGACGGTGGTGGTTTCGACGGGTTACCAGCGGCTGAGCCGTGAGCGGTCGACGGCAGCCTTCGGATTCGTCGACTCCACGAAGCTGAACCGCGTCATGCACAAAGACCTCGTCTCGGCCTTGGAGGGCCAGGTGGCCGGACTGCGCATGGACATCAACCCCAATACCGGCGAGAGCAACCCGATACTGCGTGGCGTCGGCACGTTCTCGAACAGCGTGGGCACGAAGCCGCTGATCGTTGTCGACGATATGGCCACCAATATGGAACTGTCGGAGATCAATCCCTACGACGTGGAGTCGGTGACGGTGCTGAAGGATGCCGCCGCCGCCAGCATCTACGGTGCGCTGGCTGCCAACGGCGTCATCGTGCTTACCACGAAGCAGGGCAAGACCGACAAGACGACCGTCAACGTGAATGCCGACTGGTATATCTCGACCAAGCCGTCGTTCGATGCCATGCACTACGCCTTGACCAGCGACATCATCGACTACGAGACGAAGGTGTATAATGCCCGCGTGGCCAGCAGCGGCAGTGTCAGGACGCTGTTCGACACCTACGCCAACAACTACTATTCGCCGCTCTACCAGCTCTACCGCGACCAGGCAGAGGGGCGCATCAGTCAGGCCGACGTCGACCAGACGCTGAGCCAGTGGCGCCAGAACGACTTCTACTCGCAGTACCGCGACCTGGCCTGGCGCACCGCCGTCACCCAGCGCTACAACATCTCGGTGTCGCAGAAGTCGCAGCAGTCGAACCACTTCGCCTCGTTCAACTACGAGCACGACAAGAACCGCGTCAAGAGCGACTTCAACGACATCTTCTCGATTTACCTGAAGTCGAACTTCCAGGTGGCCAAGTGGCTTAGTCTGAAGCTTGGCATCGACACCCGCTTTGCCAACAGCACGTCGCCCGACGGCTCCTATACCAGCTACAATATGCAGGAACGCTATGCCGCCATCGAGGATGCTCAGGGCAATCTGGTGCGTTCGCCTTATGTCAACGTGGCGGGCTTTGCCGGCAGCGCCATCAACGGCACCCGCATCCGCGAGGTGCAGGAGCAGCAGGTCGAGGGGCTGATGCCCTATTCGTTCAACGTCCTAGAGTCGCTCGACGAGAGCCTGACCAAGCACCGTAACGTCCGCCTGCGCCCGTTTGTCAACTTAGAGGCCAAGTTCCTGAAGTGGTTCAAGTATAACGTCATGTTCCAGTATGAGTGGGGGCAGACGCGCAGCGAGCAGTACGACGAGCCCTCCACCTATCAGATGCGCCTGACGCACAACGCCTTCATCGACCAGTCGGGCGAGTGCCTGCTGCCCGACGGGGGCCGCTTCTTCCAGCAGACCAACAACTCGCGCCGCTATACGTTCCGCAACCAGCTGAACTTCGACAAGAGCTTCCTCGACGCCAAGCACAACGTCAATGCCATCATGGGCTTCGAACTGCGCGAGAACCGCTCGCCCCGCCTCGTCCAGCAGCTGATGTACGGCTACAACGACACGGCGCTGACCTCCGTCCGCATGGACTGGCAGACGCTCTACAACGAGGGCTGGCAGTCGCTGGTCTATAACGGCACGCAGCGCATGAGCGGTCTGACCACCAGTCAGAGTGAAATATTCCACCGCTACGCATCGTTCTATGCCAACGTGGGCTACAACTACCTGTACCGCTATAACCTGACCGGCAGCATCCGCTGGGACGAGGCCGACCTCTTCGGACTCGACACCAAGAACCAGCACCACCCGCTCTGGTCTGTCGGCGGCGGCTGGAACATCTCCGAGGAGCAGTTCATGAAGGACGTCTCCTGGCTCGACTTCCTGAAGCTGCGCCTGACCTACGGTGTGAACGGTAACGTCGACCAAAGCTCGACCACCTACTTCGTGGCCCGCTACCGCACGCTGAGCTACGACCCGACCAACACGCAGTACCTGAACTACAACGACGACAACCTGCCCAACCCGAAGCTGCGCTGGGAGAAGACGTCGACCTTCAACGTCGGCGTGGACTTCCGCCTGCTGAACAACCTGTTCAGCGGCTCGTTAGAGTTCTACAACCGCGTAGGCGACGACCTGCTGGTGCGCAAGTATATGGACTCCACGCTTGGCGCTTCCTCGCGCGTAATAAATAATGGTAAGATGCGCAACCGGGGCATCGAGCTCTCGCTGACGGCCAACCTCATCCGCCAGAAGGACTGGGGACTGTCGGCCACGCTGAACTACGCCTACAACAATAACAAAATGCTCAATGTGGAGCATAATCCCACCGACATCGCTTCGAACTTCATCACCGCCCCGGAGAACTACCGCATCGAGGGCACCAGCTACAACACCGTCTGGGCCTACCGCCTGAGCCGTGTGGTGAACGGCTACCCCGTCATCCTTGACCTGGATGGCAACGAGATGGCGAAGTTCGACGCCGACGGCAATCCCACGGAGGTGACCTACACCTCGACGCTGAAGGGTACCGATGCGCTGAAGAACATGGGAACCTTCGTACCCATCCACACCGGTTCGCTGTCGCTGAACCTGCGCTGGCGCGAGCTGGAGCTGAACACGCTGTTCATCTTCTCGGGCGGCAACAAGCTGCGCTTAGACGTCACCGACATGAACTCCTACCAGATGGTGACCGACCACGTGAACGACCACACTGTGAAGCACTACTACGAGATGCCAACGGGTAGCGTGGCCCAGCAGAACGCCTCGACATTCTCGGAGTGGTGGCGCTACGCTGACGAACAGGTCGTGTCGGCCAACTACCTGAAAATGCGCAGCATCAACCTGGCCTATCACCTGCCCGACGCCGTCATCCGCAAGATCGGCATCGGCCCGACGCGCCTGACGCTGCAGGTGAACAACCTCTTCTACATCTCGGCAGCCGGCAAGGACATCGACCCCGAGTCGTACTCCGTCAAGACGGGCACCCGCACCCTGCACCAGCCCAAGACCGTCAGCATCGGATTCTCAACCAGCTTTTAAGGGTAAAAAGGTAAAAAAGTAAAAAGGTAAAAAAGTAAAAAGGTAAAAAAGTAAAAGAAATGATGAACATAATAGTTTATACAGGAAAGGGACTTAAAGGTCTGGTAAAAGGTTTCTTACCTTTTTACCTTTTTACCTTTTTACCTTTCCTCTCCTCCTGCGACTCCTACATCGACATCACGCCGAAGGGGGCAGTCACCGTCGATTCCGCCCGCCAGTACTACGAGCTCATCGTCAACCCCATGCGCTGCTACAATCCCGCGTCCTACTATTACCTGACGGACGACGCCTGGGCCAAGGAGTCGAACATCCTCGGCTACGAGAGTACCAGCTTCCACGGCATCAACTTCACGTTCAACGAGCAGGCCGACCGCACGCTCTTAGCCGACAATAATCTCTATGAGAATATGTACGCCTACATCCTGCGCATGAACCTCATCATCGACAACATCGACGAGGCCGACGGCTCGCAGGGACTCAAGGCGCTGGCCAAGGCCGAAGCCCGTACCTTCAGGGCCTTCGACCACTTCCTTGCCGTCAACACCTTTGCCAAGGCCTACGACCCTGCAACGGCAGGCAACGACGGTGGCGTCTGCATCCTTGACCACTACGACCTGGAAGCAACGCCCAAGAAGTCGACCGTCGCGCAGGTCTACGACTTCATCATCCGCGAACTGGAGGAGTCGGTGCCCCTGCTGCAGGAGAAGCCCGAGAACATCTACCACCCTAACCGCGCCTATGGCTACGGCCTGCTCTCGCAGGTCTACCTGTTCCACCGCGACTGGGAGAAGGCCCGTCAGGCCGCCGAGGCTTCGCTGAAGCTGAACTCGGCGCTGGTTGACTACAACGTCATCAAGGCTGCCGGTGGCGTGGCACGCTGCAAGGACTACAACCGCGACAACAACCCCGAGGTGCTCTCCTACATGTGGATGGGCTCCGGCTGGACCACCGAGGAGGCCGCCCTCTATTACTACGGCATGATCAGTCCGGAACTGAAGCAGCTTTTCGAGCCTGACGACCTGCGCTACAGCCTCTTCCTGCGCGATACAGGCACCAGCATCGTCAACTGGTTCGATGCGGGCAGCGGTGCCGCCATCTGGACGCCGGCCACAACGTCGGAGCGCTTCACTTACATGACTGTCGGACTGCGCACCGCCGAGGTCTACCTGATTGCCGCCGAGGCCAACGCCCGACTGGGCAACCTCGATGCCGCTGCCGACTACGTCAACCGCCTGCGTGCCAAGCGACTCTCAACACTCAACACTCAACACTCAACCCCCAACTCTCAACAGGAGATGGTTCAGACCATCATCCAGGAGCGCCGCAAGGAGCTGCTCTTCGGCTTCCACCGCTTCTTCGACCTGAAGCGCCTGAACACCGAGCCGGAGTACCAGAAGACCGTGACCCGCACCTTCCCTGTGGTGAACGTCAGCGAGACCTATCCGCAGCGCACTTACACCCTGCGCCCCGACTCGCGCCTCTACATCATTCCCTTCCCCCGCTCGGCACGCGACAAGAATCCCAATCTGACACTTAATACAAACGAATAAACAATATGAAGAAACTCTACGCAACTATCACAATGGCCATGATAGCCATGACGTCGTTTGCTGCTGAGCAGAACGACACCACCTACGTCACAATGGACTTTAACCTGAATCCCTGGAACTATCCGGTACGTGAAATCACCAAAGGCTGGAGTCCTGACTACAAGGACTGGGATGCACCCGGTGCCTTCCTTTCTGACACCGACTTCTCCTGGCCCGTCAGCGAAGGCTCTGCCGACAAGATAAAGGTTACGCTCTACGCGGTCGACTTGGATGAATATGAAAAGGTGCCCGTCTACGGGCGCGTAGACCCAGGCACCGAGGCCGTCTCGTTGGGCGTCGGGGCAGACATGATCAACGTGCTCTATACCCAACCGGGAACAACCATGCGCTTCCAGTGCCCCGAGCACTACAAGTTCGGCAAGATGGTCTTCTACTGCTTCCACTCCTCCAACTTCATGGTAGGCGACGAATACGAAGAGGAGTTTGAGTACGAATATGATACCACCGTCTTCAAGCACAAGCTGAAGGTCTGGAGGCCCAACTCGCCGAAGAAGAACAGCTACGGCTATGACATCTGGGAAGGTGACGACACCAACATCCTCTTCAACTACCCATATTTCACCGCCCATTTCGTCAAGATTGACATCGCACTTGTGTCGGACGGCACCAGCACGCCCGACATCCCCGACGGCATCAGCGAGATGGCCGCAGACCGTCAATCCGTCAATGGTAAATCCTACGACCTGCAGGGCCGTCAGGTAAAGTCTGCTACGAAAGGCGTTTATATCGTAGGCGGCAAAAAGGTTGTACGTTAACCTGATTGTAATATAAGGTATACCTCTATAATAATATGGAGCAGGAATTAGACTTCAGACGGCTACCGCCCAGTTATAAGCGGTGTTTCCTGACGCAGTGCCCCAGGCGCAGTGAGTGCCTGCGGGCCAAGGTAACCGACAACGTGGCACAGGGCGAACTATGGGGCCCTGCCGTCTATCCCGCCGCTTTGGGCGAAGACGGCAGCTGCCGCTTCTTCCGCCGTGGCCAGCCAGTGGTCATGGCCTGGGGCTTCCGCAATCTCTATGGCGACACCCGCCGCCGCGACGAGGAGAGTCTGCGTGCTGCCATCAAGAGCTATTTGGGCAGTGAAGCCGCCTACTACCGCGTGAATCGGGGCGCCAAACTGCTGACACCCGAGCAGCAGGAATACATCCTCGGTCTCTTCCGTCAACTCGGCTACACCAAAGGCCTGGAGTTCGAACACTACGTCGAGACCTACGACTTCGCTCCCTAATCCATCACCCATCACCTATCACCTATCACCCAACACCCATATCCTGCACTGACCACTGAGCGTCAGACAGTTACGAAGCCCCAATGCCGGTTTTTCCTGCACTGGGGCTTCTGCGTTCCAGCACTGTGCCTCTTGTGCAAATCGGGCTTTAACATAATTTAAAGCGGCAGTCGCGAAAAAGTTTCGAGGCGTGACTGGCTGGTTTTCCTGGCAGGAAAAATCGGTTTTCCAGCCGCGAAACATTTGCTGACCGCCTTTTTGAAAATCTATGACGGCGCGTTTTGCCGGAAAGGCGGCTCAGGGGACTTGCAAGTGTCGGAAATATGTACTATCTTTGCACCAGCAAACCAAAAATCCTTTGGCTTATGAAAATTTCAAAATACACTACAAAAGATGGTGCGTGCGGACGTCCCGTAACCACCGAGTTGGAAACTATTGTCGAGCGGATGCGCTCAGAGAAGAACCGCGAAGCGGTGGAGTTGATAAACGCCGGTGTGCGTGGCGACGCTGCCGACCGGCTGCCTCGGTTGCTGTTCAGCGGCACCTTCGGGCGCGGCGGCACTGACGACCTGCGCACGATGAGCGGATTGGTGCTGATGGACGTCGACTGTCCGCAGGGCACGACCGAGGCCGCTGAGGTCAGGTGCCGCGTAGCCCGGGTGCCTTACACCGTATTGGCGTTCATCGGCAGCAGCCGCCGCACGCTGAAGGTCGTCGTCAGCGTGGCCTTCAGCGACGGTCGCCAGCCTGTTGACCGTGCTGACTACGAACGCATGTTGGCCGACGGACAGCAGACGGCACAGGCCGTCTACCGCACGTTGGCAGGCGTGGAACTGCGCCCCGCCGGCGAGCCGCTGACGGCATCGTGTCGCATGAGCTGCGACCCGCAGCTGTACTTCCATCCGTCGGCGCAGGCACTGCCGGTGGTGGCCGACCGGCTGTCGGCGCTGGTGCCTTACATGACGGCGTCGGTCGATGACGACGGCATGGTGCGCTGGTATCCTGAGGAGGCCGAGCGCGAGCGCATCCAGTGTGAGTTCTATGCCTGCTTAGAGCGGGCCATGGAGGAGCATCCGCACGACGGTGGCGAGGCGATGGTGGCCGCTTTGGCTGGCCACTGCCGGCGTGCTCGGCTGGAGGAGGAGAGCTGTGTGCGCCGCACGCTGTGGCAGTCGCAGCTGACCGAGTCGGAGCAGGTGGTGCGCCGCATCTTCCGCGCCGCCTACGGTAAGCCGTATACCGGCAAGACGGTTTCGGCGATGAACCAGAAGGAGCGCATAGCCCGCGACATCCGCTCGTTTATAGAGCGTCGCTACGACATGCGCTTCAATGTGGTGAAACATGGGGTGGAGTTCCGCCGCCACGATCAGGTCTTCAAACCCTGGCAGCCGTTGGACAAGCGCGACATCAACCGCATAGCCTTCGAGGAGATGGAGGAGGGCGGCGAGGGCTGGCCCATCGACGTCGAGCTGTATACGCAGTCGTCGCTGGTCAAGGCGTACAATCCCATCCTGGAGTTCCTCGCTGGTTGCGGCAACTGGGACGGACGGCGCAACTATATCGAGGACTATGCCCGGCGGCTGAGCACCGACTTCGCGGAGTGGCCGCAGCTGTTCCACCGCTGGTTTCTCGCCATGGTGGCACAGCCCCTGAACCTCAGCCGCGACCACGGCAACTCCGTCGTCCCCCTGCTCATCGGCACGCAGGCCATGAAGAAGTCGACGTTCTGCAAGAACATCCTGCCGCCGTCGTTGCGCGAGTATTATATGGACGACATCAAGATGGACAATGCCGAACAGGTGGAGCGTGTGCTGGGGCGTATGTGGCTGGTCAACATCGACGAGTACAACGCCAAGACCGACCGCGAGCAGGCGAAGATCAAGCGGCTGCTGACGGAGAAAGACGTGCAGGTGCGCCGCATGCGCTCTGACCAGTACACGATGACGCCCCGCCTCTGCTCGTTTATTGCCACCACCAACGAGCAGCGCCCACTTACCGACCCCACGGGCTCGCGCCGCTACTTGTGCGTGGAGATGACGGGCCAGGCCGACATGGAGGGCCGCATGCCCTACAAGCAGATGTACGCTCAGGCCGTCAGTGAGCTGCGCCGCGGCGAGCGCTTCTGGTTCGACAACGACGACGAGCGCCTTATCCAGGAGCATAACTGCCGCTACCAGCAGCTCAGCACCGTCGACGAGGTGCTCAACGCGCTGTTTGTGACCGCCGACCGCCGCAAAGAGCACTTCATGACCACCACGCAGATACAGCAGCACCTGCGCAAGCAGCTCAAGGCCGGCGACGTGCCCTCGCTCGCCAAGCTGGGCCACGCCCTGCGCCGCCAGCACTTTGCCGACGGTGCCCGCGACGGCATCCACGGCTACTACCTGAAGTGCCGCTAATGACCGCAGGTCAGTGCAGGAAAAGAGGCAGAACCAGTGCAGGATCTCAGCATGGTTCTGCCTCTTAACTGTCTGACACTCAGCGGTCAGTGCAGGTAGTGCAGGAATATGTGAATAATTAGTTGATCAGGAAGATCTTGGTCTTGCCATTGTAGGTGGCCTTGATGGTGGCACGACCTTCAACGATAGGACTGATGTCGAACTTCACACCAACAGGAATGTT
>JAEEGH010018520.1_pt1 | contig 14707 bp, 13 predicted proteins | sample 9134181 | NCBI WGS metagenome assembly JAEEGH01 (sample SAMN16246544, study PRJNA631951) | gut metagenome | biome: gut microbiome; feature: rumen; material: DP-attached | host: Bos | place: Iran: Karaj | collected 2018-10 | reverse complement strand
AGGCTTGTATTTCGTGGTGACGACAAACGGGAAACCGCCAATGGTAAACTCATATGATTTGATTACGGTCGGATCCACTAAAGACCGCTCTTTGAAGATGTCGCCCTTCAACAAATCGACATCTCCATTCAATGTCAGATGCGAACCAATTGTTGCCCGGGTTTTCGCATCAAATCCAGTTACAATATTGGGTGTTGTCGTATCCAGATAAAACCTCAGCTGGGAAACGGAAAAACCGAATTCAAATGATAATGTTACGTCCTTGGTCGGATGGATTGCCAGGTTGAAGAGAGCTGCATCCGTATCCCCGTCCTTGACTAGTTTAACCGATTCACCTCCATCTGTAGCACACTCCACCTCGGTATTGACTTCCTTCAGGGTGTACCATTCCGCCGACTCAATTCCCAAAAGATTACAGACCGCGTACAGAGTCAAGCAACCTCCGATAAGCTTTGCTCTGACATCTGTCGCCCTTGTCGAGATTCTTTCAATCTCTCTAACTTGAAACAGAAATCCATAAGGCGCTTGCTCCGTGATACCTGAACATACGATGTCACCGACTTTGGGGAGCTTCTCCTCAGGCATTTCCAGAATGAGGGTTCCATCATGATAATCGTAGCTTACAATACTCGCTCCGGAACTGTTAGGATCCGTGAGATTGATAACCGCCGGAGTATTGTCCACAGGCGGAGTCTTCCCCTCCTGTACTACCGTAAATGCCTTATTGACAGTGCCGCAGGTAATCTTAACCTCAGCCTTCCGTTCCGACTCCGACTCATTCCTAAGCACCTTGACCGTCATTGTGACCTTTCCCGCAGGACCGGACGATGGCTGGATGGAAAGCCAGCTGGCGCCGCTGTCGGAAACCTTGGCCGTCCATTTATCTGTCGTAGAGAAAAGGACATCCTGGGAGAACTGCCCTCCCGCTGGCTCGGCCTCGACCCGGATTCCGGATGAGAAGATACCCATGCTGAATGCGTCGACAATGATATCCGGCCTGACGGGATCCAGCTCCGGCTTATCATCCCCGCATGCCACTACCAAAGCCCCGAGGAAGAAGACGAACGCCAACCTCAAGGCTCGATACAAATGGTTACTGATCATAGTTCGTTTATTCAATTACAGTGTGCTCCTCCCAACCATTGCCCAACATATGGGCCCCATAACTGTTCTTCGGCTCGACGGTCATTTAATACTCGCTCGCCACTCTCGAGCAGATACTTCTCCCCGGTCTCCAGCGCCGGACGCCGTTGGCAGAATACGTGATCTTCAATCTCCTCGGTGTAGGTAATTATGTGGGACATAGAGAGGGCGGTTACTCGTTCTACAAATATAGCAAAAACCCACAGCTTCCGCAAGAAAAGCGGGCGGCTCCTTCGGGAACCGCCCGCAACAGAAAGAGTTACTCGGTCTTGACGCCTAGCGTCTTGAGCAGGTCTTGAGCCTGATTAGAGAGATTGTCCATGTCCTGGGTTGAACCGTCATCAACGAGTTCGAGTGCAGCCAAGTTTGCAACAATCAAAGCACTGGCCCGAGCATCACAGATGGGCGTCGGGCCGATACCGAGATTGTTTCTGATTTCTTCATAGCGGTCAATGGCCTTGACTAGAGAGCAGGAAATAGAAAGGATTTCCATCACAAGATAGTTCAGGTTATTGTTATTCGTAAGCATATTCTTGGTTCTTTGAATTTCACAATGCGCTGATGTGCCGCCTCTTGCGAAATTGAACACTCCATTCCGACGTTGCTGGGAGGCGGCCGCCCATATGATAAAAGGCGGCGGACCTCGCAGCAATACTTCGTCGCGTGGCTTCCGGTTGGTCATCTCATGTGGTTGTCGTTTCCTGCTTACAAATTTCAGCAAGTCACGCCGTATTCGATAGCCAACAGTCCTTCCTGGTATACGAAGGAAAGCCGCGTCGAGAGCGGGGCACAAAAAACCCGCACCGGGGAGGTGCGGGAATCAGGCATTCTTTAGAAAGGAAGCGTCCTCCAGAAAGAGGTGGGGCTGCCAGAGGTGGCAATAGCGTATAGGAAATCGGTCCGAACGGACAATCAGACTTCCTCTCCTTCAGGACACCTGCTGTTTAGTTCTTCATAGGGCATATTCCAGGTCAAGTCTGTCAATCGACTCCGGCCGGAATGAGCGCCAGCCTTCCCGTCCGATGTCGAAATAGGTGAATGTCCGTATGGGTTTCGCTTTCTCCGAGTCCTTCTGGGGTTCTCCAAGATGTTCCTTGATGAGAGTATGGTCCCTGGTCCCATATGCGCTTCGAAGTGAACCATCTCCTTTGCGGTAGAAGAAATGGACGATCTCCGTCTCCATCCTTTTCTTCAGATCCTGGAGCATCTGTGCCCTCTTCAGGGCAGTGTCATTGTCCCCCTCCCGGGAGAAAACGAGCGACGCCAGAATCCGGATTTCCGGATCCGTCGTTCTTTCAAGAAACTTCTCCGCATTCATCTCACGGTCCTCCCCGCCGCCTTCAAGACGGCCTTCTTCACAATCTTCCCCAGGCTCGACGCAAGGGAACTGATTTCGTCCATCACGATATAAGTATCATACATGCAGCGCAGTTCCTTCTCCGGCAAGGAAGACGCGATGCTTATCCCGATAGGCGTAAACCCGTTTCTTCGGACTTCATCCGCAGCTTTTCTCACCTCTTGCGCACCACCTTCGGCGCACCCGTCCGAAACGATGAACATCAGCGCCCTGTCCTTCGTCCGCCGCCGGATACGGGCGGCCGCCTCGAGAATCGCCTCGGCCGTCGGCGTACCTCCGAAGGATCCAACGGAACCGATGCCGTATCTCTTTCCGACTGAATTCGCTTCACGGTAGTTTCGCACGATGTTCTTCTCCCCGAGAGAGGTATACCCATAGATATAAAGCCCTACGTTTGGAATCCCGCCGACGGCTTCGTTCACGAGAACAGCCGTATCGCGTGCGAGCCGTTCCCGCGTTCCGCACATCGAGCCGGATTCATCGATAACCAAAGCGACGCTCACCTTTTCACTCCGGACCTCGCCCTTGCGGACATAGACGGTCTGCACGCCCTGACGGGCTTCGCTGAGTTTGTTCGTATCCAGCAGGCCGCTTCGCATCCCCGTCAAGGTGTAGGCGTATTCGGTACTGTTACATCGCAGTGCCTGCGAGACGGCAGGTATGTATCGGCGTATCCTGTCCATCGAATCAGTATAGGCATCCACATCTTCTTCTGGCCGGACCACAACCGTACCGTCCCTGGTCCCCTTCTCCAGCATTCCCTCACATTCCTTTGCAAGAAGGGCGTCATCATCGGCCGCGGCTTGAGCCATGTCATCCGTGGCCAGGTTGTTCTCTCCCGGAAGGGAAGGATCTGCCGACAGTTCGTTCAGGGCATCCTCAATCTCACGGAACTGAGCTTCCACCTGTTCGTCGGATAGCGGCTCAGAACCCTTTTCCCCGGGGCCTTCACCAGGTTGCTTCTGCACATCTCCTTTATCGCCGGACGACTGGTCGCCACCCTCTTGCTCCTGTTGGTTCTGTCCTTCCTGACCTTCCTGTCCTTCCTGATCCTTCTGCTGCTGTTCCTGACTCTGTTCTTCCTGTTCCTGTTCCTTTTCCTGCTCGAGCCTCCGCTTCATGATTTCGTAAATCTCGCGGGCCTTCACAAGACATCCATCCGTGGTTTCCGGATACGGAACCAACAGATCACGGATTTCGATGAGCTCATCCGCGAAATAAACGGCATCGTCCGGATCCAGGGACGAAGGATAACGCACGATGCTCAGGATGGCATTGTACAGCCGCGCGAAGGCGCCGAGCCTCACTGCTTCGTCCTTTCCTTCCATCGTCTCCTCGTATCGTCCGAAGTGGTACTGTTTGGTAGACTTGAGGAAATTGGCCAGACCGGGTTTCCGCTCCCCCAGCTCCCTTTCTATCCGCTCGTCCTCCAGGATGTTCTGAAGATGATGGACAACCGGATTATCCGAATCGGGCAATGTCGAGAAGTCCGTGTACAGCAGGTGGCTGCCCTCGTGGATGGCCAGACCCAGGAATACGTCGAGCCGCTTCCCGACCGGGAGAGCCTCGTCGTCCAGCACCTTGCTTGCCACGAACAAGCTGTGCGAGTCCGTGCAGGAACGGGTCGCATCAATACAGACATTCACCTTGAAAGGTGCATCCATCGCGACGATCATCTGACAGGCGAGCCGGTAGGCGTTCTTTACCAGTTCCTCGTCGCTCTTCGGATTCACGATGGCCGCCGAATAGGCGGAATCCTCCGGGAGCGTGTCCTCCCAGCCGAGGCGTCCCTCCTTCCGGATCCGGACGAAATGGTCTCCGTCCCGCTCAAGGAAGTCCTTCGTGAGAAGGTTGAACTTCTCTTGAGGAGTCATGTTTGAAATATCAGTTTTCATATTCGATAAATCGTTAATTCACTGCTAATTGGCCAGGACCGCATTCCAGACAATGCTCCGCTCGCCCTCGGCCTTCGTCCCTTCGAACAGGGGCAGGAATGTCAGTTCCATCGCCGTCACCGGTGCGTATCCGGCCGCAACCATCCTCGCAGCTCTGAGCGTCTCTCGCGTGGAGAGCGTCGTCCCCAGTTCCTCCTTCGCGTAGTTGGAACGAACGGTAGCTGCCGTCCTGACGATGTTCAGGGCGTCAGACATGGAGATGCCGTAGCGCTTGATCAGCACGGCCGCCTCGTTGTCCGCAGGCATGTAAGTCAGCTCCACCGGGAAGAAGCGGTCCATCAGAGCCCGGTCCATCATATTGGTACCGGTGTATTCCGCCCCGATGTTCGCTGTCGCGACAAAGCGGCATTTCGGATGGACGGGAATCGAACGACGGTCCTTCGTCCCCGCCATCTCCACGGGAAGCGCCCTACGGCTGTCCAGGCACGGAAGCAGGATGTTATTCACCGCAGGTGTCGCTCTCGAAAGCTCGTCGAGAAGGATCACTCCCTCCTCCTGGATATCCTGGGTGAAGGAGGCATAGTCGAAAACGGATGATCCGTCCGGGGCGATGCGGTGCACGCCTAGCATCTCGGAAATCGGGTCGTACATCGAGCCCATGTCGTACACGTGGCACGGAAGGCCGAGCTTCCGGCAGGCCGTCATCACCAGCTCCGTTTTTCCAGTCCCTGAGGGACCCGTGAAGAGTGTGTTTTCCTGTTGGAGGAGGTTCACGAGCAGCAGGTACCAGTTGTCCTCCCCCACCCAGAATCCGTCCTTGGCGATGGTCGGTGCAGCGAAGCTCGGGTTCTTCCGAATCTGGTCCAGAAGGGTCATCGGTTTCGCAGCGACAGCATCCTCGCTGAAGACTCCCGTCGAGGGCGTCTCCGGATCATTCACCCGATGGTTGGCCATATAGTCGTTGTAGGCATCGACCATATCGGTCGTCGGAGCGTGGTTCGCGTCCACAAGATCCACTGCGTCAACACTGACCGGAAAGATGTCCCCGGCGGAGTAGAAAGGGGTCAGGCTCCTCGTACGCAGTTCGAGGGTCTCGGATGCGAAGACCGTCCCAACCGGGTAGGCGGAACGGATCGCGGTATTGGCCTGGACATTCAGGTCGGGGATAATGTCCTTCCCCGACGGGTCGGCCTGGTACGGCATCGGACGAAGGCGGCTCCTGCCACCGTCCATCACAGTTCTTAACAAATAAATCATACTCATGTGCGTGTGCTTTTAACTTCGCGGAAGAATCCGAGGGATGCGCCACATCGTGTGGCTGCAATCCCGATGGATTTCGACGCAACAGGAAAAGCACAAGGGAACGGCAAAAGCAGCCGCGGAAAAAGGGAACACATGGAGCTTTTTCCGAAGTCTTTTGCGAGGGACGGGGAATACTCGCATTCATCTTCATCAAAGATATTTTATATTGTATTGCTTATTTTATTGGTCGAAATTTAATATTATTTGTCGTAATTATCAAATAAAGTGATATATTTGCGGTAATAACAAGCTAAAGCACATTAAATAAAGTAAGCCGTAAGGCATAATAGCAAACGCCGATGAAAATCGTCTTCCTCATACTGATGGTCCTGGCAGTAGGCCTGGCCGCGGTCGGGATCGCCTTCATCCTGCCCGGAAAAAACCGAGGAGAAATCTCGCCACACCCGGATCTGATTTCGCCGGAATCAATGGTGAGGGTCACACCCGCAGGTCCAGGAAGACTTCGGATGTCGATTCCACAGGGAGACCGGATGCCGATGGAGGTGATGCTGCAAGTAGCCGAGGTCCGGGAAGAGACTGACCTGGACCGGTTGAAGGATCCGAGACGTTCCCCTGAAGAGAAGCAGGAGATCGTCAACAGGCTCAGGTCCATGGGATATGAGATTGCTTTTGATCCTTTCCCCCTTGGGAAAAAGGAAGACCAGGAACTCTTCGAGCCGGTCACTATCGTAGATTTTGATGGCGGTGCCCCGCAGGATATGACATCTGACTAAAGGAAAACAACCATATATCATAATGCACATGAAATCAAAAAACATCCTCAGAAAGACCGGAGCGGTCTTTTCGGCAGTCCTCACGGGCATCAGCACCCACGCCCAGGGTTCCGGGACGCATGTCAGCGCGGAAGGCATCCTCACAGGAGCTGAAAGTACGTTAAAGGGTCTGTCAGGCCTCGTCATCAACGTGGTCTCCGTTATCATGGCGCTCATCGGCGTATTCATGCTGGCAGTGAACCTGTACAAGTACTTCAAGGGCGACCCTACCTCGAACGACGCGCTGATGAAAGTCGGCGGCGGACTGCTCGTCGCTGTCATCATCCTTCAGGTCATCAATTACACCATGCTCTGACCAAAGGATGAAATGCAAGGTCTACAGGTCGCTGGACAGGCCGCAGGTTTTCTTCGGCATCAAGGGCCGGTTCATCACCTGGTACCTGATTGCCGCAGGAGCGGTCCTGATGATGTCCGTTGTCATCGGTGCTGCTACGGCGGGGGTCTTCGGGTTCGTCCTGTTCATTCTAGGTGCAGCGGGCGCATATGTCCTCATCATGCTCTTGCAGGACAAATCCAGCGACCGCGAGTTCTCGATCCGGATGGAAGCGCGGAAGTATCCTCGTTTCTACCGGCTGCGGCCCCAGCCGTTCCGGGAACTTCTTAACGACAAAATTTGACTTACACATGGAAACAGCCTACAGGAAAATTGACCTTGACACGGTCTTCCCCGTCCAGAGCATCAAGGACGGGTTCATCATCTCCAAGCGGGGCGACATTACCATCGGCTGGGAGTTGGAACTCCCTGTCGCATACTCCTTGACGGAATCAGGATACGACGACATCCTCGTCGCATTCCATTCCGCCATCCGCATCCTCCCGCCCTGGACGATGGTGCACCGTCAGGACTGGTTCCTGTATGATCGGTTCGTGCCCACCTATGACGGCCGATTCCTGCACGATGCGTATGAATCGCACTTTGCCGGGAGACGGTTCCTTACCCATCGGCAGTTCCTGTTCCTGACAATGACCTCGAAGGCTGCCGCTATCAAGCCGCATTCGCAAACCGCCGGTTTCGGGATCCGATTCAGCGCCTCCCTGCCCCATGGGGATGACTTGGAACGATTCGACGCGAAAGCGGGCGAATTCATCACCATCCTGACGGGCGGTGGACGTCTTTCAGCCCGCCGCCTCACCGACGGGGACCTTCTCGGGAGCGATGGAGAAGCCGGACTGCTCCAGCGGTACACGATGCTCGGCAGCGGATCGCCGCTGATGACCGACATCGTCCTGGACGGCGGAGAGCGGATGAGGATCGGACAGAAGGTGCTCTTCGGGTTCAAGGTCTCCGAGTCTGGAGACCTGCCCGGAGAGTTGGAGAATGTCTGCCGCGTCGATGAGCTCAGCGGGCCGTCCAGCGAGCTTTTCCTCTCCCGGTCCTCCCCCATCGGGCTGCGACTCGACTGCGAGCATACGGTCAACCAGTATATCCTCATCCCGGCCCAGGGGCAGTTCCTCACGGAGCTGGACCGCAAGCGGCGGAAGATGACGTCGATGTCATCATCGGCCGAGAACCGAGTCGCAGCAGATGAGATCCTATCGTACATAGACGAGGTTCACCGAGACTCGCTCGTGTCCGTCTATTCGCACTTGAATATCCTAGCCTGGGGACCGGAGGAAAGTGAACTGGAACTGAAGGGGAAGGTCAGCGCAGCGCTCTCGTCGATGGGGGTAGTGGCTGTCCAGTCGAAAAGTGATGTCCCGACGCTCTTCCTCTCAGGGGTTCCCGGCGGAGCGTGCGAGATCGGGGCTGACAACCTGATGCGGCACGAGCTGCGGAGTATGCTTTGTCTGGGGCTCAACGAAACCTTCGAGCGTCCGATGAATGGCGGGCTATTCCGCATCTGTGACCGGCTCCGGAACGTTCCCATTGACATCGACGTACAGCGCCTGGCCCGCGACCGGGGGCATATCGACAACTATAACGCTTTCCTTCTCGGACCTTCGGGCTCCGGCAAGTCGTTCTTTATGAACTCGTACCTAAGGAACTGCTACGATGCCGGGGAACATGTGTTCCTCATCGACGTCGGCGATTCCTACGAGGGCCTCTGCGAAATCATTCGGGAGGTTTCCGGCGGAAAGGACGGGATGTACCATTCCTGGGATCCGGAACATCCGTTCAGTTTCAGTCCGTTCACACACATCCGGAGTTGGCTGGACGAAAGCGGTCATCTGCGTCAGGATGATGCTGGTGTCACTTTCTTCATCTCCTTCCTCACGACGGCGTGGGCGCCCGAGCGGGGATGGACCACGGACGCAATGTCGGTCCTGATGAAGATTGTCGCGGACTTCGTCGCGTGGGCCCTCCGCTGGGTCGAGGAGACGCCCATCATCTTCAACGATTTCTTCAACTTCGTCTCCAAGGAGATCGCGCCCCGCATCGTTCCGAAAAAGAACAACCGGGGAGCTGTGACGAGTATGCCCAAGAATCCCTACATCGTCGGCGACAGCCCCGTGACTCCCGCCGACTTCGACGTTCACCGCTTCCTGCGGGCCATCGACCCGTACTCGTCGACGGGAACCTTCTCATTCCTGCTGAACGACCCGGAGCCGAAGGACCTGTTCGAGAGCCGGTTCACCGTGTTCGAGGTCGACCGCCTCAGCCAGGTCTCCGACAAGGTCTTCTACAGCCTGTGCATCCTCTGTATCCTGCACGCCTTCGACACGAAGATGCGCTCCTCCGACGCCTTCAAGCTGATGGTCATCGAGGAGGCCTGGAAGGCCATCGCCAACGAGACGATGGCTCCGTACCTGAGGGGACTCTGGAAGACGGCCCGGAAGTTCCAGACCTCCGCCATGGTCGTCACGCAGCAGATCTCGGACATCATGTCCTCGGAGGTCATCAGCGACGCCATCCTGAAGAACTCCGACGTGAAGTTCATCCTGGAGAAGAACGGCACCGCCGAGGACGCGGATGCCATTGCCACGCTTTTCGGACTTCCATCGACGGACAGGGACCTGATCCTGTCGATGAACCGTTCCCTCAATCCCGCCTACCGTTATCGCGAGGTCTTCATCCGGTGGAACGACCGGAGCGGCGTCTACGCCACGGAGGTGTCCACCGAGGAGGCGCTCGCCTTCGAATCGGACAAGGTTAAGAAGAAACCCCTGTACGAGCTGGCGAGGCGTCTCGGCAGCATACGGGACGCCATCGACGCCGTCACATCAGCCGGCAGATGACCGGCTACAACTCCCCCATCACCATGAAACCTTCCGCCAAGATAGTATCCCTCGCTCTTTCCCTGTTCCTCGTCCTGGTTCCGGCCGGCCGGCTCCGGGCCCAGTTCGCCGTCTTCGACCCCGTACAGACCGCCGCAAGCGCCATCGACGCCATCAACCAGCTCTTCGAGACGATGGAGGAGTTCGACTGGATCGGTGACCAGTGGGACGAGTTCAACAAGATGAAGACCTGGTTCAACAACAACTTCGGCGAGGGTTCCTGGTACGAGTCGTTCCAGGACGTCATGAAGGACCTGGAGTCGTTCCAGAGGATGGGACGTCAGCTGGAGGCCTCAGCCAGAGTCTCCCAGATGTACGCCACCCGGCTGAAGAACATGGCGGCCGACGGGCGCTTCAATCCCCAGTACATCAATGCGCTCCAGAGGCAGCTCCTGCGGCAGTACGAGCTCATCGGCAGCATGGTCAACCAGGCGAAGGTCATCATGCAGCGGGACGACATCGACCGCAACGAGAAGATCCACCTGTTGGATGAAGCCTCTGACCGCATCGCGACGACCGCCCGGCAGGCGCGGGACGAGATAGACGACGAGATGAACCAACTCGACGAGGTCGAGGCTGTCGTGGAAGCGCAGAACCTCCTTCTCGGCCGGGACGAGGGATACGGTCTCGACGGCATCGGGGCGGAGCACGCGGGAGCCGCGACGGCTGCTTCGCTACCGGCCCTCCAGGACCGGGGGAACCTGTCGTTCGAGGAAGCGATGGGAGAGCACGGCTCCGAGTTCGTGGAAGGGTCGAGGAACGCCTTCGGCGCCGTCACCGTGGCGCTGGCCATCCTCTGCGCCCTGTTCCTCATCGTCGCCCTCGCGAAATTCCTCAGGGGCGAGCCCGGAAGCGAGGTCGTCTTCCTGAGGATCGGGGTGGCGATGTTCGGAGGGGTCGCCGTCCTCACGATACTTACCAAGGTGTTCGGATTCTAGCCTATGCAGCCAGCCGTCATACCGCTCATCGGAATCGGCCAGAACCCCGGCTCGGGGATCCTGGGGCAACTGGAGTCGCTGCGTGCCGGTATCGTCGCGGACCAGCTCGGCGGCATCACCGGGATCGCCGTCGCCGGCGGGGCTCTCATGGCGGCCGTTGTGCTGCTCAAGATCGCGAACGACTACATGCAGGGGCAGGGAATCACCCTGTGGTCCGTAATCAGGCCGGTTGCGCTGCTGATGCTCATCATGAACTTCAACACGTTCGTGGCCTCCCCCATCCATCGTCTCTGCAACATCTTCACCCGAAGCATGACCGCCCGCGTGTCCGTCAGCACCGCCGACTATTATGCGCAACTCCGCGACTTCGCTAAGCAGGAGATCGACCGGAGCTGGGCGTCCGTACAGGCGCAGGTCGACGCGGCGCTGGACGAGCAGGAACTCGCGGACGCCTCCGACGCACAGTCGGAGGGCGGGAAGGTCGTCCAGTGGCTCCAGAGGCAGAAGGTCAAGTTCCAGAACATGTGGAAGAAGGTCACCGTAGCCGCGCTCGGACTGGCCGTCGAGGCGAAGAAGCTCTCGGCCGTCAGCATCGGCCTGGTGATCAACTCCATCCTGATGTTCGTCATGACCCTGTTCGTATTCGGCCAGCAGGTGTACTGTTACGTGTACCTGACCATCCTCACCCTGCTCGGCCCGTTCGCCTTCGCGCTGGCGATCATCCCGTCTTTCTCCCATTCGATCGCCTCGTGGGTGGCACGCTACGTCCAGGTGGCTTTCTGGATCCCCGTCGGACAGCTCGTCATGTACATAAACGTATACCTGGTCAACAACCTGATGGAGGCCTTCGGGCAGGCCTACCAGCTCGGCCAGCAGTGGGTCATCGTCGCCATGAGCATCGTCGCCATCCTCAACGTCGCCGCCGTGCCGAAGATATCCGCCTACATCATCGAGTCCACCGGCGCGAACGACGCCCACAGCTCCTCCCTCGGCGGCATCCGTGAGACGGTGCAGACCGTCGGGGCGGCCAAGGCGATCTTCAGGAAATAGACATGTAACCATCATCACAAATGGAAAACCTCATCAAGCATTTCGAGACCATCGAGTCCTCGTTCCGGAAGACCAAGGCCGTCACCGTCGCCTGCGTGGCGGGATCGGCCCTCGTGGCCGTCGTCTCCCTGGTTTTCGCCGCCACATGGATCGGCTCCCACTCGGACAACGTGTACGTCCTCGACAAGGGCGGCGCGTTCAGCGCGACGGTGTCCGCCGGGGAGGTCCAGCGGGACCTCGAGGCCATCGACCACGTCACGCGTTTCCACGAGCACATGTTCAACCTATCCCCTTCCAGCGAGGCGATCAAGCGGGGCGTGGAACAGGCGCTCGTCATGGCCGACCGCAGCGCCTACACCTACTTCAACGACCTGCAGGAGCAGGGGTTCTACTCCCGGCTGGTCCAGGCGAACGTCACCCAGCAGATCCTCATCGATTCCGTGAAGGTGGACATGGGGACCTATCCCTATCCCGAGACCACCTATGCGAAGGTGTACGTAGTACGCGAGAGCAACATCTCGGCATACGACTTCGTCAGCACGGGCCGCCTCGTCGACGTCGGCCGCTCGAAGTCCAACCCGCACGGGTTCATGATCGAACGGTTCCAGGTCGTCAAGAACGAACGGACCGAAACCAGAAGGAGGAACTGACATGGATATGGCGGACAGACTGCGTAAATGGTTCAAGGACGAGGGCGGTGTGCGGATCCTGCAGATCATCGTTTTCTGGATTTCCATCGTGCTCTGCCTGGCCATATTCGTCATCTACACGGTCAAGTGTTTCAATATCTTTAATGGATAGACGCATGGAGATGGACAGAAAGAAAAAGGGGGTGCTCCTGCTTACGGTGGCGGGAGTGGCGGCCGTCATCCTTCTCGCCGTATTCTTCGTCTGGGCCCAGTCTCCCTCCGGGAAGCGGAAGAAGGCGGAGGATGTCAACGTGTATGTCGACGTCCCGAACGCCGAGGAGAAGCCCCTGGAGGATTCGAAGATCAAGTCATACAGGAGCGGCCGCTCCAACATCGAGGACTACTGGGACGACATGGGAGAGGCGCTGGAGGAAACGCAGGAGGAGACCGTGGATCCGGCCGGGACGGTGACCGGGACGCGGAGGGCGGGCCCGGCGCGGACGGCCCCAAGGAGTTACACTGCGGAGGATGTGTTCGGAAGCGCACCGCCTGCACGCAAAACCGAGGAGACCAGGCCCCAGTCGGCCCGCCAGGACGCCGCGGAGCGCAGGGCCATGTACCAAAGGGAGCGGCAGGCGGCCCTGGACGAGGTCATGAGACGGCAGGAGGAGATGATGCGGGCGCAACAGGGAGCATCCGGGAAGGAAGAGGAGGAGACGCCCCCTGCGCCCGTCGAGGAGCCCCGGGACAGGATCGACGTCGACCGGGTGATGGTCCGACGGTCCGGGTCGGTGACGACGCTCGAGGAAGGGTTCACTTCCGTGACAAGCTCCGGCGTGTCCTCGCTGGAAGGGGCATCCGAGCAGTTCTTCGTCGACGAGGCGTATCCTTTCAAGTGCATGTTCGTCCGGTCCGGCAAGCTCAAGAGCGGGGAGCGCGTCTCCGTCAGGCTTCTCGAGGACATGGTCATCGACGGGCAGCTCGTGCCGAAGAACACGCACCTGATGGCCGTGTGCAGCATCGGCTCGCGGCTGGACCTGAACGTCTCGAGCATAGACCTCGGGGGAAAGATTATCAGCCTGGATTACGACGCATATGACAATGACGGCACGAAAGGGATCTACTGTCCCGGGATATCGGACAAGACCGTCTCACAGGCCGCTGGTACGGCGGTGTCAGGCGCCCGGTCCCGGCTCACCTCCCGTATCGGCCGGGCGGCCCAGGACGTCGTCAACACCGGGCTCTCCCTCATAACCCTTTCCGGCGGGGAGACCGCCGTCCAGGTGCCCGCCGGATACCAGTTTTACCTAGTCAAATCGAGAAGAAAATGAGAAGAATTACCGAAACCGTCCTGATGATGGGCGTCTGTGCAGGCTGCCTCTACTCCTGCGACCAGTTCTTCAACCCCTTCGACACCGGCTACGGCGGGGAGTTGGGAATCGGTGACAAGGACATCTCCTACATCGAACTCGGCTATCCCCGCGATATCGGGGACTACCGCAACGGGAAGCACAAGTATGACGACCTGGTGATGCTCACGGACTCCGTCCGTTTCTCCAAGATCGACTACTCGGGCTCCACGGTCGACTCGGGGACGCTCGACCGGTCCAACGCCATCGACTACGGATGGGGCGAGGTTGAGATGGTCGCCGTCTACAAGCCCGCCGACGCTTACATCCGGTCCATCTCGGTCACGTCGTCCGACACCACGGTCGTCAGCGTCTCCAAGGGAACCGTCCCACTGGGGTTCAGAGTGAAGATCAACGGGGTCGGCGAATGCGACCTCAGGATGCGGGCCGTCGGCAACAGCACGGAGGAACGCTCCTATCACCTGAAGGTCACAGAGGAGCTGACGCTGAAGGTCTACATGGACCCGTTCTGGATGAACAACCTCACAGCACGGATCAAATACCGCTGCAAGTCGCTCCCCCGTGGCGTAGACCGGATGTTCCTCAATGTCAGGGACAGCGTGACCGTCATCGGACAGGCCCGCGTGATGGACCAGCGGAAGGGTGAGACCTCCTACCGGACGGTCTCCGACACGACGGTCTATCCCCTCCGCCAGCACACGGACCGGTTCCGCAAGAACCGGCGCGTCCTGCTGCGCAACGTATCGGATGCCGTGCGGAAATACAACCTGGACAAGAAAGCCGAGAGTTTCATCAGGGTGTCCGGATATGGCGCCGCCGGATCGGGAACCCGGTACGTCCAGCAGGACGGGAAGTGGTATGCCGTCGAGGAGGCCCCTTTCGAATGCAAGCAGGTAAGGCTGAGCATGGACATCCTCTCGGACAGCCCCTACCTCCTTTTCAACGTCGTGATGAAGAAAAGCCAGACCCCGTCCTCGTCCGATGACGACGAGGAGGACAACGACGACTCGGAC
>JAEEGH010018517.1_pt1 | contig 14707 bp, 16 predicted proteins | sample 9134181 | NCBI WGS metagenome assembly JAEEGH01 (sample SAMN16246544, study PRJNA631951) | gut metagenome | biome: gut microbiome; feature: rumen; material: DP-attached | host: Bos | place: Iran: Karaj | collected 2018-10 | reverse complement strand
TGATTGGCATTTTGCTTACCTCTCCTTTCCGTTTTCCCGTTTTTCCCGAAACGACAAAAGGGCCCGGCGACCGGGCCCTTTCTGGAGCTGGATGCGAGACTCGAACTCGCGACCTCATGATTACGAATCAGGTGCTCTACCGGCTGAGCTAATCCAGCAAGCCCGTTAAAAAGCTAAATCATATTAGCACAGGCCGGGAGCAAAGTCAACAGTTATCCTTCCGTCACGCCGCGGATGAACTCCTCCGCCAGCCGGGCGTACCGCTCCTTGTCCGCCAGGAAGCTGAGCCCGTGGCCCGCCCCGGGGAAAGTCTCCAGCCGGATGTCCGGATCGGCCGCGGCGATCTCGCGGCTCATGGCGCATGGCACGAACCGGTCGTCCTCCCCGTGGATGAGCAGGATGGGGATATCCGTATTTTTCACGGCCTCCGCCGCGTCCGCCTCCTCCATGCCGAAGCCGGCGAAGAGCCGGGCCCCCGCCGCCAGCAGGGGGTAGAAGGGCCGCTCGGGGATGCGCATGCCCGCCATGACGCTCTTCACGATGGCCCCGGGGGAGGTGAAGGGACAGTCCGCGATGATCCCCCTCACATTCTCCGGCAGGCCCAGACCCGCGGCCATGAGCACCGTGGCCGCCCCCATGGAGATGCCGTTGAGGACGATCTTCGCCTCCGGGCCGAAGCGCTCCCGCGCCCAGCCGATCCAGTCCAGGCAGTCGAAGCGCTCCCGGACGCCCATGGTGATGTACTTTCCCTCACTGGAGCACTGGGCCCGCTCCTCGATGAGCAGCACGGTCCGCCCGGCGGCGATGTGCAGCGCCGCCCCGCCGCTGAAATCCCGGGAGGGGGTCCCCCGGTAGCCGTGGAAGCAGAGCATCAGCGGCGCGCCGGGCTCTCCCAGATAGAGCCGCCCCGCCAGCCGCAGACCGTCAAAGGAAGTTATGTAAACATGTTCAAAGGGGATCTCGTTCAGGGAACGGATCATGGCGAGGATCTCCTGCCGCCGCTGGTCGAACTGGGGGGAGCGTGGGACGGCCAGAGCGTCGTTCTGGTCAGCATGGGGGGAGCCGAAGGCATACTGACAAAGGCCCCAGGCCGGCCCCAGCACCAGAGCCGGCGCCGCCGCGGCCGGCAGAACCCGCAAAGCCTTTTGAATACGCATATCCGCCGCCTCCTTTTTAAAAAAATCTACCATATCCCGCAAAAAAATGCAAACCGCGGCGGCAGACGACCGCTGACTCCGGACTCGTTTTTCAATTTTCTGATTTTACAGCAGATGTGCGATCACATCTCCGCTGTCCCCGTCAATGCAGATGGATTGCGATTCAATCTGCTTCGGGCAGTAGGCTTCATTGTAATTCAGGCAGGCATAGACAGCCTTCGGGTTATCATTCGTCATCTGCCAGAAAGGATACTTCACGATAACCGGCGTATTCATTCCGATGCCGATCTCCAGATACAGCACATGCAGGTTTTCATGCCTTCTCAGGAAATCGGAATAAGCAGCTGACGCCCTGTGCCAGCCTTCATCTTCCACAAAGCTGTCATCCGCGCGAAGATTCATCGTCACCTCCGATCCGTCATCCGGACATTTGGGGATCAGCTCCGTCGGGATCCGCATAAGAAGAGACCCGCCCTGCGGAGGCTGGAAGACATTTTCCGGATCACGCACAAAGCCCTGAGCCTCCATTGCTTCCATAACCCAGGCTTCGTTATCATAGGTCTTCCGGATTTGCGGGTCCACACTTTGGAATAAACCGTAGTCGCCCTGTGTGTAGAAAAGCCGTTTTTTGTCGAATCCTGCCGTCTGGAACTGATGATCCACATTGGTTGTGATCACAAAGTAATCCTTGTTTTCCAGGAGCTTCAGCAGATCCTGATAGACCGGTTTTGGTGCAGGGACATAACGGTTGTAGTAAATATGCCTTGCCCACCAGGCCCAGCGGGTCTCTGCATCCGGGAAAGGATAGAAGCCTCCGGAATAGATATCCCGGATACCGTACTTCCCGGCAAAATCCCCGAAATACTTTTCAAAGCGTTCGCCGCCATAAGTAAAACCTGCTGCTGTGGAAAGTCCTGCCCCGGCTCCGATCACGATGGCGTCTGCGGTCGCGATCTCCGTTTTCAATCTGGCAACAGACTCTTCCCGGGAGAGATTTCCCGTGGTCATCCCACCACGGAATTGCCGAACTGCGTTGATCCCCCGGCTGATCGATTCCAGATATCCGTTCGGAAGCTCATTGTAATTCTGCTTCATAATATGCTTTGTCCTCATCTTTGAAAACATTGAAGATCACTCTTTCCAGGGCCAAAGGATGCGCTTTGAGCCACTCTGTTACCGTCTTTACCGCGATCTCTGCCGCACGTTTATTGGGGAAATGAAACACGCCGGTAGAAATACAGCAGAAGGCAACACTCTTCAGTCCATTCTCCAGACAGAGGTCCAGCGTGTTTCTATAACAATCGGCCAGATCCTGCTCCTGGTCTTTTGTAAGTCTGCCCTCGACGATCGGGCCGACGATATGGACCACCTTCTTCGCGGGAAGGTTGTACCCGTCTGTCAGCATCGGAATGGCTGTCGGCTGCTCATAATCAGGACCGTACTCCGCCCGAAGCTTCTTCATCTGCCGGTCGCACTCTGCCCGAAGCTGGATTCCGGCAAAGGTGTGGATGCAGTTGTCAATGCAGGTATGCATGGGAACGAAACAGCCCAGCATCTGCGAATTGGCCGCATTCACGATGGCGTCAACCGCCAGCCTTGTGATATCTCCCTGCCAGATGGACAGCTTATCTGCTAACGCGTGCCTGCTTCCGTTCTCAGCAATCGTCGGGATCTCGTTCAGAGATACAATTCCGTTTTCACGGATCCGGCCCTGAAGATATTCATCCTGAACCCGCAATACTGAGGCAGACATCATCTTCGGCATCCGGATGTTCATAAGTGACCGGAGGATCCGTTTCTTTCCCTCAGTATCCCCGGGCGTTTCCAGATTTCTGTACTGAACAGAGTCTTCCTTGAATTCTTCTACCAGAAGATTCAGACGTTCGTTCTGCGTCATTTCTTTCATGGATATTACCTTCTTTCCACAGCCCCTGCAGGACAGGCTTCAAAGCAGTTCCCGCAGTGCAGGCAATGTTCCTGCGCGATCACATGGGGAATGCTGTCCGTAATGATGCAGTTTTGCGGGCAGACTGCAGCGCAGCTGCCGCAGCCGATGCAGGCATCCGTGATGAAATAGCCCTCCGTTTTTTTCTCTGCGCCGCCGAAAGTGAAGGAGGCTCGTTCGATCGGTTTCTCCCGCAGATCGAACCATTCCCCGGTTCCTTCATAAATCTGGAATACCGTCAGCGCATGCATGGATTCCTCTGTCGGGTAGATCTCATGCATGTACGGATTCTTTTCGAAGAGCTCCGGGATCTTGCCGTATCCCAGTTCTCTGACCTTGCCTCTGACAGAGAGCGCCACACTGGACATCGTATCCTCACCCTTCAGTGCAGTGAACGCCAGAAATCCTCGTTTTGCGAGCCGGTCATAGAAGCCTTTTCCTTTTGCGGTAAGGAAGTAAAGACTGTTCTCATCGTAATCCATCATATCGATCGCGGCTGTGACGGGAAGGCCCTCGTCATCAACTGTAGCTACGACGGTTGTATGTATCTCATTGACCAGAAAGCTGAAATAGTCCTTGGTTTCCATCTGAATCGCTCCTTATACAAAAGGGAAGCCTTCGGGGTCTCCGAAGGCTTTCAAGCATCTTACTCTTCCTTTTCGAGCAGCTCTTCCATTCCGCTGTGGAGATCCGCGAGAGAATATTTCTTCATCTCATCCTCCATGGCGTTCTGGATGCTCTTAAGCTTCCCGTCCAGCAGTTTGTGGATATTCCGACCGACCGGGCATTCCGGATTGGGAGCTTCATGGAAATGAAACAGGTCTCCGTTTTCCACCGGCTCGATTGCCTGATAGACATCATAGAAGCTGATCTCTGAGAGAGGACGGTTGATCGTGACGCCTCCGGTACCTCTCGCAACTGTGATCAGGTTCGCTTTGCTGAGCTGCGAGAGGATCTTCCGGATAATGACCGGGTTCGTATTTATGCTTCCTGCCAGGAAGTCGCTGGTTACTTTATATTGATCCTTAAAGACATCCACACAGGTGAAGATGTGCAGTGCCACGGTAAATCTGCTTGAGATCTGCATAACTTAAGCCCTCCGTTTCCACTGCACATCATACATCAGACCTGCTGTAATTTCAATGGTTACTTCTCAGAACTTGCCGTTCCGGTTCTGCCAGGTATCCTCAGCGGCCAGCGGCTCCATGACATCCCAATGCTCCGCGATCTTGCCGTCTTCTACCCGGAACAGATCGTAATAGGTGGTCGGAGTTCCGCCGAAGGTGCCTTCGCTGACAGCGAGACCGTAATTTCCGTCCGCCAGGACATAGTGCGTCTTATTGTAGATCATCTGGATGCCCTGTTCAGCAAGAGCGGCCAGCGCAGTGCCAAGCCCGGAGAGGCCGTCTGCAATACCCGTGTTGTGCTGGATATAATTGTCGCCTTCAAAATAGCTGGTGAGCCTGTCGGGATTCTCGCCGCGCAGCACGTCGCCGACGAAAGAAGCAACGACCTTGCGGGTCTCTTCCTTATCGACAACCTTCTTCTCCATCGTACCGTCGGTCTGCGTATGGCCAGAGGGGTTGGGATCCGCCTTGGCAGCGAGGTTGTCCCAATGCTCTGCAATCAGGCCGTCCTCGTCGATGCGGAAGATGTCAAAAGCCACCTGTTCACCGGCTCCGGCGAAGTTGTAAACGGTCTGCAGGAACACCTTGTCGCCGTCCTCGAAGGCGCGGATGTTGTTTACGGTGGTCTTAACCGGCGCGGAAGCCAGCCATGCCACGCTGCCGACGAAAGCATCGCGGCCGGTGCCGTATGCCAGGTTGTGCTGAATGTAGCCCTCTGCCAGAAGGGAAGCTGCTTTTTCGGTATCACCGGTTGCGAAAGTGTTGATGAGCGCCAGGGCCTTTTCCTTGTTAGTCATGATCGAATCCTCCTGATTATAGTGTTTTATGTGTTGCAACCATTACGGTTACATCTTACGATGACAATATAGCATCTCTGAGTTGTAATGTCAATAGTTACATCAAAAGTTTTTTAAAGATTTTTCCCGGCAGAGAAACACGTGAATGGTCCTCTGCCGGGAACGTAGCTATTCATAGTATGATATCGGATGTTTGTCAATAAAAAACGGACTGCTGAAAACAACAGTCCGTTTCTTATTTGGCCAATCTTGTCAGACAGATACCCAATTCACTTTTTGACTCAAAACTGTCTTATAGGTATTCGCCTAAACACCTACTCTCTCACAATTATCTGCGGTTGATGATCCCGCCTTCTCCAGTGCGGATCGGGTGTTCGTTCAATTTGCTTCCCATCCGGATGCGCGTCTCCCGAAGGGCGTTGAGCATTGTTTCCTTGTCCCTGGGCAAGATACCCCGCATAGGTAAAACATTGGAGGGATGAGCGCCGAAGAAGTAGGTGTCCTCCAGTGCGAGCCGATCCAGCAGAGCTTCCTCTTCCTCCAGATACTCGCCGAAGGTGGGCTCTGTGAAAGCACCGCGCTGCATGTCCTCATAGAGGGGACAGCCCGGTTCAGCATGCACCGTGCCGGTGAAAATCAGGAAGGGCTGGGTCGCGTTCAGAAGCTCCGCCGTCGCTTCCGCATTTTCCAGGCGGGGTTCCGCCCCGGCCGCGCCGAGGATGACATTCAGGCCATAGTCAAAGCCGGCAGTCTTGAGCCGCAGCAGCTCGTCCCTGGCTTCTTTGGCCGTATAAGTCTTGTTCATCAGCGCCAGTGCTTCATCCAGTCCGCTTTCCACTCCGATATTCATTTCGTTGACGCCGAGCTCCCGAAGGCGGCGGAGCTCCGCATCCGTTTTGCTGCGGATATTGAGGATCGAGGCGTACATGGTTATGGTCTCCACCTTCGGGAGCTTTGCGTGGATCGACTCGGCAATCTTTGCCAGCCTGTCCGCCGACAGCACAAAGGCGTCGCCGTTTTCCAAAAACACCCGTGTCGCATCTCCGTAAAGGCGGGAAGCCTCGTCAATGTCCGCCTCCACCTGTTCAGCGGGACAGACGCTGAACGGAACATCCCGATACATGGTGCAGAATGAGCACTTGTTGTGGCTGCAGCCCACAGTTACCTGCAGCAACAGCGAGCCTGCCTCAAAGGGCGGGCGGTAGGTCGGGCCTGTGTAATGCATGATGTTTCCTCCGTCAAGGATTTTCTGCGCTGCTGGATTCCCAAACCTGAAGCGGCTGCACATTCTGCTTCTCCACACATCTTGCTGCGAGGTTTACCCAGCTGCGGCAGTGATCCAGTATTATGGAATCGGATGTAATCACATTTTCCTTTTCCCAGAGTACGCGGTCTACCTCTTTCATGATCTGTATGTCCGGCGTTAACGGATCGTTTTCCCCGATCTCTGCAATCAACGCTTTTAGTCTGCCGGAGTTCGAGACCGGTTCATCCAGCAGGATATGCGCGGAACCGGCATGTATTTCCTGCAATCCGTCCATAAGCATCCTTACCGCAATTGCCGTCTCCGGGATGATCCTGTAGGTACCTCTTAACGCTGCGAGGTCCCGGATCGTTCCGTCCATACCGCGAAACAGGAATGAGCCACTGAGCAGGACTTCCAGCGTGATGATCGTGTTGAAGCCGTCGATCCATGCCTCGCCGCCCGCAAGCTCCTTTTTTTCCTTTTCCCTTCGGCTTTTCAGCTGGTCATTCGTTGCGATGCTTCTTGTGATCGCCAGCCGCTGCCGCTCGGATAGCAGAAAATGATTCCCAACGAACACGGAAGCCTGCTTGAGATCGTATCCCTGGTTGATCAGATAGGTGATATGTCCCCCAGCGATCCGTAGGGTCTTTAGAGCGGCAGGCGAAAAATTCTTTTCGTCATCCAGGACAAATCCGCGTTTTGCGTTCATACGGTATCCTCCTAAATCTTCCGGAAAGGGAGGAAATGCTCTCTGTTCGCTTTGCTTCTGCTCCTGTTCATTTAAGTGAACGAGCCACTTCGGTCAGCCTTTCATCCCAGTTGATTGCATCGTGCAAAGCGAGGGTTATTTCCTGCGCATGTGATGGATTTCTCACACTCCCGTTACGAAATATCACGGGTGTGTAATCGGAAAAACACTGGTGAACCCAGTAATTTCGAGTCTTCCGCAGGGCTTCAAGCGCCTCAAAGTCCTCCGGGGACAACAACTCCTTTTGCTTTTGAGATTGTATCTCCTGTGTTTGTTTTATGAGTTTTCCAAGAGGGTCTGATTCGTAGTCTTCTAGCCTCTCAAACCAGCCTCTTTCCTCATCCGCTAGGAGTGTTGCGCAAATGCCCTTCAGTCGCATTTCAATATACTGATAATACTCAATCAGCTCACTGTGTTTCTCACGGAACTCTGTTTTGGTCATACCAGCACCTCTTGCGCTTACTCCTGCTTATTCTGATGCATGACGGCCTTCAGCTCTCGGACAATATGGAAAATCGCCTCAATCTCCGCAGGTGTGCAGTCTCCGATAAGGTCACCGAATTCCGATTGAAACAGTCGGTTCACCTCCGGGACGTCGGGCCGGATCAGGACGTCGGTGGATACCTGCAAAGCCTCGGCTATGCGAATAAACGTGTCGAGATGCATACGCGCTTTTCCCAGCTCGATTAAGCTGATATGCGGGAGCGATACTTCGGCTGCCTGGCCCAGCGCCTGCTGGCTCATTTTCCTGCTGAGCCGGACTTCTCTGATCCGGGCACCAATCGCCTTGCTCCTGCCCTCTGTACTATCCATCCTCCAAGCCTCCATTTAATCTACAGGCTATATTTCAAAATAATACTAGCTTTTGCGGATTGAATATGATATAAGCTATAAATAGAATTTAAGCCTATGGCCTATAATGAAACCACAAATTCTATATTTGGAGGTTTTATGATGGAACTCGACAAAAAGGCCTTGGGAGTGCGGATCAGTCAATACCGGGAGAAGCGCGGTATAACACAAATGAAGCTGGCGGAAGACCTGGATGTCAGTCCAACACATGTAAGTTACATGGAGAAAGGGAAACGGGGCCTTACGCTGGAACGTCTCATATTGGTGGCCAACGTCCTGCATGTTTCAACCGATCAGCTCCTGGTGGACTACCTGGAGAACACGATCGAACTGACAAGCTTTGAGTTTGCTGACCTGCTTTCCGATTGTTCGGAATATGAACGGAGAGTGCTTCTGAAAATCGTCACCAGCGCAAAAACAGCACTCCGGGACAACAGGTATCTGCGCTGATTATACTACCGTTCCCTGAAGGGTACCGTTTATGATTTCGTCAAAATCGTTTATGATTTCGAAAATTTCGATACAAATTCGGTTTTGCCTGCTATAATGCGCCGCAAAGAGAAAGATGGTGACATATGGTCTACTTTACCGGAGATATCCACGGCTTCCCCTGGAATGTCCATAAGTTCTGCAAGAAACTGAAACTAGGCAAACAGGACATCCTGGTTCTGCTGGGGGATGTCGGTGCAAACTACTACGAAGACGCCAGGGACGAGAATGTTAAAGCGGTACTGTCCGAACTCAAACCGACCATACTCTGTATCCACGGAAACCATGAGATACGACCGTGGCGGGTGAAAGGATATGAACTGCAAACCTGGCACGGAGGGAAGGTCTGGGTTCAGGAACGCTATCCCAACCTGCTCTTTGCGAAGGATGGGGAAATCTTTACGCTGGAAGGGCTGCGGTATATTGCGATCGGCGGCGCATACAGCGTAGATAAGTTCTACCGGCTCCAGGCAGGATACGGTTGGTGGGACGATGAACAGCCTTCCGATGAAATCAGGGCTTATGTGGAGGCGCAACTGAAAAAGAAGCCAATCGACGTTGTCATTTCCCACACTTGTCCTCTCCGATATGAGCCGACGGAGGTTTACCTAGACGGGATTGATCAGAGCACAGTGGATAAGAGTACGGAAATCTGGCTGGACACAATCGAAAAAGAGCTGGATTACATGGCTTGGTACTGTGGCCACTGGCATACCGACAAGCGGGTAGATAAAATGCACTTTCTGTTCCACTCGTTTGAGTCCGCAGAGGAGCTTACCAGGATATGAGCGAACCACTGTATGTTCTATACCTGGAGGAAACAGCTTCGCCAGTATCTGTGATTTGAGGAAGAACGCATGATCTATGTAATGGGCGATATCCACGGCAATATGCGCAGATTCAACTCGGTTATGGAGCAAATTCAACTGAAGGCCGATGATACGCTGTATGTTCTTGGAGACGTCATTGACCGATACCCCGACGGGCTGGTCATTCTTCGGAAACTGATGGCTATGCCGAACGTGAAGATGATCCTGGGAAATCACGAATACATGATGCTGCGCGCCATCGGTGATCCTGCCCAACCGCGATACATGCCCACTCGGGACATCCGCATTTGGTACAACAACGGAGGAGACGTTACACACCGGGCGCTGAAACACCTGCGTATAGTGACCCGTCAGGAGATCTTTGCATACCTGGAGGCCCTGCCGCTGAACATAGATATCTCCCTGAACGGGAAGCAGTATAAGCTGGTTCATGGCGGACCGCTGGAGGAATATCCCCGGTTTATTCATGAGTTCGAAGATGAGCGTTATTATGCTGTCTGGAAACGCTGGGCCCGCTATGACTGGGAACCGGAGGACTATACCATGATCTTCGGTCATACACCCACAGACAACTACCAAGAAGGAAAAAAGCTGCAAATATGGTTTGGTCATAATCGGATCGGGATGGATTGCGGCAGCGGATACCCCATGCAGATCTATCCCAACAAGTACAACAAGGCGGAAGGGCTGGTGAGCAGATCAACACAGCACTCCCGCCTTGTTTCTGTTTCAGAAACACTACGAAAATCGTAATCTAACCGCAAGACTTCATGCAAGCCTGTAGTTTGGCACTGGAAATATGGCGCTATGAACTCATTACAGATGTAGAGAGCTATGGCAGAAATGCACTATTCGAGCTTTGCGAGGATCAGGAGATCGTGGATACAGTGGACGGGTTTATAGACTGGCATGCCTTTGGATTGCACATGCTGGAGGAGGATGGCCAGATTCCCACGGATTATGGGTTTGTCCGCTCCATCGATCCTGAGGAACCCAATATGGGTCAGGTGATGTATTCCGGATGAATCGGACTTCCGAGTTTTGCAGAAAAGGAGAATCTGACCATGGATAGACAGTTCAACCCTAAGGATCTTTCCCTGCGACCCGCCTCCTTGGATGAGGCGGGTCTTTTTTATGCCATGACAGCGGAACGTGAAGAAGCACTGGGCAGCATCGGCCACCTCCGTCTGGACTTTGGACGTCGAGGTACCGAATTCTGGACAAGCTGGTTCGACCATGGTTCCGGCAAGTTAAACACTTCGGAGTTCAAAGCTGAGATTGATGAGGTAGTCAGCAATCTGAGGAGAACCGTTCTTAAGGATAGGGCTTCCATGGAAAAAGGCATCTTCGTTCCGGCTAAGCCGCCCTACGGCTATCGTCTGGAGAAGAGGCAGCTGACCATCGTTCCCGAAGAAGCCGCGGTTGTGAAATACATATTCCAGGAATACCTGGCAGGACGCGGCAAACAGGATCTTGCGCAGGAACTGAATGAACGCGGCATAAAGCGCAGCAAGGGAAGCGGTGCCTGGCACTTCGAAACCAGCGTCGAGAAGTTTGCATTCGTGGATACCGGCGGGACGATCTATACTTCCCAGGGGCCGATCTATAACATCGGCGATTACAGCTTTGATTATATGACCATTGCAGGCCCGCAGGTATCCATCAAAGACATCAACACCGAGGACAAAAAGGTCGTCATCGCCGTACCGGTCGAGCATTTGCCCTTTAACGGGCAAACGCTGACCTGCTGCTTCATGGAAATCGATATGGACGTCCTGCTGGAGGGACTGTCTCTCCAGTCTGACGCCAACGGCGTGACCTTCTGCAACCTGTATGACAGGACCGGCATTTCCCTGACCAACGTGGTTCTGGGCGGACTGGCCAGCAGCGATAATCTTCTGGATGCTCTGACCATCGCCGTATTTGAGGATGGCTCCTCTTTTGAACAGGTGAATGGGGACTTCTCTGCCGGACGGGAAGGTGTGATCACCTTCAACTACAACGGCATCGAAGAGACCCTGTATTATCTTCCGGTCACGGGCACGGACTGGATGCTTACCTATCTGATCCGGGAAAGCGTCGTCGGTGAGCAGATCAATATCATTACCAGGGCCATTATCAACCGCAACCTGATGCAGAGCGTTCTCACCACGCTCCTGGTGTTCGGCATATTCTTTGTCGTCGTTACCCAGAATCGAAAGAACAGCCGCCTCATGCTGGAAAAAGAGACGGTGGAGGCCGAGAACAGAGTCAAACAGCAGGAGCTGGAGACGCGGCTGAAGCTGCAGGACCAGCTGTTGCAGCAGGAGCGGCAGAATGAATCGCTGACCGCTTTGCATGAAATGCTGGATTCCGGCCCCTGGTACATGGACTTTGACAAGCAGGGGCAAATGGCCAGCGTCACATGGTCGGACACGTTCCGCCGGATGCTGGGCTACAACAGCAAAGAGGATTTTCCCGACAAGCTGGAATCCTGGTCCGATCTGCTGGCCAAGGACGACAAGGAGCGCGTACTGAAGCAATTTTACGACGCGATCAACGATTATACCGGCCGGACGGCCTATGATGTCGAGTATCAGCTGAAAACAAAAAAGGAAGGCTGGCGCTGGTTTCATGCCATGGGCCAGCTGACACGCCGGCCCGACGGCACCCCCATCACTTATATCGGCATCTTTGTGGATATCACGAAGCAAAAACAGATGGAGAAAGCGCTGTCGGAGCAGCAGGAAACGCTCAAATCCGCACTGGCGCAGGCAGAGGAGGCAAATGCCGCAAAAACCTCCTTCCTGTCCTCGATGAGCCATGAGATCCGCACACCCATGAACGCCATCATCGGACTGAATACCCTTGCGCTCCAGGATCCGGACCTGAACGGCCTCACGAGGGAACGCCTTCAAAAGATCTCTGAAAGCGCGAAGCATCTGCTCTCCCTGATCAACGGGATCCTGGATATGAGCCGGATCGAGAGCGGAAGAATGGCGCTGAAGAATGAGGAATTTTCCCTGCAGGAGGTTCTGGAGCAGATCAACACCATGATCAACGGCCAGTGCCAGGAGAAGGGACTGTCTTATGACTGCCGCATCACCGGCAAGGTCAACAGCTATTATATCGGCGACGATATGAAGCTCAAGCAGATCCTCCTCAACATTCTGAGCAACGCCGTCAAATTCACCCCGACCGGCGGAAGCGTCACCTTCCTTGTGGAGCCCCTCGGCAGCTTCGAGGACAAGGCGACCCTGCGCTTCATCGTGAAGGACACCGGAATCGGCATGGACAAGGACTTTCTGCCGAAGGTTTTTGATACCTTCTCACAGGAGGACGAGGGCAAGGCGAATAAGTACGGCAGCACCGGTCTGGGCATGGCCATTACCAAAAACCTTGTGGAAATGATGAACGGCAATATTTCCGTCGAAAGCGAAAAGGGCGTCGGCACCACCTTCACCGTTTCCGTGACCCTTCGGACCTCGGATAAGGAGAGGATGCACGAGAATTTGGAGATGCGTCCGCAGGATCTGCGCGTCCTGATCATTGACGACGATCCCGACGCCTGTGCCCATGCCAAGCTGGTGCTGGAGGAGGTGGGTATCGTATCGGACACCTGCCTCAGCGGGGACGAAGCGATGAAAATGCTGGAGCTTGCCCACGGCAGAATGGCAGCTTACAACCTGATCCTGGTAGATCTCAAAATGCCGGAGCAGGACGGCGTGGCGGTCACGCGCCGGATCAGAGAGCAATATGACGACGACTCCGCCATCATCATTCTCACGGCATACAGCTGGGACGACATCATGGAAGAGGCGATCTCCGCCGGTGTGGACAGCTTTATTGCAAAGCCGCTGTTCGCTTCCAGCGTGCTTGACGAGTTCAAACAGGCCCTCCAGAGGAGACTTGCCGCGCACAGGGTCATTCATAAGGCCGACCTGGCCGGGAAACGCATCCTGCTTGCGGAAGACATGGAGATCAATGCTGAGATCATGATGAATATCCTCAGCCTGCGCGATATGGAAGCCGATCATGCGGAGAACGGCCGGATCGCCGTGGATATGTTCGCCCAAAGCGCGGAAGGCACATACGCGGCGGTCCTTATGGACATACGCATGCCGGTCATGGACGGACTGGAGGCGGCCGCGGCGATCCGGGCGCTGGACAGGCCGGATGCGAAATCCATCCCGATCATCGCCCTGACTGCGAACGCCTTTGACGAGGACGTTCAGCGTTCGCTTCAGGTAGGCATGAATGCGCATTTGAGCAAGCCTGTGGAATCGGAGCATCTGTTTGAAACGCTGGAACAGCTGATCCGTGACTGACGGGATTCTCCTGTTGATCGGACGGAAAAACCGGGGGCTGCGGCACAGCGCAGCCCCCGGCAGGGTGTATTCGTCTATTTGGAGACGGTGCAGGGAACGCCAAAGCTCTCGTACAGAGCCCGCACCGCCTCCACCTCCTCGGCTGTCATGGGCTTCATGTCCTCCAAGGTGTAGGGGATATCCAGGGCAGCGTATTTGGAAGTGCCCATGCGGTGATAGGGGATGAGCTGCAGGGCCAGATCCTCTCTGCCAAGGCCTCGGATGAAGTCCGCCGAGGCCTTCACATTTTCTTCCGGGCTGTTTACGCCGGGGATCAGGGGCTGGCGGAAAAGGATATTCGCGCCGCTGTCCGCCAGGTACCGGGCGTTGGAAAGGATCTGCTCATTACCCTGACCCGTATACTCCCGGTGCTTTCCGCTGTCCATAATCTTCAGGTCAAAGTAGAAGGTATCCGTCAGGGACAGCACCTTTTCAAAAGCCGCCTGGGGCACGCAGCCGCAGGTCTCCACGCAGGTATTGATGTCCTCCCCCCGGCAGAGGGTGAAGAGTTCCGCAACGAAATCCGCGTGGGTCAGGGGCTCCCCGCCGGAGACGGTGACGCCGCCGCCGGAGGTATCATAGAAAATCTTGTCCCGGCGCACCTGGTCGAAGACCTCCGCCGGGGTCTTTTCCTCGCCATAGCGCACCAGCGCGTCATAGAAGCAGGCCTCCACGCACTGGGCGCAATCGTCGCACTTTTCCCGGTCGATGCGCCTGTCCGCATCCGGCAGGATGGCCCCCCGGGGGCAGACCTTCGCACAGCGGGCGCAGTGCTTGCAGAGGTTTGCCAGGAAGCCCACGCGCACCCGGTCCTCCAGATTTTCCGGATTGGCACACCAGCGGCAGCGCAGAGGGCAGCCCTTCAGGAAGACCACCGTCCGGATACCGGGTCCGTCATGGATGGAGTATCCCTGGATATTGGAAATGCGTGCGGTCAGTGCCATACCGGGCCCCTCCCCTTACAGCTCGAACTCGCTGCGGTAAATCACGTCGTCCTGGATGCCCTTGCTGAGCTGCACGAAGTAGGCGCTGAAGCCGCCGATGCGGACGATCAGGTCGGAGTAATTCTCCGGATGGGCCTTGGCGTCCTTCAGCTGCTCCGTGTCCAGAATGTTGTACTGGATGTGGGAGCCCCCCGCTTTCATATAAGCGTTCGTGTAGGCGATCAGC
>JAEEGH010018516.1_pt1 | contig 14709 bp, 9 predicted proteins | sample 9134181 | NCBI WGS metagenome assembly JAEEGH01 (sample SAMN16246544, study PRJNA631951) | gut metagenome | biome: gut microbiome; feature: rumen; material: DP-attached | host: Bos | place: Iran: Karaj | collected 2018-10 | reverse complement strand
TACAGGAAAAAGGTCGCAGCGGAGAGTGCGAAGTGGGATGTTCTGCTTTCGGCTTCGCCATTTACGACGGAGGTTTTCAGACGTTGTTTCTCCTATGACGGGGAGATCCTCGAGTGCGGTTACCCCCGCAATGATGTGCTCTTTGCAGGGAAAGAAAGGGCGCAAAGCGGTTCAAAGGCAGACGACACCCACAAGAAGACGTTACTCTATGCGCCTACGTGGCGCGACGACATACACAGCGGAGAGGGCTGGTGGTACGGCTACACACCGAACCTCGATATCGAAGCACTTGAAAAGGCTCTCGGCAGCGAATGGAAGCTCGTTGTGAAGCTTCACTACCTGGTAAAGTGCGACCCTGACGCGTTCCCCGCAGGCTGTATCGAAAGAGGTTTCCTGCGCGTGGCCGACAGCACGGAGGACATAGCGGGGCTTTTTGCGGAAGCGGACGCACTCATAACAGATTATTCTTCGGTCATGTTTGACTACGCGTTGCTCGACAGACCCATGTTCTTTTATACATATGACCTTGAGCGCTACAGGGATGAGCTCAGGGGATGGTATTTTGATTTTGAAAAGGAAGCCCCCGGACCGCTCTCAAAGGATACGGAGGGTCTGATAAAAGACATAAAGGCTCTTTCGGAGAATGGCCCCGAAACTCGTGGGTGGCAGGAAAAGAGAAGAGCCTTCAAGGAAAGGTACGCGGGATTTGAGGACGGACATGCATCCGAACGCACCGCAGAGAAGCTTGAGTCTTTCTTATGATCTTGCCGAAGTGACTGACAAGGGATCAAAGGCGCAGACTGAAAAAACCGAGCCAAAGAAAAGCTCAAATGAACCTTAAAGAGGGATATTGAATGAAAGAGGCATTTGTACGCGAACTTAAACGCAGGACACTTTCTCTGATGCACAACGCTCAGTATCTTGTGAGCAGACGCCGCATGGAGACTGTTTTTAACGGTTATGATGCAAGCACCGTGGAGAATCCTCCCATGAAAGGGATGAACACGATAGCGTTCGTGATCACAAGGATGGTACGCTTCCACGGCGGACAGACCTCGATCCTGAGGCTCGGGACAAGACTGGCAGAGAAAGGCATGAAGGTGCTTTATCTCGTTTACAAGCCCCAGAGTGTTGCCGAGATGAAGCTTTGCGCGGCGGCCAACCTGTCGGACTACAAGGGAAGCTTCGCATCATTTGACAGCTATGTCTCGGGGATCGGAAAGAAGTACGTGATGCCCGATATCGTGGTGGCATCCTCGTGGGACACCGTGTCCTACGCGAAGAAGCTCGATACCTACAGGATGTACTTTGTTCAGGACTATGAGCCTTACTTCTACAGCTTCGGCGAGGAGTTTCTCATGAGCCGCAGCACGTACGCTCAGGGCCTGCACATGGTCAGCCTCGGCGCATGGAACAAGATGATGATCGAGAGGGAGACGCAGCCCGTTTCACCGATCGATGTGATATCCTTCCCCTATGAGGCGAAGGAATACCGCGCAGCCGAAAGGGACTATGACAGCTACAGGGACAAAAAGAAGATCATTCTCGCGGTCTATGTCAAATACTACGGCAAGCGTCTTCCGAACCTTATCCCTTACATACTCGGCAACACGGCCGCAGAGCTTGAAAAGAAAGGGATCACGCTCGACGTGAGGTACTTCGGAGAAGCCGGGACATACAGGATTCCGGGAGGACGCAACCTCGGACAGCTCACTCACGAGGAACTGGCTGATCTTTACGGGGAGGCCGATTTCGGAATGGTGGCGTCGATGAGCAACATTTCGCTCGTACCTTACGAGATGCAGGCGACGGGACTTCCGCTGATCGAGTTCAAGGAGGGAACATATCCGTTCTTCTTCCCCGAAAACACGGCACTTCTTGCATCGATCAACGACAGGGACATCTCGGAGCTTCTGCTTGAGGCACTCGAGGAGCCCGGGCGGCTTAAGAGTATGAACGACAAGGCAGCGGAATATATGAAGGAACTTTCGTGGGAAAGGACCGGTGACGAATTCTATGAGATCATTCATAAAGCGTATAACGCCGGAAGGGCTTAAAAAGCTCTACAGGAGCCTGAGAGGCAGGATCCTCGGAGCGGCTTTCGGGGCGTTTGGCAGACTTCCGATCAGACCGGACAGGGTCGTGCTCGAAAACGTCTGGGGTTACGGCGACAACCCCAAGAGTATAGCGCTGGCGCTCAGAAAGCAGAAGAAAAAGCTTGATATCATATTCATTGCGGGCGGAAACAGGCACGTCAAAGCGCCGAAATGGATCAGACTTGTCACCGCGGGGAGCCTGCGGGCAGTGTATTATCTTTCGACCGCGAGAGTATGGGTCGACTGCAATCATAAGCCTTATTACGTGAGAAAAAGAAACGGCCAGTTCTACATGCAGACCTGGCACGGCAGCCTTCCGCTCAAGAGGATTGAGAAAGATGCGAAGGGGCTCGACGCGGAATACCTCGAAGAGGCGGCTTTTGACACCGGACTGGCCGATGTCTTCCTTTCCGACAGTGAGTTCTGTAATGACGTATACAGACACGCATTCGGCTACAAGGGCCGGATCGCGATGACGGGATCGCCCCGTCTCGATACTCTTTTAAAGAATGCAAAACGAACCGGAGGTCCCGCGAACACCGGTGCTTCAAAGCGCAGGACCGCGATCCTTTCGAGGCTCGGTCTCGGCTGCGATAAAGCGATCGCACTTTACGCTCCGACCTTCAGGGGCGGCGGTGAGGATGCGGGTCCTTTAAAGGCATTTGACGCCGGAGAGACCCTGAAGGCCCTGAAAGCCCACTTCGGCAAGGACTTCGAGCTTCTTGTGAAGCTTCATCCGCTTGCCGTGTCACACGGATGCGGTGCGGAAGTTTTGGGCGGTGAGGTGAAGGACGTTTCCTCATACCCGAACATCTACGAGCTTCTTGAGGTCACTGATGTTCTCATCACCGACTATTCGAACACGATGTTTGAGTTCTCATATACCGGAAGACCGTGCTTTTTGTTCGCACCCGACAGTGACCGCTATGCACGGGAGAGGGGCATGTATTTTGTTTATGACAGGCTTCCGTTCCCGATCGCGCGTGACAGCGCGGGGCTGGCTCGCGAGATAAAAAGCTACGACTCCGAACGTTACGCAACACTCGGGCAGGCCTTTTACAGAGACCTCGGCGTACGTGAGGACGGGCATGCGTCCCGGAGAGCGGCACGCATCATAATGAACGAGATAAATAAAGGACTGTGATATAATAGACATTTTTTCGGGAGGTACTCAAATGAAACGCGGACTAAAGATCGGCATCATATGCGGTGCTTCGGTGATCGGTGTTGCGATCATCACACTTGTTACGATCGCACTTATTAAGACTTCGTCCTTCAAGGACAGCCTGACGGATTTCACGGACAAGGCTGCCGCTGTAGCTTCGATGAAGGCTTATGAGAACGATTATCAGACACTTGTGAACGATGCGACGGACGCATCCGATTACTACAAGTTCTGGACCTACGGTGATTATGAGGACAAGTTTGCAGAGCTTCTCGGGCAGGCTGATGAGGCAGACCGAAAGACTACGGCTTTCCGGGGCAGTGTCGCAGAGCTCAAAACCAAGTTCGACGCGCTCTATTCACTCGGAAAGTACAAGAGTGACGTTGATTCGGAATTTACCCGGGCCGACGGCTACGCAAGAGACTTTAAGCTCGATATGTACGACAAATCATTAAAGAACCTCGAAACGCTTCTTGCAAGCGCTACAGATTTGAACAAGAAGATGGCCAAGTACGTTATCGCGTTCAAGGAAAGTACCGAAAAGCTGAACGGAAGTGCTTATATCCTCGGAGATCTTGAGGGTGAGTTTAACGAAGCGAAGAACGATGCAAAGAAAGCCATCGAAGAGTTCGATGAGTCCAAGGTTTCCAAGGCCGTCGCGAGGTACGCGCAGCTTATCGACCAAATCTTGGAGAATACTCAGGAACTCGTAACTACATACAAAGACAACGCGGATGATCTTGTCGATCACGCAATAGACTACGGCTATTCGGAATTTGATAAAACCATGGTCAACAACCTCCGTGACCGCGTCAAAGAGGCAGCCGAGTCCGAAGACTACGCAAGGATGGAAGAGGAGTACGCAAACCTGACGTCATGGATCGACGACACCGACGCCGCACTTTTCAGTTACGCCGAAAACACACTCAAGTGGGTTCAGGCCGACGTATCGGATGATGATTCCGTCAAGCTCTACATGAGCTCGACCGCCGATGATTCCTACGATCTGAAGCTCGAGGACTTCGTCGTTTATGAGAACGACGGAGGTAACTGGAACGAACGCAAGGCGACCGACATATCGCAGATCAGGGGTATGATGAGTATCGACCTCGTGGCCGATGTCTCGAGCAGTATGTGGGACGACTTTTACACCATGCAGTGCGCGGTAGAGAGCTTCATCAACTCGACCTCGTCCGATACCAAGCTCGGCCTTTCAACGATCGGAACGATCTATGAGCGCCACCAGGCCATGACAGGCAACAAAGAGATGATCCGTAACTCGCTCTGGTCACTTAACTGCGACGGACTTACGAGTCTTTACCAGTCACTTTACTCGTCGGTTGTCTACACCGCTTCGCAGACCGGTTCAAGATGCGTCGTTGCCTTCACCGACGGAGACAACGTTCCCTACGGAACAGGCTACGACTACAGCGCACAGGACGTTATCGATGTTTCGAAGTACTACCAGGTGCCCGTTTACATCATAGGCATCGGATACAATGTCAATTCCTATACCCTCAGGAATATCGCGGAATCAACAGGAGGACTTTACTTCGAGAACATAGGCGTTTCGAAGCTCGCTGACGTTTATGCCGAAATCTACGAGAAACTCGGCCGCCTCTATGCGCTCACATATCTGACGGATATGGCCAACGATGTGTCACGTACGATCTACGTGCGCTATACCGACATTGAGAACGGCATGAGTGCCGTCATAGACGGTGTGCTTGAAGCAGAGACTCTTCAGGACGCTTACCACGCTTCCGATATCGATGGAAGTGATGTGCTGAGTTACTACACCGAGACAAGCTACCTTTCGTCCGATGATCTCTTAAAGCTCGGTGACAGCCTTGATAAGCTGCAGACCATCATAAACATCTATTTCGCGCACTACGGCTACAAGTTCAGCACCGACGCCGCGCTTGACAAGATGATATCTCTCGGTGTCATTAAGAAGAACGGCAAGCTTGACAACGATTCCGTCCTCAAGAAGATGAAGAATGACAAGATCGTTTACCAGAATCTTTCGGCGCTTTTCAACTTCCGTTACGAGATGATCTTTAAGGTCGCGTCGCAGCTCTACTACAGCAACCCCGGAATCAGCTACGATCAGATGAGGGTGGCCGTTCATGAGCACTTCGGCGAGAGCAACCAAAACCGTTTCTCATACGACGTCAAAGCTGCATGGAGTGCACTCCACTGATAAGAAAAGAGGTACGTACCACGAGGGTGCGTACCTCTCTTCAGTCTGAGGGGAGATTTACCAATTGAAGTAAGGTATCATGTCTTCAAAGTCTTTGAAGGGATCGAAGTAATCGGGGATCTCTTCGGTACCGTACTCACCGCCCTGAGGGGTCTGGGGAGTCTGCTCGGGGATTCCGTCCTTGGGAGAAGCCTTGGGAGCATTCTCATCGGGCTCTTCCAGAGTTCCTTCGCCGGGAGCAGCTTCTTCGGGTGTTGTAGGGGCTTCGGGTTTTGCCGCCTCGGGCTCGTCTTCATCAGGTTCGTTACCGAGGACAACATCGATATCAAGCTCTTCGAAGCTGTTGTCCACAAGTCTCTGAACCGTGACGGTGATCTTGGTTCCGGCTCTGTAGGAGCTGACTGCCGTCTTGAGGTCGGTTGATGTGGTAACTGTTACCGAGTTGACACGTGTGATGATATCACCGATCTCGAGTCCTGCCTTGTCGGCTGCAAGTCCTTCGTCGATCTCTGCGATATACACGCCGACGGGCCAGTTGTAAGCCTGTGCGATCGATGCGGTAACGGTCTGGATATGTATGCCCATGTAGCCCTTTTCTTCATGTGTGAGCGACTCACGGTTTCCGAGTTCATCGAGGATCTTCTCTGCTCTCGAGATGGGGATCGCAAATCCCATGCCTTCGATCAGGTTCGAAGCGAACTTGACCGAATTGATACCGATGACTTCGCCGCTGATGTTTATGAGTGCGCCGCCGCTGTTACCGGGATTGATGGCCGCATCGGTCTGGATGAGGATCATCTTGGTACCGTCGACTGTAACTTCTCGGTCTTTGGCGCTTATATAACCGACTGTGGTCGACTGGCCGTAGCCCATGGCGTTGCCGATGGCGATCGCCATCTGGCCGACCTTGATATCATCAGAGCTGCCGAGCTTGGCAACCGTGACGGAGTCGACAAAATCTTTGTCAAGTGTTGAGAGATCAACGGACACAACCGCAAGATCCGCAACGGAATCGGTTCCTTTGATAACGGCATCGGCTGTCGTACCGTCTGTAAATGTGATCTTTATGGATGCCGCACCTTCAACAACGTGATTGTTGGTTGCGATAAGGAGCTCTTTATCGGTCTTCCTCATTACGATACCCGAACCTGCGCCGGGAGTCTGGTATGAACCGAAATAGCTCGTGGTGTTGAACATACAATCGATCTGTACGATCGCGGGAGCAACCTTTTCAACAACTGCCGAAACATCCGGGGTCGAGGAGATGACTGTTTCGATCGTCTCAACCGTCTTCACGGGATCGGTCTTTTCAGCCTTGCTGTCGGCAGCGATCTGAACAACATTGTACTCTTCTGCCTGCTTGGGGAAGAAGTAACTGTAGAGGTAGTTGCATCCGATGAATGCCAGAGCTGCGACCACACCGAAGATCAGTGCTTCGACGATCTTGAAGGTGACGGGATGCTCTTTTCTTAAGCTGCGCTTCTCTTTCTTAGGTTCCGGAGCGGGAGCGGGTGCCATGTACGGAGGCATCGTGCCCTGCATGGGAGGGGTTGCCGGTCCGTAGTAGCTTCCGTAGCCGTAAACCGGAGTCCCCTGATTGTAATTTCCGAAGGGAGCGGAAGGAGCAGGCTGCCATCCGGGGTAACCTGCGTAACCCTGATTCGGACCCGCGAACTGAGGCTGCGAATCTGCCTGTACCTTGGGTTGAGCTTCTGCCTGAATCTCGGGCTGAACTTCTGTCTGAGTTTCTGTCTGAATCTCGGGCTGTGTCTCTGCCTGAATGTCTGTTTGAATCTCGGGCTGTGCCTCTGCCTGAATGTCTGTCTGAATCTCGGGCTGTGTCTCTGCCTGAGTTTCTGCCTGAACCTCTGCGGTCTGTCCGGGTACCTGCGACGCTGCCGGAGCTTCTGTCTGAACTTCAGCAACTACTTGCTCGGGGGCCTGAGCCTCAGGAGTTGTTTCTGTATTCTGTGTCAAAATCTCGTTGTAGTCTTCCATGAACAATTCACCTGTCTTTCGTTTGGATTATTGATGCAGTATTCGCGATATGCCGCATCGCAAAGCCTTTTTTGTTCGTTCTGTGATTACGAGTCTAACGTGAAAGTGTGATTAGACTGTGAAAAAACTGTAAAGAAAAATCGAAAAACATTGTACTAATGTCCTTCTTATTGTAGAATCGGAAAAAAGAGTGATACTGAAAGGAAAGCCACCGAAAGGAAGAAACCGAAAGAAACACATGAAAGACACACAGGCAGCCATCAACAGGCTTCATATAATAATAGACGGACTCCTTATCATAGGCGCGTACATGCTCACTTTTCCGTTGCGCTTCTATGTTTTGCCGTACGTATTCAAGTTCATGGCGCTCGCTCCGGGAGAGCGGTTTTACAGCTTTTCCCGCTACCTGCTGAACCTTTTCCCGCTTGTTCCGGGATATCTGATCATATATAACATCTGCGGGCTTTACAGGCCGCGCCGGACACACAAGGTATTCAAGACAATAGGAAGCCTTATCGAGGCAAACCTCCTCGGTATATTCTACTTCTCCTTCATAATCTTTATTCAGAAGCAGTCGGATATATCAAGATGGTTTTACATAAGCTTCGGGATCATAAACGTTATATTCGGGATCATCTACAGGCTCCTAAGCTCCAAGATCTTCTCGCTCATGCGCAGAAAGGGCAAAAACCTGCGTCATGTTCTGCTGGTGGGTTTTTCGCCGTCGGCACAGAGTTATATCGACAGGATCAAAGCCAATCCCGAATGGGGATACAGGATCTTCGGTATCTTGGACGATGAGCCGGGCGGTGCGGTGAAGGATTGCGGCATCACATTCTGCGGAGAGATCTCCAAGCTCGAAGATGTTATAAATGAGAACATGATCGACGAGATCGTGGTCACACTCAATGTTGAAGAATACAAGAAGCTCGGAAAGATCGTCAGGATCTGCGAGAAGACAGGCGTGCACACCAAGTTCATACCGGACTACAACAACGTTGTTTCTTCCGTACCTGCGCTCGAAGATCTGGGCGGACTCCCGGTTATCAACATCCGTAACGTTCCGCTCAGCAACTTCTTCAATGCTTCGGTCAAGAGAGTGTCCGATGTTCTGCTCGGAATGATCGCGCTTTTGGTCTTTGCGATCCCCATGGGCGTGATCGCGCTGCTTATCAAATGCACTTCCAAGGGCCCCGTTATCTTCTCCCAGGTACGTGTCGGCCTTTCGGGTAAGGAATTCAAGATGTACAAGTTCCGCTCCATGAGAGTTCAGGACGAGGAGTCCGAAAAGAAGGAGTGGACGACCAAATCGGATAAGCGTGTGACGGGTATCGGACGCGTTATCCGCAAGACGAGCCTCGACGAACTGCCGCAGCTCTTTAACGTACTGAGAGGTGATATGAGCCTTGTCGGCCCGCGTCCCGAACGTCCCCAGTTCGTTGACCGGTTCAAAGAGGAGATCCCGCGCTATATGATCAAGCACCAGGTTCGCCCCGGCATGACGGGGTGGGCTCAGATCAACGGCTTCCGCGGTGACACCTCGATCAGGGGAAGGATCGACCACGACCTCTTCTATATTGAGAACTGGAGTATATGGTTTGACCTTAAGATACTGTTCCTTACCATCTTTAAGGGATTTATTAACAAGAACGCGTATTGACGCAGGAGTGCGTACGCGCCGGAAAGCAAAGAGGGAATCCTGATGGACAATAACAACAATAACAATGACATCATCAAAAATGATGACAACAACAATTACGAAGACATCTGCTACATGTGCAGGAGACCCGAGAGTCAGGCGGGACGCCTGCTCAAGATGGCGGGTTCTTTCTGTGTGTGCGCGGACTGCATGCAAAAGACTTTTAATCTCATGAATGCCGGTGATATCCCCGGGTTCCCGATGGATTCGAACAAGAACAATCCGCTCGGGGCGAATCCCTTCGGATTTAATCTGGGATTCATCGGTGACATCCCCAAGAGTCAGCGCCTCAAGAAGAAGCCGGCTCCCGAAGAAGCACGTCAGAACGGCGAAGAGCCTGAGAACGTACTCGACTTCAGGAGACTTCCTCCGCCTCACAAGATCAAGGAATCTCTTGACGAATATGTGATCGGCCAGGAGAAAGCCAAGAAGGTTATATCGGTTGCTGTTTATAATCATTACAAGCGCGTTACAAAGGACGCTTCGGGCGACATCGAGATCGGCAAGTCCAACATGCTGATGATCGGACCTACCGGCTGCGGTAAGACATACCTTGTGCAGACTCTTGCACGCATCCTCAATGTTCCGCTTGCGATCACGGACGCCACCTCACTCACCGAGGCGGGATATATCGGTGACGACGTTGAGAGCGTTCTCTCAAAGCTCCTTATGGCTGCGGACAACGATGTTGAGCGCGCCGAAACGGGTATAGTCTTCATCGACGAGATCGACAAGATCGCTAAGAAAAAGAACACCACAAGCCGCGATGTAAGCGGTGAATCCGTACAGCAGGGACTCCTCCGTATCCTTGAGGGTGCCGAGGTTCAGGTGCCTGTGGGTGCGACCAGCAAGAATGCCATGGTGCCCATGACGACCATGAACACACGCAATATCCTCTTTATCTGCGGCGGTGCATTCCCTGAGCTCGACAAGATCATCAAAAAGAGGCTTCTTACCGGAAGCGGGATCGGATTTAACAGCGTCCTTTCGGACAAGTACGATGAAGAGGACGTCCTCTCACATGTCAACAACGAGGATCTTCGCGAGTTCGGTATGATCCCCGAGTTTATAGGACGTCTGCCTGTTATCTACACCCTGACAGGTCTTGGCAGAGATATGCTCGTCAAGATCATGAGTGAGCCGAAGAATGCTATCCTCAAACAGTATCAAAAGCTGCTTGCGCTTGACGATGTGGATCTTCTCTTTGATGACGATGCGCTAGAAGCGATCGCTGAAAAGGCACTTGCAAAGGAAACCGGTGCGAGAGGTCTTCGCTCGATCATAGAAGAATTCATGCTCGATATCATGTACGAGATACCCAAGGACCGTTCGATCGGCAGAGTTACCATTACACGTGACTACATCGAATCGAAGGGTGGCCCGAGGATCGAGCTTCACGGCGCGGTCCCTGTTATCCCTCCCATGAGTGAGGGCGCTTCGAATTGATCGGAGCATTTGGACTGACGGTCGTAAGCTCATTAAAATGATCAAGAGGTACTACCCTGACGGTATGTACCTCTTTTCTTCGGCTTGAATTTTTATAACAGTTGGTGTATCATGAACCGAGGTTGACAGGGTAGGATCATGTAACTAAGGTTGTTTATGGCGTCTCTGCAGCATTTGTGGGACGCTTTTTACATATAATTTTTCAGGAGGAACCAGGAGCAATGATCGACATTAAGTTTTTGCGTGAGGAGCCTGATAAAGTCAGGCAGAATATCCGTAACAAGTTCCAGGAAGACAAGCTTCACCTTGTTGATGAAGTGATCGCCCTTGACGAGGACAGGCGTAAGACGCAGCAGGCGGCTGACGACCTTCGTCAGAGAAGAAACACGATCTCGAAGCAGATCGGTGCTTTGATGGGTCAGGGCAAAAAGGAAGAAGCTGAGGAGCTCAAAAAGCAGGTTGCCGAGTTCGGAGAGGAACTTGAGGCAGCGCAGAAGCGTCAGACAGAACTTGAAGAAGAAGTTAAGAAGAGGATGATGCTCATCCCCAATATCATCGATCCTTCCGTTCCCATCGGAAAAGACGATTCGTGCAATGTTGAGCTCGAGAGATTCGGTGAGCCCCTCGTTCCCGATTTTGAGATCCCTTATCACACCGACATCATGGAGAAGCTTCACGGCATCGACCTTGATGCTGCAAGACGTGTTGCGGGTAACGGCTTCTACTACCTCATCGGTGACATCGCACGTCTTCATTCGGCATGTCTCTCGTACGCACGTGATTTCATGATCGACAGAGGCTTCACATACGTGGTACCTCCTTTCATGATCAGAAGCAACGTCGTAACAGGCGTTATGAGCTTCGCAGAGATGGACGCCATGATGTACAAGATCGAGGGAGAGGATCTCTACCTCATCGGTACAAGCGAGCATTCGATGATCGGACGTTACATCGACACGATCGTCGGCGAGGACACGCTTCCTCACACACTTACAAGCTATTCACCCTGCTTCCGCAAGGAAAAAGGTGCACACGGCATAGAGGAGCGCGGAGTATACCGCATCCACCAGTTCGAAAAGCAGGAGATGATCGTTATCAGTAAGCCCGAAGAGAGCATGATCTGGTACGACAAGCTCTGGAAGAACACCGTAGACCTCTTCCGCAGCATGGACATCCCCGTACGTACACTTGAGTGCTGCTCGGGAGATCTTGCGGATCTTAAGGTTAAGTCCTGTGACGTCGAGGCATGGTCGCCTCGTCAGAAGAAGTACTTCGAGGTCGGCAGCTGCTCGAACCTCGGTGATGCTCAGGCTCGCCGCCTCGGGATCAGGGTTGCTGCGGCCGACGGACGCAAGTACTTCGCTCACACCCTCAACAACACCGTTGTTGCTCCTCCGAGAATGCTTATCGCACTCCTTGAGAACAACCTTAACGCTGACGGCTCGGTGCGCGTTCCTGAAGTCCTCCGTCCGTACATGGGTGGGAAGTCACTCATCACGCCTTGACAAACTGCATGACCGAGTCGTGTTCATCACGCCTTGACAGACTGCATGACCGAGTCTGATCTTGAGAATAAGACCCTCACTGCCATATGCACATGGTGGTGAGGGTTGATTTGTTTTTTGCTTTTTATGCTTGAAAAACGTGACTTGAAATATTTAAAGGCCCGGCGGCGGGGCGTATACATCATTTTTCTTGAAAACAACACGAAAACCAAGTATACTTTTAGAAGTGTGTTTTATACCCACAATAATAGAGGAGGAATTTTGGGATGAGCAGAGAAACACAAGAGATAATCGCGTTTGTGCTTTACCTTGTTGCGGTTTTGTGCGTCGGCGTGATCTTCTTCCTGAAGAGCAGGAAATCAATCGGAGGCGAGAAAGAGTACTTCCTCGGCGGACGTAAGCTTAACGGCTGGGTGGCAGCACTTTCAGCAGGCGCTTCCGACATGAGTGCATGGGTACTTATGGGTCTTCCCGGATCGATCTATCTTTACGGTATGGGTCAGGTCTGGATCTCGATCGGTCTTTTTATAGGTACGATCCTTGCATGGATCTTCGTCGCACCGAGGCTACGTAGATTCTCTATCGAATCAAACGATTCGATCACCATTCCGCAGTATCTCACAAACAGATTTAAGACAAATAATCGCGTATTGCTTGTTGTCTGCGCGATAATCTTCCTTGTTGCGTACTGCATCTACGCTGCATCGAGTATCGTTGCCTGCGGTGATCTTTTCAACACCGTTTTCGGTTTTGACAAAACATGGGCTATGGTCGGCGCGACGGCGATTATCCTCATTTATACATTCCTCGGCGGATTCAATGCGGTATGCTGGACGGACTTCATTCAGGGCATGCTCATGCTTGTAGCCCTCATGGCAGTTCCGATCATCGCGTGCTTTGCAATGGGCGCAGCTGATTTCGCTCCCGCAGCCGAAGTCGTTACCGGCGAGAATTACTACAACCTTCTTTCAAGCGGCAAGTTCGACTGGGACAGCATCGCAGACATCCTTTCGGGTCTCGGCTGGGGTCTCGGATATTTCGGAATGCCTCATATTCTTGTAAGATACATGTCGATCCGTTCCGAGAAGGAAATGAAGAAGTCGAGAGTTATCGGTATCTTCTGGACGGGTCTCATCCTTCTTATGGCTTCCGTAGTTGCACTTGTTGCTCATGAATATCTCGGAAGCTCTCTTGCAGAAGGTTCGCAGAGCCTTGTGTTCATCCACATGGTCCGCAACCTTATGCCCGCATTCATCGGTGGACTTCTTCTTTCGGCAATCCTTGCGGCTTCTATGAGCACAGCCGATTCACAGCTTCTTACATCGGCATCGGCATTCTCGGCCGATGTATATAAGCCGATCCTTCGTAAGAACGCAAGCAACAAGGAGATGCTCCTTGTCGGCAGAATCGTTGTTGCCGTTATATCAGTGATCGCACTCGTTATCGCGATGGCTCCGGGAACCGGCGGGATCATGGATCTTGTATCTAACGCATGGGGTGCATTCGGCGCCGCATTCGGTCCCGTTATCCTCCTTTCGCTTTACTGGAAGCGCTTCTCGTATGCGGGAGCTCTTGCAGGTATCATTGCCGGATTTGCTGTTGATGTTATCTGGCTCATTTGCCTTTCGTCGACAGGGATCTATGAGATCATCCCCGGATTTATCGCAGGACTCTTTGTTGCTATCGTAGTGACACTCATTACCAAGAAGCCTTCGGCTGAAGTTGAACAGCTCTTTGACAACGCCTGTGTTAAAAGAGAAGACTGATTAAAGATATGACAGATAAAGCCCGCATCCGCGCAGGTAAGCGCACAAAGAAGAACATGACACCCCTCGTGGTGACTCTTTGCACTCTTCTTGTCCTTGCCGCGGTGGTTGCGGGCTTCGTATTTGCGGGCGGTCTGATACAGGACACCCAAAGCCCCGCGGCGGGCAGTAAGGAAACCGACGAGCATGCAACCGGAGCCGATATCCCGGAGTATGACAGTGAACTAATCTACGGGGTAACCCCCGAAACAGGGATCATTAATTCGCTTGTTCTCTGCAGGCTTGATTCAAAGAAGGGGAGCTTGCAGCTCAGTCTCATCGATCCTGCGATGAGTTACTCGATGTCGGGCAGTCTGTACAGTGAACTGAGTACTCTTAATATCAGGCTTCCGCAGGACGGACGGTTCGGCGGACTGCTCGGGTATTGCTCGGGTGACAGCGGTCTCGATGCGGGACGCAGGATCGCCGAAGAGATGCTTGCCGTCGAGATCGGTCATTACAGCAGTTTTGACAGCAGAGTGCTGGGAGAGTACATAAGCGTCAGCGGGAAAGAGGGAGAGAAAGAGCTTACGGTCAAGCTGTCTCCTTCCGATGCTAAGGGCGCAAAGTACGGAACGTCAGGGACTGTGATGGGGTTTGTGAAGGAATTCTTCGGCAAGGCGCTTGCTTCGGACAGAACAGTGGATGACAGGCTTGTCTATCTCGAAGTGTTCGATGCGCTCGGGGACGGTGACGTTACCGTGCAGTCCGTGCCCGTGACGGTACATAACGAAACTACGGAGCTTTATGTTTCGGGCTGGAACAAACTCAGTAAGTGCTGATGAGGGTCAT
>JAEEGH010018515.1_pt1 | contig 14709 bp, 7 predicted proteins | sample 9134181 | NCBI WGS metagenome assembly JAEEGH01 (sample SAMN16246544, study PRJNA631951) | gut metagenome | biome: gut microbiome; feature: rumen; material: DP-attached | host: Bos | place: Iran: Karaj | collected 2018-10 | reverse complement strand
TGCCGGTGCAAAGGGATGTAAGGGACACAAGGGCCGGGCGATTCAGGGAGCAGGGAAGAGGAAGGGGTGTGAGTTGAAAGTTGTGAGTTGAGAGTTGTGAGTTTGGGATTGAGGAGGATTGACAAGGGTAAAGATTTTTAACCTTTTAACCCTTTAACCTTTTAACCTTACTATCAAGTCGAACGACCTTCGCCGTGCCTCGCCGCGTCGTTTCTGCCTTCGGCTTGCCGCAGACGCTTCGGGACACGGAAGCGGGGCCTCCCCCGACACGAAAAGACACAAAAGCGGCTTGTTGCGGATTACCTCTGACAGCCGGCTGGGACGATTCGAGGTCACGCGTCCTGCACAAAGGGACGTAAGCGACATAAGGGACGTAAGGGACGGAATCGTGGTAGGGGCCGCACTCCGGGCGGCCCGCAGACAAGTATGTTCTGACTAACGCAAAGTACGCAGAGTTGAAAGACCGAGGGGCCAGACCCCTGGCGCTTAGTTATGCTAACTCCAAGCGTCTGCGCGAGAGCCCAAACCATCGGAGTTAAGACCAGAGCCGACGGGGACCCCATCGGCTTCCTGCGCATCGTCGGCTTTATCCCTCGCGCCATTTGCTGGGCGTTATGCCGACCTCTTTCTTGAACACGTTGATGAAGTGCCCTGGATTGCAGAATCCGCACATTTCGGCGATTTCCCCAACGGTTAACGCGTCTTCCGAGAGAAGCTCCTTTGCCTTGGCGAGACGCAGGCGCATCACTTCGTCGTGCATCGAACGCCCCAGGTTCGTCGCGAAAAGGCGGTCGAGCGTGGCGCGCGACACGCCGACCTTCTCCGACAGCTGGATGGCGCTGGGCGGGTGGACGAGCCGCGGCCTCAGGTATTCCAGCGCCTTGCGCAGAATGGGGTTGTCGACAGCCAAGATGTCCGTCGAGCGCCGTGCCGCGAGCCCTTGGCACGGGACTAGAATCGGCTGCTCCGGCGGCCGCTCGCCGTTCATCAGGCGCTCCAGGAGCGCCGCGGCCTCATAGCCGTTGCGCGACAGATCGTCAATGACGCTTGAAAGCGGAACGGGCTGGTTTTCGCAGAGGAACGTGTCGTTCCCGATGCCCAGAATCGCGATTTCGTCGGGAACCCTGATGCCCAGTTCCAGGCACAGCGCGAGCAGGCGCGCGGCTTCCTCGTCGTTGTAGGTCAGAATGCCGACATGCTTCGGCAGCGCACAAAGGCGAGGGCCCATCACGTCGGCGAAGCGGTCCACGTCGTCCAGCTTCGCCTTCGGGACGAGATCCGCGAGGACGATTCTCTGCGGCTTCGCCCAGCGTTCGGCGAGCCCGTCGAAGAACAGGCTGTGAACGTTCGTCCAGATGGTCGAGAACCAAACGACGCGCTTGAGTCCCATTTCGGCGAAATGGGCTCCCGCCAGCCGCCCGGCGGACATGTAGTCAGGTATCACGCGCGGCACATTGACCTCCGGCATGTAGAAGGTCAGGTCGACGACGGGGATGTGCGCCCTGACGAGACCTTCCACGAAGCGCGACGTCCCCGCGTCGCCGCGCAAGGTGACGAGCGCGCCGTCGCCGTTCCAGCCGCGCGGGGCTCGCACAAGCCGGTTCGCAAGCGTGAGGTGCCAGCCGTGTTCGCGGGCATAACGCACTATGCCGTCGAAGCGCAGGGGAATCGGCGGATTGATCATAAGCATGACCTGGCGTTGTTTCATGACGCTGGTAGTTTATCAAATTTTTCAGGCGCTGTGAGTGAAAGATATAATTGCATGAGTAGAAATTATAATTGATAGGTTGCCTTGCTTATGATACACTACGCAGTGTCAAGTAAGGGCGATTTGTCGCGCCTGCGGCAAGGCTGTTGGGTGATTTGGACACTTAAAGACAATAATGAAAGGAATAATCATGAGAACTGCCATTCGTGCTGCCTTCGCCTGCGCGGCGATAACCGGTGTAATGACATGTACGGCGGCGATTACCTCGCGGTCGTACGTGCAGCAAGGCCTTGTCGCCCAGTACGACGGAATCGACAATGCCGGATACGGCACGCACGATTCAAGCGCGACGACGTGGGTTGACCTCACCGGAAACGGAAACAACGGCACGGTGGACAGCCATGTGGTCTGGGGTAACAACGGCTGGTCGGTCAACACAAACTGCAAGCCGATTACGCTCGGCAACGGCATTTCCGCCGTCACCGCGTCCGGCGAATTCACGATCCAGTTCGCCTGTACGCCGCAGAAGGGGCAGAATGGCACCGGAGGACGGCAGTGCTTCTTCAGTCAGTACATAAGCGGCGTGAATGGAATCGGCATTGAACATAACGGCGTAGTGAATAAAAACGAATTGCGTCTGTTTTCGTCGCCGGTGGACGGCAGCGCGTATTCGACCAGCGACCCGATTGCGACCAACGTGTGGGCGCAGGGGACCGTCACGGCATCGGACGATCTGACAAACATCGGCTTCTGGAAGAACGGGAGCAAGATGAGTTCCACGGCGACCAAGACGTTCACAAAAAAGACATATACGAGCAACTGCACCAGCATCATCGGCGGTGAGCCGAACACGGGACGCGACATGGCGTTTCGCGGCATCTACAATGCATTTCGCATCTATGACCGTGTGCTGACAACGGAAGAGCTCAAGATCAACGCGGCGGTTGACGCGATTCGCTTCAACGGCGCGAGCTGGGAAGACTATCCCGAACTCGCCGCCTATTCGTTCGCGGCGGACGGAACGCTTCAGTATTCAATAGGCGTCGAAGCGGAGGAGGGCGGCGCGGTGCGTCTGGACGACGGCGCGGCGGAGGCGACAGCCAGTGCGCCATTCGACTACGACCGCACGGCGCATTCAGCGACCTTCACGGCTGTTCCGAATTCCGGCTATGTGTTCTATCGCTGGACAGGCGACACAGACGCCATCACGGGCGGGTCGTACCTTTCGCCGACCATCACCATAACTTCCGCAAAGGTGGTTTCGCTGACTGCGGTGTTCAAAGCGACGACAAGAGGGCTCACCTCGCGCTCATACGTACAGGACGGTCTTGTAGCGCACTTCGACGGCATCGACAACGCCGGTATCGGTTCGCATGATTCTTCGGCAACGACATGGACCGACCTTACCGGCAACGGCAACAATGCAACAAGAGGCTCAAACGCCTCGTGGAACGGCACAACAGGCTGGACGAGCAGCAGCGACGGCAAGCCCATGGTCATTCCCGCCGGAAACGGTTCCGCGACAACCGTTGCCGGGACGACTGCGAAGCAGGTCTTCACGGCGCAGTTCACCGTCAAACCATCGCGCCATGACGTGCGGCAATGCTTTTTCGGACAATGGAACAGTAATGGCGTCAGCATTGAGCACAATTCCGGCGACAGCGGTATGACCGGCTACATGCGCGCATATTACAACTACTTTGCCAACACCACGCCAGACAACAAGGCTGCAGACGACAAGTTCAAAAACAGCGATGTACTAGTGACGGCGAACGAGTGGGCCGCAATGACGCTTTTGAGCGATACGGCGCAGCAAACAATCTGGAAGAACGGAGAAACGTCGCAGACGATTGTAAAATCGCTCGTTGGAAAGCTCACGAACATCTGCGACAGCGTCATCGGCGGCGACAACTCGCGTGGCAACATGGGCTTCCGCGGCACGTACCATGCCTTCCGTCTCTACAACCGAGTGCTAACGGAGGATGAGGTCAAGTTCAATGCGGCTGTTGATGCGGTGCGTTTCAACAATGGCGCGAACATGCCGGCGGGCTATTCTGCAGCGGCGGATGATACGCTTCTTGTTGCGGCAACGGCTACCGCGACCGCTGGCGGCAAGGTTGCCTTGAAGCGCGTCGGTACGTTCGCGGCATCCGTCTCATCATTCGTCAATCAGGACGGAACTGAGATAACAGGCTTTGTGGCGCAGCCAGAAGAAGGGTACGTCTTCGATAGGTGGACAGGCGACATCGACGCCATCGTTGCAGGATCGGTTCTCACGCCGGAAATCGGAGTCGTTGCGACGCGTCCCGCTTCGCTGACGGCTGTATTCCGCAAACCATACACCAATGCCCTGGACGGTATGGTTCTCGACCTCGACATTCGCGATGTGGTGGATGGCGAGACCATGGGCGGCACAGACTCCGGCTACCATGTCGGCAATTTGCTGAAGGCCGGTTCGTCGGAGAGCAACACCTACTATAAGACCTTGTACACTTCCGCTAATGTGTGCCGCCCGATCTACAGGTTCATGGACATCGCTTCGCCGATGACGCCGTTCACGACGAATGCCGCGCAGGCTTGCATCTACACGCCGCAATCGTTTGCGCAAGGGAGCACATACAACGTCGGGCGATGGGAACTTAAGAACAACTTTGCCGACGCACCCGTCGCTACAGTCTATGTGCGTTTCCTCTGGGAAGGATCTATTCTGCCAAATATAGAGAACACCAGCTGCATTCTTTGCAACGGCTATGTGAACTGGGGTCACATTGGCGAAGGTTTTGCGCTGCAAATAGTGTCTCCGGCCAATGCAAACAAGGGCTTTCTTAACGTCTTTGTCCCGAACAAAGTGCCAAGCGCGGGCACGGGGACCGATCTCTACATAACGTCCAACAGCTGGGTCGATTGCTTCGCCTCAATCTATCCAAGCCCGACGAACCCCGATCTTTCCAACGCGGACATTTGGTTCTGCCAGACGCCTGCGCTTGGCAGCAATGGAGTCTTCGGTTACCCGAAACTTAGGCATCGGCACATAGGCGATGAAGCCAAACTGCCGAAGTTCAAGTCGATGCCGCCGCAGCAGTCGGACCGTTCAATACGTCTTGGCGCCGAGACGTCCGGTGCGACAGACAACCAAACTAACATCAGCAAGGCGTTTCGCGGATACTATGCCGGGCTGAAGGTGTGGCAGAGACTTCTAACCGAGAATGAAATGTGGTCGGTTATGGCCGGTCAATACGGCGGCACGTTCAATGTCGGCGTGGAGAACGGCAGCGCGGACGAGTTCGGCGGCACGTGGTACGGGAGGAGGGCCGATCCGTTCAATGTCGCGGCGGACAAGTGGCAGGAGATGAAGAAGTCGCTGACGGCGGAGGATAGGACACTGACGCTTACTGTCCCGATTCCGGCGGAGAGCGACGGGATGCCGCGCGTCCTTGAAATCGTGCCGCTCTTTGACGGCGTTGGAGCGACCTGCCCGGTAACGGTGACGGCAAACGGCGCAACGGTCGGCACGTTCGACTTGAAGGACGATAATAGACGCGCTATCATCCTGCGCGGCGCACAGGCAAAGCGCGACGCCAACGGAAAGATCACGATCGCCATCACGCGTCCTGATGGTTGCGCGGGAACTCTTTCGTTCGACGCGCTGTCGCTCGCCGGCTCCTGGCAGATCGGGGTGAAAAACGGTTCGTCCGACGAGATGACTGCAGAGACGAAAGGCGTTCCATCCGTTGTCATCGCCGGCGACCCCGACTACACTCACGCGCAGCGCTCCCTAACTACGACTTACAATACGTTGACGATTCCGTTCAACGTGCCGAAGTCGAGCGCGGGGCTGCTTGCCTACAGATACGAGACTTACATAGACAACCTCAAGTCTGGAAACACGCACCCCATGCATCTTGAGCTCAACGGCGAGACGATCTGGTCGAGCGAGAACGTGACAAAGAGCAAGGTGCGCGTCGATATTCCCGCCGAGAGCATCAAATGCGGGCTTAACGAGCTGAAATGGGTCTATGATACGACGACGGCAAGCAACTGGCTGACGTTCGACTACCACATGCTCAAGATGGCTGTTCCGACCGGGGTGATGGTTATCTTGCGATGACGCGGGGGGAGTTCATCTGGAGCGCGCTTGCGCTGGCTGCGATGCCGACGCAAGCGCGCGGTTCTGCGGGCGAGAAGCTAAAGGTCAACAGCATCGTTATCGATGCGGGCGCGAAGAAGCCGTTTTCTGTCCTGCACGTGTCGGATACGCATCTTACCGCCGTATATCCGCACGAGGACAAATGGAAGCAGGAAATGTCCCGCGCCGACACGCCGATCTTCGGAGCGAAGCAGGAGGAGTCGCTTGCGGAGGCTGTCGCGTATGCTGGGCGGCATTGCGACTTCCTTCTGCATACCGGCGACTTGATCGACTTCGTCTCCGAGGCGAACCTCGACATTGCGAAACGCCTTCTGCCGGGCGGATGCATTGGTGCGCTCGGCAACCACGAATACTCGCACTACGGATGGCTCGTGAAGAAGGCCGGCACTGCGGGGCCGGGGCGCGAGGAGACGCGCGAGATGCTGTCGAAGGCATATCCGTTTCGCCTCCCTATTGCCGCGAAAGAGCTGAACGGCGTAACGTTCGTCGCAATCGACGACGCGGACGGCGCGGTCTCCGAAGACCAGGCCAGGGAGTTCCGGCGCATTGCGGCGCAGGGCAATCCAATTGTCCTTTGCATGCACGTGCCGTTCTACACGCCCGGCATCTGCCGCGCCGGAAAGCGCTGGTGGAAGAATGGTACGGACGAGGCGAACCCCGAACTGAAGCTGCCGGACTTCCAGCGGCAGCGGAGCGACTCCGCCACTTGCGAATTCATCGAATACCTGAAAGGCGAACCGCTTCTCAAGGGGATTCTCTCTGGGCATCTCCACATGTTCGCAGAGGATCGCTTCTCTCCGACGGCCATGCAGTACGTTGCGGGCGGCAACTTTTCGTTCCTCGGCCAGATGGTTCGCGTGACATAACCTATGCTCGTAAGTTGAATGTATCATGCGGAGACGCAGAGAGCAGGAGAGCGCAGAGAAAACTTAAAAACAGGAGGAGATGACAGGAATGGAGAAGTCGGTTGGTGTGGCGGGAAGGCGTGAATTCCTGAAGGGTGCGGCCATGATTGGCGCGGCGGCCGCCGCGAAATGCGGCATGGCCATGATGCCTGACGAACAGAAGGCGTGGGACAAGTACAACGCCATGATCATCCCTCGTCCGGAGGGTCTTTTGGAGGGTGAGCCGGTATTGCAGGCGCCGGCGCCGGATTCGATGGGCGTCGCGTTTGCCGTGACCGCCCTCGCGAACGGATTCGCAGAGCTAGCCGACAATCCCGCGATGGAGAAGCCTGTCCGGTTCATGGCGGAAGGAATGCCGCTTGCCGGTATAGACGACAGGGTCTTGCGCGTCCGCATGACCGACCTCAGGCCCGGTACGCGCTATTGGTATCGCGTCGGCGCGGCAAAGCTGGAGCATCCGGTCGGATACTGGACCAAGCCGTCGGAGATCGTGTGGGGAAGCGTGCATTCGTTCGTCACGCCCGGTGCCAACGCTCCGTCGCATTTCGCCATGATGTGCGACACACATGCAGCCTTCGAGCAGATGGCCCGGATAACGAAACTCTACCGCAAGATAGGCGTGCCGCTGGTCGTGTGGAACGGCGACGTGCCGAACAGCCTCATGAACACGAAGGACGATCTTGTGCGGAACTACCTCGTACCCCCGGAGAACGACGGATATGCCGCTGACACGCCCATAGTCCTCAACCGCGGCAACCACGACTTTCGCGGCGTCGCGGCGAATCGTCTTGGCGAGGTGATGATGACGCGGCTTCCCGGCGAGCGCAGGGCGCGGCACGCGGCGCTCGACCGCAATTTCGCCTTTCGCATGGGAGATGTCGCGCTGATAGGCCTCGATACTGGCGAGGACAAGCCTGATCACCACCCTGCGAACGGGGGTTTCTCGCGCTTCACCCAATACCGCCAGGCTCAGACGGAGTGGCTGAAGGACCAGTTCCTGCGTCCTGAGATCGCCAATGCGCCGTATATCGTGGCGTTCGTCCATATTCCGATCGTGGAGCTGTGGCCCGGAGCAAACCCTGGCACCGTGCTTGAAGACTATGCCACCTGGCAGAAGGAATGCGCAGACATGTGGGGCGGCGTTCTTACAGCCAACAGGGTGCAGCTTGTGCTGGCCGGGCACATCCACAGATACCGTCACGACGCCGCGACTGCTACGCGTTCGTGGGCGGAGATCACTGGCGGAGGCCGCGGTGGCAGCACATACCAGACGCTTGTAGAGTGCAAGGTGGATGGCGGAGAACTCTTGGTGCGCGTACACAACGTTGACAAGGGCGGAATCGCCGGCGAGCATCGCTTCAAGCCGCGTGCCGTCGGTGCTTAGTGCGCGATCTGAAAGAAGACGGGAAAACCAGAAAACCAAATACGGGGTATAGATATGCAAGACATGACAAACAGGCGGGAATTTCTCAAGGGCGCGGCGTGGATGGGTGCGGCTGCCATGGCGGCAGGCTGCATGAGCCGCACTGGTGGCATCGGTGGAATCGGCAGCGGCGAGGGCGCGCCGATGCACGGTTTCCGCGTGCCGCCGATGAGAAAGGTGCGCGTTGGCTTCATAGGCGTTGGCGGTCGTGGCGCCCCGGCGGTTCACCGTATTGCCCAGATTCCGGGATGCGAGGTCGCGGCGATTTCCGACATCAACCCTGAACGGCTCGACGCCGTGCAGACGTGGCTCAAGGAGCATGGCTGTCCTGCGGCGAGGGAGTGGAGCCGCGACGGGCGTGAAGACGCATGGAAAGGCCTTTGCGACTGGGATGGTGTCGATGTCGTCTATTCCTGCACTCCGCGTCCGCAGCACTGTCCGATAAACGTCTATGCCATGGCGTCGGGCAAGCATGTCATGCAGGAGGTGCCGGGAGTCTTCACCCTGGACGAATGCTGGGAGACGGTTGAGGCGGCCGAGAAATTCCGCCGCCACTGCTATATGCTTGAGAACTGCTGCTATGGCGAATACGAGATGCTGGCGTTCAATCTCATAAAGAAAGGTCTGCTGGGCGAAATCGTGCAGGCAGAGGTCTGCTATACGCACGAGCAGCGCAATCTCCAGTACAACCCGCCCGACGGCGTATTCTGGCGCATCGACCGCCACATGAAGCACCACGGAAACTACTATCCGACACATGGCCTTGTGCCGGCCGGCAAGAGTCTCGACATCAACCGCGGCGACAGATTGGACTATCTAGTGTCGATGGAGACGAAGAGCGCGAGCTTCGAGGCGTTCGGCCGCGCGAACTTCCCCGTCGGCGACTGGCGGCACGATGCAAAGATGGTGAGAGGCGACGTAAACACGTGTCTCATGCGCACGGTGAACGGCAAGGTTCTGCAGCTGGTGCACAACGTCTGCACCCCTACGCCGTACGACCGGGGAAACAAGTACCTCGGGACGAAAGGCACGATACTTGGCATAAAGGACGACACCTACCGCGTCGGGTTCGAGGAAAAGATCGGCGACAACGGCGCCCACCACTACTTCGACGCGGCAAAGGCGGCGGAAGTGCGCGAGACATACAAGCATCCGTTCTGGAAAGCGGCCGGCGAAATGGCCGCGAAGGTCGGCGGACACGGCGGCATGGACTTTATCATGGATCTTCGCTGGGTGTATTGTCTGCAGAACGGACTGCCGATGGATACCGACGTCTACGACCTTGCGACTTACAGTTCCGTAGTCGAGCTTTCGGAGCGGTCGGTCATTGCAGGTTCGCGTCCAATCGAGTTCCCTGATTATACGCGCGGCGGATGGAAAACTGCCAAGCCGTTCACTGTTGACGAAATCGACATGAGCAAGTTCGATTTTTCAAAGAGCGTGGTCGAGGACACCGATGCGCTGAAGACTTGAAACCCGCAGATCGCGGCGGGTCCGGCAAAACCGACACGGCACTTGATTTGCTCTGTTTGACGCAGTAGAATTATTCGCATGACAAATTGTCTAAAAAGAAGCACCGGGATGGAAACGCTCTGCGGAACTATCTTGGTTGCGGCGATGGCTGCAAGCGGGGCCGAGTGGATATCCGTTCCCGGCTCGCCGGTCTATCGCGGGCCTGTCGACAACGGTTCGCGCGCGGCGGACGGCACGAGCTGGTTCGCAAGGCCGTTCACGAACGCGGGCGAGGTCGCGTCCGCGAAGTGGACCGTCTCCGGCCTCGGGGTCTTTGAGGTGTTCGTCAACGGCGAGCGCGTCGGCGATGACTTCCTCAAGCCCGGATTCACACATTGGCAGAAGACGAAATACTCGTTTACGTATGACGTCACAAAGATGCTTAAGCGCGGCATCGGGGAGAGAAACGTCCTTGCGGCGGAAGTGTCCGCCGGATGGTGGCGCGACAAGATCGTGACGCCCGCGCACGGCGACGCGTCCCGCGGCTTCGCCGGCGACAGGAGCGCGTTCCTCGGCAATCTTGAAGTCACATATGCGGACGGGAGCGTCGCGCATGTCGCGACAGATGCGGAAAACTGGACGTGCGGCATCGCCGGTTCCGTTACTCACGCGGCAATTTTCGACGGAGAGGAGTTCGACGCCCGCATAAAGAACCCTCTCCTCGGCGAAGGATTGACCCAAAAGCCAGAGGTAACCACAGAGTTCAAGGGCGAAGTTCTGCCAACGCGCGGCGCGGAGGTGACGCTCCGCCGCGACCTCGCCATAACGCGCGGTCCGTATTCGCTCAAGAAGGACGAGACTATTCTCGTCGACTTCGGACAGAACGCCGCGTTCGTGCCCGAGTTCGCGTTCTGCGCGAAGCGCGGGACGGTTCTCACCGCGCTCTGCGGCGAGATGCTGAACGACGCAGACGCTGGAGAGCGCGGAAGCGACGGACCGAAGGGGACTCTCTACCGCGCCAACCTCCGCGTACCTGACGCGGGCATGCGTCTCGTCTACACATTCGCCGGCGGCGGAGCCGAGAGGTATATGCCGCGTTTCACGTTCTTCGGCTACAGGTATCTTTCGCTGACCGCGACGGACGATGTGGAGATCGAAAGCGTGATATCCATTCCGGTGACTTCGATTCGCAGAGACATGGAGATTGGCCGTATCGAGACCGGTGTCAGAGAGGTGAACCGGCTCATAAGCAACATATACTGGGGACAGCTCTCCAACTACCTCTCCGTTCCCACGGACTGTCCGCAGCGCAACGAGCGCCTTGGCTGGACGGGCGACACCCAGGTTTTCGCAGAGGCGGGGGCGTTCAACGCCGACACGAGTATGTTCCTCGGAAAGTGGATGCGCGACATGCGCGACTCGCAGCATGCCGACGGATCCTTCCCCGGCGTCGCGCCGACCGCGCAGTACGGCGACAGCGGACACCGTCTCGGCTGGGCGGACGCAGGGGTGATCGTTCCGTGGACAGTGTGGCGCATGTTCGGCGACGCGGCAATCGTCAACGATAACTGGGCCGCGATGACGAAGTACATGAGTCTCCTCGACCGCGACAGATACGAGTCGCAGGAATCCATGAAGCGCCAATGGGCGGACTGGCTTAGTTTCGAGAAGTTGGAGACATGGGGCGGCGCGGCTTACGAAACCGGGCCGGACGGCAATCGCCGCGTCCGCAAAGACGCGCTCGAATATTGGCAGTTCCTTGGGCTGTGCTATTGGCTGATGGACGCGCGGATGATGGCAGAGATGGCGGTAGCCACCGGGCGCGGCGCTGAGGCGGAGGAATACGCGGAGACTGCGGAACGCGCGCGCGGGATTCTGCGTGAGAAGTTCGTCTCGAAGGAAGACGGCATGCTCATTCCGCTTTTCCGCGACATGCAGACGCCCGCGCTCTTCGCGCTCAAGTCGGGTCTGCTTGAAGGCGACGCGAAGGAGCGAACGGTCGTAGCGCTAAGGAAGAACATCGCAGACCGCGGCGACTGCCTGCAGACCGGTTTTCTCGGGACGTCCATAATAATGGATACGCTGACAGAATGCGGCGCGGTGGATGTCGCCTACACATTGCTTCTCCAGCACAAGAACCCAAGTTGGCTTTATTCTGTCGACCAGGGCGCGACGACGGTGTGGGAAAGATGGAACAGTTATTCAAAGGCGGAAGGATTCGGCCCGGTTGCGATGAACAGCTTCAACCACTACGCATACGGCGCAGTGCTCGCGTGGATGTACAAAACAGCGGCCGGAATCGCGCCCGACTCGTCTGCGCCGGGTTTCCGGCGGATCATAATGGCTCCGAAGCCGGACCGTCGTCTGGGGTTTGTAAAGGCCGAGTACAAATCGGCCGCAGGCCTGATAAAAAGCGCGTGGCGGTACGAAGGCGGTAGCTGGGTCTGGAAGTTCACGATTCCCGCCAACACGACGGCGCTGGTGACAGTACCCGGCGGCGAACCGAAGGTGTATTCGGAGGGAACGCACGAAGTGTCAGTAATCGGAAACAGGGGTGATCCGGGTGCAGGCGCTCGATTTCCCCTCCGCTGATCTACAGGGTGGTTAGGCTGAACAAAATGGAGACAAAAAGATGAGAAAGAAAAAGGAACACCGATGCAGTGATGCAGCATTCACGCGCAGGGCCTTCGTCTGCTCGTCGGCAGCGTGGATCGCCGGAGTATTCGCGGGCTGCCGATCGGCGCAGTCCCGCGCAGAGTATCCGGTGCGGCTTGCCGGCGGCGCAACGCGCAAACGCTGGTACAAGGGAAATCTCCACACGCACACATTCTGGTCGGACGGCAAGGCGTTCCCCGAAGAGGCGGTGATGTGGTACAAGAGCCGAGGCTACAACTTCCTCGGCCTCAGCGACCACAACGTCTTTCAGGACGACACCGATCGCTGGGTGGGCGTCATCGGCGACGATGAAAAGGACGTGAAGCCGGACTGGGCGAAGAGCAAGCCGCATCGCTACTGCTACAACGTCCGCCGCAAGTATTTCGACCCGTACCTCAAGGCGTTCCCGGATGCCGTCACGCGCATCGCGGAGGGCGGCAGGACCGAGGCGCGGCTGTCGCCATTCGCGGAGCTCTCCGCTCGCTTCAATGCGCCGGGAGAGTTTCTGCTTCTGCCGGACGTCGAGGCGACGCGCTCGGTGGAATACGCCGACGGACGCTACCATCAGCTTCACATGAACTATGTGAACGTTCCGGAGCTTTTGCCGTCGATCGCCGCGGCCGACTTCCAGCGCGTGCGCAAGGACGTGCCGCTGGCGTCGTTCCTGTCAGAGCATGCGCGCGAGACGTCCGCGCTCGCGCAAAAGCACGCGCGGCGCGAAATCTTCATCCTCAACCATCCGATCTGGACCTGGTACGACGTGGGGCCAGAAGTCCTCATTGACGCGCCGGAGGTCCGTTTCTTCGAGGTGTGCAACGGCGGCTCGCCCTACGCGTCCGCCGACGGGCTGCCGGACGACGGGCTCGACACAGACCGCTTCTGGGACGTCGTGAACGCCTTTCGCGCGCGTCGCGGCCAGCCGCTCGTCTACGGCGTTGGGACGGACGACACACACAACTACCGCGGCGAGAAGTTCAACATGTGCATCCCGGGCAACTCCTGGTCGCTCGTCCGCGCGGCCTCGCTTGACGCCGCGGCGCTCGTGCAGGCGATGTGGGACGGCGATTTCGTGACGTGCGAGGGGCTGGAGGTGGAGGATGTCGCGTTTGACGCGTCCGCAGGACGGCTCGAAGTCGCGGTTGGCGCTGGCGATGCGCCGCGCACGGTCAAGTTCATCGTTTCCAAGCGTGACTTCGACGAAAAGCCGGTCGGCAAGGTCACGGTCCGTCCGGGCAAGCACAAGGACACTATGCGCTTCCAGCGTGAGATCGCGATCTACGGCGACAAGGTCGGCAAGGTCGTGAAGACCGTCGAGATTCCGGCGGGCGAAGCCGCACGCGTCGAATACACTCTGGCGGACGACGACCTCTATGTCCGTGCTCGCGTCGAGGAGAAGGGAGCGACCGTCTCCACGGCGCACCTCCATCCGAAAGGACTTCGCTGCGCATGGACACAGCCGTACAGGATAGGATAGCGAGCGGCTTCGGAAGCACATCCGCGGACAGTGAGGCTGCAAGACGTCGGATGGCGGCTATGACGCTCTATTAATGCATAAGGAAGCGACGAGGGGAAAAGGAGATCCAATGAAATCATTCAGAATGTGCGTAACGACGGCCATTGTCTCAGCTACGGCATTTGCCGTGTTCGCGGAGCCGATGATGACGCCTTGGGGCGAAAAGGTGACGAGCGAGAACGCATGGCGCGGATATCCGCGTCCCCAGATGGTACGCGCGGGATGGACGTGCCTCAACGGCGAGTGGGACTATGCAATCGACGCCATTACGAACGCGCTCTCGCTGCCGGGGAAGGTGGACGGCAAGATCCGCGTGCCCTTTGCGCTGGAGTCGCCTCTGTCGGGATGCGGCGGGAGGCTGCTCGCGCCGGATGAATACCTGTGGTACACTCGCGAGGTCGAACTCGACCCGAAGCCGGGCGAGAGACTGCTGCTCCATTTCGGAGCCGTCGACTACAGGGCGATCGTCTATCTCGGGCATGACGAGGTCGCCGTGCACGACGGCGGGAATCTTCCGTTCACTGCCGACATCACGCCGTACGCGAAAAAGGGCGTCAACCGTCTTTCCGTGCTCGTGTGGGATCCGACCGAGGACTTTGTACAGGCCAGGGGCAAACAGGCGTTCAAGACGCATGCGTGCTTCTACACGCGTTCGAGCGGCATAATCCAGACGGTCTGGCTCGAAACTGTGCCGGAAACCTACATCGCCGACTATTGTGTAACGACCGACATCGACAAGGGCGAGGTGACGATAGAGCTCAAAGTGGAAAGTGGGAAGTGTAGCGTTGAAGGCTCGGGCGCGATTGAAATCGAAAATCCTGTCGATCCTGCTAATCCTGTCCAAAAAGCCTTCACCCCCGGGATCCCATGCACAATCCGCCTTCCTGCGCCCGTTGCGCTTTGGTC
>JAEEGH010018513.1_pt1 | contig 14711 bp, 13 predicted proteins | sample 9134181 | NCBI WGS metagenome assembly JAEEGH01 (sample SAMN16246544, study PRJNA631951) | gut metagenome | biome: gut microbiome; feature: rumen; material: DP-attached | host: Bos | place: Iran: Karaj | collected 2018-10 | reverse complement strand
CACTCCGTACAGACGCCTGCTTCAAATACATACTGTAGAATCTTTTGAAAAACAGAAAGCAGTGCGCTTTGCCTCATCTACATTCACGCTGTTTATAACTTCTATGCTTTACGCATGTGTCAATATGTCGGTTGTTCCGTTCGGGCTTCTTTTTCAGCTTCAGTCAGGGGCTGTAACTGATGCGCTCAGCACTTATTTTAGAGAAACAAGTATTGCGGCGGCTTTTGCGTTTATTCCGCCGTTTGTTATGATGCGCGTAGTTCTTAACGGCTTTTCAAAGCGAATCGACACAAACATTTCGCGTGTGCTTGATATTGCAAATGAAGGTGACCTTACAAGCCGCCTGAATCTTGCAATGCTTGACGACTATGGTAAGCTTTCAGGTTCTATAAACGTTCTTATTAAGCAGCTTTCTTTGATGTTCAAAGATTTGAAGAACGACACTGACGTTGTTGCAGAAACATCTGATACGCTGTCTGAAGTAACTGATTCTGCTCAGAACGCGCTTTCTGAAATGATTAACACTTTCAAAAGTATTGATTCTGACAGTAAGGCACGAAATCAGCTTATTACTGATGCAGATAAAGACGTTGACGATTTGATTCATGACGTTGAAGTTGTTAAAAAACACATTATGGAACAGTCAAGTGCCATTCAGCAGAATTCGGCTTCAATTACGCAGATGTCTTCAAATATCGGTTCCGTTGCTGAAATGACAATTAAAGCTGAAGAAGTTTCAGTAGCTCTTTCTGATTCAAGTACAAAAGGTAGCAGCGCTATTAATACTGCCATCACATCAATTGAGCAGATTCAGTCAATGTCACATGAAGTTCAGGACATTGTTAAAGTTATTCAGAAAATCGCTTCTCAGACGAATTTGCTTTCTATGAACGCGGCAATCGAAGCTGCCCATGCCGGTGCAATGGGTCAGGGTTTTGCTGTTGTTGCTGATGAAGTCCGCTCTCTTGCAAGTTCTTCTGCAAAAAGTGCCCGCGATATTCAGGAATACATCAAAGAAATGGTTGAAAAGATTGACGGCGGTGTAGAAGCTATTGCAATTGCTGGCCGTTCTTTTAGAGAAATTGCTGAAAACGTTGAGCAGAACAATGCGCTCATTAAGACAATTTCTTCTGCAATGGAAGAGCAGAAAATCGGTGCTTCTGAAACACTGAATACAACAACAGACATGGTTAATGCTATTCAGGCTATTAAAGATTTAACCGAGCATGAAAGTGTACGTGCCGAAAGCGTTAGAAAAATGATGAAAGACGTTGTTTCTTCTTCTGAAGCAGCAGTTCAGCTTGTTAATGAAGGTGTTCAGGCATCTGAAGTTATGGGTACTGCAATTGAGCAGGTTGTTGACAGCGTTGAGTCTAACCGCCGTGCCGTCAACTCTATGAACGATGCTGTAAAGAAATTTAAAGTATAATCTGCGCTTTGCGCAACCAGAAGGGAATGATTAATAATTTAGGAATCTGTCATTTTCGGGCTTGACCCGGAAATCTTTAACTGCTGTATGAGCACTTAAAGATTGTCGCATCAAGTGCGACAATGACACTTTTCTTCTTATTAGTTATTCTCTTTTTTTATGCTCTTGTCTAATAACGGTGTAAAATTCCAACCATAAGTGTTTTTCTCTATATACATACGCTCTGTTTTTTAATAGATTCGAGCCATGAGTGTTCAAGACATGACAGTCGGCAGCCCGTCAAAGCATTTGTTGAGCTTTGCGCTGCCGCTTTTATTTGGCAACCTTTTTCAGCAGCTTTATAATATGGTCGATTCCGTTATAGTCGGACGTTTTGTCGGTGCAAACGCGCTTGGCGCTGTTGGTGCATGCGGCTCGCTCAACTTTCTCTTTTTCTCGCTTAGTTCAGGGCTTGCGCTCGGCATCGGCATTATAGTTTCTCAATATTTTGGTGCAGGCGATGAAAAGAACGTGCGCACGATGATAGCAAACTCAATCTACGTTCTGGCTTCTGCTGTTGTTGTCGTAAGCACAATCGCGGTAGTTTTTGCACCGCTTATAATGCGCCTGCTTAGAACGCCGGACGAAATCATCAAAGACGCTACGCTATATCTTCAGATTACCGGCGGCGGAATGGTTTTCATAACTTTGTACAACGGAATTTCCGCCATTTTGAGGGCGCTTGGCGATTCAAAGACGCCGCTATATTTTTTGGTTTTATCTTCTATTATAAATATAATTCTTGACTTGGTATTTGTCGTGCTTTTGAATTGGGGCGTGGCCGGTGTAGCTGTTGCAACCGTAATTGCGCAGACTGTAAGCGGTGTGGCTTGCCTTGTGTTCTCAATCAAGAAAATCAGCTATTTCAGGCTGACCAAAAAGGAGCTTGAGCCGAACTGGCGTTTTGTCGGGCTTGCGTTCAAGCTTGGCATTCCGATTGCGCTTCAAAATTCGCTTATCGCGATTTCTTGTGTGGTGCTTCAGTCTGTGGTCAACAGCTTCGGTGCGCTTGCCGTGGCGGCTTTTACGATAACCAACCGCATCGAAATGCTTGTGCAGCAGCCCTATGGTTCGCTCGGCATGGCGACAAGCACTTTTTCGGGACAGAATATCGGTGCACATAAGATTGAGCGCGTAAATCAGGGCTTGGCGCGCGGCGCGCTGATGGCGTTCATATTCAGCGCAATGATGCTGCCCATAATGTATGTGTTCGGCCACGCAATTTGCAGCATTTTCGTCAAAGACGAAGATGTAATCACAATGGGCATGAAGGCGCTCCGCATAACTTCTTGGTGCTATTTTCCGCTCGGAATGATTTATGTGCCGCGCGGTCTGCTCAACGGCGCAGGCGACACCACATTTTCAATGATTAACGGCATAACCGAAGTTATCTGCCGTGTTTCGTTCTCGCTCATTCTGACTAAAATTGCGTTCATCGGCGTGTGGGGCATCTGGGCAACAAACGGCGCAACTTGGACGCTGACCGCAATTGTCTGCGTCATCAGATATTTCAGCGGCGTCTGGAAGCGCAAGGGCTTAACTTGATTTCAGTTGTCATATAGCTGTTTCTGCCATCACCGATTCTTAGCAATGGTAGGTAGCGCGCCAGCTCCGTCATTGCAGGTTCTTTGCAATGCCAGGCAGCACGCCAGCTCCGTCATTGCGAGCCGAAGGCGAAGCAATCTGCTTTTGAAAAAGCTGACTCCATAGGTTGTTTTCAAAAGTTTGTAATCAGTGTATAAAAGACCTACCATGAAAAAATACTATTTCTTTGATTTAGACGGAACTTTGACCGACCCGGCTTTGGGCATCACAAATTCGTTTAAGCATGCATTCGTTCATTTTGGGCTTGAAATTCCGTCTTATGAAAAGCTCTGCACGTTCATCGGACCGCCGCTTGTTGACACTTTTAAGAATGAACTGCATTTTGACGACGCAAAAGCTGAAGAGGGCGTAAAGGCTTACCGCGAATATTTCAGCACAAAAGGCATTTTCGAAAACAAGGTCTACGACGGCATTCCAGAATTGCTGAAAAATCTGAAAGAGAAGGGCAAGGTGCTCGTTGTGGCAACTTCTAAGCCGGAAGAATTCGCCGTAAAGATTATCGAACATTTCGGTTTAAGTGAATATTTTGAGCATGTCTGCGGAAGCTGCATGGACGAAACGCGCTCAACAAAGGCTGAAGTTATAAGCTATGCGCTGGGCTTGTGCGGAATAGACGAAGCCCATAAAGAGCAGGTGCTGATGATTGGCGACCGCAAGCACGACATAATCGGTGCAAAGGCTGTCGGTGTTGAAAGCTGCGGCATTTTGTTCGGCTATGGCTCAAGAGAAGAGCTTGAAGCTGCCGGTGCAGACTATGTTGCTGAATCTGTAGCCGCTCTCGCCAAACTATCAGATAAAATCTAGCTTTTTAGCCTTGTAAAAAGATGCTCATAAGCTCAATTTCGAGTTTTCAAAATTTGCAAGTTTTTTGCAAAAATCGGTCATTGAGCGTAGTCGAAATGATCGATTTTCATTTTTTTAACAAAATTTCTGTATTTTGTGGCTTCGACTACGCTCAGCCACCAAATTATAAAAACTCGACTTTTGACCTTGTAAAAAGATGCCCATAAGTCAAAATACTGATATGTCAGTTAAACAATCTTATGCTATAATGTCAGTATGAAAGCATTTATGGATAGCAATTTTTTGCTTAAAACACAGACCGCACAGACACTTTATCATGACTGTGCTAAAAATCAGCCCATCTGGGATTACCACTGCCACCTTAGCCCGAAAGACATTGCCGAAAACAGGCGTTTCACCAACCTGACTGAGCTTTGGCTTGAAGGCGACCACTATAAATGGCGGCAGATGCGCGCTTGGGGCTTTGAAGAAGCTCTTGTAACAGGCAACGCCGACCCATACGATAAATTCGTTGCATGGGCAAAGACTATAGAAAATCTTATCGGAAACCCGCTCTACCATTGGACACATCTTGAGCTTCAGCGTTATTTCAACATTACAGAGCCGCTGACCGCCGCTTCGGCAGAGCGCATCTGGAAAAACGCAAACGAGCAGATTGCAAGCCCGGACTTCTGCGTAAAGAACATTTTCAAGAACATGAACATTTTCGGCGTGGGCACAACTGACGACCCGGCCGACACTCTCGAATATCACAACGCTATAAAAGACGGAAAAGCACAAATAGGCAGCATCGGCACGAAGGTTGCGCCGTCTTTCAGGCCGGATAACGCGCTGAACGCGCTTTCGCCTGATTTTAGAAACTATATCAAGAAGCTTGAAACTGCAAGCAATGTAAAGATTTCTTCTATTATAGATGTTCTTAAAGCACTTGAAAACAGGCTTGATTATTTTGTTGCGGCAGGCTGCGTAGCTTCTGACCACGGAATTTCTGAAATGCCTGTTTGCGCCGCTGTAAACGATGCGGAAGGCCGCAAAGCAGAAAAAGAAGCAGCTGAACGCGCGCTTGCAAATGCGCTTGAAGGCAAATCTGTTGCTGCAGAAGATGCCGCCGCTTATCAGGCTTATCTTTTGGCAGAGCTTGCACCGCTTTATTACAAGCGCGGCGTTGTCGTTCAGCTTCATGCACAGGCAATACGCGACAACAACCCAAAAGCGTTTGCAACGCTCGGCGCGAACACCGGCTTTGACGCAAGCCACGACACAAGCTTTGCGCTTGCACTTTCAAGGCTGCTTGCACGCATGAACGAGCATGGCATGCCAAAGACAATCGTTTATTCGCTCAACCCGAAAGACTATTACTCTTTGGGCACGCTCATCGGCTGCTTTCAGGGCGGCATGAAAGGGCGCATGCAGTTCGGTTCAGCCTGGTGGTTCTGCGACCACCGCGACGGCATGACCGAACAGCTAAAGACGCTCGGCAACCTCGGCATGATTGCAACTTCTGTAGGCATGTTGACAGACAGCCGGAGCTTCCTGTCATATCCGCGCCACGAATATTACAGACGCATCTTGTGCAACCTTTTGGGCACGTGGGTCGAAGACGGCGAATACCCGGCTGACACCGCGCAGCTGAATCAGATTGTAAAAGCTGTCTGTTTTGAAAACGCAAAGGACTATTTTTCGCTGAATATAAAATGAAATAGTATCACTCCATTGCATTTTCTTATTAAAATTGATATATTTTTCTCCAAAGATAGAACAAAATAGTTCGGCGCGTTTGCGCCGGCTTATATATTGGAGGTTTCCACATGATTAAGACCGTAAAGGATATCGATCTTACTGGCAAACGCATTGTAATGCGCGTTGATTTTAACGTTCCTATGAAAGACGGTGTCGTTCAGGATGACACCCGTATCATGGCAGCTCTGCCGACAATCAAATACATTCTTGAACAGAAGCCGCGTTCTTTGGTTTTGATGAGCCACTTGGGAGACCCAAAAAAAGACGTAAAGAAAGCTCAGGAAAAAGCAGAAAAAGCCGGAAAGACTTGGACTGACGCTGATACAGAAAAGTTCATCAACGGCAAGAACCGCATGGAACCAGTCGTTAAATATTTTGCAGAAAAGCTCGGCAAAGAAGTAAAATTCCTTCCAGATGCACTCGGACAGAAAGCAGCAATTGACGCTCTTCCAGAAGGCGGCGTTGCAATGCTCGAAAATACACGCTTCCACAAAGAAGAAACATCAAAAGACGCTGCAGAACGCGACGTTATGGCAAAAGAACTCGCTTCTTATGGCGAAATCTACGTAAACGACGCATTCGGCACAGCACACCGCGACCAGGCTTCTACAGCTTCTATCGCTAAGTTCGTCAACGTAAAGGTCGGCGGCTTCCTCATGGAAAAAGAAGTAAAATACATTGAACCGATGGTAACAAACCCGGCAAAACCGATGATCGCAATTATCGGCGGTGCAAAGGTTTCTTCAAAAATCGCAGTTCTCGAAAGCTTGCTCAAGAATGCTTCTGCACTCATCATCGGCGGCGGCATGGCTTACACATTCCTCAAGGCTCAGGGCCACACAATCGGCAAATCACTTGTTGAAGACGATTTCATTCAGACAGCAAAAGACTTGCTCGCAAAAGCTGCTGAAAAGAAAGTACGCATCGTGCTTCCTGTTGACCACATCGGTGCAGAAAGCTTCGGCGCAGATGCAGCACCTGTTGCAGTAAACGGCATCGACATTCCAGATAACCTGATGGGTATGGATGTTGGTCCTAAGACACTTGAAATCTACAAGAAAGAAATCCTCGGTGCTAAGTCAATCGTTTGGAACGGTCCTGTAGGCGTATTCGAGTTTGAAGCTTTCGCAAAGGGAACTGGCGAAGTTGCAAAGCTTGTTGCAGAAGCAACAGGCAAGGGCGCAATGAGCGTTGTAGGCGGCGGCGATTCAGTTGCAGCTGTAAACAAGTTCAACCTTGCTTCAAAGATGAGCCACGTTTCAACAGGCGGCGGCGCTTCTCTTGAGTTCCTCGAAGGCAAGACACTTCCAGGAATTGCATGTCTCGAAACAAAATAATTTAGTCATATTAGGAGAATAAAAATGGCACGTACACATTATATTGCCGGAAACTGGAAAATGAACACAAGCAAGGCTGAAGCAGTTGCTTTGGCAAAAGACTTGGTTGCACAGCTCAAAGGCAAGAAAAACAAGTTCATGATTGGTGTTCCTTTTGTATATCTTGATGCAGTTGCACAGGTTGTAAAAGGCTCAAATATCATCCTCGCCGCACAGGACTGTGCTGCTACAGGTAACGGCGCTCACACAGGTGAAGTTTCTTGCGAAATGCTCAAAGACATCGGCTGTACATGCGTTATCCTCGGTCACTCAGAACGCCGCCACGAAATCGGTGAATCTGATGAACTCATCAACAAGAAAGTACGCCGCGCTTTGGCACAGGGCATGGAAGTTGATCTTTGTATCGGTGAACTTCTTGCTGAACGCGAAGCTGGCGAAGCTGAACAGGTTTGTGCATTCCAGCTTTCAGCAGGTCTTGCAGGCGTAACAGCAGAGCAGATGAAGAACGTAACAATCGCTTACGAACCAGTTTGGGCTATCGGCACTGGCAAAACAGCTACACCAGAAGATGCAGAAGCTATCCACAAGTTCATCCGCGGCTACATTGCAAAGCTTTACAACCAGAAAGTTGCTGATGAAGTTATCATCCAGTACGGCGGTTCAATGAAAGCTTCTAACGCTAAAGAACTTCTCGCACAGCCTGATATTGACGGCGGCTTGATTGGCGGTGCAGCTCTCAAAGCTGAAACATTCGTACCAATCTGCGAAATCGAATAATTTCCCGCTGCTAATATAGCAAAAAAGGCTGCTCCAAAACGGGTAGCCTTTTTTGTTTTTTTTCAATCAATTTTACTTGTAGTAAGGATGTTTATAAAATAACATTTGACTTCAGCTTTTTTTTATATTAAGCTTAATTATAAGGAAATCGCGCCTTTAATCGCGAGTGTTATACGGAGGCCGTAAGTTTTCTTACGGTCTCGTTTTATTTATGGGCAAGTTATTTTTTTGCGAAAGGTAACATGTATGTTATTAACGGAAGAAGAATTTAAATCAACATTCCCGTCAGAAGGTTTTATAGACGTTACAGAATCTGCTGAAAATTTTAACGAAAAAGAATTTGATGAATATGTGCGCAATAACCTGATTGCAGAATTGGGGAAAATGCATATCGGTTATGTATATGATGCAAAAGATGGAAGTTATAGGCACGTAACATTTATTACGGACGTAAAGAATATGCATTATATAGTGGTGCTGAACTTAAAAAACAAAAAGATCTTTGGGCATTTTGTATTAGACTTAAATAAAGAATACGGTCTTTCTTAAAATAATTGAAAGAATTACACTTTTATGATATAATACTTTAGACTATAAACCTATATATATTAATGCTTTTTAGCACACTCTTATAAAACTTATAAAGATTTTGCAGTCAAATCTAGTTAGATTCGATACCCAAATCTAGCTAGATTCGGCACTAAAATCTAACTAGATTGCACTCCCTGTTACTACAGTAACACACTCCCTGTTATTATAGGAATACACTCCTTATTATTAGAGCAACACACTCCCATTTATTGCAGTAACACAATCACTAATACTTTAGAAATTGCCCCATTAATACGTTAGTTTCCACATGATGAAATACTAAAGTTCTCAGACTGTTCAGCTGTCAAATGCTGTTTAATGTGCTAGAATATGTGTAGTTTCAAAAGGAGAGAAAAATGCCGAGAAAAAAGCCTAGTATTTTAAGCCTTGAACCTATAAAAACCAAGGTTAATGTAACACTTCAAAAAAGCAACCTTGAAGGCGATGACGATAATCCAAGACTATATGGTTCAATTTCAAGAAAAAAAGTAACTGTCCGATCTGTTATTGCAGAAATGTCAAAGCGCGGAAACCTTCCGCTGAGCAAAGAACTGATGTTCTATGTTGCAAAAGAATTGAGCAGCCTCATGATGGAGAAATTCAGAGACGGCTATTCTGTTGAGCTTTTGGATTTTGGAACAATTTACCCGACTATGAAGGGCAGCATAAAACAGAATGATACGCCGAGCGCCATAAAAAAGCATTTCAATGTCGGTTTTACTCCGTCAAAAGAAGCCTGCGCCGCAGTAAAAAACATGGAAGTCGGCGAGGTATTTAATGTTGCAGTACAGCACTGCATTTATTCAGTGCATGACCCGTGTCCGGCATTAAAAAGCAGAAACAGCATTTTTTCTGACAGAATCGGCGAGATAAAAGGCAAGGGCATAAAACTAGGCGGCGCAGTTAGCGGCCTTTACGTAGTGCCTGTATCAAAAGACTATGGTTTTCAGAGACTGCCTGACCGCGCCAAATGGACAGCGATAACAAAAATCATAACAAACCAGCCGTCAACAGTGTTGTTTTATGCCCCGGAACTAGCCCCCGGTTCTTATCTGTTCATCATAGAAACATCGCTCAGTGCCGGCAATAAACCTTTGAAAAAGAGCGTCATCATTCACAGCGAAGTTGTGCAGGTTAAAGAGGAACAGAAAACTGAATGAGCGGAGTAATGCAGAATCCTTATAAATTTTCTTGAATTTCCGCTAATTCATGATATTATAAATAGATAAATATTTTCTTTTCAAGTTTTAACTGGCACTTTTTATCTGTGTTGCATGATTGTAGCGGAGGTGTTTTTATGGATGTGTTAATCAGACCTTTTAATGACGACTATTTTTCCGTAAATTTTCCGAGCAAGTTTAACGAAGCTCTTTTGAATGCAGTGCGCAACGTGCCAGACAGAAGATGGAACAATGAGCACAAACTCTGGCTTATACCGAACAATCAAAAAACACTCGATATATTGCTGCGCAATTTTTATGAAACTGGACAATTCAGTGAAAAAACAGCTGAGCCTTCTGAAAATGTGTATATAACAGAAAAACAGAAAGAAGAACATAAGCGGCTTGAATGCGAAATCAAAACGCTTACAGAAGCTCTTCAGACAATGCATTACAGCATAAGAACCATAGAAAACTATACCTACTGGATAAAGGATTTTCTGCGTTCTTATCACAACAATTTTGAATCTCTCGGACAGAAAGAAATCAATGAATATCTGACTAACCTTGCCGTAAATGAGCATGTAAGCGCTTCTACGCAGAATCAGGCGCTGGCGGCCTTGTTGTTTTATTTCCGGCATGTGCGGCATGAAGATACAGACAACTTTAAAGATGTAATTCATGCCAAGCATAAAAGACGTGTGCCTGTCGTTCTAACAAAACAAGAAGTCGCGTCTGTTATTTCTCATCTTGAAGGAAGCAAAAGGCTTGCGGTTGAGCTTCTTTATGGAACAGGCATGAGGCTGAACGAAGTTCTTTCTCTTCGGATTTTGGATCTTGATTTTGACCGTAACGAAATTACAGTGCGTTTCGGCAAGGGCGGAAAAGACCGCCGTGTAATGCTCCCGAAAAGCCTTATCCCAAAGCTCAAGGAACACATCAAAGAAGTCCGGAATATTCATGACAAAGATCTTGCTGAAGGGTGGGGTGCTGTTCAGCTTCGAGACGGCATGGCGAAACGCTCTGAACAGATGGCAAAAGAATTCCGCTGGCAATGGCTTTTCCCTCAGAAAAACCGCTGGGTAAACGAAAAGACCGGTCAGCAGGGGCGGCATCATATTGACGAGAGCATTCTGCAGAAGGCTGTAAAAACTGCCGTGCGTGAAGCTGGAATCATCAAAAAAGCAAGCTGCCACACCTTCCGCCATTCATTCGCGACGCATCTGCTTGAAGCAGGTTATGACTTGCGAACCGTTCAGGAGCTTTTAGGCCACAGCGATGTGCGGACTACAATGATTTATACTCATGTTTTAAGCCGAGGTGCTAAAGAAATTGTGAGCCCTCTGGACGGAATAATAAACGGCAATGATGCTGAATTTTAGGCGGAAACCTTTTAAACACTATCTTTCTGAGCGATGTTGTGGTATTATAGGGAAATAACGTTATTACTAATAGCATCTTATACGGGCGGCTTTGCCTGCTAAGAGCTTTATGGCGGATACGTAGAATATTTGTTATGGCGACAGGCCACTGGCCTGCTTTTTTTGAAATAAAGAATTTAATGATATATCAATTTCGGAGAAAATAAATGACAGAAAAAGAATTAATTAAAGCCATTGAATATTTAGTAAAGAAATATGCACCGAATAGAAATGATATAATTGAAACAATTAAAAATAACCCCGGAAGTGCAAAAGGTGTTATGTATGATCTGTCTATGGCAAAAAACAGAGAATATGATAACGAAGATCATGATTTAATAGCTAATATCTCATTTTATTTTATTTGAAATATTTTAAGCACTCTTCGAGAAGTTCCGAATGCTGAAAAATATTTATGTAAGGCATAAAACAAGTTTGTTTCCTAAAAATGTAATAGTAAGTTACGCTTGTTGTTACAAGCAAATAATAAACCTTTAGATATTTATAAATGGATTATTAAACAAAAGAGAAGTATTTAAGTAAGCAAGTCGAGCTTGCTTACTTAAATGAAATTATACTTTATGGTTTACGCGAAGAAGCGGTAGAACGCGGCTTTACGCCGCTTAAAAAAAATATAATAATAGAAGCATACGCTTCCATTGGCTGTACAGAAGTTTCATAAAGAAAAAAAAATTGTGAAATCTAATTCTGAATAAGAAATATATTTCCCATAACAAAGGTTCGTAGCCGACAGCGGGTCGAGCCCGCTGCGGTACAACCAGTTGTTATGTGGACGCCCGCACTGGGGCGCTTGGAGAAAAAAAATGAAAAAGAAAATTTTATTATTAATTTGTTTGATAACTTTTTTGTCAAATTGTATTTTTGCAGAAATTGTTGGATTAAATTTTACAATCGATAATCCAAACATAAAACCTGAATCAGTAGAATATTATCTTCTTTGTATTGAACAATGTTTTAAATTAAATTCAATAAAATTTGCAGAAGAATATATAAAGGAAGCTAAAGAAAAGTATCCAGATAATATTGATATTTTATTATCTGCAGGCGATATTTTTTATTATCAAGGTATGCCACAAGACGAATATGATTATTATGTAGAATTACTAAAAAAATATCCAAAAGAATATAAAATTTACATAAAGAAGTCATATACAGATTTGGATCTAGGAAAAAAAGATGAATACTTAAAAGATTTACTAACTGCAGATAAATTACATAAAAATGATGCTGAAATATTAGGAAATATCGGGCTTGCGTATTTAGATATTGAGGATTTTAAAAATGCAGAAAAATATCTAATGAAATCATACAAAATTGATAATAAACTTACCTCGACACTAAATAATTTAGCAAGTATGAATTATCAAATGGAGAAATATGATAAAGCTTTGGAATGGGCTGAAAAATCTTTAGAAATAAATTCGGAAAATTCATATACATATCGAATATTAGGGTATATTTATAAAGCTCTTGGAAGAATTGAAGAATCAAATGAAGCTTTTTCAAAAGTAAAATATATCAATTAAATCCATAACAGTACGGCGGGTCAAGCCCGCCTTTTTTATAGACAAAACAACATAAGCCGTGGTAAAATAATCCCACAAGGAGGATTAGATGCCACGAATTGTACCAATAAGGGATTTAAAAAACACAACAGCAATATCTACGCTTTGCCATGAAGATGAAGAACCTATTTTTGTAACAAAAAATGGTTATGGTGACATGGTACTTATGAGTATGGAAACATATGAAAAAAGCCTTTTTCTTGCTAATGTATACGGAAAACTTGAAGAAGCTAAAGATGATATGAGAAACGGCAGATATTCTTCCGTTGAAGATGCAATTTCCAGAATCAGAGAAAAACATGGCTTATAATGTTCGAATCATGGAAAAAGCAGAAGAAGATTTGTCGGAAATTGTAGATTACATTTCAGATACGCTAAAAAATCAAACAGCCGCAGACAATCTTCTTGTAGATTTTCTGAACGAAAAAGAAAATATTGCTGAAACCCCATACATGTATCCTCTGAGTGATAATCCTGTATTACAGAAAGAAGGATATCATCGTTTTCTTTTCTATAAGAACTTTATTGCATTATACTTGATTGATGATGTAGAAAAAGTAGTTTCTATAATGCGTATCTTCTATGCAAAAAGAGATTATGCAACTTTGATATAAAAATCACATAACAAAGGTTACGACTTTCTGTCGTTTGCATGAGGAGAAGTTATTTAACTCGCCGCTCAGGCGGCTAGCGCACACGACCTTCGGTCGTTTGCAGAAAAGACGACATGCGACTTTGTGCCGCTAGGAAAAGAAAAGTATGGTTTTACTAGTAGTAGATACCCAAAAAGGAATTACGGATTCAAGATTATATGAGTTTGAAAAAGTAACGGCTAATATCAAATTATTGATTGCTAAAGCACGCGAAAATAATATAGAAGTAATCTTTGTTCAGCATGACGATGGTCCAGGCTCAGGCTTTTCAAAAGGTGATGAGGACTTTGAAATTTACGAGGAATTTGCACCGCAGAAAGATGAAAAGATTTTCTATAAATCTGTAAACAGTGCATTTAATCCTTCAACAGGACTTACAAAATACCTTTCAGCAAAGAATGAAAAACAAATTATGGTCGTTGGATTGCAGACAGATTTTTGTATCGATGCAACAGTTAAAAGCGGTTTTGAACAAGGATATCAAATGATAGTTCCTGCATACGCCAATTCTACCAGAGATAACTCATATTTTTCAAAAGAAACAGCATATCATTTTTATAATGATTTTATGTGGCCAAAACGATATGCTAAGTGTATCAGTATGGATGAAGCCATAAAATTGATTGTCGGGTAATGAAAATATCGTAGTGATGCGCTTAGGAAAATGAAGGAATGAAAAAAAAAGGAATTGCACCGTTATTTTTAAGGATTCTCGTTATTTCCAGTGCGATGTGGCTTGTTGTTCTTGCCGCTACAATGGGAATCACTTTGCAAATTTCAATTTCAACACTGCTGGAAAAAAATGACAATACGCTTAAAGCAATTGCAACAGCTCTTTCAGAAAATGCAACAGTTCGAAGTTCCATAGAAAATGGAGCCTGCCCTGAAGACCTTGTAAGATTTCTGGATTCGTTTTTATCTAAATCGCCAACCATGGATGTTATTACAATTGCTGATGCAAATTCTATTCGCTTGTACCATATTGTACACAGTCGTATCGGCGAAGTTTTTGTCGGCGGTGACCAGGGAGATTGTCTTGAAGGAAAATCTTATTTTTCAGATGCCGTTGGAACATTGGGTTTACAGCGCCGGTATTTTTCGCCGGTAAGGGCAAATGGCGGCGGCCTAAATATAGACGGCAAAGTAATTGGCTTTGTTATGGCAAGTACAACCATGCGGCAGTCTCAGGAACTCAGACGAGAAATTTTCAGGGGGTATATAGGCTTAGCCATTATTTTAACGCTGATTTCAATAATTCTTTCTTCCGTACTGGCTTTATTTGTCCGCAAAATTCTTTTAGGTTATAGCCCTTTGGAATTAATTCATTCTTATTTGAAGCAAAATGAAGTTTTAAATACTCTTACGGAAGGCGTAATCCTTGTAGATTCCAAAGGTTCAATTCAGCTTGCAAATTCCGCATGCGAAAAAATGCTTGGACATCCGGCAGATTTTCTTGTTGGCAGAACTCTTGATACTTTTATTCAGGATATCCGCGGAAATTCCTTATTATCTGTACCTGAAAATAATTATCCTACAAACCGGAAGAATCTTCTTGCCACGAGCATTCCA
>JAEEGH010018508.1_pt1 | contig 14713 bp, 12 predicted proteins | sample 9134181 | NCBI WGS metagenome assembly JAEEGH01 (sample SAMN16246544, study PRJNA631951) | gut metagenome | biome: gut microbiome; feature: rumen; material: DP-attached | host: Bos | place: Iran: Karaj | collected 2018-10 | reverse complement strand
AGAATGGCTGCCATGGGCACGCCCCTCTTATTCTTGTACGACAAAAAGCGAAGGATCCTGTGGTCCTCACCCATCACCTGTGCGACGCGCGGCCCCATGAAGACCATGGCGCTGATGCTCGAAAGCAGCAAGAGCGAAATAATCAGACCCATCATATTACCGATGTTGTTGCCAAAGATGTTATGGGCACTGATAAGACCCACCTCGATTTGTCCTTCCAAATCGGCCATGGGGGTGGAACGCAGGAAGACATAGTTCAACAACAAGTAGAGCAACGTCACGATGAGGGTGGAAAGGATGAGCGACAATGGCAGGTTCTTCCTTGGGTTTTCAATCTCGCTCGCCATATAAGTCGAAGCATTCCAACCCGAATAGGCGTAATACACCCAAATTAAGGAGATGGCGAAACCTGGATTGAAGATGTCTTTGGATTCGAGATGTTGGGCGCTATAGTCTTGGACGTTTTCGGGAAGGATGAAGCCGCAGACGATGAAAATGACAATCATGATGATCTTCAACACCGTGAAGATATTCTGGAACGAGCCGCTGAACTTCAAATCACGGGTGTGCATCAAAGTGATTAAGGTAAGGACGCCCAAAGCAATCCACTTGGGATCCAAGACGGGAAAGATGCGACAAACGTACGACGACAAAGCCATGCAAGTGAGTGCCACAGGAGCCGCAAAGCCCACAATCAGCGAAATCCAGCCCGAAACAAAACCTACCGAAGGATGATATATCTCGCCGAGATAGTGGTACTCGCCGCCCGAACGGGGCATGGCCGAGCCCAATTCCGCGTATGTGAGCGCACCACAAAGTGCCACCACGCCGCCAAACAGCCAAAGCATCATGACGGCGCCCAACTGATGCGTTCCCAGCAGCTGAAAACCAAGCGAGGTGAACACGCCCGTGCCTATCATGTTAGCAATGACGAAGGCAGAGGCCGTCCACATTCCGATTTTTCGAGTCTTCTTTTCTTCCACCATCAGGATGTTTCTTCGTTAAAAAAACGGGCAAAAATACACTATTTTCCCATTACTCACAAAAAAACTACATTCTGAACACACCAAACTGTTGTGGCGGGAAGGGCTGGTTCAAGGAAGCGGCGATGCCTAAGGCCAATATTTTTCGGGTATCCATGGGGTCGATGATGCCATCGTCCCAGAGACGGGCAGTGCTGTAAAACGCCGATCCTTCATAGTCGTATTTGGCCAAAATGTCCTTTTTCAGCTGGGCGATTTCGTCGGTCGGCACCTCCAAACCCTTGTACTTGTATTGGTCTTCCTTCACCGTAGCCAACACACTGGCTGCCTGCTCGCCACCCATGACGGAGATCTTGGCGTTGGGCCACATGAACAACAAGCGAGGACTATAAGCTCTGCCAGCCATGCCATAGTTGCCTGCACCAAACGAGCCCCCGAAGATGACTGTGAACTTGGGAACGTTGGCATTGGAAACGGCATGCACCATCTTGGCACCGTCCTTGGCAATGCCGCCCTGTTCATATTGCTTGCCCACCATGAAACCCGTGATGTTCTGCAAAAACACTAATGGGATGTTGCGCTGGCAACACAACTCGATGAAGTGCGTGGCTTTCAGTGCTGACTCTGAGAACAATACACCAAAGTTGGCGATGATGCCCACAGGGAAGCCCATGAGGTGGGCGAAGCCGCAGACGATGGTGGTGGCGTAGCGTGACTTGAACTCCTGAAAGCGGCTGCCGTCAACGATACGGGCGATGATCTCCCTAGGGTCGACAAGTTTGTGGAAGTCGATGGGCGCGAGGCCATAGAGGTCGTGTGGGTCGTATAAAGGAGCCTCCACGGGCAGCATGTCCAGCTTCTGACGGTGACTCTTCTCCAAGGTCTTGAAGATGTTGCGGCAGATCTGCAAGGCGTGTTGGTCGTTCTCAGCCAAGTGGTCGGCAACGCCCGACACAGAAGTGTGCATCTCACCACCGCCTAGTTCCTCTGCTGTGACCACCTCGCCAGTGGCAGCCTTCACCAACGGCGGACCGCCGAGATAGATGGTGCCTTGGTTGCGCACGATGATGGTCTCGTCGCTCATGGCAGGCACGTAAGCGCCGCCGGCAGTACACATGCCCATCACGATGGCAATCTGCGGGATACCCATAGCCGACATACGCGCCTGGTTGTAGAAGAAACGCCCGAAATGGTCACGGTCGGGGAAGACCGTGTCCTGCTCAGGCAGGAAGGCGCCGCCGCTGTCGACCATATAGACACAGGGCAGATGGTTCTCCATGGCAATCTCTTGAGCGCGAAGATGTTTCTTCACCGTGTACTGCATGTAGGTGCCACCTTTCACCGTGGCATCGTTGGCCACGATGACAGCTTCTCTACCTTGAATCACGCCGATGCCGGTGATGATGCCTGCCGAGGGAAAGTCGTTGTTGTAGGTACCGTATGCCGCCATTGGCGAGAGTTCCAAGAAAGGCGTGTTGGGGTCGATGAGCAGGTCGATGCGCTCACGAGCGAGGAGTTTGTGGCGTTTCTTGTGTTTGGCCACGGCCGCCTCGCCACCACCCTGCATGGAGGCCGACATCGCCTCGCGGTATTGCGCCATCAAGGCAAGGAAGTTCTTCTCGTTCTGCTTGAACTCCTCGGAGTCGGTGCGTATGTTGGATTTCAGTACTTGCATAAGAGTGAGTTTGAAACGACAAAAATAGGGAATTTTTTAAGAACTCACCCCATATTTGGATTTTTCATATCTTTGCAGTTTCTAACCAATTCAATGGAAAATGAAAAAACTCTTCATTTTGCTGTCGCTATTCTGCATGTTTGGCTGTTCAAGTACCAAACCAGGAGTAATAGGAACCGGCACCGCTGCCTCATACAATGTCAACATCTATGACGCAAAAGGCGACTGGTACGAGACTGGCCTGCTGATCGAGTCGTTCGACAAAAAGGTCTTCGTCAAAATCAACGATGGACGCTACGAGCTGCTTACATCGGACAAGGAGGGGTATCGTTTTATGATTGAAATCGATGGAGAATTGCTCTATGTCAAGTAATCGCACCCGACATAGAATCAACATCACACCCGAAAACAAGATCCATTTCTGGTCCATCTTCTCGACGGCGATCGTGGGGCTGTTCTCCCTTTGGATTGGCATCACCATCCAAGATGACATCAACACGAAAAACGCCCGCGAGACCCAGAAACTGGCCCGCTACCAAATGACTGAAGCCATCTACCCAAAGTTTGTGCAGTATGTCGACACCTGCGGCTACGTATTATACGACCTGCTGGAATACACCGACCCCGACCAATATTTGGATCAGAAAACCGTTGTCGACTCGGTGGGTGCCTACTATTCCAGAGAACGTGGCCCATTTACCGAGGCCATGAGCAACTCAGTCAACTTCCTGTGCGACAACCAATACTATCTCGGTTCTATCTTCGGCAAGGAATCGCATACGCGGATTTGCAAAAACAACGCTTCCATCCTGTTTGGCCTGCGCCTGCTCTCGCATCGCAACAAGAAGCTGTTCCATATCACCAAACACTGGCAAAACACACCTTCACTCCAAGACTCCATCACCTTAGAACTGCGTGACTCTTATTATGCCAAAAACGTGTATTCTTACAGAAAAGAAGCATGTGATGGCATCCTCGAAAACTACAGGGTTTTCTATGACAATGTCGCAAAACAAGGTTTTGATTCCACACAAATCGTCAACAATGCGGTGTATCAATTCATATTTGCACCATATTTCGACAATTTCAACGTTTATTCTCAAGAGCTGGTGCCTTCCGAAGACGTGAAAAGCCACATTTGGAAGCACCTCTTGCTGCTGGTTGGAAGTATAGTGCTTGGTTTGGTCCTCTCCTTAGTGCTACTGAAACGCCTGTTCGGAATAGATCATTTTTTCGTCAGAAACAACGACAACACCACTGAAGATGTCTGAGAGAAGTTCAAATAAACGCCGCATGGCTGGGTCCTATTTCATGTCGCTGATGAGTATCGCTTTGGTACTCTTCCTCCTTGGCGTGTTTGCCCTGCTCATGCTACATGCGCAGAAACTCTCCAACCATCTCAAGGAAAACATCGGCTTCGAAGTGGTGATGAACAGCAATGTGAAGGAAGACAACATCCTCAAGCTGCAAAAGGAACTCGACGCCATGCCCGCCGTGAAGTCGACGACCTACATCACCAAGGACGAAGCCATCCGCCGACTGAGCGAGGACCTCGGCGAAGACTTCCTGCAATGGCTTGGCAACGAGGACAACCCTTTGCTTCCCTCCATCGATGTGCGTTTCAAGGCAGACTACGCCAACAATGACAGCCTCAACCTCATCCAAGCCCAGCTACTGAAAAACAAAGACATCAAGGAAATCTACTACCATAAGTCGTTGGTCAACCTTATCAACCAGAACATGAACCGCATTGGTCTCGGACTGATGATTGCCAGTTTGGTGCTGCTCATCATCGCCATCACACTGATACGCAACACCATACGACTAAGCATCTACTCCAAGCGTTTCCTCGTGCGCAGTATGCAACTCGTGGGCGCCACGCCGGCCTATATCCGCCGACCTTTCATCAGGAGCGGCATCACGCAGGGCTTCTTCGGGGCTTTGATTGCCGATGCTTTCTTGGCCTTGCTGCTTTACGGCCTCTACCAACGCTTGCCCGAATTGACTCTAGTACAAGACTATACCATCATTATATGCATCTTTGGTGGCATCATCGTCCTTGGCATCCTGCTTGGTGGACTCTCCACCCGCTTCGCCCTACGCAAATACCTCAACGCCGATGTCGACAAACTATACGCATAATACCAAGGGCTCCTGAGCCCGAATTTTGAATATTAAATCTTGAATATTAAATCAACACAATATGGCAAAAGACATAAAAAAACCACAAGCAAAAACCACCGATGCGGCTGACAACCAAAAGGTCATGCCCTTCGGCAGAATGAACTACATCCTCGTAATCGTCGGCATCGCCCTCATTGCCCTGGGATTCATCCTCATGATTGGCGGCGGCTCGTCGAATCCCGACGTGTTCAACGAGGAAATGTTTAATTTCAGACGACTCACCCTGGCGCCCATATTGGTATTGGCAGGCTTTGTCGTGGAAATCGTTGCAATCTTTTGGAAAGGGAAAAAATAAAAAAGAATAATCACAAAACCTGCAAAATCACAAAACCTAATTTGGATTGTTTAGGAAAGCGGCCAACTGGCACGCTTTCCTGCGGCAACCCGGTTGGGTGCCGCGGACACAAAATAATGATGTTTTGAAGGTTTTGGGAGTTTTGTGACAAAACAAATCATTATGGATTGGTTACAAGCATTAATTCTTGGTATCATCCAAGGTCTGACGGAATACCTGCCCGTCAGCAGCAGCGGCCATTTGGCCATCGGTCAAGCCCTCTTCGGCCTTGAAGACGGCGAATCGAACCTCGCCTTCACGGTCTTGCTCCACGTGGCCACCGTACTCAGCACTTTGGTCATCTTATGGAAAGAAATCGTGTGGATCTTCAAGGACTTGTTTGCCAAACAGTCGTGGCGCAAATACTGCAACCTGAACGATGGCACGAAATACGTTTTCAACATCCTCATCTCCATGATTCCTGTGATGATCGTCGGTCTGTTTTTCAAGGACAAGGTGGAGGAAGTGTTTGGCTCGGGTCTGCTCGTCGTGGGCATCTGCCTGCTCATCACCGCAACGCTGTTGGCCTTCTCCTATTTCGCCAAACCGCGTCAAAAAGAGAACATCAGTGGCTGGCATGCCTTCATCATCGGTATCGCACAGGCTTGCGCCGTGCTGCCGGGTCTGTCGCGTTCGGGAAGCACCATAGCCACGGGTTTGCTCTTGGGCAACAAAAAGGAAAAGCTGGCCCAGTTCTCCTTCCTGATGGTCATCCCCCCCATCCTCGGCGAGGCTCTGCTCGACGTCAAGGACATGTTTGAGGTCGGTTTCAGCCAAGCCATGAGCGGCATCTCGCCTGTGGCGGCCATCGTAGGCTTCCTGGCAGCCTTCATCTTCGGCTGCATCGCCTGCAAGTGGATGATCAATATCGTGAAGAAAGGCAAGCTGATTTGGTTTGCCATCTATTGCGCTATCGTAGGTATACTGGCTATTGTTCTACCTTATATCCTCAAGTAATTGCTTCGAAGAAGCATCGTCGGCAGCCCGATAAGGGCAAGCCGACAGACAGAGATAGGAAAAGATTCAAGATTTACGTAAGATTTGCTTCCAAAATAATGTTTAATTTCGAAGAAGGCGAGGTCATCCTCATCGACAAGCCCTTGGACTGGACGTCGTTCGACACGGTCAACTTCATCCGTTCCCTGCTCAACCGATGCTATGGCATCCGCAAACTGAAGGTGGGCCATGCCGGCACGCTTGACCCCTTGGCCACGGGCCTGCTTATCCTCTGCACTGGTAAGATGACCAAGCAGATCGATAACTACCAAGCACAGGTGAAGACCTACACAGGAACGATTTTGCTCGGCCAGACCACCCCGACCTTCGACTTGGAGAGCGAACCCAATGCCTTCTTCCCTACCGATGGCATCACGCCCGAGCAGATTGAAACCGCCCGACAGCAGTTCATTGGTGACCTCAAGCAATATCCGCCTAAATACTCCGCCATCAAAATCAAAGGAAAACGCGCCTTCGACTATGCTCGTTCTGACGAGGAAATCGAGCTGAAAGCCCGTGATGTCCGCATCGATGACTTCAAACTCAGCCTCGACCGCTTCCCCGAGCTCGATTTCGAAGTCACTTGCAGCAAAGGTACCTACATCCGCAGCCTCGCCAACGACTTCGGCAAGGCGTTGGGCAACGGCGCCTGTCTCACCGCGCTGCGCCGCACCCGTATTGGTGACTTCTGTGTGGAAGACGCCTGGCCTTTGGAGAAGCTGAGACAGTATATTGTTGATACGGGTGATGAGTATAAGGCCTGGAAGAAAAAATGTCTTGATGGAACAATTGCTATTCGCAAATGAGTTTAAACCTATTTTTGCTGTATCATCGGTATACGCTTCACATAATTTTTTTTGTTCTTATCCGTGATGAGCAGCAAGTATATTCCCTTAGGTAAACCTGCAACATCAATTACATTCGTACCATGCTCTACTTTCACCAACTGCCCTTGGGCATTGTAAATCCGAAACTCTGAAACCATTGACTCAGGGGGCATCTCAATTATTATCGTATTGCTACTCGGGTTGGGGTAAACCTGAATTGTTTGTGTTGGCTGTTCATGCCATTCATGTATGCCTATGGTACTGTAATCCACCGTATCCGTAATATGAAGCACCCAATAGTTACTATAGGAATTCATTAAATAGGCTGTGTCGTTTGAACAGTTATAGTCACCGCAAGGCATCTCACCTCCTGAACTATCTGCTTGCCCGAGAATGGTGTATTCTCTATCATTGTGCTTGATAACATCTTCTAAATATTCATCAGATTCCGTTTGAGTGCCTATGGCTCTTTCCCAAAGTAGGTTACCGTTGCTGTCAGTTCGGAAAACCCACAACTTGTTTCCAATTTCAAGATTCCAAGCAGGCTTCAAGTTATTTGCACTTTGGGAGTCGCCATCCAATGACATAGTGGTTCCAAAAACGGTAAATCCCCCGTCTTCATTCTGGAAGAAACCGACAAACCTTTCGTGTTTTGTGCCCCCATAACACTTGCTCCATAGCACATTGCCATCCAAATCAGTACGTAGCAACCAAATATCGGAAGTCAAAGGCATGTAAGGTTGTCCATACCAATGCCCAAGATGATAGCCAGCACCTTGAAGGTCGCCATCTGATGACGATGAAGATCCACCCAACAAATAGCCATCAGGCAGTTCCATGAATCTGGATACGACATCATGATTGTTTCCTCCATAACAACGATTCCATTCCACTTCGCCATTGGCATTCATCTTGACGAATATACCATCGGAATATCCACCAGGTCGGGTACAATTCTCTATGCTACCGTTCCACGATTGATTATCTGCATCACCAAAAACATATAAACCGCCATCATCAGCGATAGCAACTCTATTATCCATTTCATCTCCATTTGTCCCCAAAGTCGTTTCCCATTCCAATTCACCATTTTCGTCTAATTTTACGACCCAAATATCCAAACCGCCAAAATATAAACTGACATCTCCACATGCCCATTCACCTTTGTCCGTGGTACAAACAATGCCACCGTCATCGGTGATAACTCCATGAACTGCGTATGGGAAAAAGTGTTCCTCACACCCCAAAATACGTTCCCAAATGATGTTGAGATCATCATCCGTTCGGATTACTAGAATTCCTGAATTACCTGTTGAAGGGAACACTTTTTTCCCATAAATATAGTATCCCATGTCATTTGCTTTCAAGATGCCATGATAGCCTTGGGAACAGTCTTGATTGACAATTTCATGATCCTCGTCAATTTCTATGACCCATGAACCAGTTGATCCTTGGTCACCGCAAACAATCATTCCACTCCCTAAATCAGAGGATCCCAATATGATGTAGCCTTCGTTTTTAGGTAGGAAACCGGCTGGTTCATCAAATCCCAATCCCCCATAGCATTGCTGCCAATCAATGCGTAGTTGGGCAAAGGAGTTAACAACAGCTAAAAGGAACGCAATTAGTAAGACGATTTTTTTTATTTTCATTACTATATTGTTATTTCGTATGTGCTATTACCAAATTCACTATTGTCAATAGCATGAAGAGAAGGATTTTTTTCATTAACATACAATATAATTTCATGTTGGTGATTGTTTTTATGCTAGTTGTCGTGGCAAAAATAAACATTTTTTCCAATTACGCAAAGACTTTTCGAGTTTTTGATAGCGGATATGTCTATTTACAAAAACCATTACGAGCAATAATTGTGCTGTTGCAAAAACAAATATATCTATGGTATTAATAATAAAACAATAAAATATCGTATTAAAAATCAACATCTTAATAAATAACACTTGACAAAACTTTTGTCCTGCACTATCTTTGCAGCCCTTTTTTAAGTAAAAGAATATCAAACTACATACACAATGAAACTCTCGCAATTCAAATTCAACCTACCGAGCGAACTCATCGCCCTGCAACCCACGCAGAACCGCGACGAAGCCCGCATGATGGTCGTCGACCGCAAGACCGGCAAGATTGAGCACCGTGTCTTCAAGGACCTGGTGGACTATGTGAAAGACGGCGATGTGTTCGTCATTAATAATACTAAGGTGTTCCCCGCCAAACTCTATGGCGAAAAAGAAAAGACCGGCGCCAAGATCGAGGTGCTGCTGCTCCGTGAGCTGGACCATGAGAGCCGTCTGTGGGACGTGCTCGTCGACCCGGCCCGTAAGATCCGTATCGGCAACAAACTCTACTTCGGCGAAGGCGACGAGCTGGTGGCCGAAGTCATCGACAACACCACCTCGCGCGGCCGCACGCTGCGTTTCCTCTACGACGGTACCTACGACGAGTTCAAGAAGACTCTCTCGGGTCTCGGCCATACGCCCATCCCGAAGGAGCTGAACCGTGAGGAACGTCCCGAGGACGCTGAGGACTTCCAGACCATCTACGCCAAGGTGGAAGGCGCTGTTTCGGCCCCCACGGCAGGCATGCACTTTAGCAAGATCCTGATGAAGCGCCTGGAGATCATCGGTGCCTCCTTTGCCGAGCTGACCCTGCATCCCGGCATGGGCAACTTCCGTGACATTGAGGTGGAAGACCTAACCAAGCACAAACCCGACTCGGAAGAGATGTACATCGATGAAAACTGCTGCACCTTGGTCAACGAGGCCAACCAACGCCACAACACCGTCTTTGCCGTGGGCACCACCTCGCTGAAAGCCTTGGAGACTGCCCAGACCATCAGCGGCAAGATCAAACCGTTCAAAGGCTGGACAAACAAATTCATCTTCCCGCCTTACACTTTCTCGGTGGCCAATGCCATGATTACCAACTTCCACCTACCCAAGTCGCCCATGATGATGGAAGTGGCCGCTTTCGCGGGTTATGATCTGCTCATGAAGGCCTATAAGGAAGCTATTGCTGAAAAGTATCGGTTCTTCACTTATGGTGATGCGATGTTAATCATTTAGCTATCAGCCATCAGCAGTCAGCTATCAGCTCAGTTTTGCTGGCTGATTGCTGATTGCTGAATGCTGAAATACGTAGTATTCAACGTAGTTAAAGCCAATTTTGAATCTTAAATCTTTGAATCTTAAATAACTACCAATAATGAACCAAGAAGATTTTTTCAAGAAAATAACCGCTCATGCGAAGGAATATGGTTTCATTTTCCCTTCGAGCGAGATTTATGACGGACTGTCAGCTGTTTACGACTACGGCCAGAACGGCGTGGAGTTGAAGAAGAACATCCGCGAATACTGGTGGAAGGCCATGGTGCAGATGCACGAGAACATTGTCGGCATCGATGCCGCCATCTTCATGCATCCCACCACTTGGAAGGCCTCGGGCCACGTCGACGCATTCAACGACCCGCTCATCGACAACCGCGACAGCAAGAAACGCTACCGCGCCGATGTGCTCGTCGAAGACTACATGGCCAAGATCGAGGAGAAGATTAATAAAGAGGTGGAGAAAGCCCGCAAGCGCTTCGGCGACGCCTTCAACGAGGAACAGTTTGTGACCACCAACCCGCGCGTCTTGGAACACAAGGCCAAGATTGAGGAAATCAGCCACCGCCTCTATGGTGCCATGGAGCGTAACGACCTCGACGCCATCAAGCAGCTCATCCTCGACCTGGAGATTGTCTGTCCCATCAGCGGCACCCGCAACTGGACCGACGTGCGTCAGTTCAACCTGATGTTTGCCACCAAGATGGGCAGCGTGGCCGACGGCTCCGACACCATCTACCTGCGTCCCGAGACGGCACAGGGCATCTTCGTCAACTACCTCAATGTGCAGAAGACCGGCCGCATGAAGATCCCGTTCGGCATCGCCCAGACGGGTAAGGCCTTCCGTAACGAGATTGTGGCCCGTCAGTTCATCTTCCGTATGCGTGAGTTCGAGCAGATGGAGATGCAGTTCTTCGTCCGTCCCGGCACGGAACTCGAGTGGTTCCAGCACTGGAAACAAGAACGCCTCAACTGGCACCTCTCGTTAGGCCTGCCCGCCGAGAAATACCGCTTCCACGACCACGAGAAACTGGCTCACTACGCCAACGCCGCCACCGACATCGAGTTCGACTTCCCCTTCGGCTTCAAGGAGCTGGAAGGCATCCACAGCCGCACCGACTTCGACCTCTCGGCCCACGCCAAATACTCGGGCAAGAAACTCCAATACTTCGACCCCGACACCAACGAGAGCTACACGCCTTATGTCATCGAGACCTCCATTGGCCTCGACCGCATGTTCCTCGCCATGTTCAGCAACGCCTTCACCGAGGAGAAGCTGGAAGACGGCTCGGAGCGCGTGGTGCTGAAATTGCCGGCCATCCTTGCACCTTACAAGGTGGCTGTGCTGCCGTTGGTGAAGAAAGACGGTCTGCCGGAGAAGGCCCGCGAAATCATCGACTCGCTGAAGGCCGACTTCATGTGCCAGTACGAGGAGAAAGACTCCATCGGCAAGCGTTACCGTAGACAAGATGCCATCGGCACGCCGATGTGCGTCACCGTGGATAACGACACCTTGGTCGACAACACCGTCACTGTACGTGACCGCGACACGATGCAGCAGGTGCGCGTCCCGATTGAGAATCTGCGCAACATGATTTTCGATGAATTGAAGCCGAAAAAGTAATGGAATTGCCTCCGGCAAGAAATCCGAGAAAAATCATCTTCATAATCTCTCAAAATTCAGTTTTTGGGAGATTTTTTATTTTGATTTTTAAAAGATTTCTAGCAAAGCTATCCCCAATCACATAGACAACCCCATAGACAACGATTGAATTTCGATTTTACAACAAGTTGAAATTCAATCGTTTAATTTTTTACCACATCTCAAGATGATAGACAAACCCTCTAAAGGGCTTGACAAATGGTTTTTCGTTTTGAGAAATGTTCTACTTTTGCGTTGCAGACCTGAAAGGAATGCAAAAACAGAACAACGAACTAAGATAAAAACGAAAAACCCTATAACTATGAAAAAGATATTCGTATTTTTAATCCTCTTCCTTAGCTGCCTCGGCATCCTTGAAGCGCAAAACATCTGGGAACCCCTAAATCTTCCTGGTTCGCTCAGGGCAGTGAATACCCAAGGTGATTTGTTCTGCATCAAGTACGCCTATCCTCTAACTCTGCAACGCTCACAAGACAAAGGTGAAACTTGGGAAACCGTGTTCACTGGCAATATCGGAAATTGCATTATCGGAAACAGAGGCAGGATTTTCCTTATAAGCGACCGTATCGTTTATTACTCAGATGATAACGGCGACACTTGGTCTCAGACTTCACCTATTAATGATGGTTCCGGCTATAACCACTTCAGCAGTATGAGAATGTGTTCTCCTTTGAACGATACACTTGTTGGATGGGAATCTCCCTATCTTACTTGGACACTTGATGGCGGCATCACTTGGGATTCGACCCACATTTCCTTTATGGAAGACCACCAAGTAATCTCAAGCCTCCTCGTCAATAAAAACGGTGACGTATATGCCAGTATTTGGTACCGCACTGGACCCAACTTAGGCGTGTACCACTCCACCCTTTCCGATATGCGCAACTGGGAACTCGTTGCTTTTGAAGGCATTGGCATTAAAGATATGGCATTTGATCCTGAAGGCAATTTGCTTTGTGGTGTTGATTTTGATGGTAGCTTTTCAGGCTTTGAGCATGTGCCTGGGTTTTATGCCTTTTGGGCCAATAGTATCGATGCCTCCCGCAATGGCATCATTTACAAACATAGCATTTCGAATACAAACGCGGCAGTTCTGGCCTATTCCTTTGACCATGGTGAGCACTTCTACAACACCTTTGAAAACCTTCCCATCTCAGAACTCGCTCCTACTGGCCTCTCCATTGGCTGGGACAATCACATGTATTTTGTTGGCGATGGGCAATTTTGGAGGAGTATTCCCTATGCCGATGACATTCCAAGCATTTTCACTTTGTTTTCTGATTGGTATTACGAAATCCTCAACGACGACGGCAACATCTCTTACCAGCATCTGGAATATGTCGGTGATACGCTGTTCGATCGAGCAAGCAAACGTCCAAAGGTCATCGTGCGCAGCAATACGCACTATGACCGCAACTCAGCTACTGAAGTCACCCACGAATATGTCTACGAGGAAGATGGCAAAGTGTATTGGTGGAACAAAACCACTGAAGAATTCACAACACTATACGACTTCTGGGCTAATGTTGGTGACGAGTGGGACATCAAGGTAGGAAACGAGACCATCACCGTCCATGTTGATGCCATTGACGATAGTTACGAATACAACAGTAGGAATTACAGAGCGTTGCATATCATCGACGCAAACGACGTTTTCAGCGGCACCATCATTTGTGGCCTTGGCCATCTGACGAGTTTCTTCCCTGAAAAAATGATGACGCAAGGTAAAAGAACCAATGTGGAAGGTTTACGCTGTTACTGGAGGGATGGCATCTTGGCATACAAAGATGGTGAAAGGGACTGTGATGAGATTTATCAACAACTGCACAACGGTATTGAGGAAGACGACCCTTCGACAGACTCCGGGACCTTAACGGTTTATCCGAATCCCGCCAACGGCGTTTTGTTTGTAGAGACAGTGCATGCACCATCTCTACCAGACCAAACCTACCGCATCACCAACCTCGTGGGACAAACCCTTCTGCAAGGTTCGATTAATGCTGAAACCCAGCAGATTGACATTGCCAATCTGACTGCGGGGATGTATTTCTTCAATGTGGGAGAACAAACCGTGAAATTCGTAAAACAATGAAAACACGATATTTGATATGGGCACTCCTTCTTATGGCGTTCTTTGCAGCATGCCAGCATAAGGCGCGCTACCTCAAAGAAGCTGAGACGTACTTCGATCAAGGCACGGAACAACGCGCTGCCAAACAAACGGAAGCCGCTGCCGAGAGCTTCAGCCAAGCATTGTTGGCCATCAACCGCTGCAACCAAGCCCAACCTGAGGTAAAACGCCTAAAAGGCCAAATCGAGGACAACCTCGGCTTCTGCTATTGGAAGCATGAACTCTTCAGCGAAGCCCTACATCTGCATGAAGATGCTGCCACGCTGGCTCGTGAACTCAACGACTCCACTTTATCGATGAACGCCCTGCGCAACTGTGGGCGGGCTACGGCTTCATTGGGCGACATTGATGCGGCAGAACAGAATTACGATGAAGCCCTCAGCCTTGCCAAAGCACTGAACGACAAAACAATGCAAAACGAAATCCTGCTTGAATCGAGCCGCGATGTGCTGTTGGTGAAGGAAGACTACGAACAAGTAATCGAGCGCGTCAGTCAGGCATTGGCCAACGGCGCACAAGGTGACGGCCCGCTGACTTTAGGCTTGGCCTACTATTATCTAGAGGAGGATAGCCTCGCCATCGTCCACCTCACTGAGGCCACCCATAATGAGATGGCAGGCGTGCGCATGTCGGCCTACCAAAGCCTCTATTTCATCCATCAGATTGAGGAAGACTACCAAAAGGCTTTGGAATGTCACGAGCTGTTCAACGAGAACATGATGCAGGCCGACAGCACCCACCGCAGCGAGCAGGTGCAGCGCATCAAGGCGGAATACGACCTCCAGATGCAGAAAAGCC
>JAEEGH010018507.1_pt1 | contig 14714 bp, 13 predicted proteins | sample 9134181 | NCBI WGS metagenome assembly JAEEGH01 (sample SAMN16246544, study PRJNA631951) | gut metagenome | biome: gut microbiome; feature: rumen; material: DP-attached | host: Bos | place: Iran: Karaj | collected 2018-10 | reverse complement strand
CCTTGTGCGTTTGCAAAAGCAGCGGAATTGTATGTTTCGGCATTGACGACATATAAAAAAGGAAAGAACGAGGATTATCAAAGCATTTGGAGTGGTATAGTGAAACCCAAGGGACACGTCAATTTTACCATAACAAAACCTATCACGCTTGAAGAATTGCAGTATTGCGATTCATTTGACAAAACTGAGAAATTTGTTCAGTTGGCACATATAATCGACCAGCGAATTTACGATGCCTATGTATTGGAAAAGAATAATTATATAGCATACGATATGCTTTACAAGACCAAGAAATTTGCCGACCAATATACCGAAGAGGACAAAAAGATTTTTGTAGAGTATCTTACCAATGGTATCAAGGAACTTGCCATACCAAAGAGCAAGAACGACTTGGAAAATATTGTGCTGAATATTTATGCCAATCCGGTAAAGAATAAGTTGGAACTATAACAACCCTTTGGTTGATGGTAGCAACTGATTGTTCAAGTTGCGTGAAACTGCCATTTTAATGGATTTTGCCCATGCCTTGAAAATGGCTTCTATCTTGTGATGCTCGTTGTCGCCCGAAACGGTCACGTTCAAATTACATTTTGCGGCATCGCAGAATGATTTGAAGAAATGATACACCATCTCCGTAGGCAGTTCGCCAACCATCTCACGCTTAAATTCCACATTCCATATCAACCACGGGCGACCAGAGAAATCAATGGCAACTTGTGCCAATGAATCGTCCATAGGCAACAGGAATCCATAGCGTTCAATCCGTTCCTTCTTGCCCAACGCCTGCAAAAACGCCTCGCCCAACGCTATACCCGTATCTTCAATGGTATGGTGCTCGTCAACGTGCAAATCGCCTTGCACCTTGATTTTCAAGTCACAGTTTGAATGACGTGCCAACTGCTCCAACATATGGTTAAAAAAGCCGATTCCCGTAGAGATTTCAGACTTTCCACGACCATCGAGCAACAATTCTATGTCGATTTTCGTCTCATTCGTATTACGAACGACGTGTGCGAAACGCAACGGAAATGTCAGTCGTTGTGCTATCTCGCTCCACGAATCGGCAACCATTTCGCACGAATCGGGCAGTTTTGACTCATCAAGATGATTGCCCTTTATTATCAACGACTTACAGCCCAAATTCACCGCTAACTGCGCGTCGGTATTTCTGTCGCCTATCACATAGGAATGAGCCAAATCATAATCACCAGTCACGTATTTTCCCAACAGGGCAATTCCCGGTTTTCGTGTCGGCTTGTTCTCCCACTCAAAGGTCTCGTCAATAATCATGTCGGCGAACTCTATCCCTTCGCTCTTCAATATATCCAACATCAAATTATGTACAGGCCAAAATGTGTCTTCAGGAAACGAATCTGTTCCCAAACCATCTTGATTTGTCACCATAACCAATTCATAATCTGTATATTGCACTATATTTTTCAAAGAAGAGATTACATTCGGCAAAAACGCAAATTTTGCAAACGAATCTATTTGTTCGTCTTCAATAGGTTCCTGCAACAACGTGCCGTCTCGGTCAATAAAAAGGACTTTTTTCATACTATTCATAAAATAAGCGAACCTCGAATACTCGTGGCCAAAGTTTTCCTGTTATATAAAAATGTTCGTTGTCGGCATTATACGCAATGCCGTTCAACACGTCAACCCCATCAGACAATTCGGCGGGCAACAAGCCACTAAAATCAATGGTTGCAGCCACCTTGCCGTTACTTGGATTAATCTTCACAATCTCATCGCTCTGATAGATATTGGCATAAATAAAACCATTCACAAATTCTAACTCGTTCAAATTTGACACCGCTCCACGGTTATTGAACACTGCAACTTTCCGAACTAACGTAAAGTTCTTTGGCTCATAGAAATACAAAAACTCAGTACCATCGCTCATCACAAGGTTCGTTCCGTCAAAACACAATCCCCAACCTTCGGTTTCATACTTGAACAAATCGATTCGCTCTAACGTGTTTTTGTCATAGATAAATCCAGTATTTTCACGCCACGTCAACTGATACAACGAATCGCCCACTATCGTCAATCCCTCTGCAAAGAAACGTGGTTCCACATCATTCTTCTTCAGCACGTTCCCCGTTTTGACATCAACATAACGCACCGAAGATTCCTCATATAAACCCGCACTTTCGTAAAATTTTCCTTGCTCATACTGCAAACCTTGGGTATATGAGTTTGCGTCGTGTTTGTAGGTGGCAACCACTTCGTAATGCAGTTGTGCGGGTTCTATATCCGATAAAATTCGTAACGAACGGTTGTGAATCTCTTTTTTCCCTTTACGATAAATCTCGAACGTAAGCGTCTTGTCGCCCATAAGCATACCGTCGGTTGTAAAACTGCAAGTCGTTGTTTTATAATACGTTTGAAAAACCGATTGTTTGTCAAAACGAAGCACGACAGAATCGGGAACATGATTTTTCTTTGAAGCAATCTCGAATTGCAACGTGTCGCCACAATACCATATCTTATTCTGCGAAGAACTGACAGTGAATTGTTTCCCCTTTTCCTCACACGAAACGAAAAACAGAAGAATGCCTATGATATATCCTATTCGTCTCATTTCTGTAATAATTTTTTAATGTCGTTCAACTTATTCAACGCCTCTATCGGTGTTAAATTATTGATTTCAATGTTTAGCAACTCGTCACGAATCTGCGAAAGTACTGGGTCGTCCAGTTGGAAAATGCTCAACTGATATCCCTCGCGCGACTGTGCTATTTCTTGCACTGGTTTTGCGAGTGCCTGCGCACTTCCGCTTGTTCCTTCAAGTTCCTTCAAAATTTCATTGGCACGATTGACAACCGATTTCGGCATTCCAGCCATTTTTGCCACGTGAATACCAAAACTATGTTCGCTGCCTCCGGGAACCAACTTGCGTAAAAATATCACTTTTTGATTTTGCTCACGAACGGAAACGTTAAAGTTTTTCACTCGCTTGAAATTTTTCTCCAACTCGTTCAATTCGTGATAATGTGTGGCGAATAGCGTCTTTGGCTTTGCTACAGGACATTCGTGCAGATATTCCACAATAGCCCATGCAATGGAAATTCCATCGTAGGTACTCGTACCACGGCCAAGTTCGTCGAACAAGACCAAACTTCTGTCGGTCATATTGTTAAGAATATTTGCCGCTTCGTTCATCTCGACCATAAACGTTGACTCGCCTTGCGAAATGTTGTCGGACGCACCAACACGGGTGAACACCTTATCGACCAAGCCAATCGTGGCAGCATCGGCAGGCACGAAACAGCCCATCTGTGCCATCAACACAATCAACGCTGTTTGTCGCAGCAAGGCAGACTTACCAGCCATATTCGGTCCCGTGATGATAATAATCTGCTGCCGTTCGTTGTCCAAATGCACATCATTGCCAATATATTGTTCTCCGGGAGCCATTTCCGTCTCTATCACAGGGTGACGACCGTTCTTTATGTCCAAATCCAAAGAATCGTTCATCTCCGGACGAGCATAATTATTATTCACCGAAACGTAGGCAAACGAATAGAGGCAATCAATCTGTGCCACTATGCTCGCATTGAGTTGAATCGTCTCGGTATAATGTGCAATATTCTGTACCAGAGCATTATACAACTCCTGCTCTATTTCCAGGATACGTGTTTCGGCACCCAAAATCTTGTCTTCATACTCTTTCAATTCCTGCGTGATATATCGTTCCGCGCCGACCAAAGTCTGTTTGCGAATCCAGTCTTCGGGAACTTTTTCCTTATGCGTGTTGCGTACTTCTATATAATAGCCAAACACGTTGTTGAACGCGACTTTGATTTTGGGAATACCCGTCCGTTGCTCCTCGCGTTCTTGCATTTTCAATAGATAATCCTTGCCGTTAAACGCAATCTCACGAAGTTCGTCCAGTTCCTTGTTTACGCCCGATTTGATTATATTTCCTTTGTTGACTGCATTATTCGCCTCGGGCTGAATCTCGTTACTGATACGTTCACGCAAAGCATCACACGAATTTAACTGACGAGCGTAGGTTTGCAAAATCTCATTTCCCGAGTTTTCGCAGAGTTCTTTCAAAGGAACAATATTTTCCAAGGTTTTCTGCAACTGCAAAACCTCGCGGGGAAGGATTCTATTGGTTGCAACACGGGCAATGATACGCTCCAAGTCGCACATAGACGTAAGAAGAGATCCACATTCTTCAAGCATATCGGGTTGTTCCACGAGCGTTTGCACCACATCGTGACGTGCCTCAATATCGGAGAGTTTTCGCAAAGGCAACGACACCCAACGTTTGAGCAATCGTGCACCCATCGACGTGCGCGTGTTGTCCAACACCGACAGCAAACTCTTTGCTCCCGAATGTTCCGAGCCGAACAGTTCCAAATTACGGATAGTGAACTTGTCAAGCCAAACGAATGTTTCTCTGTCAATTCGGGCAATGTTGCGAATATGTCCCGTCAACTTATGCTCCGTAATGTCAAGATAATAGAGAATTGCTCCAGCCGCTATGACAGCCGACGGCATCTCATCAATACCGAATCCTTTGAGCGACGTTGTCTCAAACTGAGCCAATAGTTTGTCGTGAGCCGATTCGGTGGTAAAAATCCAATCATCGAGTTTACTTGAGCAAAGATTCTCTTTATAAAAATATTGTTTGAACAAATCAGATTTTGTCCTGTCGTACAACAATTCTTTCGGTTGAAAACTATTGATGAGTTTCTCTACATAATCAGTCGCACCCTCTGCCACAAGGAATTCACCCGTAGAAATGTCAAGGAAAGCAACGCCAACAATATGCTGTCCGAAATGAACGGCTGCGACGAAATTATTCTCACGATTCTCAAGAACACTCTCACTGAGCGAAACACCTGGAGTAACCAGTTCCGTGATACCACGTTTAACCAAGGTTTTCGTCTTTGACGGATCTTCCAGTTGTTCGCAAATTGCCACACGCTGACCAGCACGTACTAATTTGGGCAGATAGGTGTCGAGTGCATGGTACGGGAAACCCGCCATTTCCGTTTCGTTGGGCGTACCAGCCGAACGACGCGTTAAGGTTATTCCCAAAATTCCAGCTGCTTTGACGGCATCGCTCGAATAGGTCTCATAGAAATCGCCACAACGAAACAATAAGATGGCATCGGGGTGTTTCCCCTTCATCTGATTGTATTGTTTCATCATCGGAGTTTCTGTCTTTGCCACTTTGCACCTATTTTATACCTCGTCAAAGGTACAAATTTCACTTCGGCACATTATTGTTTCCCATTGCTTTGTATCAACATTTTTTCAAACGAAATAAAAAAGTTTTGGACTTTTTGAGGGTTAGAAATCAACAACCTGATTGTCAAAAACACGCAGAGACGTCACATTGTGGCGTCTCTACAGATTATATCACGGATTGAAACAAAATTAATTGTTTCGTATTATTTGTTGCATGTGTCGCACGGATGTGATACCGGCGGCTGTGGCACTGATTGACTTGAATGAGGAGAAGCAACTGGTTCCCAAATATACACTATGGAATCGTGAACATTGTCGCCTTCGCCCACTTGCACAACAACTTGTCCTTTGATGACTGACGGCGCAAAATAAGGAACCATAATAGGAATAATGGAATCCCGTGCCGATTCTCCTTCGCCAATACGAATCACAATACCTGTTTCGTCTGATTTCATAATAGTGATTTCTTCATTCACCGTTTGCTCTGGAGCAGTCTGTTGCTCTTGCACCTGAGGAGTTGCTTCCTCATCTTCCTTGCCGCACGCAACTATCGCTGCCACAGCAAGCATTGAGATAAAAAATACTTTTTTCATAATTTTACTGCTTTACAAATGTTAAACTTTCTGAATTATTTATAATTAAAACGTACGTTCCTGTTTGTAACATTGAGACAGTTATCTGTGCTGTTTGCCCTACCTCCTGCTGCAATAAAAGTTTGCCCTGCAGGTCGAAAATCTTGATTTCGTTGTTATCGGTTGGCAGAGTTAGGGTTAAATAGTCTTTTACGGGATTATTTTTGATATAAGAATTGTCTTTCGGCATTTCTATTGTTGATGTTATATGTGCAAAACAATCGTTACAGTCTTCGTTCTTGTACAAAGGACATGGACAGTTCATTCTCGTATCAAAGGCGCACCAAAGATAATTGGAACAATAACATGTTGGTCTTTCAGTACATAAATGTGCCGTAAATCCTTCGGTGTCACCGATTCCTTGAATACATTTTGTTCCGAATGAGGTTGTGATATACGCATATTTTTTCCCATATTCTAAAACAAGAGTGTCAATCTTATCAATTGTGGCATACACATATTCAGGAATATCTTCGTCTGCTCCTGCCCATTCGCATAAATCAACAGACTTTATTGTTTTCCCAATTCTCCAAGCAAAATCATACAATAAAAACTCCCGTTTATATTCAGTGTTATAAAAATACACTAAACTATCAGCCGTTTCGCGTATGGCTCCATGTATTTTCCCATTCTTATAAAATTTGCGGTACTTTACAGAATTTATAGTTGTGTCGCCAGAAATAGCATAAGATGAAATCGTAGCATTATAAACATAACCAATATCTACATATCGTTCTGTCCACTCATTCATTTTAAGAATTTCTGTTTGGCAGAATGCAAACTGACAGAATGCAATAAAAAATACTCCTATTATTGTCTTCTTTGCCATAGTCTAATTCTTTAATAATAAAACAAAAATCGTTCGTTCTATCTATATTGTCCTCAAAAATATGAAAGACTGCTCAACGTAAAAAATTTTTATTAAAAATTCTTTTTGATGATTAAATAATTAGTAACTATCTCCTTGTGATTATTATCAACACTGTAATCAGTATCACACCTGTGCATATCCAACCCATAGCTTCTTATTTTTTATTAATATTTGTTATCATTTGTTTATATAGTCCACTGATATTGTATAGACTGCGTAAATACCGATGAAAAATTATTGTGCCTGTTTATGTTTTTTGCGTATTTCTATTTTATGGAGATGTTTTAGTTTTATCGATTTCCTACTAAAAGTCAACTGTATTATTGCACCGATTGTTATGCAACAAATGGCAATAAATAGCAACAGATAATAGAATATTTTCATGATTCCGTATTTTTTCCTTTTTATTCTTTCCATACGTATGTTATAGTTTCTCGAACTATGGAAAGACTGCACTGCTACCAAATAAATTTTATTCCCACTGGCAATGAGAATATGAACGGATGTTCCGTGCAATAGGTTTCCAGATCGCTATGCGTCGGGATATAATAGAGCACGCTTGGCTCGGCAAAAATGCCGAAGTTTGACGTAAGATTGTATTGCATGCCAAATCCCGAACTAACCGACCACAACAAAGGAATATGGGAGTGAGTCCTGCTGATGCTCTCCGTGCCGCCGTGCAACAGCCCCTTTTCGTTGAACTGCGAACGAACGGGTATATTCATCGCAAAACCGAGATTTCCATATAGATTCCAACCTTTGACATTATATATATGATAAATGCCTTTTACAGGAATGCCTACATAATGAATAGTCTGCAACGGCTCACGATTTACGGTGCTGTCTTTTTTCGTCTCGAAATCGGATATAAGTCGAATGTAACTCAATCCTGCCTCAACGCCAAGATGTTTGCTTTGTCTATAGTGTGCCATCAGCGTCAGTGTGACTGGCATATAGTGATAGTTTGTATATTGAATAGTATCATCCTTATCAACCGTAGGGATGAAATTTTTGCCAGTTCCATCATCTATATTGGGGGTATTTGTTACCAACGATGTGAAATTTTGTTCGTCGAAACTTCCTGCGTATGCAAACTCTAACGACCATAATGGAGACGATATACGCATCGGCTCTACAACACCATCCTTGTGGATGTCAGCAAGGTCATAATACGGCGTTTCAATCTTTCTGACGGATTGTATCGTGTCTGACAGTTGCTCGTTGTACGACGTGTCGGCTGTGATTACCTCTTGGACTACCACCGTTGGCATCGTATCAAGAATGATAGGTTTATTCAAATAGTCGTCGGCAGACTGTTGTGTATCGGCTGTTATAGTCGGTTTTTGCGTTGGCTGCTGAACAACAATCGTAGGATTCTGACTTTGTTCCGTAGGTTGCGGAGTCTGCGTTTTTTCATTCTGCACCACAACGGGAGTTTCATCATAACCAATCGTTTTTTCTCTTCTGATAAGAAAAATAACGGGAATAATGAGCAACAAAAGAAGAACAATCCAAGACTGCTGAATCATCTTGCGGAGCAAGCGTTTTGCCCGAGCCAATTGCGACGACGACGAATGTGGCGCAATATTGAGCATGGCGGCTATTTCCTTGTGCGACAAGCCCTCGAACACTGCCAATCGAAATACTTTGCCGTACCCCTCTGGCAGTTTGTCAATCAAACTCATCAGTTCGCTCATCGAAAATTCTTTAAAATCTTTGTCCTGAACATCATCATCAAAAAATGTTCTTTCCGTTTTGTCAAAAGCAACAGTCTGATGTTTTTTCTGATAGTCCTTATATTTTGATGCCACATTTCTTGTTATCGACATCATCCAGCCCTCCGCCTTGCTGTCGTCACGCAATTTGTCGAGCGAAGTGAGAATAATCACAAACGAGTCGTGCAATACGTCGTTAACCGCCTCTTTGTCAGATAGATAACGTCGGCACACGCCTTTCATCTTCGAGGCGTATGTCTGGTACAATTCACCAAGAGCGACGGAATCGCCTTGCTTGCACCGTTCTATCAGTTGTGTTATCTCCATCGAGGTCATAAAATCCTACTTATATAGTCCCCAAAAAGTAAAAAGACTGCATCGGATTTTGAATTTTTTTTGAGAAAAATACAAAATAGGATAATCTTACCAAATAAAGAAAGAATTGTAGCAAATCACAAAATCTCTCTCGCAATCCACGCACAAGCCTCGGCATCAGCGAGGGCGTGGTGGTGATTCTCCAAGTGAAATCCACACGCTTCGGCAACGACGTGCAACTGATGGTTGGGAAGCGCCTTGCCAAAATGTTTCCGTGATGCAATGCACGTACAGAAAAACGGATATTCGGGATAATCCATCTGATAGCAACGGAACACCGCGCGGAGACAATTCTCATCGAACGCCTTGTTGTGGGCAACCAACGGTAATCCTGCAATTTTCGGTTCCACTTGCTTCCACACGTCGGGAAACACGGGGGCAGAATCGGTGTCTTGCCGTGTGAGGCCGTGAACTTGGGTACACCAATAATTATAATAATTCGGCTCTGGCTTGATAAGCGAATAAAAATTGTCAACTATCTCACCGTCTCGCACAATCACGACCCCAACGCTGCAAACGCTTGTACGTGAGCAATTTGCCGTTTCAAAATCTATGGCTGCAAAATCTTTCATATCCTATTTGTTATAGTTATTCCACAAAATGCTTACTTTTCTTGCTATCTCGTCACGAAGCCAGGCTGGTTCCAATACCTCCACGTCGGGCGTCTGTGACAGAATTTCTTGCTGAAAGTCGTATTCGGGACACATTCTCAATTCAAAAATACTATATTCCTCATTTCTTTCTATTTCCCTTTGCGATTTATGAAGAGGCAACGAGCGAACGTAATTTTCTTGTCCACCAGAGACTTTAAGGCGAACAACCTGTGGCTCCGGATTATTGTTCACACATATACCATAAAAATTCTCAAAATATTCCGAAGCATCGAAATTCTTGGGAATACGAAACGTATCCTTTGTCAGTTTCACGTCGTGAATACGGTCAAACGCGTAAATGCGAGTTTCTCCATAATACGGGTTGTTGGCAAGCAAATACCATCGTTGCTTGAACAATTTTACACAATAAGGCTGCACCACAAACGTATATTCCTCGTCACGTTGAAAGTTTTTATACGTGATTTCCACCGCCGTATTTTTTTTCATCGCATTAAAAATGGTTGGCAGAAATTCTTGTCCCGAGGGAATTTCTTCAAGTAAGATGCGATTTTTCAGTTTTTTCTGATTTTCCAAAAGCAGATTGCTCACCGACACCGTTTTAAATAGCCAGTTGCGGAATCCTCCATTCGTAATATCTTCCTCATTCTCAATATAATAACTATAATTTCCTTTGTTCTCGCATTCAATGTTGATGCCGAACATATCTTCAATTGCGTGACGCCATTTGTGAAATGTGCGTTCAGGAATTTCATCCCCCTCGCTCATATCTTCCTCAACCCATTTCTTGTTGATTTCCTTAAACGGAATCCACTTTGCGTTGTAGATGGTATTTACCAACCAAACGTACTTGTTTAAAAGATTCTTTGACATAATTCAATTATTTTATTGCAAAACAAAAAACAACCTCTGCAAAAATAAGGCAGAGGTTGTAAAAAATTTTGAAAAAAATGAAAATTTTATTTTTTGTTTTCCAAAAATCAATTCAAAACATACTGTTTTACGATTTTAGGAAAATACTCGTATTCCAATGCGTGTACGCGTGCAGCAAGGTCCTCGGGCGTGTCGGTTGGTAATACGGGACAAGTAGTCTGAAACAACGTTTTTCCGCTGTCAAATACCTCATTCACCAAATGAATCGTAATTCCCGACTCCTTCTCTCCATTGGCTATGACGGCTTCGTGAACGTGAATGCCAAACATGCCACGGCCTCCATATTTGGGCAACAAAGAAGGATGAATGTTAATAATCCTATCTTTATAGGTATCGGTCAGTATTTGAGGAATAAACCACAAGAAACCAGCTAATACAATATAATCGACAGATTCTTTCTGTAAAATGTCATATATATAATGTGTGTCGTAAAACTCCTGTTTCCCGAACACCGTAACGGGCACATTGAACTTTTTGACACGTTCAACCACGCCAGCCTTGGCGTTGTTGGTAAACACTCCGATGATGGAAATGTCGGTTTGGGCAAACGAACGAATCAAATTTTCGGCATTCGTTCCCGAACCAGAGGCAAAAATTGCAATTTTTGGCATAATTCTGTTAATATCTGTTTAATAACTTTTCGACGGCAAAAATATAAATATTTGATTTTCAATGCAAAGGATTTTTTAAAACAAAAAGTTTCTGACGTTTTTCTTTTTTGTATGAAAAAAAATATTTCCTTTGCAAACGAAAATAGATTAATAATTAAACTTTAAGACTATGTCAGAAATCGAAGAAAAAGTAAAGGCTATTATTGTAGAAAAGCTCGGTATTGACGCAGCTGATGTTACAAACGAAGCAAACTTCACAAACGATCTAGGTGCAGATTCTTTGGACACTGTAGAGTTGATCATGGAATTTGAAAAAGAATTCGGTGTAACAATTCCTGACGACCAAGCTGATTCAATAGCTACAGTTGGTGATGCAATTGCTTATATTGAAAATCACAAAAAGTAATTGAGAATTTTCCTATGGAATTAAAACGTGTAGTCATTACTGGTATTGGAGGATTTACGCCTATTGGTAATTCCATAGAAGAAATCTACAAGAATTTACAAGCAGGAACGAGTGGTAGTGGTCCTATCACTCGTTTTGATGCTTCTAACTGTAAGACACAGTTTGCCTGCGAAGTGAAGAACTTCGATCCGAATCTTTTAATGGACCGAAAAGAAGCTCGGAAAATGGATTTATTCGAACAGTTTGCTATTGCGGCAACTACTCAATGTTTCGAAGACTCCAAATTAGATTTTGAAAATACCGACCTTGATCGCGTTGGCGTGATTTGGGGGACAGGTATTGGTGGTCTTGGTTCTTATGAGCCAGAAATTCGTGATTTTTATGCAAGCGGAACAGGTATTCCGCGTTTTAGTCCGTTTACCATTCCAAAATTGATTCCTAATATGGCCGCAGGTCAGATTTCGATTAAGTTTGGATTACGTGGTATAAGTCATTCTGTATCATCGGCATGTGCATCATCGTCACACGCCATTATTGATGCAATCAACTATATCCGTCTTGGCAAATGCGACATGCTAATTTCTGGTGGCTCCGAAGCACCTATCAACATTAGTGCCATAGGTGGTTTCAATGCAATGAAGGCTCTTTCCGAGAACAATGCGGAGATGACGACGGCAAGTCGTCCGTTTGATGCGACTCGCGACGGGTTTGTCATGGCAGAAGGTGGCGTGGCACTGCTTTTGGAAGAATTGGAACACGCTAAAAAACGTGGAGCAAAAATCTACGCAGAAATTGTCGGTTGCGGATTGACATCCGACGCTTACCATTTAACGGCTCCTCATCCCGAAGGGCGAGGAACAATCAATGTGATGAAATATGCTTTGGAAGATGCGAACATAAAACCATCTGACATTGACTATATAAACGTTCACGGAACATCAACTCCTATCGGAGATATTATAGAATTGACGTCAATTCAAAAATTGTTTGGTGACGATGTGTACAATCTCAACATCAGTTCAACCAAATCAATGACGGGGCACATGTTGGGTGCGACTGGTGCAATGGAAGCTGTTGCTTCTGTTTTCGCAATTCAGACAGGCATCATCCCTCCTACTATCAATTTCAAACAATTGGATGAAAAAATTGATAGCAAACTAAATTTGACCACAAACGAAGCTCAACAACGCAATGTACAATATGTTTTGAGCAATAATTTCGGATTCGGCGGTCACAATAGCACTATTATATTCAAGAAATACAGTGAATAAACTCTTATTTCACATCAGACTCCTCTTTCTGTCAAAAGAAGATAAAGAGTTATTTACTTTTCTCTACAAAACAATAGGACTCTGCCCCAAAAATTTGGACTTATATAAAAGATGCTTCACTCATCGTTCTTCAAGCAAAGCGTTGAAGAGTGGAAGCAACGAACGATTGGACTTTCTTGGCGATGCCATTTTAGATAGTATAGTGGCAGGTTACCTCTTCGAAACCTATCCTGATGCTAAAGAAGGAAATTTAACCGAAATGCGGTCAAACATAGTGAAAAGGAAACGTCTCAACGACATTGCCATTGAAATGAAATTACAAAAACATATTTGGGCACGAATACCAAACCTCAAGCAAAACGATGCTATGGGAAATTGCCTTGAGGCCTTTATTGGCACAATGTACAAAGATCTTGGCTACAGAAAGACAAAAAATTATGTGATTTCAAAAATCATCCTCCCCCATATCAATAAAGAAACGCTTCCTATAATCAACACCAACTACAAAAGTAAATTGTATCAATACGTACAAAAGAAGAAACTTGAATTACAACTTGTGTCAAAACCTATTTCCCAAAGCAACCGACAAGCATTCAAAGCAGAGATTTTCATCAACAACGAGAAGATTTCCGAAGGTGTCGGACGAAGCAAGAAAGACGCGGAACAATTGGCAAGCAAACTTGCTCTCAAAACACTTCGTATAGCATAAAATACAAGAGAAAGGATGTGACAACGTCCCTCCCTATATAATCTCGTTACTCACCAACGAATTATTCTATATTTATCGTGATATTAAACGTCGCCGTTACACCATCTTTTTCTAAAATCAGTTTCGGTGTAATGGTAGTAATATCTGGATTACTGGTGGCACTTATCGTTGTAAGCGATAGGGCAATGTTGTCCTCTGCAGAATTGATTGTTAATGAAGCGATTATAGAAGAAAACACCGAAAAGAAATCAGAAGCAGAAACAACATTTCCCTCCGTATCAATATAAAAACCAGAATTATATTCTCCCTTGCCAACTTCTCCATCCCATATCTTTATCTCATTGTTGTCGATTACTTTATGAACCTGATAGGTAGTCATTTTGAAACATTGACGCAAGTCTTCCGTTATATCAATGCTCGTAGCTTCCCAATCATTGCGTGGAAACGTAACGGAAAGGTCTTTCTCTATAGAAGCAGGACTCCCTTCAGGGGCGGTTTCTGGGTCTAAATAATCAACAAAATTGATTGTAACACTGTTCTCAACAATTTTGCTGTTGTACAGCATATAGAATTTGATGATCATTGTGCCGTTTGGCTTTACCTCGGTTCCCATCTGTTGAATGCTTAATTGTCCTTCCAGAACAGTGGCATATATTACAGACTCCAACAATGATGATGTATAATCTCCATTTTCATCGTAATAATAACAGGGCTCTTTGGTAATAGTTGATACATAAACTGTATTGTAACCCAATTCTCCTTTGACCAACCAGATTACATCGTCCCAAGAATTTGCCCCAAGTGCCGACAATGTTGCCTCGGCATTGAAATCATCTATGAAAACTTTTTGTGACTGGCTTGTGACAAGATAGTCAACCGACATTGAGTTGGTGGCGACAACATGTTGCTTGTCGTTGAGGTCAATCACAGAAATAGTGAAGATAATCTTCACGCATTTGCCTTGGTATCGTAATGCTTCGATAATTTTTGTCTGGCAGACTTCATATCGGTCATAATTTAAGTAAATGTTGAATATACCAATGCCTTCCTTATATGTGAATGCTGACTGAAACATACCATTGTATTTTTCGCACACGTCACCGTTTTTCTCCCACCAATGTCCCCAATGGTATTGGGTATTTGAGCGTATTGTGTCGGAATTGGTAGAATTATTGATTGCCAGGCAAGTGATGTCGCTTTTTTCTTTCCCTGTCAATGCACTACCTAATTGTTCTTTATCAACGCCCAAGTATGCTGCTATGGTATTAAGATCAAGTTCCACTTGTTTTGACTCATAATCTATTATTTCGCTATTGGCAAACGTTAGGGAATATTCCAACACAAGGTCTTTGTTCTCTTTCTTCTCTTT
>JAEEGH010018506.1_pt1 | contig 14715 bp, 13 predicted proteins | sample 9134181 | NCBI WGS metagenome assembly JAEEGH01 (sample SAMN16246544, study PRJNA631951) | gut metagenome | biome: gut microbiome; feature: rumen; material: DP-attached | host: Bos | place: Iran: Karaj | collected 2018-10 | reverse complement strand
CCTCGGAGGAGCGCAGGAGTACGCCCTCCTCGTCGGCGTTTATCATGCGATGGTTATTGACGGCAAGCTGGATCGGGCGGATGGATTCGTCGATGTGCGACGCCGCTTCACAGACGGAGGCGAAGGGAGCGACGGGCGGCAGCCAATGCGGCGCGGGCAGTCCCGCGCCCAGCGAGACCATTACGGCGGCTAAAACGGCGAATCTGCTTTTCTTCATCGGGCGTTCCTCCTTCGGATTGTGTAAAAACAAATTCGGACAAAAAATCTTGAGGTAAGAAAGTACGAATTTCTTACCTCATTTTTTCGTCAGTCGTAATATACGCAGCGATAGGTGACGTTTTCAGGGTTCGCCAGCGTGACGGACATTAACTTTTGCCCTTTGGAAAAATCATAGACGGACATACATTCCGAGTTTCGGACCGCCCATCCCCAGCCGATGACGCAGAGTTTCCCCGGGAGGACCTGGACGGAGCCGCAGGCGTAGGAGAACTTGCCGGGGAAGGCGAAGGAGCGGACGGCAATCACTTGCCGGCGGTCGGGGTCAACCGCGTAGGACCTGACAAGGGTTGATTTTCTGAGGTTATTGTTGTCAAAAACCGTTAACCAGTCGTCATTCACCGTTACATAATGCTGGCATGAAGTTTTTTGACTTTCGGGAAGGCCGAAGTCGTCCCCGCCGCCGGACAGTTTCCATACGATCTGGTCGCTCCTCTTCGTGCGGTCCAGGCACAGGATGGAATTGAGATGACGGAAGGAACAGATCAGATGTCCCTTAGCGCCGAGACGCATGGCGTTGAAATGCACATAATCCGGCACGTCGGTCGTTTCGTTCGCGAAGTCGTTGGCGGACTCTACCGCGTCGGTGACGGAAAGGGCATAGAGCTCCGGATAGTCGATGCTCTTCCAGTCCCAGACCACTTTCCCATGGTCGACTTCCTGCAGGTAGGAGTACACCACTTTCGCGCCCTGTTCGTGGCCGGGGATATTATAGACCGTGTCGTGCAGATAGCCGGACAGGATGTAGTGGTCGAGGTCCAGCAGCAGGAAATCGTGGCCGTCCAGCGGCGCGCCCTTGGCGGTGACGTCCGAGGCCTCGAAGGTGATCCGTTTCACTTCGTTGAAATTCTCGTCTAAGATGACCCGCTCGCCCGGCGCGTAGCCGGTGAGCCCGTAATTGTCATAGGCGCCCGTCTGGTCGTGGTAGCTGTAATAGGTCCTGCCGTTCACCACATGCTTCTTGAAGTCCCACCAGCCGGTGTTTGCGCCTTCCTTCGGCTGCTCCTCGTGCTTCGACCATACGATGTTGCCTTTTCCGTCCAGCATGATCAGGTTGCGGCTGAACACGAAGGAAAGGTAGAAGTTTCCCGGAAGATCGGTGGCCCCTTCGACGGCGATCTTGGCGAGTCCGTCCGCTACGACCGGCGCTTTCGCCGAAGGGGCGGCCAGCCCGAGGCTGCTCCAGACCGCCAGCATGAGAGCGGCTGCCGTCATGATGATCGTGTTTCGTACATGTTTCATTGCGCAAAATCCTTCCTTTTGTAATGATATTTTCAAAACGATTCCGCGATCCACGCTTCCAGCAGCATCAGCAAAGTCAGGCAGCCGACGCATACGAGGCAGTAGAGAGCGAGAGACAGGAAAAAGCAGCGGGACTTTTCTTCTTCCTCGGGCAGAAAGAATATGGAGCAGATCAGGTTGTAAATGACGAACAGCAGGAAAAAGCAGGCCCCAAACACGAGAAACATGGAGAAGTACTCCAGCGCGGGGGCCCCCGGATGAATCAGTTCTTTCGGATCGGTTACGGCGTTGTCCTCGACGAACATCTTCGCGCCGAGGCTTGTCAGGGCGGGCGTCACGAGAGCCCAGAGCGCCGTCACGATATAGTGGAGTCTCGGGGACATCTTGAAAAGGACGTCTTGTCCGTCGTCAGTCAGTTTCATCGTCGTTTATCCCATTCCTTGCACCCATGTCACTTCCGGCCTGCCGTCCTCTCCGATGCGGCAGCTGCGCAGCGGGCGAAGGGGCTTCGGCGTGTCGAGGTCGTTCATCAGGAAATCCTCCGGGTCGGACAGGATGTAGAAGATATTTTCTCCCGGCTTGCCCGGTTTGGCGGCGCGAACTGCCGCGTGGCGCGTCATCGTCCGCTCCATGGGAACGCGCGTCGGTTCGTCGCCGTTCAGGTCGTAGATATACGTTTCATATTCCCTATCGTCGGACAGGATATCTGCGTAGATATAGCGCCGGCCGTCTTCGAGGCTTACCAGCGTCGCCTTGACGTCCCTGGCGAAGCCCGGCTCGACATACCGCGCGCCGCCGCAGATGACGGTCAGCTTTTCGGCGGTGGCGGAAGTCTGCTGCACCTGCACCGCTCTGGCGCTGCCGTCGGCGAAAGCCGTGCGGACAGGCGTCCAGGGACGAAGCTCCATGCAGTAGGATTTCGGTGTGCGGCGATATTCGTCACTGAAAAGCTCCGGCCTTTCGTCAAAGAGGATCGTCGTCGTGAAGATGCCCTCCTTGAAGGCGCCGATAGCGTGAGGGCTTTGAAAAGACGGCGAGTCGGGGTTGAAGTAGAAGGTCGCTCCGCAGGGATCCAAGGTCCAGTTCAGTTTCCCTTCCTTGGCGAGAGCCTCTACTTTTTCCATCATGGCGAGACCGCCGTCCTCCATGAAGGAAGCGCCGGGATAGTCGCGGCGAAGCTGCTCGCCGACGGCGCCCGCCAGTCCCGGCATATTCGTGAACACGTCGGACAGGGAAAGCTCTTTTCCCGTGCGCGCGTCATAGTTTTTCCCAAAGACGCAGCGCGTGCCCCAGCCGTCGCCTTTATCGTTCAGAACGTCTTCCAGGAAGCTCATCGCCAATGTATCGGCGCGGCGGATGAAAACGTCGGTCTCTTTGCGGAGCGGGTACAACTGAACCGCCCCCGCCTTGCGCTTGTCGTCTTGAACCGCCGTCGCCATGCCCGTCATGTTCTTGCGCGTGTCCACCGCCAGCCACGCCGTTTCTTCGTTGTATTGGCGGAGCGCGTCTCTGAGCGCCGAAAATTCTCCCGGCTGAGCGCCGACGTCGACCTCGTTCCAACGGGTGCGCAAAAGCTCGCCGCCCTCCCCGTCGGTATCGACGCAGTCAATGATGGTCACCGTCGGGCGGATCGGCCGCAGGTCTTCGTCAATGTAAGACGACGCCTCGCAGACTGCGGCGGGGACTCCGCCGACAGCAGACGGCAGGGAGAGGGGGGCTGCATAGAGAGAAGCTGCCGTGAGAACGGCTATAGATTTCGCAAGTTGCTTGAACATACGACGTTTCATGACCTTTCCTCCCGTCAATCCGGTGTCAATATCGCGGCCAGTGTCCCGAGGAACATGAGCAGCAGGAAGCCTCCCACCGCCAGGAACGGGCCCCAGCCCGCTATTTCCTTCAGGTCCTTGATAAGGCCCCAGATGGAAGTGCTTCGCGCGTTGTCCGACTTCACGGGTTTCGTCTTCCCATCGGGCAGGATCATCCGGAACACAGGGTAATTGTAAATGCGGATTCGCCCGACGGCAATCCAGAGGATGATGGTGACGGGAACGGTGAACACCATCCAAACGCCGTTGTACTGGTATTGCGCGACGCCGTCGAAGTCCAGCATCCACGCGCAGATCGCAGGCAGCCCGTTGAACACGATAGCGCCCAGCAACGTCATGATGACGCGGAAGGGCGTATAGAAGGACATCTTGACCGGAACCAGCTCGCCGTTCACCGGCTCCATGAAGACGGCTCTCGTCGTGGTGTCCTCGATGGCGTCCTTGCCTTGCGTGACGCTCAATTTTGACTGCACCCGCTCGGCCCGGCTCTTTTCCGTCTTGAACACGACGCGCCGGAATTCCTCGCCGCGTCCGTCGCTGAACGCCGTGAAGAAGATCGCGCCAAAGACCATCGCCGTCATGCCCGCCAGCTCGATGTTCGGCTGCCAGAGCCACATCAGCAGCGTGACCAGCAGCGTCATGAGCGTCGGTTCGATGAGCCACGACAGCACCTTTTCCTCTTTTGCCTTCGAGACGGCGACACGGCCCGTCTGGCCGTTGACCACCGCCAGCACCGGACCGATCTTCAGCACATAGGCGGGCAGCAGCGCGGGCAGGCGCAGGATGTCCCCCGCGTGCATCCTCATCGTAACGCCCGTGGTCTGGAGCTGTTTTTCCACGTCGGGGCGGAAGCCCTCTCTGACTTCCTCCAGCACCCGAGCTTCCGTCTGTTTCGCGTCGATGTCCGAGAGCTTGACCCGCTGGCCCGCGATGAAGGCGAACTCGAAGGTGCGCGCCTCCGTCCACTCGAAGGGTTCCATGGCGTCCAGCACGAGGTTGTCGAGCTGTTTCGAGGTGTTGACCGCGAGGCCGTTCAAAAAGCCGCCGACATGATATTTGTAGTCGGAAAAGGTCTCCATGCGCTCCGCTTCGGCGCTCACCGGCCCGCGGATCAGCTCGTAGGGCAGATAATAGCCGCGCAGGTTCTTGATAGACGCCAGCACGGTCTTGGCCTCTTCCTGCTTCTGGTTTTTCTGCGCCCATTCCTGAAGCCGCGCCCGGGCCTCGTCCTCGGTCAGTACGAAGGGGATGATGACCTCGGGAAGCTCCGAAGCCGCGAAAGCCCGCCGCGCGAACTTGCCGCCGCAGAATTCGCAGTTGCCCATGGCCTCGCCCTGGGGAATCACGACCTCCGCGCCGCAGTTCTGGCAGACGCATTTCTCCTCGGCGACGCTCTTGTCCTTCAGGACTTCCTTCTTGCGTGCGTCCCGCCACTCGCCGAGCCGCTGCACCGGCTCGTGGATGTCCGTCGTGCCGCCGCAGTATCCGCAGTGGTACTCCTGATGCACGATGTCGTACTCCGCCGGCGCTCCGCAGTAGGAGCAATAGACGGCAAGGGGATTGTTCTTCGTCTCGCTCATAATGATTCCTTCCTGCAAAATTGTCACTTATAATGCAAGCATAATGTCGTAAGACCTCACCCACCGCTTCGCGGTCCCCCTCCCCATAGGGGAGGGCTTTGGAATAACTACTGTATCGTCTCGACGACCTCCGGCGCGCCGCCCGCGCCCACGCGGCAGCGGCGATGCGCTTCCCGGAGCGGCACGCCCGTGGCGTTCAGCTTGAAATTCTCCGGATCGGTCATCACGAACCATTCCTTCGGGATGGAGTCGTCGCCGATGAACTCGTTCTTCATCGTGAAATTGCCGTTGCACTCGACGCGGCGGATTTCGTCGCCGGTGAGGTCGTAAACGAGAAGCTCGTGCCGGTTTTCCAGCTCGGTCATCTTCTGCGCGTCGTAGCCCTTTTCATAGTCCTCCGGCGTGGGAGCGATCAGGCAGTCCACATAGAGATATTTCCGCCCGTTCTTCGTCTTGACGAACACGGGACGGATGCCGTTCGACCGCACGGGATCGGTGAATACCGCTTCTTCCTTGCCGATGACGCCGTTGTAAGGCGCCGCCGCGCCGCCGCGAATGATATGGACGCCGTTCACATCGCTCTTGACTTCCAGCGTGTTCATTATGGATGCGCCCAGCGCGACCCGCATCGGCATCCTCGGCTCCAGCTCCATGCACCACTGCTCGGGGGCGTGACGGTATTTCTCCTGGAAGCAATGGGAGTTCATATCGAAAAGGATCGTCGCCGTGTAAATCGGGGCGTAGGGGTCCTCGGAAAGGCTGAACATATTGAAGTAAAACGTGGCGCCGCAGGGGTCGAGGGTCCAGGAGCAGTTGCCGTCGTCGAAGATTTTCTGCACCCTGGCGGCTAAGGCCGGCACGCTCCCCGTGACAAAGGCTTCGCCGGGATAATTGCGGCTCAGCAGTATGGCGAGCTCGTTGGCGACGACGTTCTGGTTCGTGAACACGTCTTCCCAGGCCAGCTTCTCCCCGGTGGCGGCGTCGTAGTTCCTGCCGAATACGGCGTAGCGTCCGCGCATCCCGCCGCCGTACTGGGCGCAGGACTCGACGAAGCTGACGACCAGGTTGTCCGCGCGATGGACGTAGAGCGATTTGATGATCCTCTCGTGATCCGCCTCCTCGTCCTGAGACGCATTGTATATCTCCAACGACGACAACAGCGGGAGGTAGTCCTGGCCGCTATGCCCGTCGTAGTTGATCGAGGTGCTGCGGAATCTCCACTGGCCGTTCTCTTCCTCGGAAAAGATGTTGATCCGAAGCGGAAGCGGCGTCCCCAGGTCCGTCTCGATCGCCGCCGGCGGCACCTCATGCTCCGCATGGGCCACGGCGGGGGCGAAGTACGTCGGCGCATAGGGACACGCGCCGAAAAGGGAAAGGGTCGCGGCAAGCGCGGCGGCAAAGGGCTTGGCTTTTATCATGGTGATTCCTCCTCGTTGTTTCACCTGCATATTATTTAACCACGTCGCGGGCGGGGCCCATAATCACCGGCGCCCCGTCCTTGCCCACGTGGCAGAGGACATAATCGTCGAGGAACTTCGAATCGACGCGGGTCATCAGGAAAGAGTCCGGATCGGTCATCGTGAACCATGCGCGCTGAATCTCCTCCGACGGCTCGGTAGCGAGGAAGGTCAGCTTGCTGTCGCACTCCACGCGGAAGATATTGTCGCCGTTCAGGTCGTAGACGCGAAGCTCGTGCTTCGGATTCATCGCGGCGGTCTCGCAGTCCGCATAGAGATACTTCCTCCGGTCGCCGGTCATGACGAAGACCGGGCGAATGCCTTCCAGTTCGCCGGGGTCGACAAATTCTTCCCCGTTCCGCCGGATCACGACGCCCTGCGTATTGACCGTGACTTCCGTCAGCTTGTCGCTCGACTCGTCGAAGCAAAGCATGGTCGGCAGCCGCGGCTCCACGTCCATGCAAAACGACTCGGGGCAGGAGCGGTACTTCGTCTGGAAATGATAGGGCGTATAGGCGAAGCAGAACGTAATCGTGTAAATATTGTCGTCGGATTCCGGCGTCAGCGAGCCGGGGTTGAAGTAGAACGTCGCGCCGAAGGGATCGAGGCTCCACGAAAACTCGTTGTTTGCCATTACGCGCTTCACCTTCGCGCAGAAGGCGTCATATTCGCCGCTGCCCAAGCTGTCGGCCGGGAAACGTCCCGGATAGAGGGCGCTCATCCGAGGGGCGATTTCATTGGCGAGCTGCTCCCGATTGACAAATACGTCGTCAAAGGCAAGCTCGCTGCCCGTGGCAGTATCATAGTTTATTCCGAATATGCCGTAGCGCCCGTGTTTCCCGTCCGTAAAGCAGGCACGGGACTCGACGAAGCTGACCACGCGGTTGTCGGCGCGGCGCACCCGGAGCTTCGTGATAATGTCCGGTCCGTCCTCCTCCGTGAACTTGGACTGATCCACGCTGTATCCTTCCAACGCGCCTATAATCGGAAGGTATTTTTCCTCGAATTTCCCTTTGAACATGATCCCGGGGAAGTGACGCTTGATCGTCATCCACTCCGGGCCGGAATACGTCTCGTATACTCTGAGCGGCAGACCCCAGCCCAGGTTTTCCATGAAAAGCGGCCCCGTCGTCTCCGCCCGTGCCGCGGCGGGCGGGAAAAGCGCCGGCATACCGGGAACCGTCCCGAAAATCGAAAGCGACGCGGCAAGTGCAGCGACAAGTCGTTTGCTTCTTTTCATCATATGTTCTCCTTACCGTTTTCCGCTGTTCTCAAATGCGTTGTACGAGCTTTCCAGCACTTTCGGCAGCTCCGCCGATCCGATGCGCTTCTGTATCTCCTCGGCGCGATACCATGAGATGATCGCATAGGTTTTCTCGGCGCCGGGGAAGTGCTCGCTTTCTATATTAGCAAAGCGCTCGGCGTCAATCTCCTCCGGCGAGCCGACCTGCCCGCTCTCGGCCTCCACTTTCAGCCATCCAGGCAGGAAGAATTTCCGTTCCGCCAGGTCGGAGCCGGGAGCCGGAAGTTTCGCTTTCACCATGGCAAGATCTTCGATCTGGAGATCGCCGCGCAGCGTAACCGCGACTTTCGTATCGACATAATCCCATTCGTCCTCGTCGAGCTCTTTTGAACTGACAAAAATATAGTTATACCTGTCGTCAGACCGTTCATAAAATACACGGGGCTCCGCCGCCGACTCGTTCGTCATGATGTCGGGGACGTCGGAGCCGCCCGCGAAAAAGAGTCCCCAGGTCCGTCCGCCGTTCTCGTTGAATTCCTCGCAGCGAATCTCCGGCGCGATTCCCTTGCCGCCGCGTTTGGCCTTGAAGATTTCCAGCCGCCCGTCATGGTCGAGATCGGTCACGGCGTAAAACCAGCGGTTCCAGTCCGCGTCCTTTTCCGGCGACACGAACCAGCCGCCCTCCTGCCCGGAGTTCGCCGTCTCCGCAAAAATCTGGATCTGCTCCGAAGCCGAGCGCGGAGCGGCGCAGACCGTCGCCGAAAGAGCGAGGGTCGCGAGAATCGTGGCGGCAAGTTTCTTTCCTTTTGTCATGTCGTTTCCTCCTTTAGTATGTTCCTTGCCCTCCCCCATGGGGGCGCTTTGCGCGGGAGTCCAGTGGACTCCCTGGACAGGGGACCGCGTAAGCGGTGGGTGAGGTCTTGTAATGTTGCATTAATACATCATCAATACGTTTAGTTTATCGGCGCGTTTCGGGCGACACCTCAAGGGGAATGTTGCCCAAAACTAATCCCGCAGCTCGTCGTAGACCAGATAGCCGAGCAAGACGGCCACATAGCAGGCGAGAAGGATGAAAAAGTCCTTGATCGGTTCGCCGGTGGAATATATCGCGAGCACCGCCCGGCCGGCCAGCGTGAGCACGAACAGAGAGACTGCGAGGAGCGCAGGCGAGAATACCAGCTTGTGGGAGTCCTGGTCCTCTGACGACATCGCGTAGATATGCACCGAATGCCAGCCGGGGGCGAACTCGATGGTGATCTCGCCGCCGTGGCTTCGATAGCTCCATTCCATATAGTGTCTTTCTTGATAGGCCTGATAATTGACGTACATGCTGACAAGGCAGACGATAAGCGACGCGGCGAAGGCCACAGCCATTTTTTGCATAAACGAACCCCCAAGCATCATTCTCGCTTCTATTATAGGAAAACGGCAAACGAAAAGCAAAAATTTTTTGAAATTTCGACAAAAGGCACAAAAAATCCGTGCCCTTCGTCTTACGAGGAATGGCACGGATTATGACTCTGTATTGGGGCGTTATTCCGGCTTCTTGATGACCGTCTCGCCGCCCATGTACGGAACGAGAACCTTCGGCACGACGACGGAGCCGTCTTCCTGCTGATAGTTTTCGAGAATCGCGGCGACGGTGCGGCCCACCGCGAGACCGGAGCCGTTCAGCGTGTGGCAGAACTCCGGCTTGTCCTTCGGCGTGCGGCGGAACTTGATGTTCGCGCGGCGCGCCTGGAAGTCGAGGCAGTTGGAGCAGGACGAGATTTCGCGGTAGCGGTTCTGGCTCGGGAACCAGACCTCGATGTCGTAAGTCTTCGCCGAGGTGAAGCCCATGTCGCCGGTGCAGAGCGTCACGACGTGGTAGGGGAGCTCAAGCTGGCGCAGCACCTCTTCGGCGTCGTCCACCATTTTCTCCAGGGCCGCCCAGGAGTTTTCCGGCTTCTCGAACATGATCAGCTCGACCTTGTTGAACTGGTGCTGGCGAATCAGCCCGCGGGTGTCGCGGCCCGCGCTGCCCGCCTCGGCGCGGAAGCTCGCCGTGTAGACCGTGTAATGCTCGGGCAGCTTTGCGCCGTCGAGGATCTCCTCGCGATGGAAATTCGTCGCCGGAACCTCCGCCGTCGGCACGAGATAGGAATCCAGCCCTTCCACCTTGAACATGTCCTCGGCGAACTTCGGGAGCTGGCCGGTGCCGATCATGCTGTCCCGGCTGACGATATAAGGCGCCAGCATTTCGGTATAGCCCTGCTTCGCGTGAAGGTCCATCATGAAATTGATGCAGGCCCGCTCGAGGCGAGCGCCCAGGCCGACGTAGAACGTGAACCGCGCGCCGGAAACCTTCGCCGCGCGTTCCGCGTCGAGGACGCCGAGGCCTTCGCCCACGTCCCAATGCGCCTTCGGCTCGAAGTCGAATTTGCGCGGCTCGCCCCATTTGCGAAGCTCGGGATTGTCGTTGTCGTCCACGCCCAGCGGCACGTCTTCCTTCGGCATGTTCGGGATGCGGAGCAGGATATCCTGCAGCTTGTTTTCCGTTTCTTTCAGGTCGCCGTCGAGAGCCGAGATCTTGTCGCCGACCTCGCGCATCTCCTTTACCAGCGCGTCGGCGTTCTCGCCTTTCTTCTTCATCACGCTGATTTCTTTCGAGGCCGCGTTGCGCTTTCCCTTCAGCGCCTCGACTTCGCCGAGGATTTCCCGGCGGCGCTTCTCCAGTTCCGAGAAGTCGTCCAGCTTCATCGGGTTGTGGCGGCGCTCCAGCATCGCCTGCACTTCGTCCAGATGGTCGCGCACAAATTTCATGTCCAACATATAAAAGCCCCCTGTAGGAGCCGCTGAACAAGTCCCGCCGCGCCTCTGCCGGGCCTTTTTCCGTCATGCGGCGGCAAAGTGCTCTCGACGTAGCGCCTCGGCTGCGACTTCGAGCCCCGTAACATGCCACTGGCATGTTACGTCTTGCCTGACGAAAAAAATCCTCGGCAGGGGCACGACTTGACTTATTCATCGGCTCCCGATTTTGTCCTGTAAAAATTATTTTAATTATATAAGCATGGTGCGGGACTGTCAAACGGGGAATGGCAACAGACAAACGAAAACGCCGCGCAGTTTGCGCGGCGTTATATCCTGCCGATATCGAGGGATTCAGCCTGCTGCCATGTCTATATTCAGGTGGTGGCCGTCCCAAACTTCAACGGGGCGTCCCCGCTCCCGAAACGGGTGTCCATCTCGCTGCGGCCCTTGAAGACGCCGCCGTCCTCAATGTTCAGGCTGTGGACGTGGATGTCCCCGGTGAGCTGGCCCGTGGAATGGATGCTGAGGTTGCCGTCGCAGGTCACATTGCCCGTGACGGTACCTGCGATGGTCAGGCTTTCCGCTTTGACGTCGCCTTTTACGGAGCCGCTTTCGCCGATGACCGCGTCCCCCGAGGCGGTGACGCCGCCGTCGACGGTTCCGTCGATGCGGATGTTCCCCATGCTTTGCAGTTTGCCTGTGATCGTGGTGCCTTTGCCGATAATCGTTTCAATATCCCCCGCGGGATTGTCCACGTGTTTTTTTACGCTGCCAAACATAATATGCGCCTCTTTTCCCGCTTGCTTATGGAAAATATTTTGATGACGTGTCTTTATTCGCCGCCCAGATAGAGAATCGGGTTGACGAGCTCGCCGTTGACGTGCACTTCATAATGGACGTGCGGCCCGGTGGAGAATCCGGTGCTTCCCATATAGGCGATCAGCTGCCCTTTCTGCACGGTCTCGCCGACGGTGACGACCACCGCTTCCGCGTGACCGTAGCGCGTCCAAATGCCGTTGCCGTGGTCGATGTCCACCATGTTGCCGTAGCCGCCGGAATTCCAGCCCGCCGCCGTCACGGTGCCGCTGGCCGCCGCCAAGATGGGCGTGCCGTAGTCGTTGGCGATGTCGATGCCCGGATGGAAGTCCGAGCCGCCCCAGCGCAGACCGAAGGGCGAGCTGACCTCGCCGCTGGACGGCCAGATAGACGGCAGAGCCGCCGAGAGCTGGTTGTGATAGCCGATGACTCTCTGCTGTTCCTTGAGCGCCTCGCGGACGTTCTCCAAATTGGCCCGGCTATAGGCGAGCCGATTGCGGATATTGTCCAGCGCGTTGTTCACGTGGCGGACGTTGGGCTCGATCCACGGACCGCCCTGCCCGTCGAAAGACTCCCCGGAAGGATTCACGGGCAGCGGTTCGCCGGAGGTCGCAGCCTGGGCCGAGACGTCCTGCGTTTCCTCCGCGGGCGCGGCGCCGGCCATCTGCCGAAGCTCCTGCTCGATCTCGCTGACTTTTTCCATTTCGTCCTGCAGCTCGTTGGCTTTCTTTGCAAGCTGCGTAAGCTGCTCCTGCTGCGTCATGTTGACCGTGCGCAGGTCGTGAAGCTCCTGCTTGTCGCTGGCCGCGCTGAACGCGCTGTAAACGGAAAAACCGAAAGAACCGACAAACAGGGCGGCGACGGCCGCGCAGGAAGCCGCGCCATATTTAATCAAGTGCATCGGAAGGCGGATGCTGTGCATCTTCTCGCCTTTGTCGGGAATGATCTTGATCAGGTATTCCCGATTCTCGTCCGATGATGAACGATGATTCAAAGATAACGCCCCCAAAAACGTCCTGTTACACATACTTAGAAACGTAAGCGGACGACCCCATCGTCCGCCGCGAAGTATTCACATTATACCACAGAATGGCAGGGGAGGAAATTGTGCCTTTCGACCCATATTGAGGGCAATTATAGGTCGGGAAGTTGCCAGTCGATGGGCTTTTCTCCTATTTTTTCTAAAAAGGCGTTTACTTTTGAAAACGGACGGCTGCCGAAAAAGCCGTTGTTCGCCGAAAAGGGGCTCGGGTGCGTGGATTCCACGATGAAATGGCGGGGGTTCGTGATCATGGCTTTCTTTTTCCGCGCGGGACTGCCCCAGAGAATGAAGGCCATGGGTTTTTCCCGTTCGTTCAAGAGGGAGATGATCTTGTCGGTGAAAATTTCCCAGCCGCGGCCGTGGTGGGAGTTTGCCTGATGCTCGCGCACCGTCAGCACCGTGTTCAGCAGCAGCACGCCCTGGTCGGCCCAAGGCTTCAGGCAGCCGTTGTTCGGCACGCGGCAGCCCAGGTCGGAGGCCAGCTCCTTGAAGATGTTCAGCAGGGAAGGGGGAGGGGCGACGCCGGGCTGCACGGAAAAGCTCAGGCCGTGGGCCTGCCCCGGTCCGTGGTAGGGATCCTGCCCCAGGATGACCACTTTCGTGTCGGCGTAGCTGGTGTAGTGCAGCGCGTTGAAGATCGAGTACATGTCGGGATAAACGCGCGTCGTGCGGTATTCCTGGATCAGGAATGCGCGCAGTTCGCGGTAGTAAGGCTGCTGCAATTCCTCGTTCAAATAATTCGCCCAGTCGTTGTGGAAGATTTCCATACTATCAAGCCCCTTTTCACTCCTTTCATTATAGCACACCCGTGATTTTCTTAAAAATGCCTTAAAAGTCGCCGGAAACACTTCCCTTTTCCCGTAAGAAACGATAAGATAAAAAGCGAAGAACAGGACGGGAGGGATAGCGATGGAAGAAAAGACGCGGTTACTGATCGTGGAAGACGAAAAGCGCATCGCGCGTTTCCTGCAGATGGAGCTGGAGCACGAGGGGTTCCTGGCGGCGACGGAGTCCAACGGGCGGCGCGCTTATGAACGGATATTGCAGGAGAACTATGATTTGGTGCTCTTGGACCTGATGCTGCCGGAGATGGACGGGCTGACGATCTGCCAAAACATCCGCAAGCTGTCGGATGTGCCGATCATCATGCTGACGGCGAAGGACGATTTAGAGGACAAGGTGCACGGGCTCGACATCGGGGCCAACGACTATATCACGAAGCCCTTCGCCATCGAGGAGCTTTTGGCCCGCATCCGCGCGGTGCTTCGGGCGCACAAGCCGGCGGAGCCTGCCGCGGACGGGGAGATCCTCGTGACGCGGGACCTCGTGATGTACCCGGAGCGGTACGAGGTGAAGGTCAAGGGGGAGCCGGTGGAGCTGACGAAAAAGGAATACCAGCTTTTGGAGTATTTGCTCCGCAACAAGCGCACGGTGCTGTCCCGGGACCAGATCCTCTCGACGGTCTGGGGCTACGACTACATCGGCGACACGAACGTGGTGGACGTCTACATCCGCTATCTGCGGGCCAAGATCGACGAGCGGTTCGGCGAGAAATACATCCACACGATGCGGGGCGTAGGTTATGTCATCAAAGATTAAGAGCCTGCGCGTCTCGACGAAGCTGATGCTGGTCAACGCGGTAATCCTGATCGGCATTTTGCTGCTGACGAGCCTTTTGACCATTGCGGGCCTTTATTTCTCCGTCTATCATCAGGCGGAAATGGATTTGCAGCACAGCATCACGGAGGTGCGCCGTTCCATGGAGCGCTCGGAGGTCATGCGGGACGAGGAACTGCCGGAGCCGCTGCCGCCGGAGGCGAAAGAATGGGCGCTCCGGCAAAACCCCGACTGGGTGCCGCCGCCGCCGTTCCTGCGGCTGCTGTACCGGGAAGGCGTGCTGACGCCGGGGGTGGTGCTCCGGGTCGTGGACGCCGACGGGCGGAAAATCTTCGACAGCGCGATCCACTATCCGACGGTGGAGGAGGTATCTTCCCATATCATTCCCGACCCGCCTTTTTGGGCGAACGAGGAAATGCAGGTTTCGCGCTTCGACAATTTCTATATGTACTACGAGCCGATGACGCTGAACTGGCGCGGGAAGGCGTATCAGCTTCATTTTATCCGCATGATTACGGCGGAACGCGATTTCCTGCGCTCGCTGGGGCATGGGCTGCTGCTGACGAACCTGTTGGGCGTCGTCCTGGCCCTCTGCGCCTGCTACTATGTGAGCCGCCGGGCGCTGGCGCCGATCCGCGCCATCACCGAGGCCGCCCGGGCCATCGAGGTTTCCGACCTGAGCCGCCGCGTGGAGATGCCGCCCGCGAAAGACGAGTTGTCGGAGCTGGTGCAGACTATCAACCACATGCTGGACCGATTGGAATCCGGATTTGAGCAGCAGCGGCGGTTCGTTTCCGACGCTTCCCACGAGCTGCGCACGCCGCTC
>JAEEGH010018504.1_pt1 | contig 14717 bp, 11 predicted proteins | sample 9134181 | NCBI WGS metagenome assembly JAEEGH01 (sample SAMN16246544, study PRJNA631951) | gut metagenome | biome: gut microbiome; feature: rumen; material: DP-attached | host: Bos | place: Iran: Karaj | collected 2018-10 | reverse complement strand
ATCCTTGAATTTGCAGACATTAGAAGCCTTGCCTTTTATCTTACAGGCCATGCACGACATACAACCCTTGTAGTTCATATCATAGAGGCGCACCGTCTTCACCTCGATGTCCTCGCTGACCGACTGAGCTCCTTCGGCGATTTTCTGAAGCATAGCGGCGGTATTCATATTCTTCCGCGGACCGCCGTCAATGATCATGATTTTTTTCATGCGTATACTCCGGATCATTACAGCATTTTCTCGATGCAGACGGCCAGTTCTTTGGGTTCTGACGTAGGTTCAAAACGCACCACTTGCGAACCGTCCCTGGAGATGACGAACTTGGTGAAGTTCCACTTGATATCCGGATTTTTCTCGAAGTCCGGGTCTTGCTTGCGGAGCATCTCATCCAGGATCTTTGTCAGTTTGTGGCTGGGATCGAAACCGGCGAAACCGGCCTGACTCTTCAGCCACTGGAAGACGGGGTGGGCATTCGCGCCGTTCACTTCGATCTTCGACATCAGCGGGAATGTCACACCGTGATTCAGACGGCAAAACTCCTCGATCTGCTCATCAGTACCCGGCTCCTGATGGCCGAACTGGTCACAGGGGAAACCGATGATGATGAGTCCCTTGTCCTTATACTTCTGATAGAGAGCTTCTAAACCGTCATATTGAGGTGTAAAGCCGCACTTGGACGCGGTGTTGACAATAACAAGTACTTTGCCTTTGTAATCGGCAAAATCCACTTCCTTGCCTCTGTTCGACAAGGCTTTGAAGTTATAGATATTTTCCATATTATTTACGTTGTTTTTTGCAGTTTACACTCATAAGCCAAACAAGCTGAATGCATGAAAGACACACGATCCTTATACAACTTTTAATCTGCTTGTGCAATACATACCTCCGGAAAAAATCCTTCGGCTTCTTCAAAAACACAAGGAGACAAATCTTGTTTTTGTCACCTTGTCAACAGGCTGAGTAACTGTTTTGACCTTGCTGCACTATCTCGATATGTATTCAATGAACAAGTCTTCAGGTTTTTCCCCAGGAACATAATACACTCGTCTGGTAGTATCAGGTTCTTGGTTTACATAGACAATTCCCTGTTGTGGACGGCAATCAGAACCTGAAACACTGTTTACAATGGAATCTACCAGACTATCTGCACTGACTCCATCTAATTCATCAGGAGGTACTTTTTGCGTACCAAACTCCAAACGCACGGTATCAGAAGTAATGGGAATAGCATGAACGGAGTTAAAACCTTTTGGGAATCGAATGTGCCAGATATAATCCCTTTCACCCCAAACATCTTGGAATTCCCTATTAAATTTAACGATTTTATACTCATGGACTATTAGATGATTGCTATACACTTTTTCTGGAATGAATTTATCGGTAATCGGATAAACGACAGCAAGAACAAATATCATCCCCCCAAACACACAAAAAACAAAAACCACACATCCTAATAGTAATAATATTGGTAATGATATGATCGAGATAAGTAAATTTCCAGGACGTTTGAAAAAGTTTTCAAATTTTGCTATGAACACAAAGTGATTTTTCATTTCTCTGATAACATCAAAAAATAAAATCACTAGCAAAAGTAATATAACACAGAGAATAAGTGATATAACACAGAAACTAACGAACTCCATTAAATCAGCAGCAACCATCTCCCAATTAAGACCAACAAGAAAAAAGCTCCCCTGTAATATAATCACAAACAGTAAATACCAAATAAGACCTCCATATAAAACCATCTCAAACAGCAAATATGACTTGGCTCGTCTTACCTTGCAAAGCTGCACGACTATATCAACAATAAACAATAAAGATATGAAAATAAACCAACGTGAACATTCACCGGGAACTATCAGCAGTGCAACTAAAAAAAGCAACATCACCCATTGAGCGGTTCGCACGTTATTTTTTATGAAATTGATGATACAACACTTCATCGTTGTGTTCGTTCCTTACATAATTCCGGTCAAAAGCCCCAGACTGGCGAAAATCACTTAAATGACATCTCACAAATCATTGAATGTTCCAATCCAACAAATAATAAGAAAGGACAGCTACAATAAAACATATTAGTATCGTCCCAAAAATAAAAAATACTATGAACTCCTTCTCTGTTATCTTTTTAGAAAAACCTAAATAATCAACATTATTATCTTCTTCATTTATCTTTACCTTTTTGTAAAAACAAAGAAGTATGTTAGCCAAAAAACCAGCAAAAATGCTTAATAAAACATGATATAAAACTGATGCAATAATGAAAAATAATAGAATAATAAACCAAAAACCTATTGCTGCATCACCACTAAAAAGTTCATTGACAAAATATGCAGCAATTGTAAATGGCAAGGCACTGATCATAACAGTTATTGATGGAAGGTATTTAAAAAATAAGAAACAAAATGTCATTATTATTCCAAATACAATGCCAATAATCACCCCAAATTTAAGGAAGTTACGTAATGGCCATCCTTTATCAAACCGAAAGTACAATGGATTTATTTTCATCACTTAAAAACTCAAAAAACCGGTAATGACGACTGCCAGCAGTCCCGTCACGCAGAGGATAAGGGATATCTTCTTCATTCTTGGGCTGTTCCAGATAAGGAGGATACCGCTCATGTACAACAGCACCAGACAGATTCCGGTCGCGACCCCGAAGATCTGGAACGCCAAACCGCATTTTGCCTTATGAAGGAGCACCATCTTATGATAAAGCCCAGGACGGTTGACCTGAAGCTCCGCGGAATTCTCCGCGCGATCCGGGATGAATACGAAATGATAACCGGCCTGATTGCCCAGCACGACTCCGGAACGTCCCTTTTGTGCCTTGCCTTCAGGAATTTCGATCCCGTTTTCCCTGGCGTAATCCACCATCACTTTTTCCTGTGCCTCGATATTCAGAGCCAACGGCCGCGGCAGAGACTGGCTCAGCTGGATCTGGTAGGACTGCGTATTCAAACTTCCTTTGACCCCGAAAATATAAAGCATCCCCGTCAGCGCGAACAAACAAACCGCCGGTAAAAAGAACATTGCCAAATACGCGTGGAAACTCCTCAAAAACTGCGGGTTGAAAATATTCTTATTCATTTTGATCACTTCTTTCTTTTTCTATTACATTCTTTCAACAAGGAGAAAATTGTTTCCCTTACCTATAAGAAAGAACACCGCTCAGGAAGATTTGTTTCTTTTTTGACTCAAAAGATACAGAAAAAGGATCTTCTAGTCCTGTTTGCGGAAGCCGCAGGCCGATATTGAGGCCAGACTGCCCAGTACCAGCATCACACCCAGCGGGATCGCCGTCTGACTGCCGCACAGACCGACCAAAGGAGCAGCGATACCTCCGGCCATGAAAGAAAGAACTCCTATCAGACCGGCCGCGCTTCCGGCCATGTCCGACTGCTGACGGATAGCCAGCGAGAAACTCGTCGTGGTCACGATACCCACACAGGAGACCGCGATGAAAAGCGGTATCAGCAGGATGACCGCCGAAGCCGGACGCCAGATCGTCAGTCCCAGCACGGTCAGCGATGCCAGCAGACAAACGACCAGTCCCGCGTTCAGCAGACGCTGCTCCCCGAATCTGCCGCTGAGGCGACCCGCGATCTGCGCCGATCCCGTGATGCCGATCGAAATACAGGCGAAACAATAACTGAACTGGGCCGGGGTAAAACCGTACATCTCCTGCAGTATGAACGGCGAGGAAGCGATATAGGAAAACAAGATTATGAAAATAAAAGAGTGCCCCAGCGTGTAGCGCATAAAGCCGCCGTTCCGCAGCAGTTTCCTGAAAATCGACACCGCTGAGCTCAAACCGGACGCGTGGCGTTTTTCACGGGGCAGTGTTTCCTCAATAAAGCGGAACGCGGCCAGCGCTCCGATAAGACCTAATCCCCCCAGAACGACAAAAGTTCCGCGCCAGCTCATCACCTTCAGCAGCTGACCGCCCACCACCGGACTCAATACCGGAGCCAGTCCATTGATCAGCATCAAAAGCGCAAAGAATCGGGTCAGTTCCGACCCGCTGTAGAGATCGCTGGCTATCGCTCTGGAAAGGACGACCGCACCCGCGCCGGATAAGCCTTGTATGAACCGGGTCGCGATCAGTATCTCCACCGTCGATGCCCAGGCACAACCCAAAGAAGAAATGACAAAAATCAGCAGAGAAATGAGCAGAACGCCGCGGCGGCCGTACATATCGCTGAGAGGCCCGATGAATGCCTGTCCCAGCGCGATCCCCGCCAGACATGTTGTCAGACTCAGCTGGATCTGCGCGGCATGAGTCATCAGGTCCTGCTGCATCTGCGGAAAAGCCGGCAGAAAAAGATCGGTGCAAAGAGGAGCGACCGCTGACAGGAAACCTAAAACAGAAGCCAGCAGGAATCGTTTTCGGGAACTGATCCCCGAAGACAAACAGGATATACTCATTTTTTACAAAAGAACCGTGGATCCGTCCGCGTTTACTGCGCTTCCAGAATGGAGGCCGGCACACGGCTCAGGTCCAGCCAGGTGAGGAAATCGATCGTTTTGAAGGTGCGGTCAATGGCCGGAGCGCCGCAGATCCGGGCCCCGATGGACATATACGCGCCCAGCAGCTTGGGGATCTTCACTGTTTTCTCCGGCAGTTTCTCCAGAGAACAGGCGCAATGAGGCAGCGGATCTACATGAAATTCAGGGGGAACCAGATGTTTTTGCAGGACATGATACGCGCCGGCGCCTTCGGCCTCATCCTGCGAGGTCAGCGAACTGCACCCCACCAGATAACGAGCATTATAACGGTCAGCGTATTTCTTGATTCCTCTCCACAAACAACCCAGAGCCAGCAGGTTGCGATGCTCCGCGTGGATGCAGGCGCGCCCCAGCTCCACGATCTCGGCACGGTACGGCTCCAGAGGCCGGAAGTCGAACTCCTGAGCGCTGTAGTATCCCAGATTCTTCTGCGCGTGAAGCCCGGTCTGCAGCCGGTACGTTCCCACGATCGTCCGGGACTCCTGATGGATCACCAGCAGATGTTCGCAGATGGGGTCGAACTCATCCACATCCAGCCCGGTCTTGAACGATTCGGGCAGACCTTCCTTCAGTTCGATATTGAATATCTGGAAACGCAGACGCTGTGCCTGGCGCACTTCCTCCTCATTCTCCGCCAGCCGGCAGGTGTAAACATTGCGGCCGCGGGATGTGGAAAAAATACGGTCTCCGATGCGGATATCGCCTAAATAGGCGTTTTTATGTTCGAGCTCTTCTGACACAAGTAAATAAGCTGGATCCCGGTCCGTGACCGGAACGGAAAAATCCTAGCACTTTTCCATCCGGATTCAAGCAAACACCGCTAATCCGTCTTTTTTGAGAAATTTTTCAGCAGATCTTTGATCTTGTCCAGACTCAGCGGCTTGACCAGAACATCATCCACCCCAGTCATATCTATCTCCTCTTTGGCGTAAGCGTCCGCGGTCAGCACATAGATCTTCGCTTTTTGGCCGTTAGGCAGCTTGCGCATCTCGCGGGCCAGCTGATCCCCGTTCATGTCCGGCATCCTCAAGTCGGTCAGGATGATATCCACCTCGTTTTCTTTCAGCAGCTGGAGTGATTTTTCCACTGTAGTCGCCATCAGAGGAACGACCCCGAATCTCTTTACCATCTTGCTGATCACCATCAGGTTCATCTGCATATCGTCCACCACCAGCATCCGGCAGCTGAAAACCGATTTATCCGCTGTAAACTCTTTAGAAGGTTCATTAGTTTGAACCGCTTCGCTGTATTTCAGGCCGGGGATCTCCAGCGTAAAGGTCGAGCCTTTGCCCAATTCGCTCTCAACGGTCAGATCGCCGCCCATAGCCTGAGCCAGCTGCCGTGATATGGTCAGTCCCAGACCGGTTCCAACCTCATTAGAACGTCCCTCCTGCGTGAATGGATCAAAAAGATCCTTCAAAAATTCCGGGCTGATCCCAATGCCTGTATCCCTAACCTTTACGGTCAAAGTCCCTGTCTTCGCGTTCTCTTTGCGAAAAGCCGCGTTCAGCTCTACCTTGCCTTGCCGGGTGAACTTCATGGAATTGCCCACGAGGTTGACAATGATCTCCCGGATATGAAGCTCATCGAGCCAGATGACCGGAGGCAGATCCCGGCATTCGCAATAGAAGTTCAGTTTCTTTTCCGCCGCTTTGACCTGAAAGATCTTGTCTATCTCATTCAACACCTTGCGGATCGAGACTTCCGCCGTTCTTATTTTCATCTTGCCTTCCTCCAACTTAGAGAAATCTAGGATGTTATTGATCAGTTTCAGTAGGGATTCACTGGCATAATGGATCGTGGTCAGATTCTCCTCTTTCTCTTGTTCAGAAGTATTTTTGAATTGAAGGAGATCTGATAAACTGATGATGACGCTCAGCGGAGTGCGGATCTCATGGCTCATGTTCGAGAGAAAACGGCTTTTAGCCGCTTCCGCATGGCGCGCGGTCATTTCGGCCTGACGCGCTTTCTCCGCGGTCTCTTCGAGCATATTGTTCTTGAGAAGGATACGTTTCAGCGCCACGGCCAGCAGCAAAGACAGACCGATAAAAATGATACCCACGAGCATGATGATGTTGAACCGGTTATGCTCCCAGAAACTGTAAGGCTTGTTCAAAACGATGACTCCGGACGGCACTTGTGAGTTAGAAACCCCATAACGTTCCAGAGCATCCCAATTCAAGATCGTGCGGTACTCATCCAGAAACTGGTGTGTGTGGTCATCCTTTCCGTTCTTGAAGTATTTCTTCAGCCATTCGGCCGCGTCCTTGCCCACATTGCTGACATAGGTCACCGCACCGCCAATAACGCAGTCCACATAAAGATAATCACACATTACAAAAACCGGGATCTCTAATTGATCCAGTCTTTTGATCAGATCCACCGTGCCCATGATGTACGCGTACAGGGATTCATCCCGGCGAGGCCAGTCATGAACGATGACAAAGGTATCCTCTTTGTTCACACTCAGTTTTTCCTGAAGTTCTTCATCCGTGCAGGAAGCAGCGCTATAAAACTGAATATTCACACCGGGAATGGATTCGATAAAATTACAGAATCTCTTTCCCGCGCTGGAATTCTCCCATCTGTCATTGGTCAAAAAAGCGATGTTCCGCCTGTCCGGGAAAACATCCAAAGCCAGCTTGACTGTTTCAATGGGATGATAGGTGTAGTTATTGCTGTAATAGATTTGCGAATCCGGCAGATCGCTTTCAAACACTCCAATATAAAGAACGGGAACACTTTTCGGGATCGCTTCCAAATACTTGTCTTGATTGAGTTGCAAGCAAGCCGGGTTGCCGATGCAAACAATCGAGTCATAATACCCTTCTTTGATTTTCTGATGATAAGGCTCGAACCGCTCGTCAAACTGCTCTCTGTGAGTACGGATCTTGATCTCAAAATGATCATATTCACAATCCAGCTCCGGAGAACACATCTGCTTCATGAACGACTGAGTGATATTCAGATAAGCCGAATAAAACTGGTCATGTGAATGAATAATAAGGATCCTCTTGTGTGACCGCTCCTGTGTTTCTCCATAGCAGGAAAAAAGCAACAGGAAAACCATCAAACCGATGATCCCTCGCAATCCTATCCTCATCCACCTCATAGCCAGTAATCTGCCCCTTAACGAGCAAAGATAATATAGCATAATTTTAATAATAAGTCAAAGCGAAAAAAATAGGTCAAAAAAAATATCTTTTTTCAATAACTGTTTTTATTTGTATAAGATATGATAAAAATTCAATATGACCGGTAGTTTTTCATCAACTTTGGGATCACGTTTCTCTGTTTCTCCGTTTTAAAATGTCTTCATTGCCCTTCATTGACTTTGACCGGCTCCTGTGTGACAATGGGGGCGCATGAGTCGTTGGAGGACAAGCGCCTCACAGACTATCTCTTTATTTGATATCATTTTATATGAAACGCACGCATCATTGCAACGAATTGAGAGCTCAGCATATTGGCCAGCAGGTAACTCTGATGGGCTGGGTTCATCTGCGTCGGGACCTGGGCGGTCTGATTTTTGTGGATATCCGTGACCGTGAAGGTATCACACAAGCTGTTTTTGATCCCTCCGATTTGAGCAAAGAGACTTTTGACGCGGCCTCCTCTCTCCGCTCTGAAAGCGTTATCGCCGTGACCGGCAAAGTCCGCCGCCGTCCGGGCAACAACCCCACCGACCGCATCCCCACCGGTGAGATCGAAGTGGCAGTGGAGACCCTGGAAGTCCTAAACCTGGCCGAAGTGCTGCCGTTCCCCATCAACGATTCCGAAACGACTCTCAAAGTCAATGAAGAGCTTCGCTTCCAGTACCGCTATCTGGATCTGCGCCGTCCGGAAATGATCAACAATCTGCGCCTGCGCAGCAAGATCGCCATGGAACTGCGCAAATATCTGGATGACGAAGGTTTTCTGGAGGTGGAAACTCCGACCCTTTTCAAGTCCACGCCGGAAGGTGCGCGCGAATTCATCGTGCCTTTCCGCAATACACCGGGACTTTTCTACGCGCTGCCGCAGTCTCCTCAGCAGTTCAAACAGATCCTGATGGTCAGCGGTGTGGAAAAATACTTCCAGCTGGCCCGCTGCTACCGGGATGAAGACCTGCGCGCCGACCGCCAGCCCGAATTTACCCAGCTGGATATCGAAATGTCCTTCATCGAACGGGAAGATATTTACAACCTGATGGAAGGTCTGCTCAAGCGTGTCTGGAAACTGGCCCGCAACATTGACCTGCCAACACCTTTCCCGCGCATCCAATTTAAGGAAGTGATGAACCGCTGGGGCATCGACAAGCCCGATACCCGTTTCGGGATGGAGCTGACCGATCTGTCCGATGTGTTCAAGTCCAGCGCGTTCAAGGTCTTCAGCGGCACGATCGCCGAGGGCGGCGTGGTCAAGGCCATCAACGCCAAGGGGCTGGCCTGTGCCACTCAGGGCCAGATGGAAGATATGACCGACATCGCCAAGAGCATGGGTGCCAAGGGCCTGGCCACCATCAAGGTGGAAGCCGACAAATGGAAATCACCCATCGCCAAGTTCCTGAGTGAGGAAGAAAAAGCCGCTTTGACGGAAAAACTTTCCATCGAACAAGGCGATCTTATTCTCTTTGCCGCGGACAAGGATTGGCTCACCGCCTGCCAGATCCTGGGCCGTCTCCGCCTCTACTGCGCGGATCTGCTCAAATCCCAGGGCAAGCTCACTCTGCCGGCCGATCAGTTCAATTTCCTCTGGGTAGTGGATTTCCCGCTCCTGAGCTACGATCCGGAAATGGAACGCTGGTACTCTTCGCATCATCCCTTCACAGCCCCTGTGGCCGAGGATATCCCTCTGCTCAAGACCGAGCCCAAGAAGGTGCGCGGTCAGCACTACGATATCGTGGTCAACGGTGTCGAGCTGGGCGGCGGTTCCATCCGTATCCATCAGCCGGCGGTGCAGAAGACTGTTTTTGAAGATGTTCTCAAACTCACTCCGGATGTGGTCAAGTCCCGCTTCGGCTATATGCTGGAAGCCTTCCAATACGGTGCGCCTCCTCATGGCGGCATCGCTCTGGGTTTTGACCGCATGGTGGCTATGCTCTGCGGATGCAGCAGTATCCGCGATGTCATCGCCTTCCCCAAGACGATGAAAGGCACCTGCCTGATGACTCAGTCGCCGGGTCCCGTGGATGAACGCCAGCTGCGCGATTCTCATATTGCCGTCATCCGGGAAGAACCCAAAAAGACGGAATAGCATTCTGTCGAACTGACTAAAACAAAAACGGAGAAGCAACGATGAATACAACAGTCAAATTCAAACTTCTCCGTTTTGTTCTCTTTGCCTCCGGCATCGCCTGGGGCGCTTCCATTTTTGGTGTTATTCTCCCCTGGGACAACGCCGAGACACTTTTACAGGGACTGGGTGCCCATCCTGTCGAATACGATCCCATGCTGAACTACTGGCTGCGGATGGCAGCCGGCGCTTTCACTTTAGTGGGGTGCGTTTTTTTCGCGATGGCCTGGGATCCCAAACGATACGCGGCCATGATCCCTCTGTTCGGTTGGCTGATGCTGCTGGAGGGGATCATCCTCCTGATAAGCGGGCTCAGTCTGAAACTCGCCCCCTTCCCGTTCATTTCGGATACAGCTTTCTGTTTGCTGGGCGGCGCGGCCATTTTTTGGCTGAAAGACACTGTAAGCCCCACCTTCCCCAATCCATGAATCCTGATTTCTGGGTCAAATTTGAAAACGTCACCCTGCGCGACCGTGAGGAAAAACCCATCTTCCCGGATACGAACTGGGTCTGGGAACCGGGTCAGCAGTGGGCCGTATTGGGCGCGAACGGTTCCGGCAAGAATGAGCTGGCTCAGGCACTGACCCGGCGGATACCGCCTTTGCGCGGACGCGTCCAAATGGAACTGCCGCCGACGCCGGAGTGCCTCGACATCCCGAATCTGGCCAACCGCAAGCCGGTCATGGTCATCTCGCCGGAGATCCACCGCCATATCCTGACTTCCGAAAGCTCTTTTTATCAGTCCCGATGGCACAACGGCCTGGACGAGGGTTCACTGACCGCTTCTTATTTTCTCTCGCATAAATACGTGGAGGATATCAACCCCTTTGAGATCGGGACACGCGGCGCGGATCCGGCCGTTTTTGACCGACACTGTCAGATGTATCTGGACTGGATGGGTATCCCGCCGGAACTGCTGGAACGCAAGTGGGCGCATCTTTCCAACGGCGAACAGCGCAAAGTCCTTCTCATCAACGCGCTGCTGCACGCACCCCAAATGCTGATCCTGTCGGAGCCTTTCGGCGGTCTGGATGTCCAGACCCGGCAGACGCTCCGGGAGATCATCAGCCGTCTGATCCGCCTGGGGATGCCGGTGCTGACACTGGTCACTCGTGTAGATGAACTGCCCGATGCGGTCACTCATCTGCTTCTTCTGGATCAGCATCGGATCGTTGCCCAAGGTACCAGGGCAGAGATACTGGAACATCCGCTGGCCAGGCAACAATCCGAAACGGTCACTCCTTCCGTTCCATCCTCTGCCGTGCCTGAACCGATGCCGTCTCCCCGTTCCGCTGAACCGGTCGTGGAGATCAACGATGTCACTTTTGAAGCGGAGAACAAAGTCATTCTGGATCATATCCGCTGGAAGATCTATCCCGGCGAAAACTGGGCGCTTCTGGGGCCTAACGGTTCGGGCAAGACCAGTCTGCTGAACCTCATCCAGGGGGATCATCCGCTGGCCTACTCGCTCAATATCCGGGTCATGGGTGAGCTTTACCGCTCCACACGCTCCCTCTGGCTCATCCGTCAGAAGATGGGCTGGCTTTCCCCGGAGCTCCACCTGCACTATCCCGGCGACTGGACCTGTCTGGAGGTCGTCTGCTCCGGGTTCTTCCACTCCATGGGACTGCACACTTCCCCTAACCCGCAGCAACAGGAAACGGCTCTGGCCTATCTGGAAAAATGGGGCTTGTCCCATCTGGTGAACACACCTTTCGACTACGCTTCCATCGGCGAACAGCGCATGGTGCTGCTGGCACGGGCGTTCGTCAACCGTCCCAGGCTGATCATCCTGGACGAAGCCTGTCAGGGGCTGGACGCGCACTACCGGCACAAGCTGCTGACCGCCGTGGATGAGGAGATACGTGCGACCGATGCCGCCCTGATCTTTGTGACCCACTACGCGGACGAAATCCCCTCCTGCATCAACCGGACTCTCCATCTGCTTGATGGAAAAATCATAAGCAAGTGAAAATCCCGGAAGATAACGTAAGATTGATAATAGGTAACAAATAATGTAAACTTAACTCGATGCGGATGAAAGCTCGGTGCTTGAGTCTTTGTTTTCATTAGTCATTCCTTTCCTGGGAACATTGAAACCAATTTCAAAAATGATTGGGGAAAAATGAATACCTATAGGAAAGGCGGTGACAAAAAAAAGAATGATTACTGAAAATCTCTGTGCTCTCGTAGCAATCATCCTAATTATCAGCTTTTTGCTGATAGTTAGACGGTATTAATAGTCCGTCCATCCGTGCAGGGTGTTACCAGCACCTTGCACGCTTTCAATTTACCTCATACCTATCCCTTTTGCAAATAAAATATTTGTGGAATAAAAAATAATGTACAATCCGGTATAAAATGTTTAGCATACTCCTCCGTTGTTGCACGCGAAGGAAAACATCCTTCCACATCGTGATACCAGCAGTTTATTAATAATGAAAAAATTGATTTACAAAACGCTTGCCTGCATAGCCGGCATTGGTTTTCTTTTTTCTCAGACGCTTCAGGCCGATCCGGGCGACAAACCCGCTATGTACTTTGGCGACACCAGCCGCATTGGTGAACCCTTTTCCAAAGATCCCCATGTTATCTTCTTCCAGAACCACTATCTGATGTACTATTCGGTCCCCCCCTTCAAAAACGCGGAAACCAATCTGATCAAAGGCTGGGGCATCGGCATCGCCATGAGCACCAATCTGGTGAACTGGGAACCCGTCAGCCAGATCATCCCCTCTCAGGAATGTGACGCGAAGGGTCTTTGCGCTCCCTGCGCCCGTGTCATCAATAATCAGGTCCACCTGTTCTACCAGGCTTACGGCGGAGGCAAGACGGATGCTATCTGTCACGCCGTCAGCAACAACGGCCTGACTTTCACCAAAAACCAGACCAATCCTATCTTCCACCCCGAAGAAGGCGGCTGGAGCTGCGGCCGTGCCATCGACGCGGAAGTCTTTCGTCTGGGCGATGAATATCTGCTCTTCTACGCCACACGAGACATGGATTATAAAAAACAGCTGATCGGCGTGGCTAAAACCAAATTCGTGGAAGGTGATAAAGACAATTTCAACCGCGACCGCTGGACAAATGTCTCCACTAACAAAGCGATCCTGGCTCCGGAGCTTCCCTGGGAAGGCGAGTGCATCGAAGCCCCCTCCATCATTTCGCGCAATGACAAGCTCTATATGTTCTACGCGGGCGCTTACAATAACTGGCCTCAGCAGATCGGCGTGGCCGAAAGCACCGATGGCATCAACTGGAAGCGGCTTTCAGATAAACCTTTCCTGACCAACGGCGCCGAAGGTGAATGGAACTCCAGCGAATCCGGCCATCCCCATATCTTTGACGCTCCGGACGGACGAACCTTCCTCTTCTACCAAGGCAATGACAACAAAGGGAAAAACTGGTATCTCTCGAATGTTGAAGTCCTCTGGGATGAAAACGGCCCTAAGTTGAAATAGTCACAGATAGATACAGATAAGTATTTTATAATAAGTGATTTATTTATAGACGCGCGACCCGCGTCTTTTTCGTAATGTCCTGAAAGGACGGTAAAGTGAATGATCCGTCGCAAAAAATAAAAGAATTTTATTTGCAAAAGAGGGTGTTATGAGGTATATTAAAGACGTGCAAGGTGCGTCAACACCCTGCACGTGTTGGACGGCCTAGAACCGTCTAATTACCAGCAAAAAGCTGATAACTAGGGTGATTATTGACAGTGCTATGAGATCTTCGATAATCATCTTTTTTTTCACCACCTTTCCTACAATTACTCATTTTCCCCTTTCATTTTTGAAAGTATCGAATGAATTCATAGGTCAGGAAGTGTGATGAAGACAAAAGACTCCAACACGCGCTTTCACCCGCAACAGGTTGATTTTAGATTATTTGTTGGAGAACATCAAATTTTTTGACAGGATTTACAGGATTAAAAAATGAATTCAAATCCTGTTCATCCTGTTTGAAAAGGAGTCCGCTTATTTCTTCACACGGAAGAATTTTTGACCATCCTGCGCTGGCGTATCCTGATAAGGACTTTCGGTGTGGACCGTTATCCAGTTTTCCAGATCATCGCTGGTTTGGAGCTCACCGCTGAATACGATCTTCATTTCGGCGGGATCCTTTTTGCTAACAAAGAGATAGGGCGCTTCCGGGGTCCAAGTGAAGAGTTTCTCCGGATCCAGCCAGTCCAGTTTTGCCGGGTCATCCCATCCTTCTGTTCCTTCCACATAATAGACGTTGGGGTAAGGGAAGAAACTGGAGAAAATTTCTGAAGAAGAGATGTCAGAAGCTACTTCTGGACAATTTCCTTTGAAATAGACATTTTCCAATGAACGACAGCTTGAAAACGCATAGCCTTGCAGTAAGGTGACTCCGGTGCCAATGGTAACTTGCCTTAGGTTGGAGCACCCCAGAAATGCTCCATCACCTATAGTTTGGATCGTATCCGGGATATCTATCGAAATCAAACTTCTAGCCGCGTAAAAGGCAGAATCTCTAATGACTTTCAATGAAGAAGGAAACCGGACTGTTTCCAAATAAACAGTCCTGACAAAAGAATAATATGCAAATTCTGTAACACCTTCCGGGATGAAATATTCAGCCTCCGGTCGGCTGCATGGATACTGAAGCAAAGTCGTACCTTCTTTATTAAAAAGAACACCGTCTATGGAACGGAAGAACGGATTTTCTTCGTCCACAGTAATTTCCTCTAATCCCTCAGCCCAGAAAAAAGCCCCGAATTGATAAGAACCAGAATTAATATCTTCTACACTGGCCGGGATATTTATCGTTTTAATACCAGCGCATTTCGTGATAAAACCGGAGCCAATGGATTTAACTCCATTAGGGATATGAAGCTCCGTTAGTTTTTCGCAGCCCGAGAATGCTCGAACTCCTATAGATTCTACACCAGTGGGGATTTGTAT
>JAEEGH010018501.1_pt1 | contig 14719 bp, 7 predicted proteins | sample 9134181 | NCBI WGS metagenome assembly JAEEGH01 (sample SAMN16246544, study PRJNA631951) | gut metagenome | biome: gut microbiome; feature: rumen; material: DP-attached | host: Bos | place: Iran: Karaj | collected 2018-10 | reverse complement strand
AACAAAAAAAGGGCTTGACAAAATGAGCACAGGGCGTATCATCAGACAGACAGACAGACAGACAGACAGACAGACAGACAGACAGACAGACAGACAGACAGATAGAATAAGTCTGCTTGTTTTCCATACCCGTAATCGCAGACACACCGTGTCGAGGGCTTCGCCGCCTCCGGCAAGGTGTGCTTTTTGTTGCTGACAGAACGGAACAATTCTTATGAAAGAGAGAGGAAATGAAGATGAAAAACAAGTTGTTATCCATTTTGCTGACCATTTGCATGGTCGCGCTGCTGCTGCCGGTGAGCGTGATCCCGGCGTATGCAGAAACGACAACGGAAACGAGAACCGTGACATGGTACATGAACAGCGGACACGGCACGACTTGTAACAAGTCCGACCACCAAGCAGAATTCAGCAGCGACGGCCAAACGATGCTTTTCACATGGACGGATACTGAAATGTTATTTCATTATGGTCCGGATGGGGAACAGTTCATGTTCATGGATGTCCTCAGTAACAATCTTTCCGTGACATTCCCATACCTTGAAGGCACCGTGACAGCAGTCGAACTTAAGAATTTGAGTTTCTTCGACGCTGGCATGAAGTTCTCCGTAGGCAACGGTTCGCAGAATTTGACGAACGGAAATAGTGCGTACTGTACTTCGGTAGATGGTGGAGATCCACAGGACGTTACCTTTACGGGCAGCGTCAACGTGGATGCGGACCATCCATTACGATTCACATTCAGCGTTAACGGGACTGCTCCAGAATATAGTAGATTTTTCGGCTTTTGGGATAATGGCAGCTATATCAAGGTGACCTACACGCCTGCGGCTGCAACTGACCACGGTCACTCGTTCAACATCACCACCAGCGGCAATGTGCTGACCGCTACCTGCACCAACGACGAGCAAAGCCACCAGTGCATCACCAACCATCAAGCCACGCTTACACTCGTCGCCAACGATGGTCCGGCACACCCCTTTTTCAAGGTCAGTGCATCGCTCGACCCTACGTTGGGAGAATTCAACAATACGACGCAACTCGGAGCCACCTGCACCGTCGAATATGCGCCACAAGGCACCAGCAATTGGACTACTACCGCGCCTAACACCGAGGGCAACTACACTGCCCGCGCCACCGTCTCTATAGGCGGCACTGACTATGTGCTGACCTCGAACTTCCGCGTGTTAGCCGGATATTACATCACCAATAACAATCCGCAGCAGTTAAGCGTCAACAAGACAGAAGGAGCCATGGCGGGCGAAGACGTCATAGTCACCTTCACGCCGAAGATGGGCGAGAGCGTGGCAACGATGACTGTGACGGGCGACACCACAAGCCTGAGCATCGGCAGCGGCATCACCGACAACGGCGACAACACCTACACGTTCGCCATGCCCAATGAGGACGTCACCATAGGTGCTACGTTTAATTTCCCGGCGAATTCCAACTTTACGCAGGACGGCAACACCTATATAATCAAAAATGCCGATGGCTGGGACTACTTCTGCCAGCGCATGCGGTATGACGCCAACCTCGACGGCTTCAGCGGCAAGACCGTAGAACTCGCCGCCAACATCAGCGTGACAAAGATGGCGGGCATGGTGCATCCGTTCAAGGGAACGTTCGACGGCAAGGGTAAGACGCTGACCTTCAACCCCACTGAGGTTGGAATGTACACCGCCCCCTTCCAGAACACCAACGGCGCCACCATCTGCAACCTCCACGTGACGGGACTCATTGAGGGCGGCACCAATTCCTACTTGGGCGGTCTGGTGGGCAGCGCCGAAGGCAACCTCACCATCCGCGACTGCCACGTGAGCACCCAGATCAGCACCACCTTCGACAGCAACACCCTCAGCTCGAACGTCGGTATCGGCGGCATCGTGGGCTACGTACACTACACGAACTACGACGAGTATTGCCGCATCACGGGCACGGTCTATGACGGACTCATCTACAACCCGAACTATTCCGGCTCGACCTACGGCTGCGGCGGCTTCGTCGGCTGCCTGTCGGAGTACGGGCATGTTGACCTCACCGACTGCCTCTTCATCGAAGGCCAGTACGATAACAACGGCGGCAAGCACGAACTGCTGTGGGGACATGACAACAACATGAACAGCACCTTCTTCCACCGCACCAACAATCAAGGCTACGGCACGCTGAAAAACTGCTTCTTCGTCGCCACGCACTTCCTGAAGCAAGGCTCGCCCGCTGTGGAATCGACCGATGCCCCCGACAACTTCGCCCACTTCGGCGACCCCACCGACCACCGCTTCATGCAGACCTACGGCCACACCATGGTCTTCAACGGCAAGTATTACACGCCCATATACGGCGACCTGGTGGAGAATTACGACTACAGCGGGGTGAAGGGTTACAACATCGAATACGACGACGCGCCCCTCGGCATCCCCGACATCACGTCGCCACTGTGGACGGATGTCCTACGCTACAACCGCTCGTTCACCAAGGACAAGCCCGTGATCGTGATGCTGCCGTTCAACTTCACGAAGGACAACATCACGCTGGCCAACTCCAGCCAGCACCCGTCCGGTCATTTCTATTCCTTTGCGGGCGTGACCCGCTGGGCTCCCGTCATGGAGAGCGCCAACGAAGTGACCAGCATGACGGCCAACACACCGTACCTCTACGTCCCCGGCGAGGACACGGAGTATTTGGTCTTCTATCTTTACGACGGCTTCTACATCTTCACCGCGGGCAACAACGGCGGTGATAAGACCGCCGTATCCGGCGACTGGACGCTTACGGGTACATACACAGGAAAGACATGGACAGAAGCCGAACAGGATTTCGGAAGAACATTTATTCTGAATAACAGCGGCGAATTGACCGATGTAACCGACACTACGATTGTGAAGCCTACGGACGGTTATTTCGTTATAAGTGTAAATACACACACCGTCACCTTCGACGCAAACGGCGGCACCGGCACGATAGCAGCGGAGACCGTGAACAGCGGCGCAACCTACACCCTGCCCGACTGTACCTTCACTGCGCCGGAGGGCAAGATCTTCAAGGAATGGTCGGTGAAGATCGGCGACGCCGAGGCTGTGAACAAGCAGCCGGGCGATACCATTGAAGTCACGGCGGATACCACCGTCACGGCAACGTGGGAATGGAGATTGCAGGACGGCTATTATCTGATCGGGCAGAACGGCTGGACGGCGGACGATATCGACCTTGCGCAGCAGTTCACGGTGAACCCGGCGAATGCAAACGAGTACATGCTCGAAACCACGCTTGCAGTGGGCGACGAGATCAAGGTCGTGCGCGTTGCAAACGGCGCGATCGCGCAGTGGTTCCCCGATCCGGGCGACAACTACACCGTCGCCGCCGACTACGCGGGCAGCGTCACGATCTACTTCAAACCGACGTATGACAATGCATGGTCCGCGTTCGGCGGTCATATCTGGATCGTGAAGAAGGCGCCGACCTTTAAGACGCAGTCGCTGATCCTGTCGGGACAGATCGGTCTGAGCTTCAATATGGACCTGCCGGACATCGAGGGCGTCGACTGGACGGAAAGCTACATGACGTTCACGATCCCGCACGGCACCTGCACAGAGCGCGCGGACTATGCGGATACGCAAATGAGAAGCAGCGGAACAAAGCCGTTCGTGTGCTATGTAGCGACGATCCAGATGGCGGAGCCGATCACTGCGACGTTCCACTGGACGGAGGGCGAGGAAGAAAAGACGATCGAAAAGACCTACGCGATCAAGGACTACTTCCTCACATATGACGCGAACAAGTCGCAGTTCAACGAAAAGACACAGAAGCTGATCGAAGCAACCGCAGACTACGGTCACTATACACAGACGTTCCTTGCTGCGGCAAACGGCTGGACGCTCGGCGAAGACTACGCGGTGATGGATAAGTTCTACGCCACGGCGTACAACTATTCAGATACGGAGGCAGGACTCGAAGGGTATACGATCGAATGCAATAAGGGTGATGATATCCGGAAGATCGGAGCGGCGACCGTTCTGGACAGCGAAACGGCGATCCGGATCACGCTGACGCCGGTATCGGGCTACACCGGAACGATTACGGCGACGGCGGACGGCGGCAAGGACGCAACCGTGACCCCGTCCGGAAGCCGGTACATCGTCGTGATCCCGAACATTGCGGCGCACGAGCTTACGAATACCTATACGGTGACGATCGGGACGGAGAACAGCACGGCGACGGTCACGCTGTCGGCGCTGTCCTATGTGAAGCTGCTGTTCAACGCGAACACAGAGGCGCCTGCGCGCAACGCGGCGTCGGCGATCCTCGCCTACGCAACTGCGGCAAACAATTACAGACGGCAATAATCCGCAGCAAACGCAGGGGCGAAGCCGGTTTGGCTTCGCCCCTTTTCTGTATGTCTGATCGATGCAGCGCGCGATCCGCTTCTGCGGATCAGCCGTTACGCGTCGTTCCGGTACGCGCCGGTCACGTCGTCGTCGAGCACGACCGCAAGGAGCATTTCGCCCTTAGAAGCCTTCGGCTCGATGTGGATGCTTTCGGTGTCGATCGGCGTCTTTGCGCCGTGGCGCTGTTCGAGCACGAGCGAAAACGGCTGCTGTACCGTACCGGCGTAGACGATGCGCGTACCGTTGCTGCCGTTTTTGCGGAAGTCGAACGTCTTGACGCCCTTGCCGTTTCTGCCCTGCTGTTCGTAGTCGAAGAGGAAGCTGCGTTTGCCGAAGCCGCGGTCCGTGATCACGATCAGCTCGCCCTCGTCGCCGACCGGCATGCACGCCATGACATGATCCTTCGGTTCCAGCTTGATGCCGATGACGCCCGCCGCAGCTCTGCCGGTTTCCGGCACGGAATCGGCGGCAAAGCGGATGCACATGCCTTGTTCGGTCACGAGCAGGATATCCATCGTGGGCATCGGATACGCGCCGATGAGCACGTCCTTGTCCTTGAGGTTCAGCGCCGCGGTGCGCTTGCCGCGCACATGGTAGTCCGAAGCCTTACTGCGCTTTACCATGCCGCCGGCGGTGCAGAACAGATAGCTGCCCTCGTCGCGGTCCGGGAACGCGCCGACGATCGTCTCGCCCTTTTCAAGCTCGACGATGCTGACAAGGTTCGCCGCGCGGGCGGCGGGACGCGTTTCGGGAATGTCCGATACCTTGAGGTTCAGCATCGCGCCGCGGTTGGTGAACAGCCGGATGCTCTCGTTGCCGTTGACCTCCAGGATGCGCTCCGGCTTGTCGGCGCGGATCTGCGAAAGGTTAAACTGCTTTTTGAGACACTTGCGGATCTTGAGGTCCGCGCAGACCGCAACGACCGTCTCTTCGACCGTTTCGGGCTCGTTCGTCTGCACCGGCTCCTCGGCGTCCGCGGAAATGATCTGCGTGCGGCGCTTGCCGTCGAACAGCTTCTTGACCTCGGTGAGTTCCTTTTTGATGAGATGCACGAGCTTCGCGTCGGACGCGAGGATCGCCTCGAGCTCGGCGATGAGCTTTTTGACCTCTTTGTATTCCTTTTCGATCGCGAGAAGCTCCAGATTTGTGAGCTTTTGCAAGCGGAGGTCGAGGATCGCCTGCGCCTGGATCTCGGTGAGCGAGAAGGTCTTCATGAGGCCCTCGCGCGCCTCCTTCGGCGACTTGCTCGCGCGAATCAGCTTGATGACGCGGTCGAGGTTGTTGACCGCGACCATGAGCCCTTCCAAAATATGGCAGCGCTTCTTTGCGATCTCGAGCTCGGTCTTCGTGCGGCGGGTGACGACCGAACGCTGATGCCGCACATAGTATTCGATGATCTGCTTGAGGTTGAGCTGCTGCGGCTTGCCGTCGGCGATCGCGACGTAGTTCGCGCCGAATGTGCATTGCAGGTCGGAGTATTTGAACAGAAGCTGCAGGATGCGCTCCGGATCGCCGTCCTTCTTGACCTCGATGACGGCGCGGGTGCCCATGCGGTCGCTTTCGTCGCGGATGTCGGAGACGGCGGCGAACATCGCCTTCTTCTCCTGCGTGATCTCTAAGATCTTCTGCAGGCACGACGCCTTGTTGATCTGGTACGGGAACTCGTCGATGACGATGCGCGTCTTGCCGTTCTTGACCTCTTCAAAGTGCGTGCGCGCGCGCATGTTGAGCTTGCCGCGTCCGGTCGCGTAGCTTTGCGCGATCTCGGGCGAATCCAGCAGGAACCCGCCGGTCGGGAAGTCCGGCGCGGGCATGATCTTCATGAGGTCCGCGATCTTGATGCGCGGGTTGTCGAGCACGGCGATGACCGCGTCGATCGCCTCGACCGGGTTGTGCGGCGGGATCGAGGTCGCAAGACCGACCGCAATGCCGTTCGCGCCGTTGACGAGCAGGTTCGGGAATCTGCCGGGCAGCAGCGTCGGCTCCTTCAGGGTGTCGTCGAAGTTCCAGGTGAAATCGACCGTGTCCTTGTCGATGTCCTTGAGCAGCAGCAGCGCCGCGTCGGTCATGCGCGCTTCGGTGTAGCGCATCGCCGCGGCGGAGTCGCCGTCGACCGAGCCGAAGTTGCCGTGTCCGTCGACGAGCGTGACGCCCATGTTGAACGGCTGAGCCATACGGACCATCGCGTCATAGACGGAGGAATCGCCGTGCGGATGGTATTTGCCGAGGCAGTCGCCGACGATACGCGCGCTCTTGCGGTGCGGCTTGTCGGGGGAGAGCCCGAGCTCCATCATGGTATAGAGGATGCGCCGCTGCACGGGCTTCAAGCCGTCCTCGACGCGCGGCAGCGCGCGCTCTAAGATGACGTGCTCCGCATAGGGCATCATCGAATCGTGCATGACCTCGTCCATGCTCTTTAAGAGGATGGTCTCGGTTTGCGTGGGGATCGTTGTCTTTGCCATGGCTTACTCCTTGATCTTTTCAAACGCCGTGTGCGCGCGGTTGAAGTCCGCGTACTCGAAGATGTATTCCTTGCGGGATTGCACCTTGTCGCCCATCAGCACGGTCACGAGGTGCTCGACCTCCGCCGCGTCCTCGATGCTGACGCGCGTCAGCCGCCTGCCCTGCGGATTCATCGTCGTTTCCCACAGCTGCTCGGGGTTCATCTCGCCGAGCCCCTTATACCGCTGCAGCGTGTAATTCTTGCCGGAAATGCCGCGCATCGCCGCTTTCAGCGCCGGATCGTCGTAGCAGTAGACCGGCGGTTGGTTCGCTTTCTGCACGCGATAGAGCGGCGCCATACCGATGTACACATGCCCCTCGGTGATCAAAGGACGCATGTAGCGGTAGAAGAACGTCAGCAGGATCGCGCGGATGTGCGCGCCGTCCTGGTCTGCGTCGGCGAGGATGATGATCTTGTTGTATTTCAGAGAACTGATGTCGAAATCGTCGCCGATGCCCGTGCCGAGCGCGGTGATGATCGAGCGGAACTCGTCGTTCTGCAAAACCTGCTCGAGCCGCTTCTTTTCGACGTTCAGCGGCTTGCCGCGAAGCGGTAAAATCGCCTGGAATCTGCGGTCGCGTCCCTGCTTCGCGCTGCCGCCTGCGGAGTCGCCCTCCACGATGAACAGCTCGTTGACCGAATAGTCGCGTCCGGTGCAGCTACTGAGCTTTCCGACGAGCGGCGCGTTTTCGAGCTTGCTCTTTTCGCGCGCGTTCTCCTTCGCTTTGCGGGCGGCGCTTCTTGCCTTGGCGGCTTTCACCGCCTTTTCCGCGATCAGGTTTGCGGTGTTCGCGTTCTTGAGATTTTCCAGCCACGGCACAAGCGTCTGCTGTAAAACGGCTTCGACCGCGGGACGCGCCTCGGTGTTGCCGAGCTTGGTTTTTGTCTGACCCTCGAACTGTACGCTGCGCATTTTCAATGACAGCACCGCGGTCATGCCCTCGCGGAAGTCCTCGCCCGCGAGCGACGGATCCTTGTCCTTCAGCACGCCGTTCTTGCGGCAGTAATCGTTGAAAATCTTCGTGATCGCCGCCTTGAAGCCGGTCTCGTGCGTGCCGCCCTCGGTGGTCGGGATGTTGTTGACGTAAGACGCGATCGTCTCGGCGTATTCGTCGTTGTGCAGGATCGCCGCTTCCACGACGATGCCGTTCGATTCGCCCTTGATGTGGATCGGCGGGTCATAGAGCGCGTTCTTGTCCTCCTGGATGTAGCGGACGAAATCGGAAAGACCGCCGTCGAACTTGAATTCGGCGTGGTGCTGCTTTTCGCGCTGATCGTCGAGCACGAGCTTCAGCCCGCGGTTCAGGTAAGCAAGCTCGCGAAGCCGCTTCATGACGACGGAATACTGCATGTCGATCGTCTCGAACACGCGGTCGTCGGGCAGAAACGTCACGACGGTGCCCTGTTTGCGGGTACGTCCGGTCTCGGTGAGCGGATACTTCGGCTTACCGGAAACGATCTTGCCCTCGGCGTTTTCGACGCTCTCGAACTCCATCTTGTAGGCGCGGTTTTCGTGATAGACCTCGACCGAAAGCCAGCGGGACAGCGCGTTGACGACCGATGCGCCGACGCCGTGCAGACCGCCGGAATACGAATACGCGGCGTTGCCGAACTTGCCGCCGGCGTGCAGCTGCGTAAAGACGACCTCGACGCCGGAAACGCCGAGCTTTTCATGGATGCCGGTCGGGATGCCGCGACCGTTGTCGGTGACGGTCACCGAATGATCGCGGTGCAGCGTGACGGTGATCTCGTCCGCATAGCCGTTCGCCGCCTCGTCGATCGCGTTGTCCACAATCTCCCAGAGGAGGTGGTGCAGCCCCGGCAGACCCGTCGAGCCGATATACATGCCCGGACGCATTCTTACCGCGTCGAGCCCCTCCATGACGGTTATATTTTTGACGGAATACTCTTCCATATATATCCTCCGAAACTTGGTTCCTGCCATTATACCACAACATATTGTGCCTGCGGTCATTTTCAATTCGCTTTTTACTTTTTATTCATATTTCGGGATATTTCATAGAAAATTTGCTTTTCGGACGCATTTATGGGGTGACAAGAAAAGGGGGACTGGTGTATAATCTATGCTATATATATGTGGAAGTATACCGTTACGGAGAAAGGAGCCGCATGGAGACCGGATTTCATCATGTACCGATCATGGTTTCGGAAGTGCTGACGCTTTTAGAACCTGCGCGCGGCGGGATCTTCGTGGACGGTACGCTCGGCGGCGGCGGTCACGCGGAGGCGGTTTTGTCCGCCATGCCGGAAAGCGGAAGGCTCTTCGGCATCGACCGCGACGACGAAGCGCTCCGGGCGGCAGGCGCAAGGCTTGCCCGCTTCGGCGACCGCTTTACGGCGATCAAGGGCAACTTCTTCGATATGAAATCGCTGCTCAGGGATCGCGGCGTCGATAAGGTCGACGGGATCCTTTTGGATCTCGGCGTCAGCTCGCATCAGCTGGACGCGGCGGAGCGCGGCTTTTCCTACAAGGCGGAAGCGCCTTTGGACATGCGCATGGATCAGAGCGCGCCGCTGACGGCGCGGACCGTGGTCAATACATGGTCCGAATCGGAGCTGAAGCGGATCTTCTACGAGTACGGCGAGGAGAAGTTTTCCGCAAAGATCGCGAACCGCATCGTCGAACGCCGCAGAGAACAGCCGATCGAAACGACGACGGAGCTTGCGGAGCTCATCAAGGGCGCGATCCCGGCGAAGTTCCGCAACGAACCGCAGCACCCGGCGCGGCGCTGCTTTCAGGCGATCCGCATCGCGGTGAACGGCGAGCTGGACGGGCTTCACGACGCGATCGTGTCCGCGCACGATCTTCTGAACCCCGGCGGACGGCTGGCGATTTTGACGTTCCATTCGCTGGAGGACCGGATCGTGAAGAACGCGTTCCGCACGTTTGAAAACCCCTGCACCTGCCCGAAATCGGCGCCGGTGTGCATTTGCGGCAAAAAGCCCACGGCAAAGGTCCTGACGCGCCATCCGCTGGTCGCGTCGGAGGAGGAACAGAGAGAGAATTCGCGCGCGACGAGCGCAAAGCTCCGCGCGATCGTGCGCATGGATCCCGCTTCGGGGTCATATTGATGTAGAAAGGAGATGCGGTATGGACGTTCGCTTCGATGAAGATCGGCAAAAGAGCACGGCTGCAAAGACGCGGCTTTATTCGCCGACCAAAACGGGCGACCCGACGCCGATCCTCGAGGATCCGGCGATGCCGATCCGTCCGCAGCCTTCCCGGGAAACGACGGGAAAGCGCCGCATCAAGAAGGAGCTTCGGCTGACGCCGACGAGCAAGGTCCTGATCCTGCTGTCGATCTTCGCGATCGCGGCGACCGCGCTGTTCGGTCTTTCCGGCGCCGCGGAATACGCAAAGATCATCAGCGACACCGCGGCGGTTAACAAGGAGATCGACAACTACAACGACCAGATCTCGCAGATCCGGAAGACGCAGAGCTCGATGAACGACTTTGCGACCATCAACGAGGTCTGCCGGGGTCTCGGCATGACGATGAGCTGGTATAAGGGCAGCGGGACGGTGCCGACGGATACGAGCGCGCCGCAGACGTTCACGCCGGACACGCCGGCGCCGGTCACACCGAACCCGGATGATGAAGAGCCATGAGAGGATTCTTACGGAACACGCGCCGCCGCAAGCCGGTCACCCGCACGGACGCTCAGAACGGCCGTCCTGCGGCAAAGAAGCGGAAGCGGATCGACGCGCATAAAAGAAAATTACTGTTCGCAATGCTGATCGCAGCGGTCGGCTTTTTGCTGATCATTGTGAAGCTCTTTGACGTATCCATCATCAAGAGCAGCTACTGGACGGGCAGAGCGATGAACCAGTGGACGCGCGTGACGTCCCTGAAAGCCGAGCGCGGACGGATCCTCGACCGCAACGGCACGACGCTCGCAAGCTCGTATACGACGTATCAGATCTGTCTGAACCCGCAGAACATCCAGGAATCCGACCGCGAGCGCATCGCGTCGATCCTGTCGATGTACCTCAATATGGACTACAACACGGTCATGGCGAAGATGACGAAGACGCGCCCGAAGGATCCGAAGGACCCGAACAATCACCAGCGCGTGCTGTATTCGCAGATCAAGCTCAAGGATCAGGTCGATAAAGAGGTCATCAGTAAGCTCAACTCCATGCAGCTCGGCAGCGGCGTCAGCTATTACAGTGACGTCAAGCGCGACTATCCCGAATCGGGCTACTACGCGCAGCTCATCGGCTTTACGAACATCGACGGCGACGGACAGACCGGCGTCGAGCTGACCTACAACAAGTATCTCGCCGGTACCGACGGATCCCTGAAAACGGATACGGACCGCGACAACAACCCGGTCCCCGGCGGCGAAGAGGAATACGTCGAGAGCATCCCCGGTGCGGACGTGATCCTGACGGTGGACACGGGCTATCAGGGCATCCTTGAAAACGCGCTTTCCGAAGCATGCGGGATCAACAACGCCAAGAGCGCGTCCGGGATCCTGATGAATCCGATGACGGGCGAGATCCTTGCGATCGGCGCCTACCCGACGTTCGACAGCTCGAACCCGCCGCGTTCCGACGCAAAGACGCTTTTGGAGCTTAGTAAAAACCGCATCGTGACGGACACCTATGAGCCGGGCTCGACGTTCAAGGTCGTCACGCTGGCGTCCGCGCTCGAATCGGGCGTGGTCAACGTGGGCACGCAGTTTTACTGCCGCGGCTCGATGCTGGTGCGCGGGGAAAAGATCAAGTGCTGGAAGTCCGGCGGACACAAGGAGGAAAGCCTTGCGGAAGCGGTCGCGAACTCCTGCAACCCGGCGTTTATGACGATGGCGCTCAAAATGGGCGTCGATACGTTCTACGACTATATCTTCCAGTTCGGCTTTGACGAGCCGACGGATTCCGGCGTCATGGGCGAGACGAGCGGCAAGGTCACGCACAAGAAGTACATCCGCGACGCGGACCTTGCGCGCATCGGATTCGGTCAGAGCATCAGCTGCACGGGCATGCAGCTTTGCATGGCGTTCAACGCCTGCATCAACGGCGGCGAGCTTTTGAAGCCGTACGTCGTTTCCGAGATCGTCGACAAGTCCGGCAATGTGCTCATGAAGAACGAGCGCACCGTCGTGCGCCGCGTGATCTCGCCGACGACGTCCGCAACGATCCGGACCCTTCTGCGCGGCGTTGTGGAGAAGGGCAGCGGCAAAAACGCACAGGTCCCCGGCTATTCGGTCGGCGGCAAAACGGGCACGTCGCAGAAGTACGACGAAAACGGTCAGGTGTCGAGTTCGAAGCTCGTCGCGTCGTTCATCGGCTTCGCGCCGGTGGAGGACCCGCAGTTCGTGTGCCTGATCATCGTCGACGAGCCGCAGGTCCCGCAGGTGTACGGCAGCACGGTCGCCGCGCCGTTTGTGCAGCAGGTGCTGGCGGCGGCGCTCTCGTATGCGGGCATCGCGCCGGACATCGAGAGCGAGATCGCAACGGTCCCGAACGTGCGCGGGCTTACTGTGGCGCAGGCGGAGAAAGCGCTGTCCCAGGCGGGGCTCACCGCGATCTATCTGGAATCCGAAAAGGATTCGACGGTCGCGAACCAGTCGCCGGCGGCAAACACGCTGGTCGTGCGCGGCAGCACGGTCCTGCTGTATTCCACGGGCTACACGTTCTTCTCCGAGCTCAACGAGGACGTTGAAATGGTCGATGTGCCGGATCTGACGGGCATGGACCGCATCGACGCGCAGGACGCGCTGAAAAAGCTGGGACTTATCATGGACTACGACCGGCAGCACTGCGCGGGCGTGGCGGTTTATCAGGACATCATGGAGGGCTACCGCGTGCCGGTCGGCACGGTCATCCATGTGCAGTTTGAAGTGAAGAAGAAAAACTGAGATTGATGCAACGGGGGAAAGCAGCATGTTATTATCTATGATCGCCGCGGACATCGGCGCAACGGTCACGGGCGGCGACGCAGAGATCGTCTCGGTCGAATACGATTCGAGAAAGGTCAAAGACGGCAGCCTGTTCTGCTGCATGCAGGGGCTTGTGTCCGACGGACACAGCTTTGCCGCGCAGGCGGTGGAGCGCGGCGCAAAGGCGCTGCTCGTGGAACGGTATCTGCCGCTTGACGTGCCGCAGATCGTGGTGCCGGACGGCCGCGTCGCGATGGCGCACGCCGCCGCGGCGTTTTACGGGCATCCGGAACGCGACATGATCATGCTCGGCGTGACCGGCACGAACGGCAAGACGAGCACGACTTATATGGTCAAGTCGATCGCCGAAGCCGCGGGCATGAAGGTGGGGCTTATCGGCACGATCCGCAACATGATCGGCGATACGACGTTCGAGACGGGACGCACCACGCCGGAATCCGCGGACCTGTTCGCGCTGCTGCGCCGCATGGCGGACGAGGGCGTCGACCTTGTCGTGATGGAGGTAAGTAGCCACGCGCTTGCGCAGGACCGCGTTGCGGGGATCCGCTTCCGCGTCGGGCTCTTTACGAATCTTACGCAGGATCATCTTGATTATCACAAGACCTTTGAGCATTATCTGGAAGCGAAGAAGCGGCTCTTTAGGCAGAGCGATCTCGCGATTGTGAACATCGACGACGCCTATGCGGAACGCATGACGGACGGGCTTACCCTGCCGATCAAAACGATGGGCATCCAGCACCGTGCGGACTATACCGCGATCAACATCGACATCCGCACCGACGGCGTCCGCTTCCATCTGCGCACCCCGAACGGCGAAGGGCCTGTGCGCATGCACATCTCCGGGCTGTTCTCGGTTTACAACGCCATGGGCGCGGCGGCGATGATGCAGTCGGTCGGCGCGTCGTTCGGCGACATCATCAAGGGACTTGAATCGCTTACCGGCGTTTCGGGACGGCTCCAGTCGGTCAACACCTTCGGACGTCCGTTCTCGGTCTACGTCGATTACGCGCACACGCCGGACGCGCTCGAAAACGTGCTGACGTCGGTCCGCGCGTTTGCAAAAGCGCGCGTGGTATCCCTGTTCGGCTGCGGCGGGGACCGCGACCGCACCAAGCGCCCGATCATGGGCGAGATCGGCGGGCGGCATTCGGACTTCGTCGTGGTGACGAGCGACAATCCGCGCACCGAAAACCCGGACGACATCGTCCGCGCGGTCGAGCTCGGCGTCCAGAAGAGCGGAACGCCGTTCGTTTCGATCGTCAGCCGCAGGGAGGCGATCGCGTATGCGCTTTCGATCCTGGAGCCGGACGACATTCTCGTGATCGCGGGCAAGGGACATGAAAACTACCAGGAGATCAACGGCGTCAAGCATCATTTCGATGACAGCGAGATCGTCGAAGAGATCCTGAAAGGGGAAGAGGGGACGGAGCAATGAGTACCGTAGTTGTCAATTCGCTGCTTGCGCTGGTCGTCGCGTTCGGCGCGGCGGCGCTTCTGGGACCGCTGGTGATCCCGGTGCTGCACCGGCTGAAGTTCGGTCAACAGGTGCGCGACGACGGACCGAAAACGCACCTGAAGAAGCAGAACACGCCGACGATGGGCGGGGTGATGATCCTCGTCGCGATCCTGCTTGCGACGCTGATCTTTTCGCACAAGAGCTATTCGCTGACGGTCTGGGCGCTTCTTATGACCGCGCTGTTCGGGCTGGTCGGATTTCTGGACGACTTTATCAAGATCGTCAAGAAGCGTTCGCTCGGGCTTCGCGCGTGGCAGAAGATCGCGGCGCAGTTCGTTCTGTCGCTCGGCTTTGCGATCGCGCTGTACTTCCATCCGGCGGTCGGATCGACGATCTGGCTCGACCGGCTCGATCTCGGAGTCTTCTATATCCCGTTTGCGATGTTCG
>JAEEGH010018498.1_pt1 | contig 14723 bp, 17 predicted proteins | sample 9134181 | NCBI WGS metagenome assembly JAEEGH01 (sample SAMN16246544, study PRJNA631951) | gut metagenome | biome: gut microbiome; feature: rumen; material: DP-attached | host: Bos | place: Iran: Karaj | collected 2018-10 | reverse complement strand
ATAGTTTCTTGTTCAATCCGTTTTAAACTGCTCATTGTCAAAAACTCCCTTCAAACCCTTGATTTTGCTCTGAAGAAGAAAGTGCCTGACCCCATTACAAGGTAAAACAAATCAGCTACTTTACTCCCTGTAACTTTGACGCTGGATTATCCTGGCCATAGCCTTCAAGAAGATTGATGCCACCCCAAAGTCCCAGACCTGCGCCAAGACCAATGACTAATAGCTTTAAAACTGCAATCATCTGAACGGAAATATCCATCGCTTTCTCCTTCCTCAAAAACCGTTATCAGTTACTCTATATATGCCTCCAACTAGTGCGCACCTGATTCTTGGCATAAAAATAGACCAGTACTTCTGGGCGTCCCCAGTGTACTGGTCTAGTAGGCACTTTTATAAATATCAAAAGGACCCTGATTGCACAGAGTCCTCCGCATTCTAAAAGATATTTGGCTACCGTCGCCTCTGTAGCATCTCTTTTGACCCATAGGGTGTGTGGTTGCAACGTAATTTACCACCTCAAATATCTCTTATTTGTATGTGTATTGTATCAAGAATTTTCTTTTTGGTAAAGAGCCTGCTTACTTCTCGCTAATCTTATTCCACTCATAAGGTGTGTTCTGGTATACGTAGTAACGGCGGACTCTACATCTTCACCCCTGCATAAATACAGTCTTTGCGCGGTGGTATCATTTCATAAAGCTTTGCTGCCCTTGTAATAATTGATATTACTTTTTTCTTATCCATAACACATTCTTCCTCTAACATTTAAAATGGGAATGCAATCGCCGCAGCAATTACATTCCCATTTAGTGGTTGATTTTTCCGTTGTCTGCCAACCTCCAGCACCTATGTCTGGAAAATATCAGGTTTTTCCGTTGCCTGCCAACCTCCAGCACCTATGTCTGGAAAAAGTATCAGATTTTAGGTGTCAACCCACCAAGGCATACGCCTTTCTTAACTACATATTATATCGGTCTAACCTAAAAAACAATACTATTGTTTCACTGCAGTAGGAACAAATTCAAGCTTAAGACGCATTCCTAATCCTTCGGCAATACGTTTTACCATTGCTAAACTTGGATTCCTTGTACCATTCTCAATACGACTAATATCAGCCTGAGTAATTCCTGTTCTTTCAGCTAATTCTTTTTGTGTAATATGTTGTTTGCTTCTGGCATCAATCATAGCCTGAATAATATCATATTCTGCTTCTAATGCATCATATTCTGCTTTAATCTCAGGATTTTTCAGAGCTTTTTCTTTATATTCCTTGTAGCTACTCATTTACAATACCTCCGTTCATAATCTGCTTTATATTTTTTAGCCAATTCCAATTCCGCCTTGGGTGTTTTCTGTGTTTTCTTAATAAACCCATTTGTTAAGATAGCCTTTTTACCTACAAAAAAGAAATAAAAGATTCTTGTAATATTTGAACTTTGCTTTGTTCTCAATTCAAAAATACCATCCCCCATCGATCCTGACTGAGGTTCTCTAAGGGCTGGTCCATTAGCCTCCAATAAGTCGATAGTCCTAAGTGTTTTAGCATGCATCTTTGGATCTAAATCATCTAAAAACTCTTGCACCGGGCACCGACCATCCTCGGTATCATAAAACTCAATTTCGTACATAATTCTCTTCTTTCTTAATATTATAATATGTCGTATTAAACATATTGTCAATACAAATATTATGTCGCATTAAACATAATCTCCAAGGAAGTTCTAACTTTTCGAACTCAAATCTTATGTCATCGCCACCATCAATTAATAATATTTCCTTGATAATATTACTAATTTCATATTCATCCATATTTATTCCATTAGCAGTTGTATCCATATCTATGGTTGTTCGTTCCATTATTCCAATCATGGATGATATAAGCATTCCGCCTTTTAGAATGAAATTTCTTGAATACTTAGAATTAGACAGTACGTTCTTTCATTACAAAACCTCCATGTATGTCCTAACCTTTGATTCAATATTAAATTGTCTTGCATACTTAACTATCTTTCTAGGATTACACTTGGTTGAGAAATATTCCTTCATTGCCTGTGTATATATCTGAGTATCAACAGTTTTTTTATCACGAATTAAGTCGCAGATACATCGCTCCAAATCATATATCTTTACTTCGTATCCTTGTGGGGTTACAGCATCAACAATTCCTAAATCCCACAACTCCTTTTTGCAATAATGAAACCTCGTATTTTCATAGTCCCTTTTGATACGAGAAACATTATCACCCTGAGGAACTGTGATATCTAATTCATGAGGAACACGGTCTGATAATCCATGCAAAAACAAAGCTGTTCCATGTGAATAAATCATCTTAGGGGAGCGATTCTGTATCGTACGATACTCATCAGGCTGATTATCAGCTATCACATAGTTTCCATGAGATTCTTTCGCAATCAGTCCGCTTATCAAGTATTCATATAAAACTAGTCTTGAGACTCCCTTGTCAGCCAATTGTTTTGCAGAAGCAATACCGTCATTTGACTCTATAATCATTTTTAGCGATTCAAATGAATTATCCATAACCATCACCGCCTTTCATATCGTTCTTTAATTTTAACATATTAAAGAACGATCATAAACATAACATTCATTAATAGCTAATTGCTAAAGAACGATAGATTAATAGCTTTGTAATATATAACAAAAAAACTTCTGCCGTTTCCGACAGAAGTCTCCATAACTAAATTGTGCCGTCAGTGCCGGCACAATTCAATCTTTATTTCTCGCTAATCTTATTCCACTCATAAGGTGTGTTCTGATATACGTAATAATTCAACCAGTTAGAATACAGAATATTCCCATGACTTCTCCATTGCAAAAGTGGTCTTTGCTCTGGATCGTCCTCTGGGTAATAGTTTTCAGGGAGAGCTATGTCCAAGCCCTTTCCCTTATCACGCTTGTACTCAGTGTCGAGAGTAAAGCGGTCATACTCTGGATGTCCCATAACGAAAATATTACTTCCATCCTGCGACATGCACAAAAAGACTCCTGCCTCCTCACCTTTGGCACAAACAACTAAATCTGGACATGCCTCAATATCCTCAGTGCGAACGCCTGTATGGCGGCTATGTGGAGCATAGAAAACATCATCAAAACCACGAACTAGAGGAATCTTACGATTCTGAACCTTGTGTGGGAAAATGCCAAACTTTTTGGCATCCAAATCATATTTATTAATGCCATAACGATAGTACAAGCCTGCCTGGCAACCCCAGCACAAATGAAGTGTTGAAGTAACATGTGTCTTTGTCCATTCAAAAACCTTACACAGCTCAGGCCAATAATCGACCTCTTCAAAAGGCATCTGCTCTAATGGCGCACCTGTGATAATGAGTCCATCGAAATATCTATCATATACATCTTCAATTTTCTCATAAAATGTATCCAAATGTGTCTTGCTTGTATTCTTGCTCTCATGACTTCCAACTGTAAGGAAAGTCACATCCACCTGCAGAGGTGTATTAGACAACGAACGTAAAAGCTGTAACTCAGTAGCCTCTTTAAGCGGCATAAGATTTAGAATTCCAATGCTAATAGGTCTGATATCCTGATGAGTAGACCTATTCTCATCCATTACAAATATATTCTCATGCTCTAGTATGGCCTTTGCAGGCAAATCATTTTGTGTTCTAATTGGCATAATCTCTTCTCCATTTATGTAAAAACAATTAACTAGTAACTACCCATTTATTAGTGCCACAAGTTCTTCCTCAGAAAGAACTGTAACTCCTAGCGCGTTAGCTTTATCAAGCTTGCTTCCAGCAGCTTCTCCAGCTACCAAATAATTGGTCTTTTTAGAAACTGAGCCAGAACATTTACCGCCATTCAACTCGATAAGCTCCTGCGCCTCTTTGCGTCCCATTGTAGGAAGCGTTCCTGTGATAACAAATGTGAGGCCGCTAAGCTTGTCAGTAGCCCCTTCTTTCTCTGCCTCTACCATGTTGACTCCAGCCTCCTGGAGACGATTAATAATATCTATATTAACGCTATCATGTAGATATTCAAAAATAGACTTTGCACTAATTTCGCCTATATCATTAACCTGCGTCAATTCATCCACAGATAATTCCATAATTTTTCTGATATCCTTGAACTGAGACATAAGTGCCTTAGCAGCGGCCTTTCCTACATTTGGGATACCAAATCCTGTTACCAGCCTATATGCATCGTTTGATTTTGACGAATCGATTGCATCTAAAAGCTTGTCAGTGTTCTTCTCCTTGCCAATAATTCCCTCTTCAATTAGCTTTTCACGACTCTCCTTAAGAGTATATACATCAGCAATGTCCTTTATATAGCCTTCGTTAACAAGCTCCTCGATATAGACATCTCCAAATCCCTTGATATCCATGGCATCTCGTGAAACAAAATTGATTATGTGACGAACAAGTTGCGCAGGACAATTTGGATTTGAACATTTCATGTCTGCTGTATCTGCATCACGTGACACTGGACCACCGCATGCAGGACAAACGTCAGGAATCTTGTATGTAACCACTCCAGCAGGTCTCTTATCATGCTTTACTTCTTTAATCTTTGGAATTATTTCACCTGATTTATAAACAACAATCGTATCACCAATACCGATATTTAGTTCGTCAATAAAATCCTGATTATGCAATGTAGCACGACTTACTGTTGTACCGCATAAACGAATTGGTTCAAAAATAGCAGTTGGATTAACTCGTCCAGTACGCCCAACAGACAATTCTACATCAAGTAACTTTGTCTCTTTTTCCTCTGGAGGATACTTGTATGCAATATGTCCACTAGAATACTTTGCACTGGTAGAAAAATCACTTCGATAATCTGTCTGATCAATCTTTACAACGGCTCCGTCAATATCAAATTCAAACTCATCCCTCTTCTCACCAATTTCATCAATAACAGCGAGAATTTCATCTGCAGATATACAAAGCTTATGATATACAGTTGGTACCTTGTGAGCAGTTAGAATATCAAGGCCATTACAGTGACTCTCAGTCAATTCACTTGGTCCCTGCTGAACATTAAACACGAACATTTTCAAACCACGCTTCTTAGTAATTTTTGCATCCAACTGTCTAAGTGTTCCGGCCGCAAGATTTCTAGGATTTGCTGCCAGCTTTGCTCCGGCTAATTCCTGTTCCTTATTAAATCTATCAAAATCGTCGTGAGACATATACACCTCACCTCGCAACTGAAGTGAGTCATATGGTAAATCCAAATATTTATTAACATCAGGAATTACTAATGCATTTTCAGTAACATCCTCGCCAATGATACCGTCGCCTCTTGTCTCTGCCAATTGAAGTTTTAGCTTGCCTTGCGCATCCTTCTCATATCTAAGAGTCATGCTCAAGCCATCTATTTTTGCTTCCACAGAAAATTTAGCATCAGGATGAACAGCCTTAACCTTTTCAACCCATTCAACAACATCTTCTTTTGTAAAAACATCCTCAATAGAAAGCATAGGTACATCATGAGTGACCTTTACTCCGGCCTCTCTCATGGCGACACCACCAATTTTTTGTGTTGGAGAATTTGGTGTAACCCATTCTGGATGCTCTGCCTCAGCCTGCTTTAGCTTTTGCATCAATTGATCATATTCAAAATCACTTATCTCCGGCTCATTTTGGTTGTAATAACAATCCATATGATAATCGATTTTATCCACTAATTCCTTGTATTCTTTCAGTTCCATTAATTCTTTGATCCCTCTAGCATTTTGTATAATTCCTTAAGCTCTTTTTGAGAAACGTACCGATATGTATCCTCTTTTAAATCCCCTAAATTGATGTTCATAATACGAACTCTCTTTAGGGTCCTAACACGATACCCAAGAGCTTGGCACATTCGTCGAATCTGCCTATTAAGACCTTGTGTCAAAATAATATTAAACTTGTTTGGAGTAAGTTTTTTAATCTGACATTTTCGAGTGGTAACATCCAGCTCGTCCAAATAAACTCCCGCCGCCATCTTCTTGATAAAATCCGCTGTAATTTCTTTATCAACAGTGACAACATATTCCTTTTCATGAGCATTAACCGCTCTCATTATCTTGTTAACTAAATCACCTTGATTCGTTAACAAAATCAATCCTGTGCTATCTTTATCTAGACGCCCAATTGGATAGATTCGCTCTGGATAATTAAGATGATCTATAATGTTATTCTTTTCTCGCTTCTCAGCGGTGCAAACAATCCCGACCGGTTTGTTGTAAGCAATAAGAATCTGTTTCTTGCCGATATTTGTTACTGGCTTTCCCTCGAATAATACAGAATCCTCAGCAGTTACCTTCATACCCATCTGAGCCACCTGGCCATTTACCATAACCTTTCCTGCCTCTATAGCCGCATCCGCCGCACGCCTACTGCATACTCCAGCATCACTAAGATATTTATTTAGTCTAAATAACTCCTGACTCAAAAAGTCCTCCTATTAGAATGGAGACCATAAATGGTCTCCATTAAATCCTATTCTTGAAGCAACTCAGTTAAGATATAACCTTCTTTGTTGCCATATTTAACTTTTGTCCAGCCCTCTGCATAGCTCATTACAACTGTAACCTTTTCGCCTGCGTAAGCAACAGCAACCTTTGATGAAGACTTATCCATCTGTGAACGAATATTTGTAGTAGAAGTTAATGTAACCTCTGTTCCTTCAGCAATACTTGCTGCTGTGGTAGTTGTCTCTTCATCGTCTGCCGAATCATCATCAGTATCTTCTGTAGCATCGCCAACTGTTACTGCACTCTTTGTAATATAAGCCTTTGTTCCATTGTAATCGAATTTGTAGAAGTCGCCCTCTTCAGCATAGATTGTGATTGTAACACCACTCTCCAAAGAACCAAGCTTTGTGCTCTCTGAATCTGCGCTCTCACGAACATTTGCCTTTGCATTAGTTGTTCCTGTGAAAGCATTTGCTTCTTCCTCTGCTTCTGCTGCTGCCTGGGCCTCAGCTTCTGCAGCTGCCGCAGCCTCTGCTTCCTCCTGAGCCTTTGCTTCTTCCTCTGCTGCTACCTGAGCATCATACTCAACATTCCATTGCTGAATTGCTGCTGGAAGAGTCTCTGCCATGAGAAGGTTAAGAGAATCATCTGTTGCAATAGCCTCTTCGTATTTCTCCTCAACCTCTGCTCGCATATCAAGCAAGTCTTGCTGTCTAATGTAAACTGCATACAAATCAGAAATCTCTGAATCCATTTCGTATACATTGTTGTCTTGATTGAATGACTTGTAAATGTTGTTAATATAAAGCTTGCCCTCATCGTTTGTCTCAACATAGAAGAAATCAAGACCCGGTGCAGCTGTATCAACATCAACATATTTGAAAGTAACCTTTGTTGTAACTAAATACGAGCCATCTGTAAGACCTGGCTTTGTATAAATTGAAAGATCACTATAGCTCTCAATGTACTGACTGTAGAACTGAATGAAACTGATTTCTCTATCACAAAAAGGTGTTGCAATAGTCTGAAGAGCATCAGTGTCACCAGCAATATAATCCGTATAGTATGAATTGATTAATGTATCCAATTCGGTGTCTTTATTTTCTTTGAAGCTCTCATATACTCCAGAAGTATTCTTTCCTGATGAAGAATGTGGACTAGTGCCAAGGAAAACAACTAATACCATTACAATAAAAATGACACCAGCCAAGAAATATCTCTTATTCTTAAGAACAAAGTCAACACATATATCAAATATATTTTTAAATTTAGATTTTAAATCTTGAATATTCATAAGCCCTCCACAGTATGTAGACGGCCGGATTCGAACCGGCGGTCTTCGGAGTCGGAGTCCGATGCGTTATCCAGCTACGCTACGCCTACTAATTTACTTGCCGAATTATTTTAACAAAGCCGTACTAATAAGTCAATTGAGACGACCTGTCAAAGCAAGCTGTTTAACGATTTCTGAAGCCATTTCATCTTCATTTAAATTATTAATATCAATAGCAATATCAAAGGAATCATCAGCCCCGATAAGAGTCCCCGTTGCCGTCATAATATCAATATTATCTTTCCTTGAAACAATACCTTCATCGCATACAATTATTTGATTGTTTTCTTTAGATATAATTGAAAGAAGCTGTGACTCAGCAGCTCTTAGCGCCTCTTCTCCTTTTTTTGAAAGAATTTCTGTAAGTGACATCACCTCAACTCGCTCTATTGCATCATTGAGATTTAATATTTGTAGTGGCAAAAATTTTTGAAGCTTAGAAGCTACTTCTTTTTTGCCAGAATCTGTAAAACCAATTAAATATATATTATTCATTAATTATTCTCCAAAAATTTCTATTTTTGATTGCACATGATAAAGCAACCATAAAAAAGTATAATTCAATAAAAAAGTATAGGCAATAGTTTAATAATTTAGTTGACTAAAGTGAGCTAGTTAACTACAATAAGACAAAGTTTTCAATCAACTAATCTATTGGGAGGAAAATATTATGAATCCTTCAGGCACAACTAGACTCACTTGTGTTCTCGGAAGTCCAATCAGTCATAGCATTTCACCAGCCATGCATAGCACAGCTTTTGATGCACTTGGGCTGGACTATAACTACTTGGCTTTCGATATTAACGAAGAACAAATTGGCGGCGCAGTTAACGCTCTAAAGCTGTTAAATTGCAGAGGCTTTAACCTTACTATGCCTTTAAAGCAAGCTATCATACCATATTTGGATGATATGTCAGAAGCTGCAAAATTATCAAACTCTGTTAATACTTGCGTAATTGAAGATGGTAAGCTTGTAGGCTATACCACCGATGGAATTGGTTTTATGGAGGCAATGGCTGATAATGGCATTGTCTACAAAAATAAAGAAATCACTATTCTCGGTTCTGGCGGTGCTGCTGCCTCTATTATCGTACAAGCTGCAATGGATGGCGTTAGCAAAATTAATATTTTCAAAAGAAAAAATTCTAGTTTTGAGGAAACAGTCGAATTTGCAGATAAGGTGACACATTCTACAAACTGTGATGTAGTAGTTTATGATATATCTGATTTACAAACTCTTAAGTTTTGCCTACAACAAAGTGATATATTAATTAATGGTACTAGTGTTGGAATGGGCGATAATGACAAGTCACTTGTGCCACCAGAATTTTTACACAAGGATTTAATCGTTACAGATGTTATTTATCATCCTGCGTTCACTCGTTTATTGAGAGACGCAATGAAAGCAGGTTGCAAGGTAATGAATGGAAAATACATGCTTCTATATCAAGGAGCAGCTGCATTCAAACTATGGACTGGTTTGGAAATGCCAATAGATTTAGTTAAAGAAAAATGTTTTGCGGAGGACTAAAATGAGTTTCAATTATTTACAAAAAATGCCTACACCTGAGGAAATCAAGAATCAGCTTCCGGTTCCACAGAAAATACAAGAGCTAAAGACAAAACGTGATCATGAAATTGCAGATATTATCACTGGAAAAGATGACAGATTCCTTTGCATAATCGGTCCTTGCTCAGCTGATAATGAAGATGCGGTATGCGAATATATAACTAAGCTTTCTCGTGTAGCAGATGACATCAAGGACAAGGTTCTCGTTGTACCTCGCATATACACAAATAAACCTAGAACAACTGGTAGCGGCTATAAGGGTATCGCCTCTCAGCCTGATCCAAATGAAGCACCTGATATGGTAGCCGGACTTATTGCAATGAGAAAGATGCACATACGTGCCATGGTAGAATCAGAACTCACTCCTGCTGATGAGATGCTCTACCCTGAAAACTGGGGCTATGTAGACGATTTACTTTCTTACGTAGCAATTGGTGCTCGTTCAGTTGAGGACCAGCATCACAGACTCACTGTTTCAGGTTTTGATGTTGCTTCCGGAATGAAAAATCCTACCTCTGGCGATTTTTCAGTAATGCTTAATTCCGTTTATGCTGCGCAGCATCCTCATCACTTTACATTCTCTGGATATGAAGTAACAACCAGCGGTAACCCACTGGCCCACACTATTCTTAGAGGAGCTGTTTCAAAACATGGTAACAGCACTCAAAACTACCATTACGAAGATTTAATTAGACTTCATGAAATGTACGACAAGATGGATTTAGTAAATCCTGCCTGCATCATCGACGCCAACCATTCAAATTCAAATAAGCAGTACAAAGAACAGATTCGTATTGTGAAAGAAGTTATGCATAACAGAAATCACTCTGACGATATCAAAAAACTCGTTAAAGGTGTTATGATTGAAAGCTACTTAGTAGAAGGCTGCCAACCTATTTCTGACCACCAGACATATGGACAATCAATCACCGACCCATGTCTCGGATGGGAAGACACAAGACATTTACTATATACAATAGCAGAGAGAATTTAAAATAATAGCAGGTCATATTGACCTGCTATTTTCTTGGCATTATTTGCGTGCTGCATAAGCCATGATAGCAGCAACTGTCTTGGCATCCTGCAGTTTACCTGCATAACACATATCCATTAATTCTTCCAATGTATATTCTTCTATATCGATTTCCTCAGACTCATCTAAATTCTGACCGCCAATCTTTTCCAAATCGGTAGCCAAATATACATCTATAAACTCATCACAAAATGCTACTGTAGATTTTAAAGCTAGAATTTTTTCAAGCTTTCTAGCTCGATATCCAGTCTCCTCTTCTAGTTCTCTAGCTGCACATATTCGAGTGTCCTCATCAAGAGAATCTCTCTTTCCAGCTGGAACCTCAAGAGTCTCTCTATCAAGAGCATTTCTATACTGTCTCACCATCAAGAGCTTGCCATCCGGCTTTACTGCAAGAACACAAGCTGCCCCCATTCTGTGGCTTACAAAGTCCCATTTTTCAGTCTTGCCATTTGGCAATAACATAGTATCCTCATAGAAATCAAGAATGTTTCCTTTATGCTTTAGTTCGCGATTAATCCTCTTTATTTCTTCCATATGAAAAGCCTCCTATACATCATTTCAAACTGAACACAATAAAAGCGGCTGGAAACCAGCCGCCATTAATTTACTTAGCGTAATCTGTAACTCGTGATTCACGAATAACATTAACCTTAATCTGTCCAGGATACTCAAGCTGAGATTCAATCTGCTTTGAAATATCCCTAGCCATGATTACCATATCGGCATCTGTTACCTGTTCAGGAACTACCATGACTCGAATCTCTCTACCTGCTTGAATAGCAAAAGATTTTTCTACACCCTTAAATCCGTTTGAAATTTCCTCTAATTCTTTTAATCTGTTTGTATAAGTCTCCATTGCCTCACGGCGAGCACCAGGTCTTGCTGCACTAATTGTATCAGCAGCCTGTACAATACAAGCGATAAGTGTCTCTGGCTCAACATCACCATGATGTGCCTCAACAGCATTAACCACTGTCTGTGATTCCTTATACTTGCGACAAAGATCAGCACCGAGCTGTACATGAGTACCCTCTTGCTCTCTATCTACTGCCTTTCCAATATCATGAAGTAAACCTGCACGCTTTGCCATTCTAACATCAAGGCCAAGCTCTGCAGCAAGTAAACCAGATAATTGAGCAACTTCGATAGAATGCTTAAGTACATTCTGTCCGTAGCTAGTTCTAAATTTCATCTTTCCTAAAAGTCTAAGAAGTTCTGGGTGGATACCCTGAACACCAACTTCGAGAGCGGCTGCATCGCCTTCTTCTCTAATCTGCTGTTCTACTTCCTTCTTAGCCTTTTCGACTGTTTCCTCAATTCTAGCTGGATGAATTCGTCCATCTACAATGAGTTTTTCAAGTGCGATACGAGCAATCTCGCGTCGAACTGGATCAAAAGCAGATAAAATAACTGCCTCTGGAGTATCATCAATGATAAGCTCTACACCTGTCATTGTCTCAAGTGTACGGATATTTCTACCCTCACGACCGATGATACGTCCCTTCATTTCATCATTAGGAAGCTGTACAACGGAAATTGTTGTCTCTGCAACATGATCTGCTGAACATTTCTGAATAGCACTAACAACGATATCACGTGCCTTCTTGTCAGCCTCATCCTTTGCCTGTGTAAGGCTTTCCTTGATAAGCTTCGCTGCGTCTAATTTGACGTCTTCTTCTACAGATTTTAAAAGTTGTTCTTTTGCTTGTTCGGAGGTAAGTCCTGAGATTCTCTCTAGTTCCTGTATACGCTGTTGATTAAGCTTTGAAACTTCCTCTCGTTGCTTGTTGAGCTGCTGTTCCTGGCGAGCAAACTCAGCTTCTTTCTTTTCGCATGCTTCGAGTTTCTTTTCAAGGTTCTCTTCCTTTTGAGAAATTCGATGCTCACTACGCTGAATCTCTGCTCTACGCTCGCGGATTTCTTTATCGAGATCGTTCTTTTGTCTGATGGCATCTTCCTTTGCCTCAAGCATAGCCTCTCTCTTCTTTGCTTCCGCGTTCTTTACTGCCTCATCAATAATCTCACGTGCCTTTTCCTCAGCAGAACCAATCTTCTTTTTAGCTTGATTCTTGTGATAATTATTAGAAAGTACCAGTGTAATAGCAACTGCGACAACAACTGCAACGATTGCAACAATAATCGTTACTGCGTTCACAGGAGCACCTCCTTATTTAATTTTCTAATTGGAATATAAACTAAAAGCTACAATGCTCTAATTTATACACATCAACATAATAAATTTTAACTTTATCATGGGCTTATGTCAAGACATTCCCTACTATATATAGTAGTTGATAGTGCAAGATCAAATTTATAAAACATTAGTTTAATGCACGATTTATAGCATCTGATGAGAAACCTCTCCCAGCAAGGAATCTATACATTTTGGCCTTTTCTTCATAGGATGCATTTTCTTTGTCATAACCCTTTTTCTGTAAAAGAACTTCCACCATATTTCCTTCATCAGCAGTATACTCCTCATCAAGAACTCTCTCGATAACATCAGCTGATACGCCTTTATTTAAAAGATCCTGCATCAATCTCTTGCGACTTCTAGTATCCTGATAAAAACGAATGTGGCTAGCAGCCATTCTAGCATCATCCAAATAACCATAATCATTAATGTAATCAATCGCAATATCTATAATATCTAGAGGATAACCACCCTCTGCAAGCTTATCTCTGAGATTTTTTTCTGAGCGATCCTGCTTTTCTAATAAATGTAGAGCTCGTTTTTTGCAGCGCGGGATAAGAATTTCTTTGCAAATTTCCTCATAATGCATTTCAGAAAGTTCCCCGCCCTCTTCTATACCATAGGATTCATATTCTTTTTTATAAAGAACAAAATCTGCCCCGTTGTCGAGACAGATTTTTGCTCTTCCCTTGGTTAATTTAACAAGAGATTTAATTTCCATAATTATTCAATAACCTCAGTAGGTATATCGTCCTTTTCTCCACCAACTAAGCCAATTTCAACCTCATCAGCCTCTGAGTAATGATCACGAATTGCATCAGCAATCTCCTCGCATACTTCCGGATTCTGCTTGAGGTATGTCTTTGCATTTTCACGCCCCTGTCCAATCTTTTCACCAAGGTATGCATACCAAGCGCCAGACTTCTGAACAATATCAAGATTTGTGGCTACATCAAGAATATCTCCCTCGCGAGAAATACCCTCTCCGAACATGATATCAAACTCTGCTTCTCTGAAAGGAGGTGCAATCTTGTTCTTTACAATCTTTGCACGAGTTCTATTTCCAATAACCTCTCCGTTCTGCTTGAGGGCCTCTATACGACGTACATCAATACGTACTGAAGCATAGAACTTAAGAGCGCGACCACCTGTTGTAGTCTCTGGGTTACCAAACATAACGCCAACCTTTTCACGAAGCTGGTTGATAAAGATAACTACGCAGTTTGTCTTTGCAACAATACCAGTAAGCTTTCTCATAGCCTGTGACATAAGTCGAGCATGTAAACCAACATGAGAATCACCCATATCTCCATCGATTTCAGCCTTTGGTACAAGAGCTGCAACAGAGTCAACTACAATAATATCAAGAGCGCCTGAGCGAACCATTGTCTCTGTAATTTCAAGAGCCTGCTCACCATTATCAGGCTGAGAAATATATAAATCATCAATATCAACGCCGATAGCCTTTGCATATTTTGGATCAAGTGCATGCTCAGCATCGATAAATCCTGCGATACCTCCCTGCTTCTGAACCTCTGCTACACAGTGAAGAGCCACTGTAGTCTTACCTGAGGACTCAGGTCCGTATATCTCTATCACTCTACCCTTGGGCAGGCCACCCTGTCCAAGTGCTATATCAAGGCTGATGGATCCTGTGGGATAAGTCTCAACTGTCATATGGCTGGAGTTATCTCCAAGCTTCATGACCGATCCCTTACCATACTGCTTCTCAATCTGTGCTATCGCTGCATCAAGTGCTCTAAGCTTATCATCCTGTGCCATATCAAATCTCCTATCACGAACTTTTGTTTGCATCAACTGGTACAATAATAAAACAAAACATCTGTTTTGTCAACAAGATTTTTCATGGAAAAAAGATCATGGAACCATGACCCTAAAGACTCTGCAAACTGAATTATACCCCGCCTATAAAAAACTGTCAACAAACAAGAAAACGCCGGTCTGCTCCGGTCCATACAATAATACATTCAGTCATACAACTACAAAAAAACAGGCAATATCATTAAGTGAAGCCCATCTGTTGTCCCCCAAGCTTCCTACAGATGCTTAACTTAATGATATTGCCGTATTATCAGCGGTGATCAAAACCTACAGTAAAACTATTTTAATTGTTTTTTATAA
>JAEEGH010018495.1_pt1 | contig 14724 bp, 15 predicted proteins | sample 9134181 | NCBI WGS metagenome assembly JAEEGH01 (sample SAMN16246544, study PRJNA631951) | gut metagenome | biome: gut microbiome; feature: rumen; material: DP-attached | host: Bos | place: Iran: Karaj | collected 2018-10 | reverse complement strand
CTGATCCGCTGCCACCGGAAATACGTCGTCAACATGTCCAAGGTCAGGGTGCTCTCCAAGGAAAAGGGAGGCTATTACCTGGACCTGGACTCGGACCTGATCGATCCCATCCCCATTTCCAAGACATACGAGGAGACCGTCCTCGCGAGATTCAATGCCCGGAAGGGCGGATTAACGGCGCCGCTTGTCTGAGCGCAGCCGGGAGAAACTCTCAACCAGCAGCTGGTCCGCATGGATCCGCCGTGCCGCCATCAGGTTGAAGATGAGCGCCACCGCGGGGAAAACCGCCGCGATCCGGAAGACCATCGATCCCGCATTCGAGACATAATCCACCACCAGCCAGACCTGCAGGGCAAGGGTGACGAGCGCAGCCAGGATGGCGGTGCGCATCTGGAACACCCGCTGTTTCCAGCAAGTCAATGCCAGCACATCAAGCAGAGCGATGACAATGAGGAGGATCAGATAGGGAATGTAAGTGATGAACTTGAAGGTCTCGGCAGGCGTGCCGTCCGCGCCGGGGACGACTGCCTTGGGGAGAAAGAACATCGATATGATGAGCGCGGTCGCGATTGCGAGATAAAGGGTCTGGATTCTCTGCCACATGTTCCATTGGGTTTTTGGGAAGACAAAAATAGGAAATTCCATAAATAAAAACTATCTTTGAGATTGACGTTTAAAGAATTATTGCCTTATGCGTATCCCTGAATCCGAACTTATCATCAACGGCGACGGCTCTGCGTTCCACTTGCACATCAAGCCGGAGCATTTGGCGGACAAGGTCATCCTGGTCGGCGATCCCGGCCGTGTGGAGTTGTTCGCTCCCTATATGGAAACGATTGAGAACCGGACCGCTTCCCGCGAATTTGTCTCCCTGACGGGTCGGCACAACGGGACCCGTTTTACCATCCTGTCCACCGGCATCGGTACGGACAACATCGACATCGTGATGACGGAGCTGGATGCCCTGGCGAATGTGGATTTCGAAACGCGCGAGGTCTTTCCGGAGCACCGTACACTCGATATCCTGCGGATCGGCACCTGTGGTGCCATCCAGCCGGACGTACCCCTGGGTTCGTATATTTTCTCAGATATCTCCATCGGTTGTGACGGCCTGCTCAACTGGTATGCGGACCGCGATTCGATTGCCTTGCTGGACTTCGAAAAAGCCTTCAAGAAGCACGTCCACTGGGACAAGCATCTGCCGGATCCCTATTTCGTACGGGCCAGCGAAAAACTGATCCATCTCTTCGACGACTGCGTCCACGGGATGACGATTTCCGCTTCCGGCTTCTATGGCCCCCAGGGCCGTGTGGTGCGGCAGGGACTCGCGATGCCGAACATGCTCGAGGACTTCGAATCCTTCGAATACAAGGGGTACCGTATCACTAATTTTGAAATGGAGGGTTCCGCCCTTGCCGGAATGTCTGCCAAACTCGGTCACAATGCCGGTACGATCTGTTTCGCCATCGCACACCGCTATCATAAAGACGCCAACACCAACTACAAGACCGGTCTCCCGGACCTGATCCGTCTCTGCATGGAACGGCTCAGCGCTTAACCTATGCGGTATCGGTTCCTGGCCTTACTCCTAGCCTTGACTGCCTGCTCTTCCGTGTTGCAGGCAAGGGTGGTGCGCGTCCGGGACGTGCCCGGGCTGAGGCAGGCTGTCGCCGGTGCGCAGGAAAGGGACACGATTCTCTTGAGGCGGGGCGTCTACCGCCTGGACGAGCCTCTTGTCATCGGGGGAAAGTCCCGACTGACAATCCTCGCAGACCGCGGCAAGGTGGAGTTGAATGGGGGGAAGCGCATCACCCGCCGTATGATGAGACGGGCCAAGGGATTCCCCCGGGGCGTGAAATGTATCGATGTCTCTTCCCTGGGAGCGGAAGGCCCCCGGACCATCGGGCACGCCCATCCGAGCCGGCCATCCTGGTCGATGCTGTTCGCAGACGGTACGCCGATGCAGCTCTCGCGATGGCCGGATGACAGCTGGCTTTCCCTCGACTCCATCGTCAGCACCGGCATTTCCATCCGTTTCAACGGAAGTGACGCCATTTCCACGGTCGCTCCCAGCGCGGACATCTCCTTGTTCAGCAAGGGGGCGGCGACCGCTGAAATCGCTCCTGCCGCTCCGGCTCCCGATTTCGGATCCATCGGGTTCCGGGGTGACCACCCCTTCTCATGGAGCGTCCCGACCGTCGGTTTCCTGGCCGGCTGCTTCCGTTACGGCTGGGCCTATGAGATGATTCCCATCCAGGAGATCGGCACGGACAGGACCATCTCCGTGGCAGATACGACCTATTACGGATTCGGCCGGAAGGAAGGGGAGAAATTCCAGAAATGGAGGGTTCTGAACATCCCGGAAGAGGTGACGTTGCCAGGCGAATACGCCATCGACGAGGCGCGTGGACTGATATGGGTCCTGCCGCCCCGCCATACGCGCAAGCTGGAAATCAGTTTGCTGGTTGAGCCGCTGGTGCGCATCTCGGATTGCGACGGCCTGGTCCTGGACGGACTGGAGTTTTCCTGTTCGAGGGGAGATGGCCTGGAGCTCCGTTCTTCCCGTTCCGTCCGCATAGAAGGCTGCATTTTCCATAATCTCGGACACCAGGCGGTCATCATCGATGAAACTTGTTCCCGTTGCGGCCTGGCTTCCTGTTCGGTTTTCCATATCGGCGCGGGAGGCGTCAAGCTGGACGGAGGAGACAGAAAAGCCATCACGCGCGGTGATAATTATCTGGAGGACTGCGTCTTGCACGACTTCAACCTCATCGAGCAATCCAACCGGCCGGGCGTGCGGATGGAGGGACTCGGCAACCGGATATCCGGCTGCGAGTTTTACAATTCCGCCACGCAGGCCATCCTCATGCTGGGTAACGACCATCTGATCGAGCATTGCGACATCCATCATGTCTGCCAGGATGTCGAGGACTGCGGCGCCATCTACTATGGGCGCGACCCTTCTTTCCGGGGCGGCGTGATCCGTTGGAACTACTTCCACGATATCCTCGTCCCTTGGAATGTGAGAGCCGTCTATCACGATGACGGTGCCTGCGCCTGCGAAGTGTACGGCAATGTTTTCAACCGCATCAGTTCACCGCCCGTCCAGATCGGCGGCGGAAGCGATATCATCTACCATGACAACATTTTCATGAACCTTGACTGCGCGGCGATCAAGATCGACGCCCGGCTGAAGACCTGGGGCGCGGACCGTTTGCCTTTCCTCCAGGAGCAGGCCGCGAAGGTGGACGGACCCGCTTTCCGTGCCCGCTATCCCGAGTTCGCCTCTTACCTGGAGGGCGATCCGGCCGAGCCTTCACGCAACGTCTTGGTGCGCAATGTGTTCTATAATGTGAAGTGGGCTTTCGAGAAGGTGGTCTGGTCTGATCATGACTATAATGACACGATTGAGGGAGAAGCCAATTTCGTATCCGAGATGCATGACAACTGGAAAACGACCGTCAACCCCGGCTTCATCAATCCGGAGCATCCGCTGGCCGGTTTCGTTTCCTCCCCCGCCGTCCGGGATTCCATCCCCGGTTTTGTCATCCCTTCCCTCCCTCACCGGGATTAAAGTCCGAAATGGAAATGCGGGCCGAAGCGCTCGAAAGCCTCACGGTCGAGCTGCTCCCGGTCGTCGGGATGGGCGATGCTGATCATCAGTTTCGCCCTTTCCTGCAAGGATTTGCCATAGAGATCCACCGCACCGTACTCCGTCACGATCCAATGCGCGTCGGCGCGGGGCGTAACCACGCCGGCTCCCGGATTCAGCAGGCTGACGATCTTGGATTTCCCCTTGTTGGTGCGGGAAGCGAAAGCGGTGATGGACTTGCCGCCCTTGGACATCGTCGCGCCCTTCACGAATTCGACCTGTCCGCCCGTGCCGGAGAAGATGCGCGTACCGATGGAATCGGCGCTGATCTGGCCCGTCAGGTCCACCTCCGTCGCCGAATTGATCGCCTTCATGTGCGGGTTGCGCGAGATCACCCAAGGGTCGTTGGTATACGCGATATCCTTCATCAGGACGTCCGGATTGTCATCGATGAAATCATAAACCTCCTGCGAGCCGAGCAGGAAAGATGCCACGACTTTGCCTTTGTCGATGGCTTTGTTCGCGCCGTTGATCACGCCCGCCTTGATCAGGCGAAGCAGGCCGTCGGCAAACATTTCGGTGTGCAGGCCCAGGTTCTTATGACCGCCGAGCTGCGCCGCCAGGGCGTTCGGCAGCGCGCCGATCCCCATCTGGATGCAATCGCCGTCTTCCACCAGCGCCGCGCAGTTCTTGCCGATCAGCACCTCCGTAGGGGTCGGCTCGGCGAAATCCTTGGTCACCAGGGGTGTATCGTCCTCGACCAGGTAGTCGAAACTGCTGATATGGATCAGGTCGCCGTGGGCGTACGGGACATGCGGATTGACGACTGCGATCCGGAGCTCGGCAGACTCCACCGCGGCGACTGAGCAGTCCACCGAAGTGCCAAGCGAGACATAGCCGTTCTTGTCCGGACGGGAAACCTGCACCAGAGCCGCGCCGAGTTTGATGAAACCCTCGCGGTAAAGCTTCTGGCTCTCCCCCAGGTGAACCGGCAGATAGTCGGCATATCCGGCATTGACGTTCGCGCGCACATTGGGGCCGACGAAAAAGCCCTGCTCGAAGAAAATGCCCTCATATCGCGGCTCCGAATACGGCGCCGGCCCTTCCGTATGGAAATGGTGGAAATGGAGGTCGCACACATCTCCGGCATCGGCCCGCCGGCACAGTGCCTGGATCAGGATGTGCGGCACGCTGGCGACGCTGCTCAGGTGCACGTGGCAATGGGAAGGGATGTGGCTGACAGCCTCATCGGCGGAAACGAAACGGAGTTCTGTCATAATTCGGGCAGTTTTTGTAAATTTGAGCCGTCAAAGATAGAAAATATTCTGATGCATACCAAAGAAGAGAAGCTCGCGCAGTTCGCCCGCCTGCTCGACATCATGGACGAGCTACGGGAGAAATGCCCCTGGAACGCCGCCCAGACGATGGAGTCCATCCGTCCGATGACGGAGGAAGAAGTGTATGAACTGAGCGACGCCATCATACGGCAGAATCCGCAGGAAATCAGCAAGGAGATCGGAGACCTGATGTACAACATGGTTTTCTATTCCCGTATCGCACAGGAAAAGGGGGACTTCGACATCGCCGACGCCATCGCCAAGGTCTGCGAGAAGATGATCTTCCGCCACCCCCATGTCTTCGGCGGCGACACCCGGCCTACGACGGCCAAGGAGATCGCCGACACCTGGGAACTGGTCAAGGCCAAGGAGAAAGGCGGCAACAAAACCGTCATGTCCGGCATTCCCGATGCGATGCCTGCGATCCTCAAGGCCCTTTCGATGCAGGAAAAAGCCCGCGGATGCGGCTTTGACTGGGAAAAGAAAGAAGATGTCTGGGACAAGGTCCATGAAGAACTGGGGGAAGTAGAAGAGGCCTGCGCCGAAGCGGATCCGGACCATATGGAGCTCGAATTCGGCGACCTGCTTTTCGCCACGATCAACGCCGCACGCCTTTACGGCATCGACCCCGAAGTCGCCCTGGGCCGATCCTGCTCCAAATTCCGCCGCCGCTTCAACTATCTGGAAGAGAATACCTTGAAGAAGGGCGTCAAACTGACCGACCTGAGCCTCGCCGAGATGGATGCCATCTGGGACGAAGGCAAGGCTAAAGGTTTGTGATCCCCATGTGGACCGAAAGGACCGAACTGCTCCTCGGAGAGGACAACATGCAACGCCTCGACCAGGCGTGCGTAATCATCGTCGGTATCGGCGGAGTGGGAGGCTATGCCGCTGAAATGCTGGTCCGGGCCGGACTCGGCCATCTTGTCCTGATTGACAGCGACGAGGTCGGCGAGACCAATCTCAACCGCCAGCTCCTGGCACTCCGGTCCACCCTCGGGCGGAAGAAATGCACCGTCCTCCGCGAACGCTTGCTGGACATACGGCCCGACTTGGACATCCAACTGATCGAAGACTATGTCCACGAGGACAACGTGGCCGCCTTGCTCGACCCGGTGAAGGCCGACCTGGTCATCGATGCCATCGACACCCTCTCCCCCAAGATCGCCCTGATCCAGTATTGCCTGGGGCGGGGTTTGAAACTGGTCAGTTCGATGGGTGCCGGCGCCAAGCTGGACGCCACCGCCATCCGCATCGACGACATTTCCCGGACCCGGGAATGCCCCCTCGCCCACGCCTTGCGCAAGCGTCTCCACCGCCTGGGCATCCAGAGCGGATTCCAAGCCGTCTATTCCCTCGAAAAGCCCCGGCGGGAGTCCGTCGTGCTCGAGGAGAGCCGGAACAAAAAGTCGCAGGTCGGTACCATTTCCTACCTGCCCGCCGTCTTCGGATGCGCCTGCGCGCAGGCCGCTATCCGCAGTTTGATAGATATTCCCTGATTTTTACTATCTTTGCAAGTTAATTACAATCAGTTGCAAAGATGGCGTACCAAGTGGAAGAAGTCGTTTCGAAGCGGGACCTGAAAAGGTTCGTCCGCTTCCCAGACCGTCTCTACAAGGACTGCGCGCAGTACGTCCCCGCTTTGCATTCTGACCAGATCCGCTCCCTGACCCGGGTCTCCACCCTCTCCTACTGCAAACGCAAGATGTGGCTGGTAATGGATGGAGAGGAAGTCGTCGGACGGATCTGCGCCATGGTCAATCCCCGATACAACGGACGCTATGGCGTGAAACGGGCCCGGTTCGGCTGGTTTGACACCATCGATGACTTCGAGGTGGCGCGGCTCCTGCTGGGTACGGCCGAGGCTTGGGCAAAGGAGCAGGGCATGGATGAGATCCACGGCCCGCTCTACTACAACACCTTCGGCAAACAGGGTATGCTGGTCGAAGGATTCGAAAATATCCCTCCTTTCAACTGCCTGTACAATCATCCCTACTACAACGACTTCATCACACGGCTCGGGTACGGGAAGGAGTGCGACTGGATCCAGTATAAGATTGATGCGGGAGCCCCCTTGCCGGAAAAGACCCTCCGGGTTGCGGCGCTCGCCAAGGAACGTTATGACCTCCGGTTCGGGAGCATAACCCGTCTGAAAAAGGATCCCGGCATGGTCCGGAAATTTTTCGACGCCTACAACGAAAGCTTCGCCTCCGCGGTCCACAATTATGTTCCCCTCACCGAAGAAGAGATGCAGGAGGAAGCGCGTATGATGTTGCCTTACGTCTCCGACAAAGCGGGGACCCTCCTTATCGACGGACAGGGAGACATCGCCGCCTTCGGCATCGCTTTCCCTTCGATTTCGAAGGCGCTGCAAAAAGCACGCGGACGGCTTTTCCCTTTCGGATGGATCCATCTGCTCAGGGCGATGCACGATTTCGAAACCGTCGACCTGATGGTTAACGGAGCGACACCCCGGTGGCAAAACAAAGGCATCTCTGCCGTCTATTATGCTGAAATGGCGGAAAAACTCCGCAAGGCCGGCATGAAAACGGCCATCTCCAACCCCCAGATCGAGAGCAACAGCGCCGTCAACATCTGGAACGACTATGAGCGCGAACCGTTCATGAGAAGGCGCTGTTATCTTAAGAAAATCTAAAAAAAAAGATACACTATGGCGGAAAATACGCTGCTTGAGAAAGTTCTCTCCCTGCAGGACAAATTCAAATCGCTCGAAGACCAGCTGGCAAGCCCGGAGGTGGTCTCGGACATGAAGCGCTTCGTCCAGCTTAACAAAGATTACAAGGAGCTGGAGCCCATCATCAAGGCCGGCCATGCCTACAAGAAGATGCTTGACGACCTGGCTGCCGCGAAGGACATCCTGGTCAATGAAAAAGATAACGAGCTGCGCGAAATGGCCCGCGACGAAATCGCCGAGATCGAGCCCAAGATCCCGGAAATGGAGCAGAACATCAAACTCCTGCTCATTCCTGCGGATCCGGACGACTCGAAGAACGCGATGGTAGAGATCCGCGGCGGCACCGGAGGCGACGAAGCCGCCATCTTCGCCGGCGACCTTTTCCGCATGTATTCCAAGTTCGCGGAATCACGCGGATGGAAACTGGAAGTGACCGACCAGGCGCCGGGCACTGCCGGCGGCTTCAAGCAGATCGTATTCAAACTCTCTGGCAATGACGGCGTCTACGGGGTGATGAAGTATGAGTCCGGCGTCCATCGCGTGCAGCGCGTGCCGCAGACGGAGACCCAGGGCCGCATCCAGACCTCTGCCGCATCGGTTGCCGTCTTCCCCGAAGCCGGTGAATTCGATATCGAACTGGATCCCAACGACATACGCAAAGATCTCTTCTGCTCATCCGGCCCCGGCGGCCAGGGTGTCAACACGACCTATTCTGCCGTGCGCCTCACCCACATCCCGTCCGGCATCGTCGTCCAGTGCCAGGAGGAGCGTTCACAGCTGAAGAACCTCGACCGTGCGATGGAAGAGCTCCGTACCCGCCTGTATAACATGGAGCACCAGAAGTATCTGGACGGCATCGCCGCCAAGCGCAAGACGATGGTCTCGACCGGCGACCGTTCCGCCAAGATCCGCACCTACAATTATCCCCAGGGCCGTGTCACGGACCACCGGATCAACTGGTCGATGTACAACCTGCCCGTCTTCATGGACGGCGCGATCCAGGAATGCATCGATCAGCTCACGATTGCCGAGAACGCAGAGCGTCTCAAGGAAGCCGGGGAATAAAGAAAGAAAAATGGACCCTGCCATACCGCCTCTCCTTTACGAAGGAGGGGTGGTTTTTGAATGAATGCTCATCCCCATGCTCCAGGATGAAGTAGCATTCCGGGTGCAGGATCCCCGCCTCGAGGACCTTATTGGGCAAGAACTCCAATCCCTCCAGCGCATAAGGCGGATCGGCGAATACGATATCGAACTTCTCGTGACAGAGCGGAAGGAAATCGAAGACGTTGTCCCGGACCATCGTCACGTTGTCCAAGCCCAGGCGCCGGGCTTCGGTCTTGATGAAAGAGGCGTTTTCGCGGGCCATCTCCACGCAATAGACCCGCCTTGCACCGCGTGATGCGAACTCGAAGGAGACGGCGCCGGTGCCGCCGAAGAGATCCAGCACCTGGAGGCCCTCCAGCTCGTATTCATTATCCAGGATATTGAACAAACCCTCCCGGGCGAAATCCGTCGTGGGACGGGCTTTGTAGCCGGCCGGCGGATTGATACTCTTCCCCTTGAGGGTGCCTCCGATGATCCTCATACCTGCTCCACGGACTTGAAATAGCGGTAGAGCGACAGTTCCTCTTCCGGAGAAAGCGGAGACTTGACGGTCACGGTGGAGACCTCCGGATTGATCTGGAGAGACTTCACCGCAAGGAACAGGTAATACTCCGCCGTCGTGAAATCCGGAGCCGGATAGGAGTTGGCAAGCAGGAGGCGCCCGCCCTGGGCGATCGCCAGGTTCAGGATGCCATCCCCGTAATGCAGGAGGATCTTGTTGTATTCGGGACAGGCGTCCAGGCCGGTGACCAGGTCATACAGGACGGGAGCCTGTCCGTCCGGCGTGGAATAAAGGAAGACCGCGTCGTAACGGGGTATCTCCAGGAAGGAGACCGTTTCCGACTCGGCCAGGGTATATAATTCACCAAGAATGCACCTTGCGTCTCCCTCTTCGAAACAGCGGGAAGGCACCAAGGTGCATTTCTGTATTGCAGACATGGGAAAGGATTACTCCCAGTTACCGGCGTTGTTGTTCGGGGCGGAGATGCTGCCGACCTGGAGACCCTCGTAGCGGTTCATGTCACGCTGCTCGGCGTCCAGGTTGATACGGAGCTGGTTGTCCATGCCCTTGAGGAGGGACTTGTACGGCATCTTGGCCTCGAAGAGAGGGACCTGGACACCGGAGACCATCTTGACGATGGCGTCCATGATGACCTCGTCACCATCGGAGAACGGGATGTACTTGATGGTGTTGATGTCGAAATCCTTGCGGGAAGCGAACAACGTATCCTTCACGGGAATCTTGTGCTCGACGGAGAAGACGAGGTCTTTGTCTCCCGCCTCATACAGTTTGAGGAGGTCGAGACCGGTCATCTTGCCCTTGCCCTTGAAAGCCTTCTTGACGGCCTCGGTGTGGGCCCAGGCGAGGGAATCGTCGGCGGAGCCGACCTGCATGACAATGGGCATCTGGCCCTTCAGGTAGAAGTCCTTGAGGGAGTCCAGGTCTGCGGTGAAATGGCCGGTAACGCCTTTGTAAGCGACTTCCAGCGTGCGGATGTCCTTGAGCTGCTGGATAGCGACTTCCTTGCGGGCGTCCCTTTCCTTGTTGAAGTTAACCGGCTTCATGATGCTGGCGACGATGGCATACACCAAAAGGGCGATGATGACGGGGAGTACAAACCAGGTAAGTACCTTTTTCAGAGTTTCGTTCATTATTGGGTGTTTTTTATATTCCAACTGTCCGACAAAGTTATAAAAACGATTTATTAAATGCAATATTCTTCGTAAATTTGCCGTTGATTTTGGATGCGACATCTCCATGCCGAAGCCGTTTACCATAACCGGCCCCGATGCGGCCGCCTTCGAAGACCTCGCCCTACGGGCGGGTCGGATCGGCATCGTCACGCATACCCGTCCCGACGGAGACGCCGTCGGAAGCTGCCTGGCGCTGAAACGTTACCTCGAATCAAGGCTTGGCGGCGCCGGGAAATGCCACATTCTCCTGGATACGGACGCACCCGACGCCGTACGATTCCTCTTCTCCCCTTCCGAACTTTGCGAAACGCTCGTCTGTGAGCGGGACCGGGAGGCCGTGCGGGACTGGGTCGCCGGCTGCGGGCTGCTGGTCTTCCTGGACCTCAACACCCTCTCCCGCACCGGCGGGATGGAAGAGCCGCTCCGCGCCTGCAGCGCGCCCAGGATCCTGGTGGACCATCACCTTCAGCCCGAGCGTTCCGACTTCAGCCTGGTTTTTTCCGAGACGGAAGTGTCTTCGACCTGCGAATTGCTGTACCGGATCCTGGTCCGGCTCCCATCCTGCGAAGGCAAATCCCTGCCGGAAGGCTGCCCCGACCCCTTGCTGACCGGCATCACGACCGACACCAACAATTTCGCCAATTCCGTCTTCGGAGGCACCCTGGAAACGGTGGCCGCCCTGCTGGAAGCCGGCGCGGACCGGGAGCGTATCCTGGAGCATATCTACAATGAGTATCCCGAACGGCGTATCCGGCTGATGGGCCGCTTGCTGGACCGTGAGCTGACGATCTCGGACAAGGGGGTCGCCTGCATGATCCTGGACGGAGAGACTGCCGCCGCATTTGGCATCAAGGACGGAGAGACCGAGGGTTTCGTCAACATTCCCCTCGCCATCGACCGTGTCCGGATGAGCCTCTTCCTGAAACAATCGGGAGAAGAATACCGCGTCTCCATCCGCTCCAAGAAAGGGTGGTCGGCCAGGAACCTCGCCGCCCGCTACTTCGCCGGCGGCGGACATGAACAGGCCTCAGGCGGACGCATCCCCCTGGGCGGGACATTGATAACCAAGGATGACGTGGCGGCCTTCGTCGCCCGTTGCACCGATGAATTCCTGAAAGATGAAGCATAAGATACCGACCCTGCTCTGCCTCCTGCTTGCGCTCGCCTCCTGCGGTAAATCCTCGTTGGAGACGACATTCGCCAACCAGAGCACCAAGATCGACACCTACGTCACCAAGCAACTGGAGTCCCATCCGGAGTACCGGGTGGAATACAATGACGGTGTCGTCAGGATGGTCGTCGCCGAGGGAGAAGGGACCGAACTGGCCAAGGGCGGTTCCGTCACCTTCTATTACGCCGGCTATAATTTCAACAACAATTCCATCTCGGCCGGCACGATGTTCGCAACCAACGACCAGGACATCGCCGCATCGGCCAAATGGGACCTGTCCGACTCGACGGCTTTTCTCCCCGTCACCGTCACGCTCGGGAAGGACAAGTTGGTGCACGGGCTGGAACTCGGCTTGAACGGCGTCCGGAGCGGGGAAGACTGCTTTATCTTCTTTTCCGGCAGGCACGGTTTCGGGAAAAGGCAGATTGGCACGATTCCTGCCAATGCAGCGCTATGCTACCACGTTCGGGTGGAAGAAGTGATTGATTGACAAAAAAGACTACGATACGATAATGAAAAGACATTTCTCATTTGCCTGCCTCGCGGCGGCCCTGATGATTGCAGGAAGCTGCGCCCAAGCGCCGAAGACGGGCATCAATGACGCCAATAAGAGGTTTTTTGACTCCTGGGTCGCCGTCCACTGTCCCAACGCGCCACAGACCGCCCTGGGTTCCCGGATCACTTCCGACCGCCAGGGATCGGGCGCCCTTGTGGGTTCCGCGGATGACACGCCTTTCGTCTACGCGACCTTCACCCAGACCGACCTTGACGGCAACATCAGCAGCACCACCGACAAAAAGATTTCCCAGCAGCTCGGCACTTATTCCGAATCACATTACTACGGTCCGACCGTTATCTGCCGCCGGCCGGGTTATCTCTCCGCCGGTGTAACGGAGATCATGGAAACGATGCGTGTCGGAGGCGTCAGGACCGCCGTGATCCCCGGCTGGCTCACATCGACCGCGACCACCAACTATTTCGAAACGGCACAGGAATATATCGACAATGTCAGCGGCTCGGACATCATCTACACCGCCGAGATCCTGGAGGCCATCCCCGACATCGCGAAATGGGAGACTGACTCCCTCGCACGCTATATGAGGCATCACCATCCCGGCGTGGACTCCACCGCTTTCGGTTATTATTACATCCAGACCCGTGAGCCCAAGGACAGCAGCGATTTTGAATCCGGCAAAACGGTCTATATCAACTACACGGGACGCCTCCTGAACGGGCAGGTGTTCGACTCGACGATCCGGGATACGACCCGCAAATACCGTATCTACCAGAGCAGCAAGACCTACGAGCCGATGAGCCTTTCCTGGCCGTCTTCCGAAGAAGAGAGTGTGACCACTTCGAGCGGCGGTTCCCTGATCGAAGGATTCAGCAAGTGTATCGCGAAGATGAAAGCCGGAGAGAAAGGGGTCTGTTTCTTCTACTCCGGGCTCGGCTATGGCATTTCGGGAGGCGGTTCCACCATTCCCGCCTGCTCTCCGCTCTGCTTTGAGATCGAGATGCTCGGCTTGAACGAAGACGGGTCCATCGACACTGACGACTGATTCCCGACCCGATGGCAGGCAAAACGGCACCCACCGAGCTGGGTACCATGAAGATAGGTACCCTCCTGAAGATGTACGCAGTCCCCGGCATTATCGCCATGACTGCGTCTTCTTTGTATAATGTCGTAGACAGCATCTACATCGGGCACATCAAGGATGTCGGGCACTTCGCCATTTCCGGACTGGCCGTATCCTTTCCCCTGATGAACCTTTCGGCCGCCCTCGGCACCCTCGTGGGCGTCGGTGCGATGACGATGATCTCCGTGATGCTGGGTCAGCGCAATTACGAGACCGCCAACAAGGTCCTCGCCAACGTCCTGTCCCTCAACCTGGTCATCGGATTCCTCTTTACGGTGCTGACCCTGCTGTTCCTGGATCCGATCCTGTACTTTTTCGGGGCCAGCGAGAACACCCTTCCCTTCGCCCGGGACTACATGTTCATCATCCTGCTGGGCAACGCGTTCACGCATCTGTACTTCGGATTCAACGGCATCATCCGGGCCGCGGGACACCCCAAGATCGCGATGGGGCTGACCTTGTTCACAGTGATTTCCAATGCCATCCTGGACCCGATCTTCATCTTTGTCCTGGACCTGGGCATCCGGGGTGCCGCCATCGCGACGGTGCTCTGCCAGCTGATGGCGCTCAGCTACAGCCTGCGTTTCCTGGCGGATAAAAACCGCGTCCTGCACTTTCCCAAGCCCCTGTTCCAGTTGGACTGGAGGATCGCCCGGCAGTCGCTGGCCATCGGACTGGGTCCTTTCCTGATGAACTGCGCCTCCTGCGTGGTGGCCATTTTCATCAACCAGCAGTTGCGCAAGTACGGCGGCGACCTGGCCATCGGAGCCTATGGCATCGCCAACCGCATCACGATGATGTTCGCCATGATCTGCATGGGCTTCAACCAGGGCCTGCAGCCGATCGCCGGCTATAACTATGGCGCCCGCCAATACTCCCGCGTCAAGGAAATCTTCATCCTGACCGCAAAATGGGAGACGCTCGTCACGACCCTCTGCGCCGTAATCTGCATCTTTATCCCGGGCGCGGCGGTCCGTCTCTTCACCAACGATCCGGAACTGATCCGCCTGTCCACCCACGGTCTGCGCGTGATGAACTGCTGTTTCGCCGTCGTCGGCTTCGGAATGGTATCCGGCAACTTCTTCCAATGTCTGGGCATGGTCAAGAAATCCATCTTCCTGTCCCTTACCCGGCAGTTGCTGATCCTCGTGCCGTTGATCTACCTCCTGCCCCTGTGGCTCCAGGAGACCGGCGTCTGGATCAGCTTCCCCATCTCCGATGTCGCATCGTCCGTCATCGCCCTCTTCTTCATTATCGCCCTATTCAAGAAATTCGACCAGCTCAAGGACGGCGACGACCCGTCCCTGATCGGCAGCAGCATCCAGTAAATCATGGCAAAAAAGATCCTCATCACCATCGGGCGCCAGTTCGGCAGCGGAGGAAAGGCCGTCGCCCATATCCTGGGCGGGAAACTGGGAATCCCCGTCTATGACAATGAACTCATCGATGAAGCGGCGAAAAAGAGCGGCTTCAGCAAGGATCTGTTCGAG
>JAEEGH010018492.1_pt1 | contig 14727 bp, 12 predicted proteins | sample 9134181 | NCBI WGS metagenome assembly JAEEGH01 (sample SAMN16246544, study PRJNA631951) | gut metagenome | biome: gut microbiome; feature: rumen; material: DP-attached | host: Bos | place: Iran: Karaj | collected 2018-10 | reverse complement strand
CTCTGAATTATAGATTTCTGTCACGACTCAGCCGTTCAAGCAAGCTTGATGGCTTTCGCTGCTCCAGAAATTCATATCTCAATTAACCAATAATCTTCTCGTCCAACAATTCTTTGATCATTCCCTCAATATCAGCATCAGAAGCCGTCAAAGTTTTCGACTCCTTAGCCTGGAACACGATGTTCTTCACGGCCTTCACCTTTGTGGGCGAACCGGCAAGACCGCACTGGTTGGCATCGCCGTCAACGTCGGCCACGCTCCACTGGTTCAGTGTCAGTTCAGGACGCTCGTCGTACAGATAGTCGTAGGGTGTGCCTTCGGCAGGACGCTCCATAGGACAGGTGGCGCGCTTGTACTTCATCACCAGCTTGGCATTCTGCGGACGGCAGGGGGCGGCACTTCCGTTAACGGTAATCACCACGGGCAGCGGAGCCTCTACGGTCTCCACACCGCCGTCGATTACTCGGCGAATCAGCGCCTTGCCATCTTCTACCTTCAGGATTTCCTCAGCATAGGTAACCTGATTGAGTCCCAGCTTCTGGGCAACCTGCGGACCTACCTGAGCCGTGTCACCATCGATGGCCTGACGGCCACCAACTACGATGTCCACGTCGCCAATCTTCTTGATGGCCGTAGCCAGTGCATACGATGTGGCCAGTGTGTCGGCACCTGCAAAGAGACGGTCGGTGAGCAGCCAGCCTGTGTCGGCTCCGCGATAGAGTCCCTGACGGATAATCTCGCCTGCACGTGGAGGTCCCATCGTGAGGATTCCTACTGTAGAACCCGGATTCTGCTCCTTCAGGCGAAGGGCCTGTTCCAGGGCATTCAAATCTTCGGGATTGAAGATGGCGGGCAGGGCGGCGCGGTTGACGGTGCCTTCGGCTGTCATGGCGTCCTTGCCTACGTTTCGGGTGTCTGGCACTTGCTTGGCCAGCACAACAATCTTTAAAGCCATATAAAAATATTAATGTATAAAAATGATATCCTTTTTAAAAACGGGTGCAAAGGTACTGATTTTTGCGCATATAGCAAAATAAATTGCACAAAAACAACCATAATGTGCACAGAATGACCGTTTTGTGCAATCTATTTCGCGCAATATTGATATTCCTCAAGCTAACAAACTCCCCGCCCTATAGGGAGGGGCAGGGGGGAGGGTCTCTTTCCCCTCGGGGAGGTTGGAGGGGGGTTATTCCTCCAACAAATACTTCATGATGGCCACATAGTCTTTGGCCGCCCGCTTGTCGTAGAACCCCTCGTCGGTCTCCTCCGAATTGCTTTTCGTCTCTATGCACTTGCCGTTCTCGTCGTAGTAGTAGCGCCACTCGTGCTCTTCGCCTTCCTCCCGTGCCCGGGTGTACGAGAAGACCAGGTCGTTGGTCTTGGGCTCGAACAGGAATTCCATGTAGCCGTCGTACGACATTGACTTGCTGTGTTCGGTGATGAAATAGCTGTAGTTGTCGATAGAATAGGCATCGGGTTCCACCTGGTCTTCCACCGTGTCGAAATATAACGATATTTCCTGCGTCCTTGGCGGCATGTCATCGCCCTGGTCGTGCATCGTGATATAGATGTCGCGGCGAGCGTCCGCCTTGTCGTTTTCCGCCATTCTTTTTTTCGCTTGGGCATAGAGGTCGCGTATGTGCTTTATGCGCTGGGCCTTTGGCGTAGTCTTTTTTGTTGGTCTGCTCACGTCCAGCGGTTCGTTGTAGCCGTTCTTGGTCAGCATCTTGAACACCCTTATGTAATGGTCGAACTGCTCCTTCACGCTATCGTCATCGGTCCAACTGTTCGGCGTGTTATGCTTATGCTCTATGCACTTCCCGCTTTTGTCGTAATAGTAGCGCGACTCCACCACGTATCCCGCGTCGGTCTCGCCTCGCGTATAGTAGAACATCAGCATATTGTTCCTGGGGTTGATCAGCGACTCCGAGTAGCGGGTGTGGCCGTGGCAATCCCAGTTCTCGATGATGAAGTAGGGGCGTTTTACCTTTTCTGGGTTTCCGTTGCTGTCTTTCTCCTCGGCTTCGTCGAAGTAGTAACTCCGGTCGGTAAATTCGTAGATTTCCGCCTCTTCGTCTACGACGTTGTTGATAACGATGCTCATGTCTTTCGGCGACTTCCCGTGCTTGCCGTTCTGTTCGATTTTTTTCTTGGCGTTGGCATAGGCGGTGCGTATCTCTTTGATACGTGCCTCTTTTGCGTTTTGTGCCTGTGCCGTAGCGAAGCTGAGCAGGCAGATGATGGTGATGATTGTTGTTTTCATACAGGATTTCTTTTGCTTGATGGGACAAAGATACGATTTTGTGAGGACAAATGCAAAATAAAGCTTGCTTAATTTTGGTTTTGTTCTCGCTTATGCGTACCTCTGGCTTCGCCGAAGGTACTTCCATTCGGAAATAAAAAGAAAAGCGAGCTTTCCTTTTGTATTTCGCTCATTTAATCGTACCTTTGTCCCCGTTTTTGAAAATTCAGTGGTATGGCAAACGGTATTTATACGATTTTGTTGCTTATCTTGAGCAATGTTTTTATGACTTTCGCCTGGTATGGTCATCTGCGGCTGCAGCAGACGGGTGTTTCTGCTCATTGGCCTCTCTTTCTGGTCATTTCCTTTTCATGGATGATAGCGTTCTTCGAATACTGCTGTCAGGTGCCGGCCAACAGGCTGGGCTTTGTGGAAAATGGCGGACCGTTCAACTTGGTGCAGCTGAAGGTCATCCAGGAATGCATTTCGCTGGTAGTGTTTGCCGTGGTGGCCAATTTCCTTTTCCAGCACGAGCAGTTCCACTGGAATCATGCGGCAGCGGCATTATGCCTGGTCGCTGCGGTGTATTTTGTTTTTATGGAGCCGTAGTACCGTTTTTGGTTTTGTTCTCACTAAATCGTATCTTTGGCTTCGCCGAAGATACTTTCATTCGGAAATAAAAAGAAAAGCGAGCTTTCCTTTTGTATTTCGCTCATTTAATCGTATCTTTGCACAAAATTAGTCAACCAAGGAAGAAATTTCTTGTTTGGCTATCTGACTGAGGAGATGATTGACAGAGCGACGATAGACAGGATTATGGATGCTGCCAACATTGTGGAGGTGGTGTCGGAGTTTGTAACGCTTCGTAGGAGCGGTGCGAACTATAAGGGTTTGTGCCCTTTCCACAACGAGAAGACACCTTCGTTTATCGTTACTCCATCGCGTAACACCTGCCGTTGTTTCGGATGCGGCAAGGGTGGCAATCCCGTAAACTTCATCATGGAACACGAGCAGATGACCTATCCGGAGGCGCTGCGTTGGCTTGCCAATAAATACCATATTGAGATTAAGGAGCGCGAACTGTCGAACGAGGAGCGCGAGGCAGAGAACGACCGCGAGTCGATGTTCATTGTGAACGAGCGGGCGGCCCGGTATTTCGAGGACACGCTTCACAACAATGTGGACGGAGTAGCCATTGGCATGCAGTATTTCCGCAGCCGCGGTTTCCGTGACGATATCATCCGTAAGTTCCGTTTGGGCTACGACTTGCCCCAGGCCGAGGCCCTGCCTTCGCTGTTGCTGCAAGAGGGCTATAAGGAGAAATATCTTCTTCAGAATCCGGATACCGGCGTGGGCGTGGGACTGTGTTATAAGAGCGAGCGCGACGGGAAGCTCATCGACCGTTTTGCCGGACGTGTGGTGTTCCCGTGGTTTAACCTGAGCGGAAAGGTGGTAGGTTTCAATGCCCGCAAGCTGGACCAGGCCACCAAGGGCGTTCAGCAGAAATATGTCAACTCTCCGGCTTCGGCCATCTATCAGAAAGAACGCGAGCTCTACGGCATCCATCTGGCCAAGAAGGCCATGGTGAAGGAAAACAGCGTGTTTATAGTGGAAGGTCAGACCGACGTGATTGCCATGCACCAGTGTGGCATTGAGAACGTGGTGGCCGGTTCGGGCACGGCGTTCAGCGTTCACCAGACGCGTACCTTGCGCCGCTTCACCAACAACATCACGCTGATCTACGACAACGACCAGGCCGGCAAGCATGCTGCCATGGAGCGCATCGACATGATGCTTGCCGAGGGCATCAACCTGAAAATGCTCTTCCTACCAGAGGGTGAAGATCCTGACAGTTTTTCGCGGAAGAATACGGCCAGCGATTTCAGGCAGTATATAGAAACGCACCAGACGGATTGCATCAAGTTCAAGATGGACTATCTGCTTAATGGCGTGACCGACCCCGTGAAGCGCTCGGAGGGCATCAACTCTGTGATAGAGACGCTGAGCGTGATTCCCGACCAGATTGTGCGTGCCACCTATATCACCGATTGTGCTTTCCATTTGGGTTTAAGCGAGCATGTCATCATCAGGCAGATGAACAAGCTGATCAGGGAGCGACAGCCGCAGGGAACCAATGGCGGGCAACCGCTGCTGCCAGGGCGCCGGCCCCCTGCGAATCCTGCAACCCCAGATGCTCCTTCTGCAACGTCGGCCGGGAACACCTCGACCTTGGAAACCTTGCTTGTGCAAGCCATAGTGCGCTTTGGCGATGTGGTGATTTGCAGGGACCTGGAGTCGGAAGACGGCAATACGGTTGACCTGAATGTGGCACAGTATATTGCCTACGACTTAGGGCAGGACGAACTCGCGCTGAGCAATCCGCTTTATAACCGGATATTGGAAGAAGCCGTGGCGCACAGTGACGATGAAGGGTTCAAGTCGGAAAGCTATTTCCTGAATCATCCCGACGTGGAAATCAGCAAGATTGCGGGTGAACTGTCGTCGGACAGTGTGCAGCTGAGCAAGAGTCTGCAGAAACAGCCCAGCGAGGAAAGCCTGCGCGAACAGGTGTTCCACCTTGTGCTGGATTTCCGCATGAACTATGTGGAAAAGCAACTCAAGACATTGGAGACAGAAATGAAGAACAGTTCGCCAGAAGAGCAGGTGCGGCTGATGCCCCAACTGATGAATCTGCGCGAAATACGCAACATCCTGGCCAAAAGGCTCGGAAAGAATTTAGTTTATACCTTATAGTATGTACTACGTAAAAAAGACAATGGAGATATCGGCAGCCCACAGGCTGCAACTCGACTACGAGAGCAAGTGCACGCAACTGCACGGGCATAACTGGGTGATTACGGTGTATTGCCGTGCCGAGGAACTCAACGAAGACGGCATGGTGGTGGATTTCACCCTCATCAAACGCACGATAAAGCAGCGGCTGGACCACCAGGTGCTGAACGACGTGCTTCCGTTCAATCCCACAGCCGAAAACATTGCCCGGTGGATTTGCGACCAGATTCCCCATTGCTACCGGGTGGATGTGCAGGAAAGTAAGGGGAATGTGGCAAGCTATGAAAAATGAGAAATTGAGAAAATGAGAAATTGAGGCAATGAGGGATTTCCGGGTAAACGAAATATTCTATTCGCTGCAGGGCGAGGGACACAACACGGGACGTGCGGCAGTTTTCGTGCGCTTCGCGGGTTGTAATCTGCGCTGCCCGTTCTGCGATACGGATTTTTCGGATTACCGTGAGATGTCGGCCGATGATGTTATCCGCGATATTTCTGCTTTCCCGGCACGCTTTGTGGTGCTCACGGGCGGAGAACCCTCGTTGCAGGTAACCGCCCAGTTCGTTGACCAGCTGCACGAAGCGGGTTTCGAAGTGGCCATCGAGACCAACGGCACCCGTCCTGTTCCTGAGAATATCGACTGGGTGACGGTGTCGCCGAAAGAAAAGACCCACCCCCGCCCTCCCTATGAGGGAGGGAGCAATGTGTCTTTAGGCGACTGGCAAAGGCAGCCCGATGAAATCAAGGTGATTTTCGATGGTGTCTGCAACCCCGACGATTTCCTGCCCCCGCGTCATAATAATGATTCTCCGCTTCTTTATCTCCAGCCCTGCGATGTGGGCGACCCTCTAAAGAACAATGCTATCGTTGAAGCCTGTGTGGAGTACATTAAGCTGCATCCACAGTGGCGGTTGTCACTGCAAACCCACAAGCTGGTAGGCTTCAAATGATACAGATCATCATCCTGACCGTTTATTTTGTCGTCACCCTGGCGGCTATCCTGGCCGTGCTGACAGACGACCGTCAGCCGTCGAAGACCCTGGCATGGCTGATGGTGCTCGCCTTCCTTCCTATCCTGGGAATCGTCATCTACTTCTTCTTTGGCCGTAATACGCGCAAAGAGAAACTCATCTCACAACGTTCGCTCGACCAGCTGACGAAACGCTCAATGCTTGAATTTGCCGAGCAGAAGAACCTGAAGATTCCAGAAGAACAATCGGCACTCATTAAACTTTTCTTGAACCAGAACTGGGCGCTGCCCTTCAAGGACAACACGGTTGACATCTTCACGAACGGCTACGATTTCTTCCATTCGCTGTTGCGTGATATCGGAAAGGCCAGGCACCACGTGCATATAGACAGTTATATCTTCAACGACGATGCCCTGGGACACATGGTGGCCGACGCGCTGAAGGCGAAAGCCCAGCAGGGGGTAGAGGTGAGAGTCGTCTACGATGATGTGGGCTGCTGGAAGGTGTCGAATGATTTCTTCGAGCAGATGCGCGAGGCCGGCATCGAGGTGCATTCGTTTATGCCGGTGAAGTTCCCTGCCTTCACTGGAAAGGTGAACTATCGCAACCACCGTAAGCTTTGCATCGTCGACGGCAAGACAGGATATATAGGAGGCATGAACATTGCCACGCGCTATATTCAGGGACGCAACGGACAAGACTGGCGCGACACCCATCTGCGCATTCGTGGCGGAGCCGTCTATGGCATTCAAAAGGCGTTTTTGGTTGACTGGTATTTTGTAGACCGTACGCTGGTCAGCAGTCGGCGTTACTATCCTGAACTGAGCGAAAAGCCGAAGAACGACTGTCTGATACAGATTGTGACCAGCAGTCCGATATCACAATGGCCCGACATCATGCAGGGCTATGTGCGCATACTGATGCAGGCCAAGCGGTATGTCTATATGGCAACGCCTTACTTCCTGCCGACCGAGTCGGTGCTTTTTGCCATCCGCACGGCGGCATTGGCGGGTGTCGACGTACGCATTATGATACCTTATAAGACGGATGCAAAAGTGGTGGAGTGGGCGAGCCGCTCGTATGTGAAGCAGACGGTGGAGAGCGGTGTGAAGGTTTATCTCTACAAGGCCGGATTCAATCACTCCAAGCTGTTGGTGAGCGACGATGCCCTCTGCACGGTGGGTTCCACCAATATCGACTTCCGTTCGTTTGAAAACAATTTCGAGGCCAATGCCTTTATCTACGACCAGAAGATGGCACGCCGGCTGAAGGAGGTGTTTCTTCAGGATGTGCGCGACAGCGTGATGCTCGAAGATGTCAAGGATTTAGGGCGCCGCTCATATTTTAAGCAACTGTGGGAGAGTCTGATTCGGTTGGTTTCGCCGTTGCTGTAAATACGACTAAGTAAAAACTTGAAGCAAAGGACAAAAATCTTCAAAAATCTTACACAAATCTTTGAATGCTTTATATTTTTGTAGAATTTTTGTGGATTTTTGTTGAGTTATTTGAAAATCGAGAAATTCACGCTTCCGTATTGGCGGTGTTCCACAAAGTTGGGATGCGCGGAGAAATCGTTTTGCTTGCCGTGCTCGAAGACGAATATCCCGCCTTCTTTCAGCAGTTGTTTTTCGAATATCAAATCGGGAATCTTTGCCAGTTCCGGAAGCGCATAGGGCGGGTCGGCAAAGATGAAGTCGAACTGCTGGTGGCATGATTTCACAAAGCGGAAAACATCCCCCCGAATAGGAGTACCCACCCCCTGAGCCCCCTCCTGAAGGGATGGGGAATTGTCGGGCGAAAGTTTCTTCAGACATTCACAGATAAAGCGGTAGTGGTCGCGGTCGGCTTCCACGCTTACCACCTGTTTACATCCTCGCGAAAGCAGTTCAAGCGAGATGCTGCCCGTGCCCGCAAAAAGGTCGAGTGCCGTGGCATCTTCAAAATCAATGTATCCATTGAGCACGTTGAAGATGTTCTCCTTTGCAAAATCGGTAGTGGGCCGTGCCTTGAACGAGCGCGGAATGTCGAAATGCCTGCCTTTGTATTTTCCCGTGATGATTCTCATTATGAGTTAGTTTATGAGTTCTCTCCTCTCTCCTCTTTCCTCTATTTCAGATAATGCGTAATGAGGTCGTATGGGATACCCTTAATCTGCGTGATGGGAGCGCGGTTGTATTCGCCTGCCGGGTTGTTCACAAAAACGTTCTTCAGATATTTCTTCAGTTCCCCGGTCATCTTTTCCCTGTCAGGCAGCGTTCCCATCAGGTGGAGCTCGTCGCGGCGCTGGTCGAGTCCTAACTGTTTCCAAACATAGAGCAGGAAATACACGGCGTCGAGGGCGTGGCTGGCAGCATAGCTGTTCTGGAACTTCATGCGGTTCTGCTGGAAGGCGCAGATGTCGAGCTGCTTGTCGTGGAAATATCCGAACAGCTTTTGGCGGTTGCCCGTGAACGAGCGACGGTGGAGATGATTCCAAACCGGTACACATACATGAGTGAACTTCACGTCGTCGAAATGGTCGTCGGCCACCGTCTTCAGGTCTTTGTTGAAACTGTAGAGGGCCACGGCGTTGAGCGACGGAATCACCGTATGCATGACCAGGTCGGATTCGTGCCCGGTGATGGCATGGTGATAGTAAGTGTCTTTCAGGTCTTCAGAGAACATCTCCACGGGAATCATCACCACGGGAGTGTCAACCATCATCAGCGCACGCGTCCATCCTGAGGCCAGCAGGTCGTTGTTGCGAAAGGCTTCGCGCAGATTGGCTGCCTGTGAGATTCCGCTTTTCACGACGTAGTTCTCATAGACAATCTGGTTCTCCGTATCGGGGTCGGCTGCCGAGAACGACATGCCGCCCTGCGTGATCCTGATGGTCAGACGGGGTTTCCTGGTGATGATTTTGCTGTTGTTATTTTCCATTCTTGCTGCAAAGGTAATTAAAAAAAGAAGAATCAGGAATGAAGAATAAAGTTTTTTTTCTTTATTTTTATTAAAACTGAGTGCCGCAGCATTTCGGTGAGCGTTTTTTTTTGTATTTTTGCGCTGTGATAAGCAATGAGTTAGAATACCGTGTGCGTCAGAGCTTTAAGTACAGTCCTACGCCTGAGCAGGTGCAGGCTATCAAGGTATTCTGTGATTTCATTACCGACAGCCGCCCCCAGACGGCCATGATTCTGCGCGGTTCGGCCGGCACAGGCAAGACATCGCTGGCCGGGGCATTTGTGCGTTCGCTGGTGGAACTCAAGATGAAGGTGGTGCTGCTGGCTCCCACGGGACGTGCAGCCAAGGTGTTCTCGCTCAACAGCGGTCAGCCTGCTTACACGATTCACCGCAAGATTTACCGCCAGAAGGCATTCACGGGCGACATGTCGGGATTCAGCATCAATGCCAACCTTCATAGCGACACGCTTTTCATTGTAGATGAGGCCTCTATGATCAGCACGGGCACCTCTTTCATTGAGCAGGCATCGTTTGGATCGGGCAATCTGCTCGACGATTTGGTTCAGTTTGTTTCTGAGGGAAAGAACTGCCGCCTGGTGCTGATTGGCGACAAGGCCCAGCTGCCGCCGGTGGGCGAGGATGAGTCGCCGGCCTTGATGAGCGGCGTGCTGCAGGGCTACGGTCTGCGCGTCTATGAGTCAGACCTTAGTGAAGTGTTGCGTCAGTCGCAGGAGTCGGGCATCCTTTGGAACGCCACGAAGATTCGCCAGCTGTTGTCCGGCGATGGCGAATACTTCCCGACGGTCCTCCCCAAAATCCGCTTCAAGGGATTCCCCGACATCCATGTGGTGCCCGGCAACGAACTGATTGAACAGCTTAACAGCAGCTACAGTCGCGTGGGTATCGACGAGACGATAGTCATCACCCGCAGCAATAAGCGCGCTAACATCTATAATCTGGGCATCCGCAACACTATCCTCGACCGTGAGGAAGCGCTCAACCGCGGCGACCAGCTGATGGTGGTGAAAAACAACTACTACTGGAGTGATAATCGAGAAGTGATAAGTGATAAGTCCTATGGCGGACAGGAAACTCATCACTCATCACTTATCACTCATCACTCATCACTCCCCTTTATCGCCAACGGCGACCGTTGCGAGGTGCAGCGGGTGCGCAATATCCACGAACTCTACGGGTTTCATTTCGCCGATGCCACGCTGGTGTTTCCCGACTACGACAATTACGAGATGGAAACCATCGTGCTGCTTGACACCTTGACGGCCGAGGCACCCGCCCTGACCCGTGAACAGAGCGACCAGTTGTTCCAGAAAGTGCTGGAAGACTATGCCGACATTCCGCTGAAGGCCGACCGCATGAAAGCCGTGCGAACCGACCGTCATTATAATGCCCTGCAAATAAAATATGCCTACGCCGTCACCTGCCATAAGGCGCAGGGCGGCCAGTGGGCACACGTCTATATCGACCAGGGATATATGAGCGACGACATGCTTACGCCCGACTATATCCATTGGCTCTATACTGCTTTTACCCGGGCCACCGGACAACTCTATCTGGTGAACTGGCCTTCGACACAGATTTCAGAATTTCTAACTAACAAATAAGATTTATTATGCAAGAGAGCAAATACATGGTTGCCAACGAACGCGATGCACGATGGGGGCTCACAGTCAGCACGGTGGGCTACGACGAGGTGCTTGCCGGTGAGTCTTATCCCACCACCAACCATCCCGACGGTTATTTCTTCGACGTCAGCAAGGGGCGAATACTCAACGAGTACCAGTTGCTTTATCTTGTGGAAGGGGAGGGCATCTTCACGTCTGCTCATCAGAAACCTACAAAAATCAAGGCTGGCGACATTTTCCTGCTCTTTCCAGGCGAGTGGCACAACTATTATCCGGTGTCGCATAAGACGTGGAAAAGCTACTGGATAGGCTACAAGGGGCGCAATATGGACGACCGTGTGCGTGCTGGATTCCTGTCGCCCGAGAAGCCCATCTATCATGTGGGCTACAGCGGCATGATTGTGTCGCTCTACGACTCGGCGCTGAATGCTGCCCGCGAAGAGGCCGCCTATGTGCAGCAGATTTTGGCAGGCATCGTGAACCACCTTATCGGACTGATGTATTCTCTGGAGCGAAACATTATCCTCAGTAAAGATAGCGACCGGGTGACGATGGTGAACCGTGCCCGACTGCGCATCCGTGAGGCTTTGGAGAGTCCGCTGACCATTCAGCAGATTGCTGCCGAGATGGGCGTCAGCTACAGCAATTTCCGCAAACTCTTCAAGGAGTTCACAGGTATTTCCCCCGCCCTTTATCAGCAGGACCTGAAGTTGCAGCGCGCCAAGGAACTGCTTTCCACCACCGACATGAGCATCAAGGAAATAGCCTATCAGCTCTATTTTGAGAGTCCCGACTATTTCTCCTCAAAGTTCAAGACCAAGACCGGGCAGAAACCAAGCGATTTCCGGCAGCAGACGAGGTAGAAAGGATAAAAAAAACACCCCTCCTTTTGGGAGGGGTTGGGGGTGGGCCTTTACTTCATCACATCATGGCACTTCACCGTTTCGGCACTGGCCTTGAACTTCACCGTCTGACGGATGTCCTCGGCTGATGCAGCGAACTTGGCCGTGTATTCGCCGCCGTCGGTTACCCATGCCTGCTGGTCGGTATCGTATGAGGCAAGGTCGTAGCCGGAGAATGTGAGCAGCAGTTGCTGACTCTCGCCGGGCTTCAGACTGCGGGTCTTGCCGAAGGCTTTCAGTTCCATTGCGGGCTTGTCGAGTTTACCCTTTGGAGCTGTGATATAGAGTTGCACGACTTCTTTTCCGGCCACGCTTCCCGTGTTCTTTACGGTGATGGCAGCCACATATCCCTTGCCTTTCTTGCTTACCTTAGGCTTGGAATACTCGAAGGTGGTGTAGCTCAGACCATAGCCGAAGGGATAGCTCACGCTCTTGCCAACGGTCTGATAATAGCGGTAGCCCACGTTGAGGCCCTCTTCGTAGCGCGTCTCGGCCACGCATGGCGTTGCCTTTTTCATTTCATCGTTCATCTTGAACTCGTCCCAGAACGTGATGTCGCGCGGGAAGTTCTTGTTGGCGGGAACGTCGTCAATCTCACAGGGGAAGGTGACGGTCAGCTTTCCGCTGGGGTTGACCTTGCCAGTCAGTACATCGGCAATCGAGTTTCCGGCTTCCATACCGGGCTGCCAAGCCAGCAGGATGGCATCGGCAAAGGGTTTCACTTCCTCCGTGTTAACGGCACCTCCCACATTTAGAATCACCACCACGGGTTTTCCTGCACTATGGAAAGCCTCGTAAACGCTCTTCAGCATGGCCTGCTCGTCGTCGTTGATGTCGAAGTCGGCAAAGGTACGGTCGCCGCCTTCACCGCTGCTGCGGCCTACGGTGACAATCGCCAGGTCGTTGTCTTGTGCCGCAAACTGATAGGTGTTCTTTCCTAACTGAGGCTCATTCACCCTTGGACGGGGGAAGAAAGAGTTGGTGGTCAGGGTTCCCATCTCGGCTTCGGCCTCCAGCGCTGCAAACTCCTTGTATTTGGAATAGACGCCGCGGAGTGTCTCGTTGATGACGAATCCGGCATTCTCCAGTCCTTTCACCAAGTCAATCACATAGGGCTTATTCACGTCGCCGGAACCTGTTCCGCCACCATAGAGATTATAAGAGGTGATGCCGAAGAGGGCAGTCTTCTTACCGCTTTCCAACGGCAACGTTGTGTTCTCGTTCTTCAGCAGCACCATTCCCTCGGGAGCAGCCTCGCGGGTCAGCTTGGCATGTGCCTGAATGTCGGGCTTGTTTGAGAATTTATAACCCTTGAAATGGGGTGTCTTCACCACGTATTCCAGCATGCGGCGCACGTTGCGGTCGATGTCTTCCATCTTGATGGTGCCGTCTTGTGCTCCTTTGACGATGGCATTTATCTGCTCGGCATTACCCGGTGTCAGCAGGTCGTTGCCGGCAGCCACCTGACGGTCGGTATGGCGGGTTCCGGTCCAGTCGGTCATCACGATGCCCTTGAATCCCCATTCGTCGCGCAGGATGGTGGTCAGCAGTTCCTTGTTCTCCTGTGTCCATGGGCCGTTCAGGAAGTTATACGAACTCATGATGGTCCAGGGCTGACTCTTGCGCACGGCAATCTCGAAGCCCTTCAGGTAGATCTCCCTCAGCGTGCGCTGGTCCACCACCGAATTGTTGTTCAGTCGGTTGGTCTCTTGGTTGTTGGCGGCGAAGTGCTTGGCACTCACGCCCACGCCCTGACTCTGTATGCCTTTAATCATGGCTGCACCGATAAGACCGGTCACGAACGGGTCTTCCGAATAGTATTCAAAGTTGCGGCCGCAGAGCGGAGAGCGCATGATGTTCATGCCAGGACCAAGTATGACATCGCAACCGTATTCCAGCGTCTCGTTACCCATTGCCTCGCCCACGCGTTCCACCAGTTCGGTGTTCCAAGTGGAGGCCAGCAGCGTTCCGATGGGGAATCCCGTACAATAGTAGGTATTCGTGTCGTTAGGGCGCTTTTCAGAGATATGCACACCGGCAGGACCGTCGGTAAGCACCGTATGGGGGATGCCCAGGCGCTCTATCTTGGCCGTGTTTCCGGCCGCACCCAGCACGATGGCCCCTGCATTGGGGTCGGGGTCGCTGGGAAGTCCCCAATAGCTTTTACCGAAGGTGTAGCCCACCAGCATGGTAGCCTTCTCCTGAAGGGTCATTTCCTTTAATACTTGGTCGATGTTCTGGGGCGTCAGTTTGGGCTGCGCCATAGCCGTTGTTGCCATCATAGCCGTAGCGATAATTAGTTTTGTTTTCATTATGTTTTCAAAAGATTAATAATAACTGTCGGCAAAAATAGTAATTTATTTTGTCATAGCAAAGAAAAAACCTGACTTTCTGAACCTTTAACTTTGTCCCTTTCTATACGGAGGATTCATTTATTTTATTGAACACAAAGACACGAAGCCACAAAGAACTTTTTCACGATGCCCTACCGTAACAACTCAGCCTATGGACAAAAATCTACAAAAATCCTCCAAAAATGTTCGTACTTAGTGATAGTAGCCCCCCCCCATAAACACTATCCACATACATTAAACTGCGAAAAATCGCACTACTCGCACTACTCTGCGCTACAATACGCTGATAATCAACGAAACACGGTAGGCCGATGGCTGATTATTGCACTACTTTGGCACTATTCTGACCCTACTCGACGCAGGACTTAGATCCTTCGGAAATGTTTTATTCCTATAGTCTCAATAAGCATTCGTGGGGTTTTCTGTCTAAGAATGCGGGGTAAAAACCCTATGAATCAGGTACTTCCGATGGCTCTTTGAATCGTGCGCCTATAGCCGAAAGACTTAACGCCTATAGCCGTAAAGTTTTACGGCTATAGGCAAAATAGTTTCATCGAAAAAATGCAGTAGGTCGTCAGTAGTACCAAAGTAGTGCAATAATCAGTCGTAATCCTACCGAATTTTCACTGATTTTCAATAACCTACATCGCAGAGTAGTTCGAGTAGGCCGATTTTTTTTATTAATCTATATAGGCACTCATTAGTTAGTAACTAATGTTTTTATCTCATCGGAATCTCTCCCGGCTGCGTCAGTTTATACACTTCGTTGGAGATGTAGTCGCTGAGGTCGGAGATGTTCCCCTTGTTGGCCCCGAGATTCAACAGGTTAAGGATGGACCGGGAAGAAGATTCTATCACTACCTTACAAGTTTGGGAACT
>JAEEGH010018489.1_pt1 | contig 14729 bp, 18 predicted proteins | sample 9134181 | NCBI WGS metagenome assembly JAEEGH01 (sample SAMN16246544, study PRJNA631951) | gut metagenome | biome: gut microbiome; feature: rumen; material: DP-attached | host: Bos | place: Iran: Karaj | collected 2018-10 | reverse complement strand
ATCACACTGGTAACCTAAGAAGAAACATCAGATTAGACAACAGAACCTATAATAACTACAGCATTATCACTAGTTATTATGATGAAGGTAACGCTGATTACGGTATATACGTCATAAGAGGTATCAGGGGAAAAGGACTCGCTAAAGCAGGTCCTATAGACTTCTTAGGTGATGGATTAGAACTAACATTGGAGGCATATAGATGACTGAGGAATTTGTTGAAGTGGACTTGGACAAGGAGTACCTTTTCCAAATAAGCGAGGAAACTAGCAATCCTGATTACAGGTTCGCTACAAGTGTTAGCGAATGGATACATGATAATCTTGAAGCATTAACCGATGACAACGATGTGCCTATCTTCAACAAGATAAGTTATGGTTATGATGAGCAGAAACTCAAGACCTTTGGAAAGAAACCTACAGCCGACATCTACATAGATCATGTTGAGTACGGTGGAACCCTTGACAACCCAGCACCTGAAAGTGTGCATACAATCATCATCTTCTATATGAAAGGAGCCAACGATGTGGCCTACCTAAAGACTACAGAACTGCATGACCTATTGATGCAGAAGTTCCTAACCGATGAGGATTGGAAGACACTAGTTGGTGTGGTACGTGATACTGTCATCACAGACAGTCAACTGATGAGCCAACCAGGAAACAAGAAATGGGGTTGTATGGGAGCATTCCAACTGACACATTACTTATACATCTAAAACTAATCATGGTGGGTAAAACTTATGGCAAAGAAGGAAGAGTTCCAATTCAAGGAGTACATTACCAACCTTGACCTCAATAAGTATGTGAAGGAAGGTTTCATCCGTAGCCTTGAAAAAGAACCAAAAACATTAAAGGAAACAGAAAAATTATTAAAAGAATATTTAGGAGAATAACTATGGCAATTATACCAAAAATTACAGTTACACAAGTGGACAATGTCCCAAAAGGTTCACCAGGAATCGCAGGTAAAGTTGCAATCGTAGCAGAGTTCAGTAAATCCTTATCTGCTCCTATAAGTGTAAACACTTATGCTAATGCAGTAGCTGAAGCAACCACTGGCACAATCACCAGCAGTTCACCAGTTGGGGATCAATGCCTTGAACCTTTATTCCGTGGCGGTGCTACTGATGTGATTATCGTTGACATCAGCCCTTCCACTGCAGGCAGTCCTACTGGTGCAGAGATTGTTACTGCTGCAACCAGCCTTGAAGAGAATTATGATATCTTATTGATACCTTACGTTTTAACTGACAGTAACCTTGGAAGCATTAAATCCTATATTGATGATAGGTTTGAATCATCCCATCCTGTAGGATTAATCGCTCCAGTCACCAGGTCTGCTGCAGCTGATTATGTTACCACCGCAGCAGTCTTTGCAGATGGAGGTTGTTTCGGTTTAATCTGTCAACAATTCACTGTCAACAATACTGAATTGTCTGTAGCACAATCTGCAGCATACTACTGCGGACTTGTATGTGAACGTAGAGTTGACGCAAGCTTCACTATGAAAACCTTGGATGGTGTTGAAGCAGTCAATGCTGAAATGACCTTTGCACAATCCTCTGACATGGGTTACAAATTGGTCGAGGCAGGTATCCCTGTTGCTAAATGTTTGAACCGTGCAGAGAAAAACTTTGTAATCGTCAACTCTAGATTACCTCATGTTGTCACTGCTACTGATGGAGCTACTGTACACTTGGACTTGTACATGGAAAGAACTATCAATTACATAATCAACTTGTTCAACCTTGAAGATTTCCTTGGTGAAAAGAACAATGCTATAACCTTGGATGCTATCGAGCAAAGACTCGCAAGAGTAAAACATGAATGCATTGACACTCTCGGATTAGTTGAAGACATCAAGTATAGTGTTGAGAAGGTGAACAGAGATTGTGTAAGAGCTAACATTGAGGAAATCGTATTCGATGGAGTAGTAACTGAAATCGATGCGAACGTAACCTACGATGTAATCTAAGAGGTGATTATGGATGGCAGATAAGACAATTATTATTAATGGAGTCACTTTCGGCCGTGGTACTGGTGTAAAGATAGATGAGAATGCAGAAGTATCCACTGAGAAAACTTTTGATGGTCCTGTGAACTTCGGTATCGATAAAACTGAGTACACCGTAAGTGTCGATAAACTTATCGCACCTGATGTTGAAACTTACCTTGCAATGCGTAACGTATTGAAAGACATGAGAACCAACAAAGGTGAAGTAACTATCAAAGAGATTGTCCGTGAGAAAGGAGGAACCTCCTATACTGTTAAGGAAATTTTCCTTGGTTGCTTAGTAAGCAAATACAGTAAAGAAATCAATGTAGACTCCTTGACCACTGAATCTATTGAGTTTACTGCAGAAGATCTAGATGAAGAAGTCACTAGGAACTAAAACCATTTGGTTTGGTTCCTTTATTTTTTTTTAAAATTTTTTTTTATAGGGTGATAATGGATGGCAGAGAAGAGCCTAGAGGATTTATTGTTGGAAACCGAACAGAAAATCCTTAACAAAGATTTTTATAAAAGATTCATACTCACTTATGAAGATGAGGATTATGAGTTCTTTGTTAAACCGATAAGTCAAAGAAAACTCATGAAGCTATACACAGAGTATGGTCAGAAAGATCTCATGAAGATGAATGAGCAACTTATCCATGAATGCCTTGTTCATGCAGATGGGACACAATACAAGAAAGGGCTAATTGAAATGTTGATTGATAAGATGCCTGCTGGTTTCACTGGAGACGTTGCAAAATGTGTATATGAAGTGAGTGGTCTTGATACAAATATGGCCTCCTCGGAGGAATTAGAACGATTTCTTAAGGAAGCACTTAAATTATGAGAATGGTAAACTTTGCCACATTACAAGAATGTTTGACCGTGGAATCATAACCTTAACATTAGATGATTATAACAATTTATCACGTTTCCAGCAGATGGCGATTGTGATAATCACAGATGAGATTAGAGAGTTCAGGTCAGGCAAGAACACATTCTTAACATATTAATATAAAGGAGATTATGGCGAATGGCTGAAAAAGAAGTAAAGATTAAAGTTGCTGCTGATGTCGATGACGAACAGGTCAAGGCATTGGAAGAGTTATTGGACAGTCTCGCTGATAAAGTGGTTGGATTTGAAGTTGCTGTTGATGATGATGGTTTAGATGCTGCTGGAGAAAAAGAGGAAGGTCTTAACGGCAGTGCTGAATTCGTCATTGATGTTGATGATGCAGCTGTTCAACAAGCAATGTCCAACCTTAGTGATGGGGTAGGCAAAGCCAAGCAAGGCGTGCTTGACTTGAAGGATGCTCTACAGGAAGTGGAACAAGCAGGTATGCAATCCGAGCAGAACCAAGCATTCCTTCAGATGAACCTTGGAGCTGATGAAGCAAAGCAAACCTGGAAGGACATATCAGACATTGTAGCCAGTATGCCTGGTGATGACAACACCATGAGAAGTGTATTATCCACTGCTCAAGCTTTAGGCAATAATTTAAGCCCCTCTGAAATGAAAGATGCCACAGCAACAATGGCAGATTATATGGCTGGTTCCGCTACAATGGGTAAACAGTCATTGGAATCCCAACAAGACATCATGAAATACCTCTTGGATGGTAACACTGCAGAATTGGAAAGAGGATCTATCGTATCAAGTCAAGTGGACAAGTTGAAAGGAGCAACTACATTCCAAGAGAGACAAGTTGCTATGCAAGAAGTCCTTAACGATTTAGGTTATGGTGGTATTGCTCAACAGGACACTATGCTTAACAAGCAAGCTGAATGGGAAGGTATGCTCTATAATTCCCAAGATGCCTTATCCAGTATGTGGTTGGGTGCAGAGAAAGGAGCAATGGATTATGTTCTCCAATTGAATAATGCTACTGGTGGCCTTGTAGGTATGGGTATTGTAGCAGGTTCAGTTGCAGGAGGCCCTATAATAGACACTGTCTCTGGACTTGGACAAATGGCTATGGGTATGCAAGCTATCAAGAATCTTGGTATGATACAATGGTTAAGTCAACTGAGTATTATGACTAAACTTTCTGCTGCAGCAAACTGGTTATTAAGTGCTGCACAATGGGCGCTCGATGCAGCGATGAGCGCTAACCCTATAGTCATTGTAGTCCTAGCATTAATTGCATTAGCTGCTGCGCTCATATGGGCTTACCAGAATGTTGACTGGTTCCGTGCCATGGTTGACAATGCCTGGGCAAGCATAGTAACGTTCGGTCAGCAACTGTACTTGTTCATTAGTGGAGCATTGCAAGGATTAGTGAATGCAATAACTGCAGTTGGTGCTTGGCTTGTTGGTAGAGTGCAAGCATCATTCTCAGCGATATGGAGCATCATATCCGCAGCGATGAACCTTTGGAATCAGGCCACAGCAAAGGCAAGGGCAATAGCCACTGCAATTGGAAATGCTTTCAGTGGAGTCAGAGGAACTATACAATCCGCTTTCAATGGTGTGACTAATGCTATTACCGCTCCATTCATGAGTGCATATAACACATTGAAACCTATCATTGACAACATCAAGGCAGCTTGGGATATGTTGATGGGAATAGGTGGAAGTGCTGGAATCACTACAGGAGGCAGTGCAGGTATCAGCATGGGAGGAGTTAGTGGAATAGGCAGCGCAAACACTAACTTGATAAGCAACATCAGCAATGCAACTGGCGGAAGACCTAACATCGTACTAAATGGTATCATTGAAGAGTCTGCTGGTGACTTCATTGTAAGGAAACTTAGTGATGAAATCTATAAACAAAATGTGCTACGAGGAGTTGAATAATGGAAGTGAAATATGCAGGGGTCAAGATACAGTATATCCTTGATTCCATCAATAAGGTTAAGGATAGGAATTACAGTGTCAATACTTTCATCGGCTCTACTGGTGGTAATAGTGTTGATTACCTTTCCACCAATGGTACAGTATTATCTTTCTCTAGTGTTGTAAGCAAGGATGAATTAAGCGTATTGTCATCTTATCGTAACCTTGCAAAGACTTACACCAATAAGGCTGGTGTACTGGTAGGACCTTCAGACCTTCAAGTGAACGGCAATTATTACTTGACAGATTACAAGGAGGAGAAGAAACTTAACGGCTCTTACCTTATCAATTGGGAGTTTACTGAATATGTCAAGCCGAATATTGTTAAGGCCACATTCAAGCGTATAGGCAAATCAGCTACAAAGAAAACAACCACTACTAAGGCTAAAAAGACCACAGCCAAGAAAACAAGCAGTTACATTACCATACTCTTGACTGATTGTACCACCTTGAAGTATGGTATGGTTAATAAGAAATGTGTCAAGTATTTGCAGAAGTTCCTGCAGAAAAAAGGATACTACAAGGGTTATAAGATTGATGGAGACTACCTCAAATATACTAAGCAGGAAGTCAATAAGCTTCAGAAAGCCTACAAGATAAAAGTCTCCAAACAGAACCAAGGCCAATGGGATAAAGTCACTAGGGATTACTGGCGTAAGAAGTACAATATCACAAGTAAAAAGAAGAAATGATAAGGAGGGAGTGTTGAAATGAGTATTGGAACATTATATGTTAGCGACACTGCCAAACTATCACAAACCCATTTTCATAGCATACCATTCAACAATGCTAAGATAGAGTACAAGTCAGATTCCGCAGACTCATTAAGCTTCCGCTCCAACCAGCCTTTAGCTCAGGGGACAAGGGTAAGGTACAATGATCCACGTGGAAAAAGGTATGGTTTCGGAGGCCAAATCTACAAGGCAAAGGAATCAACTAATGGTTTGTATGAATATGATTGCGTCAGTTACCTAAGGTTGTACATGAGTAAGATTGGAAGTGTCAGCTACAACGATATCACAAGCTATAACTTGTTAAGGAAATTGTTGAAGAATGACCCTAACAACTTCAGCCTTGCAGGTTTAACTAAAACAACAAATAAGCATTCGTATCTTAAATGGGAGAAGAAAAGCATATGGGAAATCGCAAGGCAATTGCAATATCTTGAATGGAAAGCAGGAAACCCTGTAGAGTGTTATGTTGATGTAGATGGAGTGCTTCATTTTGGAAAGAGCATCAATACTGAACAAGGCTACAAGTTCAGCACAAAAGGTGATGGAACCAATACCATCATAGATTACGAGGAAACATTAACAACTGATAATGTTGTGACTGTCGGAAGAGTGGTGTATAATGGTGCAACAAGAGCAACCGCTACAGCTTCAAGGGATATGATAGCCACTTGGGGTTACATTGAAGGAGATGCTGTTGACTGTACTGAGAATGTTACCAAAGGAGGAAGCAATAATTCCTCATCTTCTGATACTAATAGTGATGGTCAAGCTTTCATCAACAAGTACAACATCAATACTAAGATTGTCAAGCAAGCCAATACCATCATAAGTGGAGCGAAGACAGATAATGCCAAAGCCAAGGCTATATGGAAATGGATGAGAGACAATGTCAAGTACAGTTATTATAGTTGCACAAAGAGTGGAGCATTAGGCACCTTGAACAAGAGGACGGGCAATTGTGCAGACCAAACTCATTTATATATGAGCCTTGCAGGAAGTGTAGGTTTAAAGGTACGGTGCAACCATATCAAAGGCCACTTTTTCCCAGAAACCAAATTGAATGGGAAATGGTTTGCAACCGATACAACAACTAGCAATGGATGGGGAAATCATGCAATGAATGGTGGACACTTGGCTTATTATGATAACCCTAATACTTTCAATTGTTAAATGGTGATAATATGGTTTTGAAAGGAGTTAAACAAGTAAGTAAAGACAACAACACCATCACTGTAAAGACATATCCATCCAAGAAAGGTTTCGAGTACAAACTGACAAAGCACACTTGGAAGAATTACTGCCCCCTTTGCAAGTCAAAGGGTACATTGACATTCAATCCCAAGAAGACCGAGGAAGGGGAAATCACATGTTCCAAGTGTGATGCGGACTACTGCGGTACTTCAGGACAGGACAAGGCCAAGAAAGTAAGGGCTAAATTGAAACCAGCTACAGTCACAGGTTCTAAGACTACTGCTGCTACAGAAACCCAAAGTCAGAAATGTAACTTGTCAAAGGCAGAGTCAAAGACAAAGGCAAAAAGCCTAATCAATACTGGAACTGAATATGCAGGTAAACTCGAGATACCTGCATACTTACAGGTTAAGGTAGATGACCTTTTAAGCTTGAACTTCAAGGGCTATGATGATGGACAACGGTTCAAGGACATCAACAACAAGACATTGACAGTTGAATCAGCAAGCCTTGACATTGACAGTCAAACATTAAGCATAGATCTTAAGAAAGGAAGTTCAGTATTGGGAGACCCTTATGAGGGGGATTACATAATAACCAACAAGAAAGGTGCTATCGTTGCCACTAATAGGAATAAGAATAATCCATTGAAGGGTAAGCCAACAAGCATTAATCCGAAGATTGGAGGATTCAATGAGCAATCCGCCACAATCAAGAAGATAATGCTCAAGGGCAAGGAATTAGGCACAGTCAGCAAGATATACAAATACCTAAAAGTAAAGTCTGCTGGTGGAACTGGTGGCTTCAAATACAAATACTATATCGGCCACAAAGTCAAATCCGAAAAGGAAACAGAGTTCGGCAAAAAGAGCGCCGAGAAATGCTGGACTAGCAAAACATACAATTGTGTAGATGCATCATGGCTATTCTACATAATGTGCAAGGGAGCCAACAAGAAAGTGGACATAATCAAAGCAGAATACACTGGATTGGACGGTGAAAAAAGATACCATATGTACAACAAGTACAAGGGCAAAACTTATGATGTATCTCAGAACATGAAGACTGAGGTTGATGGATCTAAAATTGTGGCGGTGAAAACATGACTGATACTGAAATTTACGGTACTGATTATAGCAGCGATGGTTTCATTACAAGTAATGGTGACATTGGATTAGTCACTGAACTAGCGAATGCAGAGCAAGCTATAAGGAACCGTTTATTGACAAGGCTTGGAACATACCCTACAATCGACGATGAGTATGGGAGCAATGTTCACCAAGCCCTTGGGGAGAAGATTAATAATTCATTGATTAGTGAGTTACGAGTTTACGTTGAGAATTGTATGTTAGAGGAGCCTAGGGTGTACAGTATCCTTAACCTGGAGATAAACCCTGAAAGCCATGACAGCCTAAAATTGCAGTTGCAGTTGCAATTGGTTGATGGCAGCGAAATAGGTTTCGAGGAAAGGATTAATACTTTAGGATAAGTGATAGAGATGGTTCAGGAAACAGAATATTTAGAGTTGTTCGATGGAACAACATTAGAGAAAGATGATGTCATAGACTACTTGAAGAGCAAGTATGACCAGGCATATTATAATGGTTTGACAAAGGTTACAGATTTCAATGAAGGGAGCGAAGCTTACCACTTACTGGACACTATCGCTTCTTTGTTCCTTGAGGCACGTGAGGACATTAATGATAATTACCTTATGAGTATGATACATACTCAAGAAGGAGAGTTCCTAGACAATACTGGGGACAGTCTTGGAATATACCGTAAGCCTGCAAGCCCTAGTACTGGTTATGTTGTCATCTACTACAATGCTACTGCTTTGACTGCAGACGAGATATTGAATGATGGAGAAGGTACCATTTGTGACTTGGAAGACCCAGTCATACTTGAAGACCTTACCGTTATGACAGATGACAGCATAAGCTTCGTTGTTGATGATGCAGATTCATACTTGAACGGAAAGAAATACATCAAGCTTGAAGCAACCTGCGAATACGAAGGAGAATACACTAACGTATTAGAGGACACTATCACTATCATTGAGAACGATTTGCCTGCTGGAGTCAAGGTAACCAACACTGCATTCAGTGGCGGAACAGACATTGAATCAGATGACGATTACAGGGCAAGAATACTAGACCATCCTAACAACAGCCCTACAGGCAGCATTAACTGGTATAAGACAATCCCATTCGTTGATGAAGGAGTTGTTAACCTTGTCCATGACATAGTACCTTCAAAGGAAGGGGTCAGTGCGGACGAGGACTTGTTGTTGATCTATAATCCTATTGATAAGGATGAGACAGAGGAATCATATACTGGGGGTCAAGCTGACATCAGCGGAACCTTTTATCCTAGTGAGTATGCATTAAGGCAGTTCTTTGCATTGGACGAATATAATATTGTAGGTATCGCTTTAGGTTATCAGAAGGCCACACCACAGTATGTATTGGCAGACACTAGCATTACTGGTTACACTATCAATTATGTGGTGTATGTTAACATTGATACTGTAGAGTATCCTGAAGCAACATTATCCACTGTGGCTCCAAAGGTTGAGGAAGTGATTAGTCAATTCAACGAGGATGCTAATATTGGCCAATCATTTAACCCTGCAAACCTTTGTGTGCTTATTGAGGAAATACCAGAAGTGACTGATGCTATAATCTATCAGAAAGCAACAAAGACTAGCGATAGCAGTGTTACATGGGGTATTGTGACTGAACCTATAGAGATGGATGTTGATGAGGTTTACCAAGTCAGCCCTGATGTAAGTGTCATCAATACTGGCCCTGCTGGAGGATTAGTTACTACACCAGGCAAATCAGATAACCCATAGGGAGGAATATTTAGTATGGCTTATGATAATTCCAGCTTAACTGGAGATGAAATCTGCGATTACCATTATGACATTGAAAACAACTTCATGAACCCACCAAGCCCTACAGGTTTCTTCATCTATAAAGTGATAGGTGGGGCTTTTGACTGGTTGAACGATCTTATCACACAGTTCCGTACTGATTACAGCATACTTGACTGCAATGTCGGAGATGTTGAAATCGTTATTGGTTTCCCTGAAGAACCTAACACTAACCACACTTATTATGTCACCAATTACACCACTAGTGGAGGTTCATTCACAAAATACACTTATGATGGTAGTGAATGGGTTAGCGAGACAGTGACCGATGACATATTGAACAGTTTGGATATATTTTGGGGAAGGTCTTATAACCTTGTCAGACCTCACTTAACCTATACTGATGATGGTGACACATATTCAAGAGTATTAACTGATGAGGAATACCGTATCTACCTATACCTTAAGAACCATCAATTGTTGACTATGAAAGATTTATTGGTGGCTTTCAGTAATGCTTTTGGAAGTGCAGAGACAAGCTCAACCATATTGAACAGCATTCACACAGTAGACCATAAAAGATATGACAATCCACCATTCAGCAATGATAGTTTGAAAGCTTATGATGATGAAGATACGGACATAACAACAGATAAGCTTGTGGATAAGGAGGGGGTTAATCTGATTAATAATAGATTGGCTCAAGGTACAACCAGTATCCTAATACCTGATGATGGTTGGGATGAACAGTTCCTCAGGTTCCTTGAATCATTCATAAGCATCAAAGGGAATATCTTGATTAGTACAGGTGGTTAAAGTTGGATTTTGATAAGGAAAAGTTAAAGTTTGATTTGATGGATTGCTTCGATGACAGCACATGGGACAAGTACGATTTCAATAAGCTTGTAAGCAATGCAGTTTTTGATGATGATTTCATAATCGTAAGAGGCAGTAACTTCAAGGCATGCTTCGATAAGCATGATCAAGAACTAGTTAATTTTGAGATTCAAGAAGGTGAATAGTATGGCTAATAGTTTTTTTAAGAATGGTGATAAGGCGTATAGTGAGAATTTGAATGATGGTTTATTGGTAGGTAATGCTTTTGACTGGACAGTTAGTATAGGTTTGCCTGCGGATAATGGGGGTGTTTTCCCTAATAGCAGTACTGTGGTTAAGGCGAAGGTTGCTGATGTGTACATTACTCCGAACAGTAACTTGAGTATTGGTTCCACTATCAGTAACAGTAGTGGGAGTAGTCAAGTTTACCGTTTGACTGTTTATCCAAACTTCAACAGGTTCGGCGGTTTCAAGAGCATATCCTTAACTGCTAGTAGTGGTGTTACATTTTATATTGCAAACAAGGGAGCTACTAGTCCGATTGCTAGTAACTTGGATTATGATGATTTAGGTAATGTGCCAGAGTTGAAAGTGTTGAAGGAGTATGATATTGTAATCACTATTCCTAGTAATAAGGAAGTTACTGGTTTGGAGTTTGTGTTCCAGTCAAGTAGTGCTGATGTCAGTGGTAGTATCAGTCAATCTAATGTTACTGGTTTATCCGATAGTTTAGCGAGTAAGGTTAGTGTTTCTGATATTAAGGATAACTTAACTTCAACAGATGCTAATAAACCTCTATCTGCTAATCAAGGGAAGGCATTGAAGACATTGGTTGATGGTAAGAGCGATAGCAACCACAATCATGATGATAGGTATTTTACAGAGACTGAAATAAGCGGTTGGGTAAGTTGGAATACCGTTATTCCTTATATGACTGCTTATCATAATCCTGCTCTCAGATTATTCATGTTCAGATATTACAGGCAAAATTACGAGTTTACAACCACTAATGAAATCAGATTGGAAAATGAGGAGACATTGAACATTCAGCCAGTTAGACCAATTATGAACACTATCCTTTCAAGTTATAATGCAACAATCATTGGAGCAGTATTAACAGATGGAGAATTGACAGTGCAAACCACTTCAACAGGAACAAAAACAATCAACCTTACTGGAATGTGGCACTACTAAAAAAGGTGTGTGTTATGGCAGACCTTTACGAAAACTTACTAAAGGCAACAAGCAACATTGATGACATTACTACAGAGAAATATGGAGTAATTACAAAATTAGATGGATTATACTGCAGTGTAAAGGAAACCGATAATGAATTGGAACATAATAATGTACCAATAATCAATGGAGCAAACTTATCCGTTGGAGATAAGGTAATAATCGGATTCCTCAATAACAGCATTTATGATGTTGTCTGCTATGGAGCATTAGACAAAACAGTACATGATGACACTAAACAAGACAAACTCATATCAGGGTCTAACATAAAGACTGTGAATAATGAATCATTGTTAGGTTCAGGGAACATCACTATCCAAGGAGGAAGCAATGTAGACATAGTCACCAGTTGGGAAACCACACCATCAGATACAAAGGTGGCTTCAGAGAAACTGACAAAAGACACATTAGACACTAAACAAGCAACACTTGTCTCAGGCAACAACATAAAGACTGTCAACAGCACAACATTATTAGGTAGTGGGGATATAAGCATACCAAAAGGTGATGATGGAAGCCTATTCTGGACAACCACCACAGCACCAACAACCCCAAACTACACATTCACAATCTCTAATCTCGTTGGGGAAACTGGCAAAACACCAAAGAAAGGAGACATAATATTCTATTCATATTACCGTTACACTGTTGATACTGTCGGAGATACCACCTTAAAGGCAACCTCTAGACAATCCATTAGAGGCTCTACTGGGGCTACTGGGGCTACTGGTAATGGGATATCCTCAATATCAAAGACAGGTACAAGCGGATTGGTTGACACTTACACAATAACCTACACCAATACGGATACAGATACATTCACAGTAACTAATGGTTCTGATGCAACAGTTACTGTTGTTGATAATTTGAATAGTGATTCATCCACTAGTGTTTTGTCTGCAAAGCAAGGTAAGGTCTTGAACACTAACAAGATTGAAACATCAGCAATCGCAACAAGCTTTGGCAGTACAACAAGCGATAGTAAAGTGCCATCAGAGAAACTGGTTTCCGATAGTCTTGCAACAAAACAGGCAACCCTAGTCTCTGGGACTAATATAAAGACAATAAACTCAACCAGCCTACTTGGTAGTGGAGACATTCAGATTACAGGTGGAAGTGGAGGCTCTTGTGTAACAGACTTCTACATAGACTCCAATACAGACGAATGGGTAATTGAAACAAGTGCTTGCTCACAAGGAGAAGTGGTAACCAGTTGGAGCAGCACATTAACCGACACAAAGGTTCCCAGCGAGAAGTTGGTGAAGGAATACGTGGATGATCTTGTAGGAGATGCTATCCTATTCATCAATGGAAGCGGAACATAAAAAAAATAATTTTAATTTAAGGGAGAAAGATTATGAAGGATTTACAGTTTACAGTCAATGATCAGGAAATCAGACTAGACAATAAGAGATGTGGTAATGGCCTCATTGTTCAAGGGAGCAGGAATTACCTTCGTTTGAAATTCCGATTCAGGAATTGGGATAATTTTGAGAAGCATGTTCAATTCATCGAGGGGGAAACTCATTATGAGTTCCTTTTGGATGAGGATGATTCTGTCAAGGTTCCTAACAATTTCATAGAGGATAAGATCTTCAAATTCCTAGTTGTAGGTTATGATATTGCCAATGAAGAAAGAGTAACTACAAACACTATACAAATAAGGTTAACCTCCACTGAATTTAGTGATGACATTCATAGTTATGAGGATGATACTGAGGATGTTTACCGTTACCTTGTGAATTGTTTGGATGGTAAAGCTGATAGTGCTGATTTGGCTACTGTTGCAACTACTGGTGATTATGATGATTTGTCTGATAAGCCTAGCATACCATCAAAGGTAAGTGATTTGACTAATGATACTGGTTTCATTACTTCATCTTCATTGCCTACTAAGACTAGTGACTTGACTAATGATGGTGACGGGGAGAATGCTTTTCTCACTCAACACCAATCTTTGAGTAATTATGTGCAAAAGAATAATACTGCAGGATTAATCAAGAATGACGGAACAATCGATACTACCAGTTACTCAACCTTTAGTGGCAGTTATAATGATTTGAGTAATAAGCCTAGTATTCCTGCTTCTTCAAGTGATTTAAGTGATGGTTCTGATTTGTTGAAGAAGAGTAATACTAGTGGGTTGATCAAGAATGATGGTACCGTTGACACCAGTACTTATTTGACTAGTTCAGCTATAACTGGTATGCTAACATCATCAGACATTGCAGATAACTTGACAACAGATAATTCATCCAAAGTCCTGAGTGCCAAGCAAGGGAAACTATTGAATGATAAGATAGGAAATGCGATATTGTTTATAAATGGAAGTGGTTCATAAATGACAAATGATACAACAACATTGAACGGTTCATTGTTGGAGATGAAAGACCAATTAATCTACGAACTAGGACAGAAGGGAGTCACTGCTACCTATTCCAGTGCTACTGGTTTGTTGGGTTTGATTGCACAGATTAGTGATATTGAGACTGGTGGGTCTTGTTATCATATTGAGTTTAACAGTTCCAGTTATGAGGCTAGTGGTGGTAGTGCTACTATATCTTGTACTTTGCAGGAGAATTATGCTGTGAAGAGTGGCGCTACTGTCACTTTCACTGGTTCGGATAGTTCGTCATACACTGGTATAACGAACAGTAGCGGAGTGGCAACAGTTACAGTAACAGGCATTAGCAGTAATACTACTTTCACTTGTTCGTATGGGAAGGTTTCCGATACTTGCACCGTGACTGTACCTGCGAATTATACTTTGCAGTTCAGCCAAAACACTTACCTCTCAGGTTCTGTTAGGGTGACCTTGATGGATAATGGTGTGGCAATGAGCGGGAAAACAGTAACATTCGCTTGGACTGATATGGGAGTTCCACAATCACAGACTGCAACCACTAACAGTAATGGAGTGGCAACAACAAACATATATCCACTTGATTCAGAGGTCACCGTAACTGCATCTTATCAAGGAGCAACCGCTACCTGCAAAGTAATAGGTGAACCCCTATAA
>JAEEGH010018486.1_pt1 | contig 14730 bp, 11 predicted proteins | sample 9134181 | NCBI WGS metagenome assembly JAEEGH01 (sample SAMN16246544, study PRJNA631951) | gut metagenome | biome: gut microbiome; feature: rumen; material: DP-attached | host: Bos | place: Iran: Karaj | collected 2018-10 | reverse complement strand
TACATTAAAGGATTATGCTGTCAAAGTAATAAGGAAGCCATTTTTGTGCATTTGGAGATTCATGGAGCCGCTGATAAAACAGGCCTGGTTTTATGCATTGATGGAACTGGGGAAAAAATTACTTGGACTTCTATAGCAGATGAATTCGCTTCATATAATAGATTGTGTGGATATAAACTTCATATCTCTTTGGGCGTTTGCCATGGGTTGTATTGGGCTTTGGATACTATTTCAATACAAAAGCTCATGCCTTTCAGGTACATGATCGGTTCTTTAGAAGTATTACACGACCTTGATTTACAGCAACGATACCGCGTCTTTTATACTAGTTTATTCAGCGGAGACACTCTGTATAATGCATTAAACAAAATGCAGCAAGTTCCAGGTGCAAATGAAGGGAGTAAATACTCACTTATTGATCCTGTTTTGGTTTTTTATAAATCATGGTGTAAATATAAAGCTGAAAAGATAGACGACCCTGATGCTGTCCATTTAATGAGTTTGGAACACGCAAGAGAGTATAGTTTGTCAGAGCCTCAACGCCAACAATATGTGATTGATTTCATGAACAATATTGAACAATATTGTGAGAAAATGTATTTGGAATTCAAGGTTATATTTTTCGATTTGAAAAAATCACCTACAAATGAAAATTCGTTCAATGTGCCAAAGACTTTGGGGGAATTGTATTCAAGGTTCAAATAATATTTTTACTTGAATAAGTTTCGGCAAACATTTTAGTTAAGCTCGTAATTTTATGAGACGATTTGAATCTCATGGATGAAAACAATCATTATCGAGACACAGCATTAAAGAATTTAAATTATTGAGGTTCCAATATTTCGTTGTTTAGACCAAACTAAAATATATTATTGTTTTAAATGGATAGAAATGCTTTAGATTGGCTTTTTTCAACTGCACCACAAGCATTAGCAGCATTAGTGGGTTTGATTTTTGCAGGTGTGGCTTTTATCAATGGTAACATCGATAAAGAAATCGATCAAGATAATTCACAGGAAGATATTTATAAAATAATGAAACATAATATTCATTCCTGGTTGAAAATATTACTCTGTCTTGCAGGATTGTCAATTTTTTTTGATCTAATAATCCTTATATGTAACCCCAGAGAAAGTGGCTATGAGTTTTCGATCAGAGGTGAATTTGATATATATTTACTCTTAGCAGGACTTGTGCTACTACTAAATCTGTTCACTTTATGCTTTTCACTATGGTTTATTATTCGAGTTGCCAATCCAAATTATTATGAGAAAACGACAATGAAGATATCCAAACAGCGAGCTAAAAATAAAAATAATGTTGTTGATATCCAGTCATTCTTTGTATATTACGTCCAATTCGAGAAAACTCTTCGCAAATCAATTCCAAATATGAAACAATATGGAGGTATGCGTGGTATTCTTCGAGAATTAAGAATACGTGGAATACTCACCAGTGAAGAATTAAAAGAACTAAATGATATAGTCTCAATAAGGAATCTTATTTTTCATGGCGCCGATATTAAGTATATTGATCAGAAAACCTATAATGACATAATAAAATACACAAATAAAATAATAAGCATACAAAATCAGCTTAAAGATATTTTTGCAAGATAGGTTAAGTGAAACTTTTATTGATTTGTTGTTGTTGGAGCTATTAAATATTGAATCGCTGTTATCATGCCACCCCGCCTACCCCAACCCTCTCACCATCTGCTCCAGATAGTGCCGGTCGGTTTCGTCGAAGGTGCCGTAGTCGGTGCTGTCGATGTCGAGTACGGCGATGACGGTGCCGCCACTCACAACAGGCACCACAATCTCGCTGTTGGAGGCCGACGAGCAGGCGATGTGCCCCGGAAACTCATGCACGTTCGGCACGATGACCGTCTCGCCCCGCTGCCACGCGGTGCCGCACACGCCCCGTCCGCACGCGATGCGAATGCAGGCTATCGGCCCCTGGAACGGTCCGAGCACCAGCTCATCCCCCACCACCCGGTAGAAGCCCGTCCACCAGAAACCGAACTCCTCGTGCAGCAACGCCGCCACGTTGGCCATCTTGGCAATCAGGTCGGGCTCACCCGCCACCAACGCCTCTACCTGCGGCAAAAGCGCTTGGTATCTCTCTTCTTTTGTCATCATTTACTTAACCGTTTGATTATCTTATTGTGTCGTGTTCTGAATGGCAAAAATACAAAAAATTAATTATTCACTCATTGATATAAAAAATGTTGTACTTTTGCGCCACTAATTTACCACACCATGTCAATAGTAAAACTCGCTAAAATAATTGTTGTATTGATGTTCACCGTGCTGATGACCTCCTGCATTGCCTACCGTCCGCAGGTGGCCGAGATGCCCCTCATCCATGAGAAAGGCGAACTTCAGATGAACGGCAGCGTCGGTCTTTCGGCACCTTTTGGCGATGCGTATGTGGGCACGACGGTCTCCTACGGCGCCACCGACTGGCTGGCCGTACAAGGACATGTCAACTGGAATGGCTACAAAGGCGCATACGGACAAGCGGCAGTGGGGGCTTTCAAGGCATGGAACCATGCGGTTTTGGAAGGCTATATCGGCTACGGCTTGGGCGGCAACCAGTGGGAGAATGAGGATAACGGTCGTCAGTTCAACGCCTTTTTCCACATGCCGTACGCACAGATAGAATTCGGCTGGGCGGGCATCGCCAAAGGCCATATCGATGTTGGTATAGGTGTGAAGAGCGGCTGCGTCATCCCCAACCTTGTTGACCGCCTTCCCGCCACCGAGAGCCAGACGGAGAGAATTACGCGCTATACCTCCCCGATGGCGCTGCTCGAACCGCAGTTTTTCTTCCGCGCCGGCGGCCAGCACCTGAAATGGACCTTCAACCTCGGCTACAGCCAACTCTGGGGCTCGGGGCCGAATCGCGAACCCTTCGCCGGCATCAACGCCATCTATATGCCTTTCACCATCAATATGGGTATTACTTACGACTTTAACGTGTTCATTAAGAAATAGTACAAATTCGTCGAACTTTTGTTTTATCAAAATTTTTTAGATCATGAAAAAAATATTTATCCTTTGTTTTTGTATCGTTACTTTAACCAGTTGGGCGCAAAGTCCCCTGCTGAAAAATGTAGAATTTCCAGATGCTTCCGTGCCAGCGCCTCGCTCTGAGGGGTTGCTCACTTCGCATTGGACACAGAATTATCCCTACAACCAGCTCTGCCCGAGAGACCCTCAGAACGACTATTCCTATAGTGTTGCTGGATGTCCAGCTATCGCTATGGGGCAGATTATCAATTATTTGCGTACCACACAAAACACTCGTTTCGACGATAACGATGATTACGCGCATAGTTATGCAGGTCGCAGCTATATCATTGATGAGGACTGGGAGACGCTGCAGTTCCCATCGTTTCCGCTGCTGAACGAGATGTTAGATTCCATCGATGCCGTCTTCCAGCGTGGCGAGGAGTTGCCCGACATATTGTCGGCAGCCCTGGTTTTTGCCTGTGGCACGGCTTGCCGGCAGGTCTATACTTCGCAGGGCTCTGGCACGTTTGCGGTGAATCAGGCGTATGAAGCCTACCGCCGGTTTGGCTTTGCCGACTGCCAGCTGTTTACGGAGACCAGCGAAACCATGTATGAAACTTTGATTTCCAATTTGCAGGCTGGCTATCCCGCCCATCTGGCCGTTGAAAATCCGGAGGGAACCGTCGGACACAACGTCGTAGTGGATGCCTATCGGGAAAGTGATGGCAAGTTCCACATGAACTTCGGTTATGGTGGTTCTCAAGATGGCTGGTACAGCATTCCTGATCCTGATTTTTATTATGGGATGACCAAGTTGGAAGGTATCGTGGTGAATATCATTCCCACGCAGAATTCAGTGCAAGAAAGTTCCATCTGGCAGCCCTTGCAGGTCTATCCCAACCCCGCCACCGACCTGATCTGCTTGGAGAATATTCCCGCGCAATCCGCAGAATTCTCCATCTATAATACTTTGGGCCAAACGGTGATGACAGGTACTACCTGCGGCACCATTTCTGTCTCGGAATTGGAAAATGGTCTTTATTTTGTACAAGTCAAGGGTGACAATTGGCAAAAAACGGCGAAGTTTGTGGTGCGATAGAAATGAGCATTACTGTCTGAAATGAAAAAAATGTAATTTTCAGGCGCTTATCATACAAAAAATTACTATCTTTGCCTCCGATTTAATTTTATCATTATGCTGCATAGTTTTACAAGAAATTACAACGATCTTTCCACCGAAGCTGGATTCCAATTTGAGTTTTATTGCGATTGCTGCGGCAACGGATTCAAGTCGACCTTCAAGGAATCCACCACATACAAAAGTAAAAAAAGAACAGAAGGGCTGGGGAGAGGAGCAGGACTTTTGGGAAGTTTGTTTGGTGGCCGGTTGGGTAGTATCGGTAACGTGTTAGAATCAGGAGCACACACGCTGAGCGACCGGATGGAAGAGCGCAGTCCGCAATGGCGCAAGGAACAGGAGCAGGCTTTCGATGAAGCACAAAACGAAGTGAAGGTGCATTTCATCAAGTGTCCCGCTTGTAATAAATGGGTTTGCAAGGACTGCTGGAATGAGGAGGAAGGGTTGTGCACCGAATGCGCTCCCCGCGAAAGTAGTTATGTGGCCAAGGCCCGTAACGAGGCTATGCGGCGCAACATAGATGAAAAAGCGCAGCATGCCACCGTGTGGAACGGCGAGATAGAGACGCGCACTACCCTCTGTCCGCACTGCGGGAAGCCAGCCGGCCAGGGGAAATTCTGCAACAATTGCGGACAACCGTTAGGCATGATCAAATGTGCGACCTGCGGTACGATGCTACCATTGAATACGAAATTCTGCAGCGAGTGCGGCTCTCCGGTCGGGACCAACGGGCACTGTCCACAATGCGGCCATGAAAACGCCCCCGGCACCAAGTTCTGTAGTGAGTGCGGTTCCAAACTATAACCATGTCAGAAAACCCCTCCTTTTCCTGCCAATGGCATAACGGTTCGGCCATCACTGATGCCACGTGTCGTATCCTTCAAGACCGACTGGATATTCACACGTCTCAAGAGCAGTTTTGTGTGGACTTTTCTGTCATACAAAACTTCAAATTGCTCAATTACCAACTCATGATAGAGACCCCAACCTTTACCATAGGGTTGTCGGGACTGGGACATCAGACGGAAAGTTTTTTTGAAAAACTATGGCAGGTCTATAATCGCCGGTGCGAGGAGGCTCTTTTCATCGATTCTTCAGCAATGTATGTGGGCGAAGGTGATTTCCTTTTCTCCGAGCAGAGTTTTACCCAGCAGGGACTTGCCAAAATCGCCCTTTACCCACAGTGTCTGGCCATTTACCCCCAAAATAGTCATGCCCGTCGCTTCCCGTTCTGCTTTTCAGCGGATCCCGTCTTGGATGGTTATCGCATCCAACTCACCCTTGACACGGCAGATTCTCTTCAAATCAGCAGGTTAGGGAGAAACACCCTGGATATTTTCGATAAAATCTGTCGCCAGCGTTCTCATATCATACAGCAATGGCAAGAGAAACATCTGGAGTTGGAGGAACAACTCATTTCCAGATTAGGGGAGAAAGCCAGCAATTACCAACAGATGCAGCAACTGGGGTGCCAAATGACATGTGGATTGTACACTGCTGATAATGAGTGTTTTTGGTTCGCAGGTCTGCATAATGGGAAAGCGGCTGTTGAGTTGGTCACCTCCGAACAGACGGCCACATACCTGTATCAATACGACAGCACCGACACTTTTTTCGCCAACACATTGCGTCACGCAATGGAAAGTGCCGCTTTGCATCGGGAGGTCATCTTCACCGATTTGTCTGACAAGCCTCTCTATCAAATGACGGTTCAACGGAGCCGTTTTATCCAATTTCTTCGTGACCATAATACAGGCAGAATTATCCACAACAGCGGATGGTCAACCGCATTATCTTCTTTTTTTCAATAAAACCGACCATTTATTAAAATAACCATCATTATAAATTTAAAACCACAATTTTATGAAAAGAGCACTTCTTATTTTGGCTGCGATTGCTATCGCGTTGACCTCTTGTAAAAAGGATCCGCAAGAAGATCCCCAAACTAGTCCTTACGACAATTTGAATCCACAGAAACAATCTTGGGGATTCTGCATCGATTATACGGGTAGTTGGTGCTATTATTGCGGACAGTGGGGCGATGCTGCCTTGCACAATGCCGTAAATGTGGGCAACACAGTGGGTATGGCAGTAAAAGTTTCTCCCGACCCGCAGGCTGTACCGGAGGCTCTTTACAACTCGTTTACCTCAGACCGCCCGCTGAATGGTGGTACACCGACTTTGGCGGCTGGCGATGTGACGGATGCCGATAATAGTGCGGCCAGTTATTGCGCCCAACTGGTTTCCAGACCCTGTACTATCGGTATTGATGCCCGTCATGAAGTCAAAGACGGAAAACTTTCGGTATATGTGAAGACTAAGAACTTTGAGGCTATTCCCAACATCTCCGACTACTATATGGTGGCCTATCTGTTGGAGGATGGTCTGCATTATGAACAGCAGGGAAGTTCCTCCTCTGATCCGGTTCATGACTTCGTTTTGAGAAAAGCCTCTTCTGGCAATGTGTATTACGGCGAACAATTGATGACGGATGGCGCCGCCAATGCAGAATTCACCCACACTTTCACTTTCGATGTGAATGGTTACAACGCCAACAACTGTTATGCTGCTATTGTGATTTACAAGAAGACCACGGGTGCTGTCACCTACAGTTATGTGAACAGCCATTGGACGAAATAAATCACTGCGCTAAAGGTGATTTAGCATAGATTTTTATAAAAAGCCCTTGCATTTGAAAAATGCAAGGGCTTTTTAATGCGCTGTTCTTTCTGTCAGAACTGGTAAAACAAACTAAAGGCGATTTCGGTGCTGAACTGCTTGCGGGTGAGATACTGCCGGCTGTGATAACCGTCGTTTACTCGTACCGGGATGGCAGTCTGCACGAAGCGCAGGCTGATGCCGTAATGTTCTTTTAACGTGTAGGAGATGCCGGCCATACCGCACAGTTCGAAGCGGCGGAAGGGCATGCGCCCGGGCATCTTGCCGTTGGCATCCTTCTCGGTTGCCGCGCACAAGACACCGAAAGTGGGTCCGAACTCCACCTCCAATCCATTTATAATCATGTATTTGGCTAATGCTGGTACTTCTATATAGTAAAGCGTCAGCACGTATTTGTTGCCGATGTTTCCGTTCTTGTCGGCACGGAGGAAGGTGCTGCTGCCCTTCATTACGAAGTTGATTTCGGGCTGGATGGCCCAGTGGGGGTTCTGGATAAACCGCCAGTTGACGAAGCCGCCGGCGTAAGCTCCCATTTTGTGGAAGCCCGACAGGTCGTCGCCCGACATCTGGGTAGCGGTGAAGCCTGCCCGCAGGCCGCCGCGGAAGTTCTGCGCCTGACTGCCCATCGCAAGTAGGCAGACCAACATAACTAAAATAACTCGTTTGGTGTGTTTCATGGGGTTTCTTTTAAAAAGATGACAGGAATCTCATCGCCATACTCACGGTCTTCTATCCGCAGTTGTGATGAGCTTATCATTTTATTATCTATGTAAAAATCAACCAGATAAAAGCCTGGCTGGAGGATGAACGTAAAGATTCCGCTGTGCGTGTTGGGGCGATAGGTACCCACCCGGCTCTTGTCGCCGGCCTGCCGAATCTCCACCCGATAGCGTGTCAGTTCCGTCATCACCTCCGTGCTGTCACGGCCCTCTATTTGTCCCTTCACCACACAGTAGGGGGCGGGCACATCCTGAAAGGTGACTTTGTAGATGTCGTAGTCGCCTGAGCTGTTGGCGCGGAAGTCGGCGATATAGGCATATCTTCCTGATTTTGTGACTGATATGGTCTTATTATCATCTGGTGTGTTGATGGGGAAGGCGAGGTTTTCGGGTACGGCAAAGAAGCGGTCTTCCGCCTGCCAGGTGGTGCGGAACAGGTCGTAGCCGCCCATGCTGTTATGCCCCTGCGAGCTGAAGAAGAAGGTGGTGCCGTCGGGGGCAAGGTAGGGATAACTCTCGTTGTATTCGGTGTTGATATTGGGACCTGCATTCTTGGGCGAGCTCCAGTCGCCGTTGGGCAACTTGCGCGAGTAGTAGATGTCCATGCCGCCGTAGCCGCCCGGCCGGTTCGAGGCGAAAAAGAGCCAGTTGCCGTCGGGTGAGATGGCGGCGGCCTCCTCGGCAAACTCGCTGTTCACCGCCGTGTTGAGCATCTCCGGCCGTCCAAACATCTTTTTATCTTTCTGCGAAATAAAAATATCGTCGAAGCCCTTGTCGTTGTTGAAATAGAGCAACAGTTGTTGCCCGTCGCTGCTGAGACCGACCACCTCCTCTACAAGGGCACTGTTTACGGGGTTGGAGAGTTTCTTTGCCTTGGTCCAGCTGCCATTCACCCGTTCCGAGAAATAGACATCGGGCAGTTTGTAGCCGTCGTTGTCGAGCACGGTGCCGCCGTTCTGCGTCTGCTTGGAGGTGAAGTAGAGCACATTCTCATCCCCATTAATGAAGGCATTGTAGTCGGGGAACTCACTGTTGATGTTAGGACCGACGTTCTCAATGGTCACATTGCCGCGCATCTCGATCAAAAGTTTGGCGTTGCGACACATCTCGATATAGTGTTCGGGCGGGAAGTCGGTTTTGTCGAGACGGAGGTTTTTGCGGGCGAAAGTCTCAAAGGCTTCTATGGCCTCATCGAAACGGTAGCAGAGCATCAGCGCCTTGCCAAGGTAGAAAGATATGTACGGGTCGGCCTTGGGGTTGCGCTGGGCGCGCTGGAAGTGCAGTACCGACTTCGAATAGTCAATGTGCGAGTTGAGGTAGGCGTAGCCAGCGAAGAGGTTGTATTCGTAATGGAGCGAGTCCACGCGCAGCAACTCTTCGAAATGGCGGGCGGCATCGTGCATGTTGCCCGAGAAATAGAGTTCCTTGGCAGTGGCTTCATCGGTGAAGAGCGCACCGTTGCCCTGCGCGTGCAACTGGGACAGTGCGAAAAGCAATAAAAGTATGGGTAGCAATATTTTCCGAATCATAAAGGTTAAGATGAACAACGCTGCAAAATTACACATTTTTTTGCTTTTAGCATAATGCCTATCGCTGTTTGCTGGAAAAAGAGTACTTTTGCAGTCGAATTAATTTCACTCTATTTGATAAAGTATGCAATCTCTCACTTCCATCTACGAAATTGCTGAAGCCTTCAGCGAGAACACCTCGCGCGCCGTGTTCCTGACCGGCAAAGCGGGAACGGGCAAGACCACCTTCCTCAAAAACCTGCGCCATCACACTCAGAAACAGATGGCGGTGGTCGCTCCTACCGGTGTGGCCGCCATCAACGCCGGCGGCGTCACCATACACTCCTTCTTCCAACTTCCGTTCACTCCCTTCGTGCCCACCGAGGTGGGACGGCGCAACCTCATCGGCAAACTGAAGATGACCAACGTGAAACGCAAGGTTCTGCAGCAGTTGGAAGTGCTTGTGATTGACGAAATTAGCATGGTTCGCGCCGACCTGCTCGACGCCATGGACACGGTGCTGCGCCACTACCGCTTCCGTCCCAACGAGCCTTTCGGCGGCGTGCAGGTCATCTACATCGGCGACCTCTACCAACTGCCGCCCGTGGCCGTCAGAGAGGAGTGGGACCTGCTGAAAGAGTACTACCGCTCGCCCTTCTTCTTCGACAGCCGCGTCATCGAACAGCAACCGCCCGTGTACATCGAACTCGACAAGATTTTCCGTCAGAGTAACGCCGACTACGTGCGGCTGCTCAACGAGGTGCGCAACGACCAGCTCACCGACGAGGGCATCGAACTGCTGCGCAGCCGCTATATCCCCGACTTCAAACTCTCGGAACATCCCGACCACATCTTCCTCACCACCCACAATTCCAACGCCAACCGCATCAATCTCGAAGAGATGAAGCGGCTGAAAGGACGAACCTACCGTTTTGAAGCCGACATCGATGGCGATTTCCCTGAGAAAATCTATCCCAACGATCCCGTTCTGGAACTGAAAAGGGGGGCTCGTGTGATGTTCATCGCCAACGACAACCACCAGCCACGCCTTTACTTCAACGGGAAAATCGGCACGATTTGCGAAATCAACAAGCGGCACGTGAAGGTGCTGTGCGATGAGGATGACGAGCCGATAGAGGTAGGGCATGAGGTCTGGGAGAACAACCGTTACACCGTCAACCGTAGCACCGGCCAGATTGAGGAGCAACTGTTAGGCACCTACACCCAACTGCCGTTGCGGTTGGCGTGGGCCATCACCATACACAAGAGCCAGGGCCTTACCTTCGACAAGGCGGTGGTGGATGCCGAATGGGCGTTTTCGTCTGGCCAGGTGTATGTGGCGCTGAGCCGCTGCCGCACCTTGGAGGGACTCGTCCTCACCAGTTCCATCCGGCGCGAAAGTCTGTGCGTGTCCCCGTCGGTGGTGCAGTACAGTCGGCAGAAACCCACCTTGTCGGTGTTGAAGGAACGGCTGCAACAGGCCCGCCGCGACTATGACGAACAGATTGTGAAACAGGTGTTTGACTTCAAATTTGCAGACGGAGTGAGCGGACAACTGCTGGCGCATATTAACCGTCATAGCGATGTGATCAACGAGGAGGGTATCACCCATGCTACCAATCTGCGGCGACGTGTCGCGCAGCTGTACAAGACGGGTATTACCTTCCAGATGCAGATTCACGAACTTTTCCCTCTCAACGACGGGCAGTTACAAAAGCGCCTGGAGGCCGCCGGCGACTACTTCGACACCGAACTGAAAGAACTGATGAATGAGTGCTCGCACTCGCCCGCCGAAATCAGCGACGGCGACACCGCCGAAGAATACAAGGACATTTTGAAGACGCTCTTCGGAGAATTGGCCCTCAAGCGGCACCTCACCACCGGCATCCACGAAGACTTTACCTCCGAAGGTTACTATGCCCTGCGCGACTGTTTCCGCCTGCCGTTCTTTATGCTGATCACCGTTGACATTTTTAATGATAAGGATGAATAGATGAAGAGATGAAAGGATGAAGGGATGAGGATGTGGGAATAGTCGAGAAAAAAGTCGTATTTTTGCAGACTTTTTTTAGAATGAAGAAAAGAGATTTTGTATTTAATATTGCCATTCTGATTTTCCTGAATCTGCTGGTCAAGCCGTTCTGGATTCTCGGGGTGGATGTGGCAGTGCAGAACCGAGTCGGCGCGGCCAGCTACGGTCTCTATTTCGCCATCTTCAACTTTACCTACCTCTTCAATGTGGTGCTCGACATGGGCATCACCAACTTCAACAACCGCAACATCGCGCGACACAGTCAGTTGCTATCGAAACACCTGTCGGGCATCCTGATACTCAAACTGTTGCTGGGCGGACTATACATGCTGATCACCTTCGGGGTGGCCGCCATCATCGGCTACGACACGCTCCATTTCAAGCTGCTGTTCTGGATGGCTATCAACCAATTCCTCAACGCTTTCATCCTCTATCTGCGCTCCAACGTGTCAGCCCTGCTGATGTTCAAAACCGACAGTGTTCTATCGGTACTTGACCGTGTGGTGATGGTGATAATATGTAGTATCTTATTATGGACTAATATTTTACATAAAAATTTCACGATAGAGCATTTCATCTACGCGCAAACTGCTTCCTACGTCATTGCGGCTTTGGCGGCGCTGGCGGTGGTACTCGCCAAGTCGCGTCTCACCCGTCTGCATTGGAACTGGCCTTTCTTTATGATGATTTTGAAGAAAAGCTTTCCGTTTGCGCTCCTCTACCTGCTGATGTCGTTTTACAACCGCATTGATTCCGTGATGATTGAGCGATTGTTGCCCGCCGGCACCTCCACCTTCGAGGCTGGTATCTACGCCTCGGCCTTCCGGCTGCTGGATGCCTTGGTGATGATTGCCTACCTCTTCTCGGTCATCCTGCTGCCGCTGTTTTCGAAGATGCTGAAAGAGCGTGAGCGGCTCGACACCATCCTCACCAGTGCCTTCTCCTTGCTGTTCTTTTTCTCCGTCACGGCAACCACCATCCTCCTCTGTTTCAAAGTGCCCGTTTTGCAACTGCTTTATGATGAGCATATTGCAGAAAGCGCAGCGGTTTTTACCTTCCTTATCCCCTGCATCATCCCCGTGTCGATGACCTACATCTTTGGCACGTTGCTTACGGCCAACGGCAGCATGAAACTGCTGAACCTGTCGGCGGTCATCGGCATTGTGGTCAACCTCACGGCCAACTTCATCCTCATCCCGCGGCTGCATGCGCAGGGTGCCGCCATCGTGAGCCTCACCACCCAAATGGTGATGGCGTGCATACAGACGGTTATCGCCTTCCGCCAATTGAAACTCCCTATCACGCTGATACCCTGGTTGAAAGTGCTGATTTTCAGTATTGTCATCATTCCATCCACCATCCTTTTCGCCCATTATTTCCGGGGTAACACCCTCGTAGCGTTGCTCATCAGCGGGGTATTTGCCACCGTAGTCGCTTTCGCCACCGGACTGTTGCAGCTCCGTTTTTGGAAGAATTTGGAGAGAAAGTGATGGTAGCGACCGTTAGCATACCTTCACCGTACCACATTTTGTCGTATTTTTGCAGGCTCAAATTTTGTGATGATGATACAGGACGAAATGACCCATCTGCTGCACAATCCGCAGCAGGAACCGCTGACCGATTTCTTTCAAAATCACGGGAAACGACTGCACCTTTCCGGTCTTGCAGGCTCGTCGCTACCTTTGTCCATAGCTCCTCTCTTACAGAACCTTACTACTAACCAGCTCTTCGTGCTGCCCGACCGCGAAAGCTCCGCTTTCTTCTACCACGACCTCGAAAAACTGCTCGCCGATGTAAGCCGTCCCCTCGAAGAGAAACAGGTTCACTACTTTCCTGCTTCCTACCGCCGTCCGTACGATTTTGAGGAGGTGGACAACGCCAACATCAAGCTTCGCTCCGAAATCATCAACAAACTGCTCTATCAGCAAGGCCATAATATCATTGTGACCTACCCCGAGGCCATCGCCGAAAAGCTCATCTCCACCCGCTTCCTCAAAAACAACTCCTACACCGTGAAAAAGGGCGAGACGCTGCCCCTCGACATCTTCATCAACTTCCTTTACGAATACCAGTACCAGCAAGAAGACTTCGTGTTCGAACCCGGCCAGTTCGCCTGGCGCGGTGCCATCTTCGACATCTTTTCTTACTCTGAAGAATACCCCTATCGTATTGAACTTTCGGGAGATACGGTAGAGTCTATCCGTCTGTTCGACACCAACACCCAGCTTTCCATCCGCGAGATGGAACACCTCCACATCATGCCGCTCGCCTCGTCGCTCGAAACGGAAGAGCAGCGCGTGAGCTTCTTCGAGTTCCTGCAACCCGAAGACCGCATCTGGGTGAAAAAGTGCGGCGACATCAAGTCCACCATCCAGCGCAACTACAAAAAGGTGGTGGAGGAGTTTGAGAAGACCGACTCGCCCATCGGCCACGTGCTGCCCGAAGAACTCTATATTGAGGGCGACACCTTCATCGACCAGGTGCTACAACATGACTTTGTGGAGATTGAGTCGGACTATTTTCGTGAGTATGAGCAAAATATAGACTTCAATATCCGTCCGCAGAACGCCTTCAGCAAGAATTTCGACCTGCTGCTCAACGAGTGGATCGACAACCTCGAGCACGGCTATCACACCGTCTTCCTTACTGAAAATGAGCAGCAGCGGGCTCGTATGGCGCACATCATGAACGACATGCTGGCGGCCTACAACCTTCAAAATAAAACGGAATATACCGTAGATCAACTCTTTACCTCCTATCCCTTCATCCTGCACGAAGGCTTCCGCGATGAGGAGGGTAAGCTGTGCGTTTATACCGACCATCAGATTTTCGAGAAGTACCACCGCTTCGTCATCCGCGACCGCTACAAACGCAGCGAGGCCTTTACCCTCAAGGAAATTTACGACCTGCAGCCCGGCGACTACGTGGTGCATATCGACCACGGTATCGGCGTGTATGAGGGACTGGCCAAGATGGAGGTGAACGGTGTGGAGCAGGAGGCCATACAGCTGCGCTACAAAGATGGTGACCAGCTGTTTATCAGCATTCACTCGCTGCATAAGATTACGAAATATGTGGGGAAAGACGGCACGCCGCCCACCCTGCACCGCCTCGGTTCGGGTACATGGGAGAAGATGAAGGAGCGCACCAAGCGGCGTGTAAAGGAGTTAGCCGTCGATCTCATCAAGTTGTATGCGCAGCGCAAGGCGCAGAAGGGGTTCGCCTTCTCGGCCGACAATTACCTGCAAACCGAGTTGGAGGCCTCCTTCATCTACGAGGACACGCCCGACCAGGTGAAGGCCATGCACGACATCAAGAAAGATATGGAGTCGGAGTGCCCGATGGACCGTCTGCTGTGTGGCGATGTGGGTTTCGGCAAGACCGAGCTGGCCATCCGTGCCGCCTTCAAGGCCGTGTGCGACAGCAAGCAGGTGGCCGTGCTGGTGCCCACCACCGTACTGGCGCTGCAGCACTTCACCACCTTCTCGGAACGGTTGCAGCACATGCCCTGCCGCGTGGGCTACATCAACCGGTTCCGCAGCGCGAAGCAGATTCGCGAGACGCTGAAAGACCTCAACGAGGGCAAGATTGACATCCTCATCGGAACGCATAGAATTTTGGGTAAAGATGTGGTTTT
>JAEEGH010018483.1_pt1 | contig 14733 bp, 9 predicted proteins | sample 9134181 | NCBI WGS metagenome assembly JAEEGH01 (sample SAMN16246544, study PRJNA631951) | gut metagenome | biome: gut microbiome; feature: rumen; material: DP-attached | host: Bos | place: Iran: Karaj | collected 2018-10 | reverse complement strand
CAAACGGCTCCGCGCGAAAGGCGGGGCCGTTTTCCTTTTGCTTGCAACCCCCCAAAAGGAAACACGCAGATGAAAACGGTACAGATATTCGACACGACGCTCCGGGACGGCGAACAGGCCCCCGGATACTCGATGAACAACGACGAGAAGGTTCGCATGGCCCTTCAGCTCGAAACGCTTGGCGTCGATGTGATGGAGGCGGGTTTCGCCGCCGCATCGCCGGGAGACTTCAAGTCGGTAAAGGCCATAGCGGATACGGTCAAAGCCTCTTCCGTCTGCTCGCTTTCGCGGGCGCTGGAGAAGGACATCGAGGCTTCGGCGGCGGCAATCGGAGGCGCGGCGCGGCCGCGCATCCACACGTTCATCGCAACGAGCGACCTGCACCTCAAGTACAAGCTGCGCATTTCACGCGCCGACTGCCTGCGGCAGATAAGGCACGCCGTGTCCTACGCGCGCAAGCTCTGCGGCGAAGTGGAGTTCTCGGCCGAAGACGCCTCGCGAACGGACATCGACTTCCTCTGCAAGGCGTTCGAGACCGCCATCGCCGCCGGCGCCACGGTCGTCAACATACCCGACACGGTAGGCTATTCGACGCCAGACGAATTCGGCACGCTTGTCGCCACCGTCATGAACCGCGTCAAGGGCATCGGAAACGCGACGGTGTCCACGCACTGCCATGACGACCTCGGCCTTGCCGTGGCCAACTCGCTTGCCGGAATCCGCGCCGGGGCCCGCCAGGTGGAATGCACGATCTGCGGAATCGGCGAACGCGCCGGCAATGCCGCATTGGAGGAGGTCGTGATGGGCCTTCGCACCCGCCGCGACGCCTACGGCGGCCTCGCCACGCGCATCCGCACAGAAGAGATCGCCCGCAGCGCGCATCTGCTCTCGACCATCACGGGCGTGCGCATCGCGCCCGGCAAGGCCATCATCGGAGCAAACGCCTTCGCGCACGAAAGCGGCATCCATCAGCACGGCGTCATGTCCAAGGCCGAAACCTACGAGATCATGACGCCCGCGTCCGTGGGGATGAAGCAGACCGAACTCGTCCTCGGCAAGCACTCCGGCCAGCACGCGCTGGAGACGCGCCTCAAGGATCTCGGATACGACCTGGACGAGGGGCGCATGGCAGATGTGTTCGCCGCGTTCAAGGCGCTGGCCGACCGCAAGAAGCAGATCACGGACCGCGACCTGGCGGCGCTGGCGGAGTCCCGCGTAGCCGCGCGAAGCGCGAACGCGAAGGAGTGGAAGCTCGACTCGTTCGTGGTGAACAGCGGCAACCACATGAGCGCAACGGCCCAGATCGCGCTTGTAAGGGGCAAGCGGCGCGTGCAGGATGCCGCCATGGGCACAGGCCCCATCTATGCCGCCTTCCGGGCCGTGGAAAAGATCATCCGCCACCGCTTCACGCTCGAGGACTACAGGATCGAAGCGGTGACCGAACGGCGCGACGCGCTTGGCGAGGTGCTGGTGAAGATATCCGACGCACGAGGGACGTATCGCGGACGCGGCGTGTCCACCGACGTGATAGAGGGCTCGATACTGGCGCTGCTGGTCGCCGTAAACCGGATGATGGAGGCACGGAAATGAAGATGACGATGACGCAGAAGATCCTTGCCGCGCACGCCACTGGTAGGGCGTGCTCGCCGAGCGCGCCGTCTCTACGTCCCGGCGAACTGGTCATGGCGCGGCTCGATCTCGTTCTCGGCAACGACATCACGGCGCCCGTCGCCATCAGGGAATTCCCGAAGTTCGGCCGCGCGCGCGTGTTCGACCGCGAAAAGGTGGCGCTCGTCCCCGACCACTTCACGCCCAACAAGGACATCAAGGCCGCCGCGCAATGCGCCGCGATGCGAACGTTCGCGAAGGCGCAGGAGATCGTTCACTACTTCGAAGTGGGGCACGGCTGCGGAATCGAACACGCGCTTCTGCCGGAAAAGGGACTGGTCACGGCCGGCGATCTCGTGATCGGCGCGGATTCCCACACCTGCACGTACGGCGCGCTCGGCGCATTCTCCACCGGCGTCGGCTCCACGGACATGGCGGCGGGCATGGCGGCGGGGGAGACGTGGTTCCGCGTTCCGTCCGCGACCCAGGTCGTCCTGCGCGGCAAGCCGCGCAAATGGGTCGGCGGCAAGGACGTGATCCTGCATCTCATCGGAATGATCGGCGTGGACGGCGCGCGCTACCAGTCGCTCGAATTTACGGGCGAAGGCGTGGCGGAGCTTTCCATGGACGACCGCTTCACCATCGCCAACATGGCGATCGAGGCGGGGGCGAAAAACGGCATCTTCCCGGTTGACGAAAAGACGCTGTCCTATCTGCGCGGACATGGCGCGAAGCCGCCGTGCATCCACGCGGCCGACGCGGATGCGGAGTACGCGCGCGTTGTGGAAATCGACCTCGGCGAGCTGGAGCCGACGGTGGCGTTTCCGCATCTGCCGTCCAACACGCGTCTCGTGCGCGACGTTGGAAATGTCGCCATCGACCAGGTGGTGATCGGTTCCTGCACGAACGGACGGATATCGGACATGCGCATCGCCGCCGAAGTGATGCAGGGACGCAAGGTCGCCAACGGCGTTCGCGCCATCGTGATTCCCGCCACGCAGCAGATATGGCTTCAGGCGCTGGACGAGGGTCTCCTGAAGATATTCGCGGAGGCGGGATGCGTCGTCTCGCCGCCGACGTGCGGCCCCTGCCTTGGCGGACACATGGGCATTCTCGCGGCGAAGGAGCGCTGCGTTGCGACAACCAACCGCAATTTCGTGGGGCGCATGGGACACGTCGAATCGGAAGTCTATCTCGCCTCGCCGGCCGTCGCGGCGGCATCGGCCATCGCAGGCCACATCACCACCCCATAACCACTACGCACAGGCTAACCACTATGAAAGCACACAAGTATGGAGACAACGTCGATACCGACGTCATCATCCCGGCACGGCACCTCAACACGTCCGATCCAGACGAGCTTGCGGCGCACTGCATGGAGGACATCGACCCCGCTTTCGCCGCCCGCGTCCGGTACGGCGACATTCTTGTCGCCGGGCGCAATTTCGGTTGCGGCTCCTCGCGCGAACACGCGCCCATCGCAATCAAGGCCAGCGGAATATCCTGCGTGATAGCCGAGAGCTTTGCGCGCATCTTCTACCGAAATGCCCTCAACATCGGATTGCCCATCCTGGAGTGTCCGGCCGCCGCCAAGGCCATCTCCGCCGGCGATGACGTGTCGGTAGAGCTTGCCGCCGGCGAGATCGCCGATCTTACGACAGGGCAGCGGTTCCGGGCGGAGCCCTTCCCGCCGTTCATGATGGAACTGATCGCAGCCGGAGGCTTGTCCGCCTATCTGAAAGGAAAAATAAAATGAAGGCAAAGATAGCGATTCTGCCGGGCGACGGCGTGGGGCCTGAGATCGTCGCCGAGGCCGTCAAGATCCTGGAATCGGTCGCGCGGCGGTTCGGGCACGACTTTGAAATGGCGGAGCACCCCGTCGGCGGTGCGGCTTACGACCGGTGCGGAGACTGCCTGCCGGTGGCGACGCTCGCCGCGTGCAAGGCGGCGGACGCCGTTCTGCTCGGCGCAGTGGGAGGTCCGAAATGGGACGCGCTGGCGCCGGAGAAGCGTCCGGAACGGCGTGCCCTTCTCACGCTTCGCGCGGAACTTGGGCTTTTTGCAAATCTGCGTCCCGCGAAGGTATGGGATACGCTCCAGACGGCAAGTCCGCTCAAGGACGAGATTGTGGCCAGAGGAATCGACCTCTTGATCGTGCGCGAACTGACCGGCGGTGCCTACTTCGGCGAAAAAGGCCGATCTGCCGACAGGACATCCGCCTACGACGTGACGCCGTATTCGGCGCACGAAATCGAACGTGTCGCACGCGTTGCGTTCGACGCGGCGCGACGCCGCCAGGACAGGGCGGCCGCTCCGCGACCGCCGAAGGTCACGAGCGTGGACAAGGCAAACGTGCTGGAGACGTCGCGTTTGTGGCGTGAGACGGTAACGGCTCTTCATGCGGCGGAATACGCGGACGTGGAACTTGACCACATGTACGTTGACAATGCGGCCATGCAGCTCGTGCGCGATCCGGCGCGCTTCGACGTGATCCTCACCGAGAACATGTTCGGCGACATCCTTTCCGACGAGGCGTCGCAGATCACGGGCTCCATCGGGATGCTGCCGTCCGCCTCGCTGGGCGCATCGGGCGCGGGACTCTACGAGCCGATCCACGGCTCTGCGCCGGATATCGCCGGGAAGGGAATCGCGAATCCCGTTGCGACGATCCTGTCGGCCGCCATGCTGCTGCGCCATGCCTTTGGGCTTTCCGGCGAGGCGGATGCCGTTGAACAGGCCGTCGCGAATGTGCTCGCGCAGGGGTTGCGTACGCCTGACATCGCCGCTCCCGGCGGCGTACAGACGGTTTCAACGTCCGAACTCGGAGATGCGATAGAAGCTGCGCTGATCAAAAAGTGATATAATATTCCCATGCTGACGACCTACATAGTCGGGTGTGTAGCCCTCATCATCAAGCCGGGACCGGACTTGATGTGTACGCTTGCCACGGCCATCTCCGACGGCAAGGCCCGCGCCTCCACGCTGATGGCCGGGCTCGTGCTTGGCTGTTGGCTGTGGATCTGGCTGCTCGCGGCAGGTGTCGCTTCGTTCTTCACGTCCCACCCGACGGTGATGACGGCGATCCAGCTCGTCGGCATCGTCTACATCGGCTACTTGGCGTTCGGCTCGTTCAAGGAGGCGTATGCGGGATTCAGGCAGCGCGGCGAAAACGCGCTCAATCCGGCGAAGGCCAGAGGTTGGCGGCTTGTGGGACGCGGCGTGTTCATGGCGATGTCGAATCCGCTCACGATACTCTTCTTCCTCGCGTTCCTGCCGAACTTCACGCAGCAAGAATCCACGTTCCCGCCCGCCATGCAGGTGTTTCTTCTCGGGACGCTCTTCTGCGCGCTTGTGCCGTTCATCTACGTTCCAATCATCCTTGCGGCCGATTTCTTCCGTTCGCGTCTGCTTGGCTCGTCCAAGGCGTCCGCCTGGCTCAAGCTCGTCTCCGCGCTCATGCTCGCCGCCGTCGCGCTCATCCTCCTCACACAAGTCAAGTTCGGGTGAGGGATATCTGGCGCATCTGCGTTTTTCCCCCATACGTTTGGGATTTGGAAACAACCATGACAACTTTCAAGAACAACATTGTCCTGCGGGCGCACCTTGAACATTCTGAATTGTGATAGTTTGAGAACCGGCAAATGGGCGCGGGCGAGTTAGCCCGCGCGCCAAAAGCAAGTTGTTTTAAATAGTTGTTTCCAATTATCAGAAGGCTCGGTGGTGAATTAAGCAGATGCGCCCACGCATTACAAGATTGTGGCATCGCAACTCGGTTATGTTACAGGAATTGTAAAAGAATGGGGGCGGGAGGGGGCGCTCAGCCGCTTGGCATGGGTTGTGCTACGTTGCATCTGATATGCAACGAATACACGACATCTACCGCCCGACCGACGAGCGCAAGTGCGACTGGCGCGAAGTCGAGCGCATGCTTTCCGACGAGGAGCTGAAGGAGCAGACTTCGCGCTGCATGAACTGCGGACAGCCGTTCTGCCACGCCTACGGGTGCCCGCTCGGCAATTTCGTCCCCGACCAGAACCGCGCCGTGGCGCAGGGCGACTGGAAGCGGGCATACGCGCTTCTGACGGTGAACTCGGACTTCCCCGAGTTCACTTCTCGTATCTGCCCTGCGCTCTGCGAGGCATCATGCGTGCACCAACTCGACGAAGAGTCGGTGATGGTGCGGCAGAGCGAGAAGCGCATCATAGAGACGGCGTTCGAGAACGGCTGGGTGGCGCCGCGTCCGCCGGAAAAGGAGAACGGCAAGTCCGTAGCCGTGATCGGGGCGGGTCCGGCGGGGCTCTCCGCCGCCGTAACCCTTCGGCGCAGGGGATGGTCCGTGACGGTGTACGAGCGGCGCGCCAACATCGGCGGACTCCTCCGCTACGGCATTCCCTGCTTCAAGCTCGACAAATCGCTCATCGACCGCCGCCGCGCGATTCTGGAGGCTGAGGGCATCCGATTCGTGACGGGCATCGAGGTAGGCAAGGATCTATCCGCCGAATGGCTCGCGAAACATAATGACGCGGTCATCGTCGCCATCGGAACGCCCGCCGCGCGCGACCTCAAGATTCCTGGACGAGAACTTGCAGGCATCCATCTTGCGCTTGAACTCCTCGAAGGGCAGAACCGCTTTCTCACGGGCGAGATTTCCGCGCCGCCGATCAGCGCCAAGGGCAAGGACGTGCTCGTGATCGGTGGCGGTGACACAGGCAGCGACTGCGTGGGCACGGCGATCCGCCACGGAGCGAAATCCGTTACGCAAATTGAGATCATGCCCAAGCCGCCGGATGAACGCGACGCTTCCACGCCATGGCCGCTATGGCCCTACATGCTGCGCACGAGTTCCAGCCACAAGGAGGGCTGCGAACGCCGGTGGAACCTCAATTCGCTGCGTTTCGTCGAAAGTGACTCACCAACCACGAGCCACGAACCACGAACCACGGACCACGAGCCACACGTCTCCGGCGTGGAAGTTGAGACAGTCGAATGGGAATTCTCGCCGGAAGGGCGTCCGGTGAAGTTCCACGCCGTGCCGGACACAAAGGAAATCATTAAAGCGGATCTTGTGTTTCTTGCAATGGGCTTTACGGGCGTGCCTGCCGAGAATCCAATCGTCGCGCAGCTCGGGCTAAAGCAGACGCCCCGCACTGCGCTCATCTCAGATTCGTCGAAGAACATCTTCTGCGTAGGCGACTGCGCTTCCGGCGCATCGCTAGTCGTCCGTGCGCTCGCTAGCGGCAAAGACATCCCATTGCAGTGAAAAGGACATGCAGCATGAACACCAACTGCCTTCAAGCTTTCAAACCTTCAAACACTCAAACTCTCTACCGCAGCGAATATGAGCACGATGCGTGCGGAGTGGGAATGGTGGCGAATCTCTCCGGCGAGGCAAGCCACGACATCGTGGTGAAGGGCATGACGATCCTGAAGCGCCTCATGCACCGCGGCGCCACCGGCAACGATTCGGAGACTGGTGACGGCGCGGGGCTCTTGATGAAGATACCGCATGGATTCTTCAGGAAGGTTTTAGCCGGGATGACTTCGGACAACAGACTTCAGGCATCAACACTGGAAGTCGGAAGTCTGAAGTCGGAAGTCAAACACTATTCCGACACTGACATAGGCATCGCGATGATATTCGGAGGAGAAGGGGAAGAGGAGAAGATCGAGAACATTGTTCGGACTGAAGGCTGTGAAGTTATCGGATGGCGCGACGTGCCGACTAATCCTGATGCCATCGGACACGACGCCCGCGCCGTCATGCCTCGTATCAGGCAGCTGTTCATTGGGACTTCAGACTACGGGCTTCAGACTTCTGAAGTCTTAAGTCAGGAGTCCGAAGTCCTCTCCTTCGAGCGTCGTCTCTACGTCATTCGCCGCCAGATCGAAAAGAACACTGCCAACGTCTATGTCTGCTCCTGCTCGTCGCGCACGATAGTTTACAAGGGACTTCTCCTCGCTACTCAGATCGAGGCGTTCTATCCAGATCTCTCCGATCCCGACTTCGTTTCGCCGTTCGCGATCGTACATCAGCGCTACTCCACGAACACGTTCCCCTCATGGGAGCTTGCGCATCCGTTCCGAGCCATTGCGCACAACGGCGAGATCAACGCGCTAAAGGGCAACCTCGCCGCGCTTGAGGCCCGAGAACCGTCGCTGGAGTTTCCGGACATCGAGAAGATTCTGCCGCTGATCGACAGGCAGCAGAGCGACTCCGCCTCGCTCGACAACATGTTCGAGCTGCTGGTGATGGCTGGGCGCGATGCCCCGCACGCGATGATGATGCTCATTCCGCAGGCATGGGGCGCGAAGTACCACATGGGCCACGATGTACGCGCGTTCTACGAATACCACTCCGCATTGATGGAACCGTGGGACGGGCCTGCAGCAGTGGCATTCACGGATGGCGTAAGCCTTGGCGCTACGCTTGACCGCAACGGACTGCGTCCCGCCCGCTGGACGCTCACGAGGGAAGGTCTGTTCGTCCTTGCGTCAGAGGCGGGCGTTCTCGACATTCCTCCTGAATCCGTAGCGCGCCATGGCCGCCTCAAGCCTGGGTCGATGCTCTGGCTTGACCTCGTTTCTCACCGCCTGATGGAGGATGCCGAGCTGAAGACGTTCTACGCGCGGCGGCGTCCGTACCGCCGTTGGCTGAAGGAAAACCACATTCCCGTGACGGGGCTCTTCAGCGAGATCGTGCCGTCCAAAGCCGCCGAGGACGATGTGGCCAGGCAGCAGTCGCGCTTCGGCTGGACTCTGGAGGATATAGAGCTCATACTCAGGCCGATGGCGGAGACTGGACACGAACCCGTGGGCGCGATGGGCAACGACGCGGCGCTCGCGTCTCTCTCGAAGAGACAGAGGACGCTCTTCGACTATTTCCATCAGCTGTTCGCGCAGGTGACGAATCCGCCGATTGATCCCATTCGAGAAGAGCTTGTGATGTCGATCATGACGTACATCGGCAACAAGGCGAACATCCTCTCGGAGACGCCGGAGCATGCAAGGCTCGTGAAGATGACGCGTCCTGTGTTGACCGACGACGAAATGAGGCGCATCAGGAACATCCCCGAGTTCCCGGCCAGGACACTTTCGATATTCTTCGATGGCGACCTTGGATCGGCTCTTGACAAGCTGGCGTCTAATGCGCTGCAGGCCGTGAAGGATGGCGCAAAGATCATCATCTTGTCGGATCGGGAAGCCGCAAAGAACGCAAAGAGCGCAGAAGTAGATTCTCCTTGTGGCAGCAAAAGAATTCCGTCGCTTTTGGCGGTGGCGGCGGTGAACAAGATCATGGCCGAGGCGGGTATGCGTCCGTCAGTCGGCATCATTGTGGAATCTGGCGAAGTAAGAGAAGTGCATCATTTCGCGGTGCTGCTTGGTTTCGGCGCGACGGCGATCAATCCTTGGCTGGCATTAGCGTCACTATCACATTTCATAAAATGCGATAGTTCGCTGAATCCGCACCAGGCCGCGTCAAACTACATCATGGCAGTGTGCAAGGGGATCATGAAGATCATGTCGAAGATGGGCATCTCTACGCTGCGCTCGTATCGCTCGGCGCGCATCTTCGAGGCGGTGGGGCTCGGCCCGAAGATCATGGCGGAATACTTCGGCGGTGTCACCTCGCCAGTCGGCGGGTTGGAGCTGGCGGATATTGAAAAACTTATCGAAGGGGGCCGGGGAAACCTGGGTTCCCCCGGTAGTTGTCCCCCCGGAGGGGAATACCGCACACGCAAGGGCGGCGAGGAGCACATGTGGACTCCTCAGCGTCTGATCGACTTCCGCGAGTCGGTGCGCCACAACGACTATGCCCGCTTCAAACGCTACACCGACGACATCGACAAAGAGAGCGGCGTGACTCTTCGCTCACAGCTGGAGTTCGTGAATGTTGCCAATGTGAAAATGTTGCCATTGGCCAATTCCAATGATCAATTGGATATTGGCAACATTGGAACTGGCAACAATTCCACACTGGCAACATTAGTCGAGCCGGTCGATTCCATTGTGAAGCACTTCGTGGGAGGGGCGATGTCGCTGGGGTCGCTCTCGCCTGAGGCGCATGAGACGATTGCGCTTGCGCTGAATGGACTAGGCACGATGTCCAACTGCGGCGAAGGCGGCGAGGATTCCGCGCGCTTCGGCACCGAGAAGAACAGCAAGATCAAGCAGATAGCGTCCGGACGCTTTGGCGTCACAATCGAGTACATCCGCTCTGCGAAGGACCTTCAGATCAAGCTTGCACAGGGCGCGAAGCCCGGCGAAGGCGGGCAGCTTCCCGCCCACAAGGTCAACGGACTCGTTGCGCGTCTCCGCCACGCGAAGCCCGGCACCACGCTCATCTCGCCGCCGCCGCACCACGACATCTATTCTATCGAAGACCTTTCGCAGCTCATCTACGACCTCAAATGCGCCAATCCCGAGGCGCGCGTTTCGGTGAAGCTCGTCTCCGAGGCGGGCGTGGGCACGATCGCCGCCGGCGTCGCGAAGGCGCATGCCGACGTCGTCGTCATCTCCGGTTTTGACGGCGGCACCGGCGCCGCGCCGCTCACCTCCGTGAAGCACGCAGGCCTTCCGTGGGAACCCGGCCTCGCGGAGGCCCATCAGACGCTCGTCAAGAACAACCTTCGCCATCGGGTGAAGCTGCAGGTTGACGGACAGCTCCGCACGGGACGCGACATCGTAATCGCCGCAATGCTCGGCGCGGACGAGTTTGCTTTCGGCACGTCCATGCTCGTCTCGCTCGGCTGCGTGCAGTGCCGCAACTGCAACCTCAACTGCTGTCCCGTTGGCATCGCCACGCAGAAAGAGGAGCTACGCGGAAAATTCGCCGGCAGACCAGAGCATCTCCAGACCTATTTCAGGTTCCTTGCGGAAGAAGTGCGCGAGACGCTCGCCTCCCTCGGCCTCCGTTCACTTGCCGAGGCGCGCGGCCGCACCGACCTGCTGAAGGCTAAGGAAGGCTCGAAGTTCGACTTTGGGGATGTGCTGGCTGATTTTTCAACGCAGAGGCGCAAAGACGCGGAGTGCGCAGAGGGGGAAGGGGATGACGATTTTCTGCGACTCTGCGACTCTGCGTTAATGAGCAACTACGACTCCCGCGAGCTGATACCTGCCGTGACGAAAGGCGAAACCTCGCTCACGCGCTCGATCTCCAACAGCGACCGCTCCGTCGGCGCGGCGCTTTCTGGCTGGCTTGTTGCGCGGCGCGCTTCTGGTTCGGATGGACTCACCGTCAACTTCACTGGCGTCGCTGGGCAGTCGTTCGGCGCGTTCCTCGCGAAGGAGATAACCTTCAACTTGCGCGGCGAGGCCAACGACTTCGTTGGCAAGTCGCTCTCCGGCGGTGTGATAACGATCAGACCGCCGGAAAATCCGGACTTCCGGCCCGAAGAGAATGTCATTGCTGGAAACGTGATAGCCTATGGAGCCACGTCGGGGGCGATCTTCATCAACGGACTTGCGGGCGAGCGGTTCGGAATACGCAACTCTGGCGCGACGCTCGTGGTGGAAGGCTTAGGCGACCATGGCTGCGAGTACATGACGGGCGGTCTGGCCGTCGTCCTAGGCCCGGTGGGCGTCAACTTCGCGGCCGGCATGACAGGCGGCGTTGCGTATGTATATGACGAGACGGCGACCTTGGATCTCAACAGCAACCTCGATTCGGTTGACATCTTCCCGTTGGAAGCGGGATCTGACGACGAGAAGACGTTGCTTGCGCTTCTTGAAGAGCACATTTCTCGAACGGGTTCGCCAAAGGCGCGGCGCCTTATGGCCGACTGGCAGAATGCGCGTGCGAAGTTCTCGAAAGTCCTGCCTGCGACTTGATGTTATGGGTCGATGCCGGCCTTCTTCAGCTTGTAGCACATCATGCGCGGAGAGACGCCGAGTTCGCGTCCTGCGGCGCTTCTGTTCCCGTTGTGGCGCTTGAGCGCGTCGTTGAGGAGGTTGCGTTCGTACGCGGCAACCTTCTCCGCCATCGTGCGGCTGTCGGGGCGGTCGCTGTCGAAGGGGCTTTCCGCAAGCTCCTCGGTCTGAAGCGCGGGTGGCAGGTTGTAGCCGTGCACGCAGTCGTCTTTTGCCGTCAGCACGGCGCGCTCGATGCAGTTCTCGAGCTCGCGCACGTTGCCAGGCCAGGCGTACGCCTGAAGCATGTTGACGGCCGGCGCGGAGAAGCGCGTCACGTTCTTGCCGTACTTCAGGCGCATCTTGGAGAGGAAGTGCTGAGCCAGAAGGAGTATGTCGTCGGGACGCTTGGCGAGATCGGGAAGCACGATGGGGAAGACGGAGAGGCGGTAGTAAAGATCCTCGCGGAAGAGCTTCTTCGCCATCAGGTCTTCGAGGTTCCTGCTTGTGGCGGCGATGAACCTCACGTCGCTCGTCAGGACGTCGTTCGAACCCACGCGGCTGAACGTGCGTTCCTGCAGGAAGCGGAGAAGCTTCACCTGGACAGGTATCGAGAGGTCGCCGATCTCGTCGAGGAAGAGAGTGCCGCCGTTAGCCGCCTCGGCTCTGCCGATGCGGCGCTCCCGGGCGTCGGTGAACGCTCCCTTTTCGTGTCCGAAGAGCTCCGACTCGACGAGCGCCTCGGGAAGAGCGGCGCAGTTCAGCACCACGAACGGCTTGTCCTTGCGCGGCGAGAGCGACTGGATGGCCTTTGCCACAAGCTCCTTTCCCGTTCCGCTGGAGCCGCGGATGAGCACGGTGGCCTCGCTTGGCGCCACCTGGCGGATCTGCTCGTATATGGCGCGCATGGCGGGCGAATTGCCCACGAGGCGTCCAGGAGTGCCGCTTAGCATGTCGCGAAGGCGGCGGTTCTCGGCCCGAAGCGCGTCCTGCTCGGCACACTGTTCGCGGCAGACGCTCGCCGCCTCGGCGCAGAGGTTGGCGATGATCTCGAGCAGCGCCACGTCGCGTACGAGCGCGCCGGTCTCGCCGGTCATGGCGCGGTCAACGGAAAGAGTGCCGATCACGTTTCCGCCGTGTATGAGCGGCACGCAGATGAATGACAGCGGTTCGTCCACCCTCCGCGCGCCGGTGCGGTTCAGGAAGCGGCGGTCCTTTCTCACGTCCACAACGATTTCGGCCCTGCCGGTCTTCGCCACAAGCCCCGTGATTCCCTCGCCGATGTGGTAGCGGCCAAGGGCGCGCTCTTCGGCGTTCAGCTGCCTGGCCGACGCCTCGATTCTCAGCTCGTCCCCCTCGAGAAGCGTGAATGTTCCGCGGAACATGCCCATCGACTTCTCCAGAATTACGATGACGTCGTCAAGAAGCTTGTGAACATTCCTTTCGCGCACGACAACGGAGGCGATCTCGCGCAGAACCGATATTTCCGATGACAGTTTTTCTTTCATGGGGCGGTATTTTACCACAATTTCCGTCATGCGGTCTAGTGGTCAGTGGTGATTTTTTTTACACCTGCTGTAAATGTTACATTTCTTGTTAAAATGCGGTGGATGCATTTTACGTTCAATGTAAAACTTGCTTGCAATTATGGGCATTTCTATGTAAAAACTCCAAATGGCATGAGTTTTGCTAGTATTATTTCACACAAGAACCGGGCGCAATTGAATTTGGGCCTGGTTCCGTTTACTGCTATTTTGCGACTGCCACTTTGTGGGAATTATGGTATAATACCCACCGATCCAAGAAAGGAACAGAAGGAACAACAATGAGTACCTACATTGACCAGACTCTAAAAGACCTCAAGGCCAAGAACGCCGACCAGCCGGAGTTCATCCAGGCCGCCGAAGAGGTCCTCACCACGCTCGCCCCCGTTGTGGACGCGCATCCTGAGTACCAGAAGAACGCGATTCTCGAGCGCATCGTTGAGCCGGAGCGGACTATCATGTTCCGCGTGAACTGGATCGACGACACTGGCGCCGTGCGCGTGAACCGCGGCTACCGCATTCAGTTCAACTCCGCGATCGGTCCCTACAAGGGCGGTCTCCGCTTCGACCCCACTGTGAATCTCTCGGTGCTCAAGTTCCTCGGCTTTGAGCAGATATTCAAGAACTCGCTCACCACTCTGCCCATGGGCGGCGCCAAGGGCGGTTCCGACTTCAATCCCAAGGTCTCCCCCCACACTCCCGGCAAGCGCTGCAGCGACGGCGAGGTGATGCGCTTCTGCCAGAGCTTCATGACCGAGCTCTTCCGCCACATCGGCCCCAACACCGACGTTCCCGCCGGCGACATGAACGTAGGCGGGCGCGAGATCGGCTATCTCTACGGGCAGTACCGCAAGATCGTGAACGAGTGGAACGGCGTGCTCACGGGCAAGGGCCTTCCGTTCGGCGGCTCGCTCGTCCGCCCCGAGGCGACAGGCTATGGCTGCATCTATTTTGCAGAGAACATGCTCAAGACGAAGAAGGCGAACTTCAAGGGCAAGGTCTGCGCGATTTCCGGTTCCGGCAATGTGGCGTCCTTCGCCGCCCAGAAGCTCGTCACTCTCGGCGCCAAGGTCGTGACGCTCTCCGACCGCTCGGGCGCGATCTACGCCAAGAGCGGACTCTCCCTTGACGACCTCAAGGCCGTCATGGAGCTCAAGACCGTGAAGCGCGGCGAACTCAGCGAGATCGCCAAGCAGCTCAAGGGCGTCAAGTTCTTCCCCGGCGTCAATTCGTGGCAGATCGTGGACAAGGTGGACTGCGCATTCCCGTGCGCCCGCCAGAACGAGCTCAACGGCGACGATGCCGCCTACCTGCTCAAGCACGGCTGCAAGCTCGTGGCCGAAGGCGCCAACATGCCCTCCACTCCCGATGCCGTCGCGGCGTTCCTCAAGGCGAAGATCCTCTACGCCCCCGGCAAGGCCGCCAACGCTGGCGGCGTGGCGACTTCCGGACTCGAGATGTCGCAGAACGCCGAGCATCTGAGCTGGTCCGCCGAGGAAGTGGACAGCAAGCTCCGCGGAATCATGGCCGCCATCCACGACAACGCCTACGCCGCCGCCGCTAAGTACGGCCACAAGGGCAACTACGTGATGGGCGCGAACATCGCCGGCTTCGTCAAGGTCGCCGACGCAATGGTCGCCCAGGGCGTCTGCTGAAGACCGCGCCCCGCGCGCAAGCCAAAAGGCCGTTCCGCACAGCGCGGAGCGGCCTTTTTTTGGTAGAATATTGCCATGAC
>JAEEGH010018481.1_pt1 | contig 14735 bp, 10 predicted proteins | sample 9134181 | NCBI WGS metagenome assembly JAEEGH01 (sample SAMN16246544, study PRJNA631951) | gut metagenome | biome: gut microbiome; feature: rumen; material: DP-attached | host: Bos | place: Iran: Karaj | collected 2018-10 | reverse complement strand
CATTGCTGTTAAAAACGGGATTGGATTTATTCTTTTTGTTGGAGGAGAACCTCTTGCTCATAAAGACTTACCCTATATGCTCAAATATGCTGCAAATTCAGGCTTACAACCCATGATTTGTAGTAATGGTTCACTTTGGACGGATGAAAATGTTCGTATGTTCGCAAAACTTGGATTAACAAGTGTCATCATGTCCATTGACGCGACTAACATTGAACTCCATGAAAAAAACCGTGGTTTAAAAGGAGTCTGCGAAAAAATTGCGAAAGCAAATAAGCTCTTCCGAGAACTGGGCGTTGAAAGTGTGGCAAGTGTAACAGCCAGCAAACTGATCGATGATTATCAAAAATTACCTCAATTCCTTGTTTCGCTGGGATTTGACCGCTGTACTTTTAGTTATCCCCTTTCAATCAAAGATCCTCTGGAGAGTTCTTACCTTAGTTTTAGTGATTCCGGCTTAGTTGATTATACAACAGATGAACTCATAACTGTCTTTGAAAAGCTGGCCGCATTGAAGAAAAATCCTGATGTAACTATAGTAAATCCCTTGGAATCTTTCCAAGAAATGATACATCATCTAAAGAAAGAACCAGAAGTATTCCCATGCTTGGGAGGATTGAAATATTTTTATTTAGATTGGAATTTGGATTTATACCGTTGCCATTATTGGAATAAACCAATATGCAAAATTTATGATTTTGATTCGACAAAACTCATTCGTGATCATTGTACTAAATGCATGATTGATTGTTATCGGGATCCATCTATCCTCCAATTTATCGCAGTCAACATGAGTGATATTTTCCATGAATTGAAGTCGTTCAATATACTCCATGCGCTGAAAAAGACTTTCGATAGGCGCAATGTAACTTCGATTGCCTCTGTACTGGAAGGGCAATCATGGATCCGAGAATGGGTCAAATATACTGGGAAAAAACATTAAAACCTCCCAACTGAAATTATAAACTAGCAATTTTTTCCTATTCAGTTTAGATTGATCTCGCTGGTGGAATTCTCCACATCCAAATGTGAATGAAAACAGATAAAAATCTATCCTTAGAAAATGAAAAACGGCAAATAAATGCCGCTACGCAATCTCCTTTAGTTAAAGGAGCAGATCTTCTTATTTGCAGCTTAGAAAAAGAAGGTATTGATACTGTTTTTGCTTATCCCGGAGGCACTAGTTTGGAAATCCACCAGGCAATGACACGACATCCCTCACTGCGTGTGGTTTTGCCCAGGCATGAACAAGGTGGGGTTTTCGCGGCTAGTGGTTATGCCCGCGCAACAGGACGTGTGGGTGTTTGTATCGCAACAAGCGGCCCCGGTGCAACAAACCTTGTAACAGGCATCGCTGATGCCTATATGGATTCCATACCGCTGGTAGTCATCACTGGTCAGGTTAGTCAACAATCTATTGGCCGTAACGCCTTTCAAGAAACGGACTTCTTTGGTATCACCCTGTCGATTTCAAAATATAGTTATCTGGTTACTAATGTAGATGATATTCCTCGTATTATAAAAGAAGCCTTTTATCTGGCCTCCACAGGTCGTCCTGGTCCTGTGGTTATAGATATTCCCAAAAACATCCAACAACAGCAAACAGTTATCCCAGATTCTTGGCCAACATCCATCAATCTTCGCGGATACACCCCTGACCGAAAAACCTCACAAGAAGATTTGCTTGAGGTGGTGAAAATGATAGAAGCGTCAAAGTCACCATTGATTTGTGCGGGTGGCGGTATTATTAGCGCTAATGCTTCGGAAGCGTTGCGGCAATTTGTAAAGCTAACTCAAATACCGATAGCTACAACGTTAATGGGAATTGGTTCTTTTCCTGAAGATGATCCCCTCTCTCTGCAATTACTAGGTATGCATGGAACGGCCTATGCTAATTGGGCTTCAAAAGAAGCAGATCTGTTTCTTGCCTTTGGGTGCCGTTTCGATGATCGTGTTACAGGTAATCCCCATCACTTTGTCTCAAAAGCGAAAATAATCCATATTGATATTGATCCTTCTGAAATCAATAAAAATAAACATGTCAATTTTTCTATAGAAGGAGATATCGGGGATGTGCTGGAGAGAATGAATAGCATTCTGCGCCAAAAGCCTCTTCGAGCGAACTACTCCGAATGGCATAAAAAAATCGATACATGGAAAAAGAAAGCACCTCTTTCCTGGAGATTTTCAACAAAAGTCCCAGAACCAACCCATATTGAAAAACTCCACAAAGACGGATTTGAGGAAGTCATCATGCCTCAGCAAGTCATTGAAATGCTTACTCAGATGACTAAGCAATCTGATATTATTGTGACAGGCGTGGGGCAACATCAAATGTGGACAGCTCAATTCTACCAATTCAAAGAACCGCGAACCCTTCTTACATCTGGAGGTTTAGGCAGCATGGGATATGGTTATCCTGCAGCATTAGGAGCAAAAGTTGGATGTCCTAATAAACAAGTTATTGATATAGATGGTGATGGTTCCTTCCAAATGAACATTCAGGAATTAGCTACAGCTCATGTGGAGAAAATTGCAGTTAAAACCATCATTTTAAATAATCAATGGCTTGGAATGGTAAAACAATGGGAAGACGCGTTTTATCATCAAGTTCACGCGAATACATTCATTGGTGATCCTTCAGGAGAGAAAGTGATCTATCCTGATTTTGTTAAAATTGCTGAAGGATATTCTGTAAAGGCCGAACGAGTCATATACAAAAGAGATTTAAAAGCAGCTTTGCAAAGGATGTTAGAAGCTGATGAACCCTATATTTTAGATATTATAACACCTTGTAATGCAAAGGTTCTTCCATTTATAAAATCAGCTGGAACCGTTGAGGACATGGTTTACGAATAATAGATAGCAGCAAATTATTAAATAATGAAAATACTGGTTATAGGCTCAGGTGGACGCGAACACGCTCTGGTATGGAAGTTAGCACAATCTCACCATACAAAACATCTCTGGTGCACACCGGGAAACGCAGGAATAGCACAAGAAAGATTGTCCTCTTCTGGAGAAAATGTTGAATGTGTTAATATTTCCGCGGAGGATTTAAATGGACAGCTTGCTTTTGCCAAAGAAAAACAAATAGACCTTACTGTTGTTGGGCCTGATAATCCGCTAGGTGAAGGAATTGTAGATTTATTCCAAAAAAACGGTCTGATGATTTGGGGGCCGAATAAACAAGCCGCACAATTTGAAGCCTCAAAAGTCTTTTCCCAGGAATTCATGCAACGTCACAATGTGCCGACAGCAATGTCTGGTATCTTTTCAAATTCTGATGAAGCTGAAAAATTCGCGAAAAAATTAAATTGGGAATGTGCTGTTAAAGTAGATGGTCTGGCTTTGGGAAAAGGTGTTTTTATATGTCGCAATCAGCAGGATACACAAAATGCGATCCATACTATTCTTGATGAACATCGCTTTGGCCTGGCTGGCACACGCATCGTTATTCAAGAACTGTTAGAGGGAATGGAGATTTCGCTTCATGTTCTCTGTGACGGGACTCATTGGAAACTTTTCCCTACTTCTCAAGACCATAAAAGGGCATTTGATAATGACTTAGGGCCAAATACAGGTGGCATGGGAACCTATTCACCAACACCATTCCTCAGCGATACTGAACTTAACAGTGTAGCAGATAAAATTCTTGTCCCGTGGCAAAATGGTTGTCGGAAAGAATCTATTGATTACAAAGGCATTTTGTATCCCGGGATCATGCTCACAAAACAAGGCCCTAAAGTTCTGGAATTTAACGCGCGCTTTGGAGATCCTGAAACTCAGGTTTATATGCCTCGCTTGAAAAATGATCTTGTAGATCTTTTACTGGCCAGCATCAATGGTACCTTAGATCAGATTTCATTAGAATGGGCCTCTCAATCCGCCGTTTGCGTTATTATAGCTTCGGGGGGATACCCTGGAAGTTATCAAAAAGGAAAAGTTATCCGCGGCCTGGATACTGTTGCCAATATAAAAAACACAAAAGTCTTTCATGCTGGAACCAGATTCAATGGCAGCACAATAGAAACCTCTGGCGGAAGAGTTTTGGGCGTAACCGCATGGGCAGATACACTCCAAGAGGCTCAAACCATGTCATATAACGCTGTAAATGAAATATACTTTGAAGGCGCTTTTTACCGAAAAGATATTGCTTCCAAAGCATTAAAATAAATATTCAACATTATGAATTGTAAATTATTATTAACTGCTTTATGTTCATCCATATTGGCGTGTAACTTCTGCGCCATTGCGCAAGATAATTCCGCCAACCTTACTAATTTCAACGAAGCAGTCAGTATCATTCAAAAAAAGCTTGTTGGTGCGGATAAAATTCAATTTGATAAAAAAGCACTTCGGGGATTGGCAGATCAGCTGTCCCCATCTGTACAAATCATAACCAATAAAGAAAATGCCGCTAAAAAAACGGATTCATTTTCAGATTTAAATCTCACTAATAAAGTACAGGTTCTGGACAAATATTATCTCCGCTTGTGCCCAGGAAAAATAGAATCAGAGTCACAAGCACCGTTTCAACAATGGAATGAATGCATAAAGACAAATGAAATCCGGGGTATTATTCTCGACTTAAGAAATGTTTCAACTGGAAACTATTCTGCCGCTGCTGACTTTGTTTCTGCTTTTCTAAAGAATGACAGTATTTCAAATCTCTTTTCATTAGGAAATGTTACTTATGCTATAAACAAAGAACTGAGTCATACTGAGTCTCAATTGACACAACAACCTTTAAGCATCCTTATAAACTCAAAAACAGCTGGTCCCGCTGAAGCCATTGCCGCCACCCTAGATAAAGAACATCCCAACAGCATTTTGATTGGCGAAGCAACTGCCGGTCAAACTGTAAGTTTTGAGGATTTTTCTCTTTCGGATGGAACGATTTTACGCATTGCTACTGATACTATACATTTTTCTGATGGGACACTTATCAATATTGAAGGAATCACCCCGGAAATCAAGATAACGACTTCAGAGGAAAACGCTCTGAAATACTTTGAGGATCCCTTTACAAATTTACGCACAACTGCGCCTGAAAATAAAAAAGGTACTTCTACAAATAAAGTCTCTATCAAAATCAATGAAGCAGAACTTGTAAAAATGCAAAATTCTTCCAACAGATCAAACTCCAAAATATCTAAAAAAGAGGAGGAAAAAACTGAAGAAGAAGTAGCAACTATTTACGATCCTTGTCTTGCACGAGCTGTAGATGTGTTAAAAACCTTCTATTGGATAAAACAAACCAGAAAAAATTGACAATATATTACTGCCAAAAAAAATTTAAAACTCAAACTACCCAAGTAGTTTGAGTTTTCTTTTTAAGAATACTTGAATAAGCGCGCTATTCTCCCTCAACTCGAACATTGCCGCCGCTACTGGCAGCGGCTATAGCAGCACGTTTACGCTGTGTCGCATCCAATATCTTTTTACGCAAGCGTAAATGCTGCGGTGTAGCTTCCACATATTCATCTGGTCCAATATACTCCAAAGCTCTCTCCAAACTCAAACGCATGGGTGGTTCAAGTTGTATTCCTTTCCCCTCACCCACAGAACGCATATTGGTCAATTTCTTAGTTTTACAAGGATTAACCGGTATATCTTGCTCACGCGCATTCTCCCCTACGATCATTCCCTCATAAATAACATCCCCCGGTTCAATCATCAATCGTCCGCGTTCTTGCACCATATTCAATGCATAAGAAGTTGCAATCCCGTTTTCAATGCTTACCAAAGAACCATTTTTACGAGTGATGACTTCCCCTCGGAAAGCCTCATAAGCATGAAAAAGATGGCTGATGACTCCCATTCCTCTGGTTTGATTGACCAAATCCGTTTCAAAACCGATCAATCCACGAGTGGGGACTAACGCCTCAATACTGATTTGATCCGAATGATGCTTGATATCAACAATTTCTCCTTTGCGATTGGAAAGATTTTCCAATATAGGTCCCATACAATCTTTTGGAATCTCCAAGAAGACTCGTTCAATTGGTTCTAGCAAAGCACCACTTTCATCTCTATGTAAAATAACTTCCGGACGAGAAACCAAAACTTCATAGCCTTCACGGCGCATCTGCTCAACCAAAACGGCAATATGCATTTCCCCACGGCCACTTACTTTAAATTCACTGGCAGATTCACCTTTTTCAACCCTTAAACTGATATTTGTACGAATTTCTTTCTCTAAGCGTTCTCGAATATGGCGAGCAGTCACAAGTGTACCTTCTTTACCAGCTAAAGGTCCATCATTGACAGCAAACTGCATTTGAATTGTCGGCGGATCAAGAGGCTTAAACGGTAAAGCTTCTCCATCTTCATTTGCTAATAAAGTTTCACCAATGAAAACATTTTCAAATCCGGTTAGTCCTACAATATCTCCAGCAAAAGCCGTTTCCAATTGAATTCGCTCCAAACCTTTGTAATTAAAAATAGCAGTGATCTTATCGCGTGTGCGGCTTCCATCTCCATGAATACACCAAATAGTATCACCAACTGATATTTTTCCAGATAGAATCTTCCCAAACGCCACTCGTCCAAGATAATCTGAATAATCCAAATTGGAAACAAGCAACCTAAAATCATTCTTAACATCTATTTTCGGAGCCGGAACATATTTTATGATCGCTTCAAATAAAGGTTTAATATCCTTTCCTTCAATAGATTCACCCGGCTTAGGCATTTCTGCCATTGCATATCCATCTTTAGCACTGGCATACATCACCGGAAAATCTAATTGTTCATCAGTCGCGTTAAGGGCTACAAACAAATCAAAAACCTGATCCAGAACTCGGCTGGGATTAGCAAATTCACGATCGATTTTATTGATGACAACTATAGGCTTAGCCCCCACCTCCAATGCTTTTCTTAAAACAAAACGGGTTTGAGCCTGAGGACCTTCCACAGCATCAACTACTAACAGAACACCATCGATCATGTTTAAGATACGCTCTACCTCCCCACCAAAGTCCGCATGGCCTGGAGTATCTACAATGTTGATGTGGTATCCCTTGTATTTAAACGCAGCATTCTTGGCTCGGATAGTGATTCCTTTTTCCCTTTCCAGATCCATTGAATCCATCACTCTTTCTTCAACAGCCTGATTTGTGCGAAAGGTTCCAGATTGACGCAAAAGACAATCTACCAACGTTGTTTTCCCATGATCAACGTGTGCAATAATAGCTATATTACGAATTTGCTGCATATTTTAAGCGTATAAACACTAAGAGCGTGGAAATAACTAGAATAAAACCGCTCCACCTCCCAAGCGCAAATCCATCATACCCTCAAAATTTTTACACTTCAATTAAGAATTAATTGAAAAAGCTCGTTCTTGACCATCGTATTTTTTACTATATGGGCGTGATTTGTCCAAATCACATTAATTCTGCTAGGCAAAATTTATATTTAGGAAATGTTTGAACTATTATTAACGGATCCCAAAACCAAGGCTCGTCGTGGTCGTCTAACTACTTCACATGGAATTATTGAAACTCCTGTCTTCATGCCAGTGGGCACCCAGGCAAGCGTTAAAGCCTTAGACAATAGAGAGCTTTTGGAAATGGATACTCAAATTATCCTGGGAAACACTTATCATTTAAGCATTCGCCCTGGAATGGAAATAATTGAAGCTGCTGGTGGGCTTCATTCTTTTATGAACTGGGAATCACCTATCCTGACAGACAGCGGCGGTTTTCAGGTATTTAGCCTGGCTAAAATCCGTAAAATCAAAAATAACGGTGTAGAATTTCGTTCCCATCTCGATGGTTCTCTTTTATTTTTAGGACCTCAAGAATCAATGGCTATCCAACGTAAATTGGGCTCAGATATTGCTATGGCCTTTGATGAGTGTCCCGCGCATGACTCCTCACCTCGTGAATTACAGGCGGCCATCGACCGCACTATTCGTTGGGCAAAAGAATGCCGCATACAACCACGCGCAGAAGGACAATTAGTTTTTGGTATCAGTCAGGGTGGAATAAATCCTCGTCTGAGAGAACGCTGTACTAAAGAAATTGTGTCACTGGACTTTGATGGCTATGCAATTGGTGGGGTCAGTGTTGGCGAACCGGAACCAGAAATGATGTTTGCAGTGGATATAACAGAACCATTTCTTCCTAAAAATAAAGTGCGATACGCAATGGGATTAGGCACCCCGTCACAAATGGTCGAACTAATTGCAAGAGGTGTAGATATGTTTGATTGTGTGTTACCCACACGAATTGCCCGTAATGGAACAGCTTATACTCGAAAAGGAACTGTTAATATCAAAGCCGGGTATGCGAAATCAGACTTTCACCCTATTGAAGAAGGATGTACTTGCTTTGCCTGTCGTAACCATACAAGAGCTTACATCCGTCATCTGCTGAATGTGAATGAGATATTAGGCCTGAAATTAATGAGTATACATAATTCTCATTTCTATCTGCAGTTGATGAAAGAGATTCGCACACATCTTGAAAATGGAACATTTTCTGATTTTCGTAAGGAATTTGTGGCAAACTATGTCCCCTCTGAGCGAGTTCGCGCTATGAGTCAAAATATTAAACTTCCCTCAATAACAGAGGCACTTAAATCAACACATAAAGGGAAAATTGCAAAAGCAAAAAAAGCTAAAGTCTCCAAGGCAACACATGCGGGTAAAGCAACTAAGAATGTAAAAGTCAAACCGACAAAAAAACAGACCAGCGCTAAGCCTAAAAACATATCAAAATCTTCACAAAACTCTAATAATGAGTCATCAAGTCGTACAATTAGCTAATGGACAATGGAGTTTACGCAGCCTGGATGTCGAGGAAACTTATCATCCGGTTGTAGGTCCAGAATCCGAATCTAATGTACTTTATGCCCAACAAATTCAATTAGAACGTCTATTGACGGCATCTACATTTGTTGTGTGGGATGTTGGCTTAGGAGGTGCTGCCAATGCTATAGCTGTCATCAATGCCGCCTCACAATACAATGGCAAGTTGAAGATTTATAGTTTTGAGCATGACTTAGAACCGCTCAATACAGCATTAAATAATATTGATAAATTACATTATCTTATTCCGTATCAAGATATTTTAACAGAGCTCTTGCATCAAAAAAAAATTCAGTTCACAAAAAATTCTATTCAAATCGATTGGGAAATTGTTTATGGAGATTTTCCATCATGGCTGACGAATCAAAAAGATTCCAGCTCTGACATCCAACAACCTCATGCGATTCTTTATGATGCGTTTTCTCCTAAAAAAAACCCGGATATGTACACGCTGGATATTTTCAAAAAATTGTATAGACTTCTTAATAATTCTGCCTCATGTATCCTCGTTAGCTATTCAAGGGCAACTCTCTTAAGAGTGACTTTGCTTTTAGCGGGATTTTATGTTGGAAAAGGCGCTGCTACTGGAGAAAAAGAAGAAACAACAATTGCCTCTAATAAATTGGATATACTTTCAAAGCCTTTGAGCAAAGAATGGCTTGGGAGAGTACAAAGATCAAACAGCGCAGAACCACTTCATACTCCAAAATACATTCAACAACCTCTTACTCAAGACAGCTGGAAACAATTACTCTCTCATCCTCAATTCTCCAATTGAGAATTCAAACGAAAGAAAATGGATTCACATTTCTTTGTATCATCTTGAAGTTGTTTTTTAAGAATATTTAATGAAGAAAATTTTTGTTCATCCCTAATTTTTTCTAAAGGAATGACTTCAATGTTTTTTTCATAGATGTCTTCATCAAAATTTGAAATATGAACCTCAGCCCGAAGTTCTGGTTCAACTTTTGCTACAGTGGGACGGAAACCGATATTTAAAGCACCTGCAAATTTTTGTCCATCAATTAAAACGGATGCCCCATACACACCACAAGGAGGAATTGCTCTTCCTTGAATGTTCAAATTGGCCGTAGGAAATCCAATCGTCCTGCCAAGTTGATCTCCCTTTATCACTTTGGCCACAATGGAATAAGCACGCCCTAGCATTTCTGTCACTGATACCAGGTTCCCCTGAAGAATCTCGCCTCTTATCCGTGTACTGCTGATTCTTTCCTCAGCATAACGCACAGGAGGAATTGCTCTTACCAATGTTTTAAATTCATCTGTGCGACATGTAGTTTTCGCCAATTCTCTTAATTTTTCAACATTGCCACTGCGATTCCTGGCAAAAACAAACCCTTCACCTACACATATACTTCTAAGAGGATACAATGCAGAATGGATGATACCGTAAAAATCCCTTGCTTCCAGATTTGCCGTCTTTAAGTCAAATGGAATCAACATAATATTTCCGATCCCATACTGCTCAAATAACTTCAATTTATGCTCCAGTGGGTAAATTATTTTAGGAGATTTTTCGGGAACTAATACAGATGCGGGATGCCGATCAAAAGTGATCACGACAGGCTTGGCATCCATTTTATCAGCATCCTCTAAAACCTGTTTGATTACTGTTTGATGACCTTTATGGATACCATCGAAGACACCTATCGCTGCACAAAATCCTTTTTTATCTGAAAAATCGTCTTTTTCCTGTGCAGATTGAAAGGGGAAAAAACGCATTTTACCTCATCTCTGTGGTCAACATTTTATGAATTTCAGAACATGGAATCACTCGTTTCAAGAAATCTTCCTTAGAAAGTGATTTCAATTCTGCCAGAGGGATCGCATCAGACACCTTAAATTTACCGGAAACAGTTCGTCTCAACCTCGTTAGATGGGCTCCACAACCAATAATCTGCCCCATATCATGGACAACACTTCTTACATAAACTCCTTTACTTGATGATAATATAAAATCACCGCAAGGAGCATCATATTTCAGTATTTTATAACGATAGATATAAATAAGACGAGGCCTACGTTCGACTTCAATCCCTTTACGAGCTAATTTATGTAAGGCAACACCATTGACTTTAATAGCAGAAACCATAGGAGGAACCTGCAACTGATCTCCTTTGAACTTTGAGGCATATTGATTTAGCTCATCCAATGTCAATGCTGGAACAGGAGCTGTTGAAATAATTTGTCCCGCAGCATCATAAGAATCTGTTGTCTCCCCCAATTTAAAACTGCCTTCATAAGTTTTATCTTCTCCCATCAGCAGTTCACTCAGTTTTGTTCCCTTTCCCAAAAGCAATATCAATAAACCACTTGCCTCTGGATCAAGTGTCCCGCAATGTCCAGTCTTCCTCAGATTAAAATGCTTGCGAACAGTATATACTACATCATGAGAAGTACAGCCGGTTGGCTTATCAACAAGGATGATTCCGTCAACAAAATCTTCAGCGGATGCTGTTTTTCGACTCATGCGGATGGTTCCTCTTTTTTCCGTTTCTTTAAATCAGACAATGCCATCCTCAAAGCCTTGACGACTCGACGCTGAACACTGAGACGAGTTCCTTCTATCGTTGCACCGCTGGCAGCTTTATGTCCACCACCATTAAAGATTTTTGCTACTTCTCCCACATCCAGATAGGGATTTTTAGAACGAAAACTCACACGGATCAAATCTGCGGACAGTTCTTCAAACTGGACAGCAACAATAACAGGCTCAATCGCTCGAACATGATCAATCAACCCTTCAGCGTCTTCTCGTTCTGCCCCACATCTTGAATAATCCCTGGATCTCAACCAATAATAAGCGATCTTATTCTCTTCCGTAAGTTTGAAATTATTCAAAACATGCCGAAGGAGTTTAACTCGTGCAATGGGATAAGACTGATAAACCTCATCACATACATCTGCGAGATCGGCTCCTGATTCCACAAGATTGGCCGCCATTCTAAAAGTTTCAGGAGTTGTACTGCTATACTGGAAAGATCCGGTATCTGTAGATATAGCAATGAACAAGCAATCAGCAATATCAGGAGTAATTTCCCAACCAGCGGTTTGAATGAGTTGAAAAATAAGTTCTCCTGTAGCCGCAGAATCTCCGATCACCCAGTTGATATCCCCATACCGCGTATTACTTGCGTGATGATCGATATTGATGAAATATTTGCGATTGGTGATCTTTTCCCCCACACTGCCGAGTCTTTGAAAACTAGCACAATCTAAGGCCACAACGACATCAAACGCGCACCCGTTTTTCGGTTTGCGCATCATATTCTCTTCATCCAGGAAAGCCAACTTGTCAGGAATTTCATCTTCATTCCAGCAAGACACTGTTTTCCCCAAACGTTTCAGGCAAAGTCCCAGCGACAACTGCGAGCCGATGCAATCCCCATCCGGGGAGACATGTCCGACAATGCATACAGTCTGTGCTTCCTCTAAAATGCGGAGAATTTTACTGATTTCTTCAGATTCTTTATTCATCATGTATGTTGGAATCAGATTGGATGATGCCCGCTTTTTCCATCTCATCTAATATCTCCAACACTCGGTTTCCTCTATCGATCGACTCATCCAACTGGAACCGTATCTGCGGTGTATATTTGAGGATAACCTCGTGAGCTAATTGCATTTGTATCATTTTTGTTTTTTCACAGATCGTGTGAAAAACTTTGTTTTTCTGTTCCTTATCACCAAAGATGCTCAGAAAAACCACGCCTGAACGCAAATCATTGGACATACTCACGTCCGTAACTGAAACAACCCCTACCTCTTGTACGGGAAATGTTCTGCGTATAACTTCACCTACTGCCCGTTTTACCAACTCTCGGACACGGTCTTGTCGACGATTTTGCTGCATCTGATCAAAGTTGTTGGGCAATCTTCTCTATTGAATAAGACTGAATAATATCCCCTTCTTTATAGTCGTGGAAACCATCGATACGAATACCACATTCCATACCAGCCTTCAATTCATTCACCTCATCCTGGAAACGGCGCAGAGATTGGAATGAACCTTCAAAGATAGTCTCTTTTCCACGGATCACGCGGCAGCGGCCTTTGATAATATGGCCTTGAATGACCATGCAGCCCGCAACACTGCCTGCTTTCGAGAGATTGAACACCTGACGCACTTCTGCTTGCCCTTGAGGGACTTCATTGATAATAGGATCCAACAGACCAGCCATTGCGTCACGCACCTGATCAATCAGTTCATAAATGATAGAGTAGAGCTTGATTTGTACAGCTTCCCTGCGTGCGGCCTCCGTTGCTGATGAATCCACTCTTGTGTGGAAACCAATCACAACCGCCTTTGAAGCAGAAGCTAACAAGACATCGCTTTCTGTAATCGTACCCACCGCGCTATGGATGATTTCCAACGATACCTTTTCGGATTCTATCTTCTTCAACGCATCCACGATAGCTTCTACAGAACCTTGCGTATCCGCCTTTACGACGATCTTCAGAACTTTGGCAACATCATTTCCAAAGTTTTCAAGGAAGCCTTCCAGTGTCACTGGACGTTCCCTATCACGATTGCCCTCGTCGCGATTGCGCTGGCGCTGTTCTTCTGCCATCTCTCTGGCGATTTTTTCATTCTCGACCACTTGAAACTCTGTTCCAGCTTCCGGCACGCCATTCAGCCCCAAAAGTTTAACTGCTTCAGAAGGAGACGCTTTCTTCAGACGTTGACCTTCTTCGTTGATAAGAGCGCGTGCTTTTCCATAGAACTCACCACACAGAATGGCATCTCCCAACTTCAATGTGCCTTTACGCACCAAAACGGTAGCCGTTGGACCGCCGGGCGCCAATCCTGACTCGACCACATTGCCTTTGGCCTTGCGGTTCGGATTCGCTTTCAGTTCCAACATTTCCGCCTGTAAGACCAACATTCCTAAGAGGTCATCCACACCTTTCTTGGTCAATGCCGACACATCGACGAAAATAGTTTCTCCGCCCCATTCCTCACACAAAAGGCCGTAATCTTGAAGCTGTTGCCTGGCTTTCAAGGGGTTGGCTGCCGGATGGTCACACTTGTTCACTGCTACGATGATGGTAACCTTGGCCGCCTGGGCGTGTCTTATCGCTTCAACAGTCTGAGGCATAACACCATCATTAGCCGCTACGACTAAAATAACAATATCCGTGACATTCGCACCGCGAGCGCGCATAGCACTGAAGGCTTCATGCCCCGGAGTATCCAAGAACGTGATTTGCTGAAGTTCACCTTTACGTTCCGGATGCGGGATCGAGATCGTGTAAGCACCAATATGCTGAGTGATACCGCCGGCTTCTCCCGAAGCCACATTAGATTTGCGGATCGCGTCCAGAAGAGTCGTCTTGCCGTGATCTACATGTCCCATGATGGTAACAACGGGAGGACGCGGCTTCAAATCTTCCGGTTTATCCTCTTCATCAACGATTTCTATCTTCTTTTGGTCACCTTTGACCAACGCTCCGCCTTTTTCACGTTTTTCCAGTTCAAAACGGAAACCGTGTTTGGCACACAGCCTGCGAGCCGCGTTTTCATCAATGCTTTGATTCACATTGGCAAAAACACCCAGTTCCATCAGATCCGCGATCAGCTGGAATGGCTTTCTATTGAGCAGTTCCGCCAACTGGCGAACCACTACAGGAGCCTTCATGGTAATAACTTCCGCGTGACTTGGCAGTTTGGCAGACAAATCGACCGGAGCCGCTTGCTGCGGAGCGGATGCTTTGCGATCAGGGAATTGCTGTTTCCCGCTTGGACGACTGCCTTTGGCAAAGTCTTTCTCACTTTGCTGGCGACCACCCTGCTGGCGATTTTGTTGAAAACTGCCGGCACGCGGTGAAGGCTGCTGGCCGCCGGGACGTTGTTGAGCGGCGGGACGCTGCTGAGACTGCTGCTGGCCAGGACGCT
>JAEEGH010018476.1_pt1 | contig 14739 bp, 11 predicted proteins | sample 9134181 | NCBI WGS metagenome assembly JAEEGH01 (sample SAMN16246544, study PRJNA631951) | gut metagenome | biome: gut microbiome; feature: rumen; material: DP-attached | host: Bos | place: Iran: Karaj | collected 2018-10 | reverse complement strand
TCCTTTTGATATGTACCAGGCAGATTACAAGAGCGGAGTTAAGCTTTATGTAAAGCGCGTTTTCATTACTGATGATGACCGCGAGCTTTTGCCTAGCTACCTGCGATTTGTACGCGGTATTATCGACAGTGAAGATTTGCCTTTGAACGTTAGCCGTGAGATTTTGCAGCAGAACCGCATTCTTGATAACATCCGCACTTCTTCTGTAAAGAAGCTCCTTGGCGAGTTTAAGAAGATGGGGGAGGCTGCAGACACCGCCCGCAAGAAACCAGAAGACAAGCGCACAGACGAAGAAAAGAAAGCAATTGAAAAATGGGCTAAGTTTGTAAAGGCCTTTAACCGCCCTATGAAGGAAGGTTTATACAGCGATTACGCAAACCGCGAAGAAATTGCAGAAATTGTTCGCTTTAAGAGTACTGACGCTAGTGGTACTGGCGAGGACAACTACACAAATTTTGCTGCTTATGTTGAAAGAATGAAGCCGGAACAGAAGGCAATCTTCTATATCAGCGGTTCGGACGAAAAGAACCTTCGTGCAAACCCACTTCTTAAGGCTTACACAGACAAGGGCTTTGAAGTTTTAATCATGGACGACGACATTGACGATATCGTTATCCCGGGCTTTGGAAAATACAAGGACTGCGAGCTCAAGGCTGTAAACCGCAGCGGCGCCGATGAAGATCTTGTAGACAACAAAGAAGAAGCCAAAAAGAAGGAAGAAGAGTTCAAGCCTGTAACAGATAAAATCAAGAAGGCACTTGGCGACAAGGTTAAGGAAGTTAAGCTCAGCAAGACTTTGAGCGGCAACAACCCGTCTTGTATCGTTGTAGACGAAAACGACCCAAGCTACCAGATGATTCAGATGATGAAGGCTATGGGCCAGACAGGTCCAGAACTCAAACCAATCCTCGAAGTAAACGGCGATCACCCTATTCTTGCAAAGATCAAGAACAGCGACGATGAGGCTTTGATTGCAGACGTGAGCGAAGTTTTGTTGAGCCAGGCACTGCTTATTGCAGGCGTTGAACTTAAAGAACCAGCTGCCTTTGTTGAGCATTTGAATAATTTGTTGAGTAAATAGCCCTTCGACAGGCTCAGGGAACCCCGACTATGCCAAAACCAAACTGTTTTTACAAGGACGGCCTCAAATTTTCTTGCCAGCGATGCTCGTTTTGCTGCGGGCATTCGCCGGGGTATGTTTATTTGTCTAAGGCCGACCTGGACAGGCTTTGCGAGGGAACGGGGCTCTCTTACAAAGAGTTTGTTTCTAAATACTGCCGCTGGGCCAATTACTACGAAGGAAAAACAGTTCTTTCGCTGATTGAAAAAAAGAACTACGACTGCATTTTGTGGGAAAACGGATGCTCGCTTTATGAGCACAGGCCCTCACAGTGCCGCACCTACCCTTTCTGGGCATGGATTGTGAAAGACAAAGAAACCTGGGACGATGTTGCAACAGAATGCCCGGGAATGCGCGCCACAGACGGACGCCTCTGGACCTACGAAGAAATTGAAAAAAACAGACAGGAATATATAGCCAACCAGCCTCTCACACGCGAAGAAGTTCTGGCACTTATTGCACAGGAATAGACTGTCGAAGGGCCTCGCGCCTTTTGGCATCCACTTCAATCCATTCTTCCAGCGAAAGCGGTTTATAATCACTGAACATACAAAAGGTATTTATCATCTGGCACGGAATTGGGCCGGTAACGCCTTTGGCATTTGTGACAACAGTTTGTCTTGTAATATCCTGAAACTGATTCACAAGCTTTTCATCAGGACTGTTGTGAACGTGGCCGTAGAGCATATAAGTGCGCGGTGAACCGTCAGACTTTCTTGTATGCTGATGATTATAGCAGAACGTCGGATAATGACTCAAAATTACAGTATTTCCATGGTCATCAAGCTCGGCGTAAGGTTTAATCCATTCAAAGCGGTCGTAATCTACACCATCGCGGCCAAGCCAGTCGTGGTCGTGATTACCTTCAATCAAACAGATTTTTCCATTAAGACGGCGCAGAATTGCATTTACTTCGTGAGGCTTTCGCGTGCCAATAAAATCACCAATAACAATTACAATATCTCCGCCCTGAACTTTTGAATTCCACTGACGGATCATATAACTGTTCATAGCTTCTGCAGATTCAAATCCGCGCATATCAAGCTGAGTGTTGAGTTGACTTTGATAAAAATGCAGGTCAGAGATATAGAGTTTCATTTACCCTAAGTTTTTAATCTCTTTGTCGTAAGTCTGCTTAAGCAAGATACAGCAGACAACAAGTGCAAGGAATTCTGCAATTGGGAAAGCCCACCAGATATTATTGATATTCCCTGTAAGCGAAAGCAACCAGGCCGCAGGCAAAAGGAAAATCAACTGGCGCACAAAACTGATTACCATAGACTGAATACCTTTACCAAGAGCCTGGAAAACAGAACTCAAAATAATACTGAAGGCCGCGATAGGGAAATGAACCGCAATAATGCGCAGGGCCGGAACACCAATCTTGAGCATTTCATCAGAAGCGGCAAACAAAGCTAAAAGCTGATTTGGGAGCAGCTCAAACACGAGTACTCCAACCAGCATAATACTACAAGCCGCAAGACAGCTGAGTTTGATTGTTTTCATAACACGCTGTTTGTTACGGGCACCAAAGTTGTAGCCTACAATTGGAACAGAACCGTTATTCAAACCGAATACAGGCATAAATACAAAGCTCTGAAGCTTAAAGTAAACACCGTAAACCGCAATAGCTGTTGTTGTAAATGAACCAAGAATGATATTCAAAAAGTATACCAGAATAGATCCGATTGACATTACTATAATAGAAGGAACACCAACCGCATAAATCTTTCCGATAATCTGACCTTCTGGTTTGAGGCCTTTGAACGAAAGATGAATTTCCTTGTTTTTGCGTACGTTCAGAATAAACGAAACAGTCATAGCCGCAAACTGACCAAGAACTGTAGCAACAGCCGCACCCGCAATACCCATAGCAGGAAAACCGAGCAGACCAAAAATCAAAATAGGATCAAAAACAAGATTGAAGGCTGTACCAGTAAGCTGCGAAACCATTGAAAGGCCGGTCTTACCTGTAGACATCAAAAGACGCTCAAAGGTAATCGAACCAAAAACTCCGGCACAGGCAATCAAACAAATACGCATGTAAGTAACACCGTATTCAATAATTTCGCTATTGTCTGTCTGGCTTTCAAAGAAAGGACGTGGAACAAAAATACCCACAATCACAAAAACAACAATTCCAATAAGCGCAAGAAGAATACCGTTATTGGCTACCTTGTCTACTTCTTCATAATTCTTTTCACCAAGACGGCGCGAAAGCAAAGAGTTGATACCAACACCGGTACCGATTGAAACCGAAAACATAAGATTTTGAATTGGGAAAGCAAGCGAAACAGCAGTAAGAGCATTTTCCGAAATACGTGCAACAAAGATACTGTCTACAATGTTATAAAGTGACTGCACAAACATCGAGATCATCATAGGAACCGACATTGTTAAAAGCAGCTTGCCCAAAGGCATGTACCCCATCTTATTTTCACCACGTGGGGCGTTATTCTGTTCTTTCATATCTGACATATTGAATAATCATAACAGAATAAAAAAAAATGGGGAATAGGATGTTTTTTTCTATAAATTCCTCTTTCATTATCATAATTTGATAGCATTCTGGGATATTATGGTTTACAATAGGAAGCCACGGTGGGTAATTCTTTTAAGTTAATTTCGGATATTCATTTTTCTCTTCATTCGGTTATTACGCGAAGCTTGGCGGATAGCGATAATGACCTTAAGAAGCTGTTTTTCAAATGGATTTCTGGAAGACCAGAAGGCGAAGATTATCTTGATATTGACTGGCTCAGTTCACCTGTTTCTAAGACTGATTTTCCCGATGAAATTACCTGGGCCGATATTGTTGATTATGCAGACGGGATTTCCTGTAAAAAAGTTTCTTTGAGCCAAACAGAAAATGATGAACGTAAGATTTTGCGAATGGATACCGCGGAGCTTCTTTTTGACAGATTTCTTCATGAAGGACTTTCCCCTGAACAAAAGATTTTTGTAGAAGAAATCTGGAATAAAACCTTTAATAGTTTTCCGTCTGTTGATTATGAAAATTTTGACTACACCATTCACGGCTTTTCACATACTTACAATGGTAAACAATTCACTCTTCATGAACAGCAGAAAAAGGGATTTGCTTTTTTGTGCAGCAAGGGAAACGGACTTTTAGCTTATGATGTGGGAGTTGGAAAAACTGCAACCGGAATTATGGCAGTAATGTATCAGTTGCAGCATGAAAAATGTATACGCCCGCTCATTATTGTTCCAAAGGCTGTTTATTCAAAATGGGTTCACGATATTCACGAGTTTTTCCCGACTATAACTTTGAACGAACTCGAAAACCTGAATAAAGATGTTATTGACCGAATGCGCATGAACTCAATTTTTGAAGATGCAAATGACAGTCTGCTGCTGCCGGTAAATACTGTTTCAATCTGCACGGCTGAAGCTATGGAAAAAATATATTTCAAACCCGAAAGTGAACCGCTCCTTGAAAAAAGCTTTGAATATATTCTTTCAAAGAAAAAGCAGATGGATTGTTTTACTCCGTCAAAAAAACTCAGCAATGAACAGTATGTATTTTTTGAAGAACTTGGCACTGATCTTCTGCTTGTTGATGAAGCCCACCGTTATAAAAATCTTATAAAAAAAGTAAGCGGTGGCGGGCATTCTGAATTTACTCAACTGGGCTTTGGCGAGCCTTCAAGTCGTGCTGTAAAAATGTTTGCAATTACAGAATACATTCACAGGCACAATCTTGAAAAAAATGTTTTCCTGCTTTCGGCAACTCCATTTACAAATTCTCCAATGGAAATTTATACAACCCTTTTGTTTACAGGCGGTGATGAATTACGAAAGTTAGGCTACGCAAACATAAATGATTTTCTAAACGAATTTGCAGAAATCAAGCTTGAATGGTCTGTAAACAATAAAAATGAAGTTGTTCAAAAAACGGTTATGAAAAATTTCCGTTCGCTGGATGCGCTGCAAAAAATTATACAGAATTATATAGATAAAGTTGATGCCGAAGATGCCCACATCAACCGACCGCAGAAAGAAACTCATGTATTAAAAATCGAAATGACTCCGCTTCAAAAACAAATCTACGAAGCTCAAATTCAACGACTCTCAGAAGCCTCGAATCTTGATGTCATTTTTTCTGCAATGAATATAATGCGCATGTGTCTTATTTCGCCAACACTTGTGAATGACAAAAATCTCAGAATTCCGGACCCTTCTAAGTTTGTTGAGGCTTCTCCTAAAATGCTTTTTGTCTGCAATACTGTTATAAACATTTATAAAGAAAAACCTGATTGTGGCCAGATTATATATCTTCCTCGCGGTGTAAAAGAATTTGCAGCGGTTCAAAAATATCTTGTGAGCCAGAATATTCCACAAGAAGCAATAGGAATGCTCAATTCCTCAACAACAGAATCGCGAAAACTCAAAATCACAAAGGCTTTTAACGACCCTAAAGCTCCTTTAAAAATCCTTCTTGGCTCCGAAACCATCAGCGAGGGCGTAGACCTAAATGGAAACACTCTCGTTTTATACAACTGTATGCTCGGCTGGAATCCTACAGAACCCGTTCAGGTAGAGGGAAGACTCTGGCGCCAGGGAAATCTGCAGAAAAAAGTACATATTATTTATCCTCTTATGTATAATTCGCTGGATTCGCTCATTTATCAAAAGCATGATGAAAAGGCAAGCCGCATAGATGCCATCTGGGAATATCGCGGCGACAAAATCAACGTAGAAGAAATCAATCCTGCAGAGCTCAAGTTTGATCTCATAAAATCTCCCGAGATGAAGGCAAACATTGTTCTGGAACAAAGATCCATTCCCCTCAAACGGGAATTGAAAATCATTGAAGAAATCCGTTCGCTCATTAATCTGGCACAGGAAAGAATTTCTATAATTCAAAAAGAAATAGATGATTTTAATGCACAGATCAAACAGTTAGACAAAGATATTGAAGACACTAAAAAGAAAAACGAAGGCATGCCTCAGGAGTTCACCCAGCTTTCAGATGTGATTATTGCAGATACCCTGGAAGAACGCAAAAAAGTTGAACAGGCCATTGCTTCAAAAAATCGTGCAATTTCTCTTATCCAGGCAAACCTCAACAAAAAAATCGGCACGGAATTTAAAGACAAAAAAGAATGCCTGGCTGCTCTGGACAAAAAGCAAATCGATATAGAATCAAAACTAAAGGATCTTTATCTTGAGCGCAATTCCCTGGTTAAACAATTCGCCGAACAATACGAAGAGGAAAAATCCGCGCAGATTCAAAACGTCGAAACAATCGTACAGTCTATAACCCAAAAAATCCTTTCGAACTCATAAATCGCAAAAATTCTTTAAAATTTCTCAAAATTTTTTCATTTTATATCACAAAATGAGAGTCTGGCCACCTATATTAATATAAGCAAATATGGAGGATTTTATGAGTATTAGTTTTGGCCGTACATTTAGAAACAGACGTGCAGGAAGAAAATCAGATGCATCAATTACTTTTACAAAGGATGAACCTTTTTCAATTTGTTATTACCTTTATGTGCTCTTTGAAAATATAAGTAATAACTACATCATTTCGGATTATTATGAAGGTATCAAAGCATTCCTTGAAAGTGTAGAAAAAATGAAAAAAACAGAACGTCTCAATAAAGTTTTGCAGGCAGAAATTCAACATCTTGAAAAACAAAAATTATTAGTTCCTCTTAATGAAGAAGCAGTTACAGAAGACATGTATTTTGACGACTGTGATGTTCCTTTTCATTATGAACAGGACAGAAGAATTGACAGGTCTATCAGACATTATGGGAGTGTCTCTAGTCTGGCAATTGATATTCATCGTGTGTTATTTACACATCAAACTCCAGTTTTTTCTTCAATAATCAATACTGTTGTTTTTAGTAATTCTGAAGACCTCTCTCTTTCTTCGGAACTTAAACTTACTAAAAAGATGCAGAATTCAATTCTGAACATCGAAAAAACACAATTCCTTGTTGACCAGGTACAGCTTTCTCCGGAAGAAGCACGCTACGTTTTGTTTTTGTGCCGCTTTAATACAAACCGAGATTTGAATCGTATTGGAAACAACTTTGGTAATGAAATGCGAAACTTTCTTCCAGACTTACTGAATATGTCTCCGGCTGCTTTTTCTCATATGCTCAGAAGCGACCAGAAATTAAAGTCATTTGATTTTATTGATCACGACTGTGATTATAATCCTTGCCTGAATGAATGTATTGAAATTCAAAGCATTGAACCTTACTTTTGTGATTTGTTAAAACCAATTGATTGTTCTGCTGCATACGCCAAGGAAACTTTTGCTATTCCTCAGGATTCTCTTGATATTTGTGCTGACCTTCTTAAAAGTGATAATCCTGTTTCTATTCTTTTTTATGGAAAACCAGGAAGCGGAAAAACTGAACTTGCAAAAACAATTTGTAAAGAATCTGGAAAGAAAGTTTACATTTTTAAGAACGAATCCGAAACTGAAGGCCGAAACCTTTTGGGAAAACTTGTGTGCCTTCTTTCAATGGAACGCAAGGATTCTGTTTTGATTGTTGATGAAGCAGACTCTCTTATAAGCACTCTTGATTTCTCTTTCTTTGGGGCAATGCCTTCAAAACGAAAAGGAACAATTAACAAGATGCTTGAAAACAACAAGGATTCTGTTATCTACATTATCAACCATCAGCGCCAGATTGATGAATCTACACTTCGCCGCTTTACCTTCAGCATAAAGTTTGAAGCAATGCCTGCAACTCAGCTTAGATCTATTGCTAAAACAAAAATTGACCCAATGGAACTGTCTGAAGATACAAAGCAGCAGATTCTTGATATGTTCGATAAATATCGTCTTACAGGTCAAAGTGTAGACAATATTGTTAAAACTATTGAAGGCATGGAATGTAAGGAAGAAGAAACTCTCCTTAAAAAAGTTCAGATTGTAATGAAGGAAAATTCTCTGCTTCTCAATGGTAAGTCAAAAATCCGCAACACGGTAAAAGCAGAATATGACCCTTCTATACTTAATGCCAGCATGAACCCACTCCAGATTGTGGAAATGGTACAGAATGCTGCTAAATTCGCAGAAAAGAATAAGGGTACAGAAAGCGGAATCAGAATGCTTTTTTACGGATTAAGTGGAACTGGTAAAACAGAACTTGCCCGTTACCTTGCGGAAAAACTTGGTAAGCCTTTGCTTTTAAAAAGAGCCAGCGATATTCTGGGCATGTATGTTGGACAGAATGAACAGAATATTCGCGATGCTTTTGCCGAAGCAGAAGCTTCTGATTCCATTCTTCTTTTTGATGAAGCCGACACTTTCTTTTATGACCGTAATCAGGCACAAAGAAGCTGGGAACGTTCAACCGTAAATGAGTTCCTTACACAAATGGAAGAATTTTCGGGAATCCTTGTTTGTACTACAAACCTTCGAAATATTATGGACCCTGCAATGCAGCGCCGCTTCCATATTATGGTTGAGTTTAAACCTATGAAGTTTGATGGTATTAAAACAATGCTCGAAAAATATTTTCCTGCTTATCATCTTTCGAATAAAGAAATTGAAGAGCTGGAAGATTGCCAGAGTGTTACCCCGGGTGATTTTGGAGCCCTTTCAAGCCGTATTCGCTTTATGAACCAAGATATTGTCAACAGCGAATACATTCTGCAAGAGCTTAAAAAGCTTCAGGAAGAAAAGAAGAATCAGTGGCAAGAGGAAGGAAAGGCAAATAGAAAGATTGGTTTTAGTGCCTAAGAACGGAGAGTTGTCTCTTATTTAGCGTCCTTCGAATCCTGCTTGCCGTATTGTGCCATGTGAGCTTTGATTGCCTTAAAAGTTTTATCGCTTATGTAATGTTCAATGCGGCAGGCATCTTCTGTTGCAGTTTTCTTATCTACACCAAGATTCATAAATAAAGTAGAAAGAAGGCTGTGACGTTCATAAATTGTTTTCGCGATTTTTTCACCTGCCTTTGTAAGCTTTATTGCTCCTGAATCAGATTTTTCTATATAACCTTTATCTTTAAGAACTCCAAGCGCACGACTTACAGAGGGCTTTGAATAGCCTAAATAATTTCCTATATCTATTGCCAGAACTGTGCTTGATTCTTTTGAAAGCACATAAATTGTTTCAAGGTACATCTCTCCAGATTCCTGTAATGACATATGCAGAATCTCCTTTTTTTCTTATTCTTACTTTAAATTAACATAGAATAATAAATAGTTCAACTTTCAGGGGATTGTGTCGGGTCAAGCCCGACAATGACACGCAGGTGTTGACAAGTTAGCACCTGCTAACTATACTTTAACACAGTTAGCCGTTGCTAACTTCTTTTTATACCCCGCGGTTAGCAATAACTAACCCAGAGCAAAAGATCAGGAGAAATATAATGATGCCTCTTATTTATGCACAAAAGGATGAGCCTCAGATCATCAAAAAAATTGGTGGTAGTCCAGAGGTAAAAAAACACCTGGAAGATCTTGGGTTTAATGTTGGTGGCCAGGTAAGCGTTGTAAGCTCACTGGGCCAGAATCTTATTATTAAGGTCAAAGAAAGCCGCGTAGCTGTAAGTGATGAACTCGCAAAAAAAATAATGATATAGGAGATATAAACAGTGAAAACATTGAGAGATGTGAAAATCGGAGAAACAGTAACTGTTGTTAAGCTTCATGGTGAAGGCGCAGTTAAAAGACGAATCATGGACATGGGAATAACCAAGGGTACTTCTGTTTTTGTACGCAAGGTTGCTCCTCTTGGAGACCCTGTTGAAGTAACAGTAAGAAATTACGAGTTGTCACTTCGCAAGGCCGATGCAGAAATGATTGAAGTTGAGGAGGTGTAAAATGGGAATTCGTATTGCACTTGCAGGAAACCCTAACAGTGGTAAGACAACCTTGTTCAATGCTCTTACCGGTTCAAATCAGTTTGTAGGTAACTGGCCTGGAGTAACTGTAGAAAAGAAAGAAGGTAAGCTTAAGAAACACGACGATGTTATCATCACAGACTTGCCTGGTATTTATTCTTTGTCGCCATATACTTTGGAAGAAGTTGTTGCACGTAATTATCTTATTGGCGAACGCCCGGATGCAATCTTAAACATCATCGACGGAACTAACCTGGAAAGAAACCTTTATCTTACAACTCAGCTTACAGAGCTTGGCATTCCTGTAGTTGTTGCTGTAAACATGATGGATCTTGTAAAGAAAAACGGAGATCAGATAAACATCGAAGAGTTGTCAAATCAGCTTGGCTGCAAGGTTATGGAAATTTCTGCTCTTAAAGGAACAGGAATTATGGAAGCCGCAGAAGAAGCTATCAAAATGGCTCAGAACGGAAAGACAGTTCCTCTTCACACTTTCAGTGGCCCGGTAGAACATGCAATTGCTCACATTGAGGAAGCTGTTATTCATGATCTTCCAGAAGAACAGCAAAGATGGTATGCAATAAAAATCTTTGAACGTGATGACAAGGTTTTGAATCAGCTTAAGATTCCTGCAGATACATTGGCTCACATTGAAAAAGACATCAAAGCTGCAGAAACAGAACTTGATGATGATGCAGAAAGTATTATCACAAATGAGCGCTACGTTTACATTGCACAGGTTATTAAAGCCTGCTACAAAAAAAAGAACGCCGGTTCTCTTACAACTTCAGACAAGATTGATAAGATTGTTACAAACCGCTGGCTTGGTCTTCCAATTTTTGCTGCAGTTATGTTCTTAGTTTACTGGGTTGCAATGGTTGCTGTTGGTGCACCTGCTACAGACTGGGCAAACGATGGACTTTTTGGCGACGGATATCACCTGTTTGGCATTGACGGCGGCTATGAAGAAGTTGCAGAAAATTATGCGGGTGCCGCTGCAATTGTAGACGGTTATGATTTATATGTAGAAGAAAATGGTTCTGCTCCAACAGGCGATTTCATTTACACTCTTGAAGATGAAGAAACTCTGGAAATCAGCGAAGAAACTGCAAGCCTTACTGATTATGCAGAAGCAGTAAAGACACTTGAAGAAATTGGCGATGAACCTGATCCTGCAGAATATGGCGTTTGGGTTCCTGGTATTCCGGCTCTTGTAGAAGCAGGTCTTGATGCCGCTGGTGCCGCCGACTGGCTTAAGAGTCTTATACTCGATGGTATTGTTGCCGGTGTTGGTGCAGTTCTTGGATTTGTTCCTCAGATGCTCGTACTCTTTATAATGCTCGCCTTCCTTGAAGCTTGTGGTTATATGGCTCGTATTGCATTCGTTCTTGACCGCATCTTCAGAAAGTTCGGTCTTTCGGGTAAATCATTTATTCCAATGCTCATTGGTGTTGGTTGTGGTGTACCTGGTATTATGGCAAGCCGCACAATTGAAAATGAACGCGACAGACGTATGACAATCATGACAACAACATTCATTCCTTGTGGTGCAAAAGTTCCTTTCATTGCAATGATTGCCGGTGCGATTTTTGGTGGTGCTGCATGGATTTCTACTTCTGCTTACTTCATTGGTATGGCCGCAATTGTAATTTCGGGAATCATGCTTAAAAAGACAAAGATGTTTGCAGGCGACCCTGCTCCTTTCGTAATGGAACTTCCTGCTTACCACTGGCCAACTTTAGGAAACGTACTCCGCTCAATGTGGGAACGCGGCTGGTCATTTATCAAGAAAGCCGGAACAATCATTCTTCTTTCAACAATCGTAATCTGGTTTACAACATACTTTGGTTTTGCAGAAGACGGATTCCGCATGCTTGGCGAAGATGAACTTGAATTCTCAATTCTTGCAAAAATCGGAAACTGCATTGCATGGCTCTTTATTCCTCTTGGATGGGGTAACTGGCAGGCTGCTGTTGCAAGTATCACTGGTCTTGTTGCAAAGGAAAACATCGTTGGAACAATGGGTATTCTTTATGGTGGCGGAGAACTTACAGCATGGCAGTCTCTTGCTCAGGCATTCACAGGTGTAACAGGATTCTCATTCTTAGTATTCAACCTTTTGTGTGCTCCATGTTTTGCTGCAATTGGTGCTATCAAACGCGAAATGAATAATCCTAAGTGGACATGGTTTGCCATTGGGTATCAGTGTGGATTTGCTTATGTAATTGCTTTGATTATAAACCAGCTTGGAGGAGCATTCACAGGCAACTTGAATATCTTTGGATTGATTGTTGCACTTGCTGCAATTGCCGGAATAGTTTACATGCTCTTCTTCAAAAAATATACAGAAGCAAACAAGCTTGAAATAAAAGCAAGTAAATAATTTTTTACAGGAGGCACAGGATGATGTGGATTGCAGCTAATCTTGGAACAATTCTTATTTCTCTTTTTCTGCTTCTTCTTGTAGCGGGAATTATTCGTTCACTAATACAGAATAAGAAAAAGGGAAAATCATCCTGTGGCGGAAACTGTGCACATTGCAAGATGTGCCCAGCCTGTAAAAATAAAACATCTACTATAAAATAATTCCTACTCTAAAATATGCCCGACATGTCTCTTTTCAAAGAACATGTCGCGGTTTGTAAGCACGATAATAACAGCAGCAATAACCTGAATCTTTTCATCTTTTGTTTTTTCGATGATAAGCTCGTGGGCAATCCCAACTTTAAGATCAATTTTCTTATGCTACTTATCGTAGCATTCACAAAAATCCCACATTTGCAAAAAACATTATTATCTTTATAAATATGAATAAGTCAGATTTGAAACGAGATTATTGGATGCTTGATGGTCGGTTTGCCAAAAAAGGATATGACTGGTGGTGGCATAATTTTACTGCGGTAAATGAAAAAACTGGCGAAGAACGAAGTTTTTTTATTGAATATTTTACATGCAATCCGGCGATGGCTGGAGACGGTGCTATTCCTGTTTTAGGCCAGCTTCCCGCTAATAAAGAAAAAGGAATTCGCCCAAGTTATCTTATGGTAAAATGCGGCTGGTGGGGTGAACAGGCAACGCAACTTCATAGATTTATTTCCTGGAAGAATGTAAAGATTTTTAGCGATGCACAGGGTTATCATTTGTCTGCAGGTGACTGTTCTGCATGCGAAGCTCAACTTACGGGCACTGTAAATATTTCTGAAGCAGAAGCCGCTGTTCACCCGGAATGGATGTGTAATTCTGGCTCTATGTCATGGGATATTCAGGTAGATAAAAAAGTTGCTTTTAATGTTGGATATGGTGCCGGCAGCTTGTTCCGAAGACTCAAGGCTTTTGAAATGTACTGGCATGCGCAGGGAATGAAGTCTTTGTATTCTGGAACAATTATTTGTAATGGTGAAAAATATATTGTCAGCCCCGAAAAATCTTTTGGTTATGCAGACAAAAACTGGGGTGCCGATTTTACTTCTCCATGGGTGTGGCTTTCTTCCTGCGATCTTGTAAGCAAAAAAACTGGACAGCGCTTAAATGATTCTGTTTTTGATATAGGCGGTGGACGTCCAAAAGTTTTTGGAATTGCATTGAACCGCAAACTCCTCAGCGATTTCTGGTACGAAGGAAAATCTTATGAATTTAATTTTTCTAAGTTCTGGACCTTCTGTCGCACAAAGTTTGACTGCAAAGAAACAGAAGATAAAATAATCTGGTACGTTCGTCAGGAAACTACAAACGCCGTAATGGAAACAAACATCGAATGCGAAAAATCAAAAATGCTTTTAGTAAATTATGAATCTCCCGACGGCGCAAAACGTCACAACCGACTTTGGAATGGCGGCACGGGAACAGGAACAATCAAGCTTTATCGTAAGCACCCAGGCGCTGGTAACAAGCTTGAACTCCTTGACGAAATTCAAGCTTGTCATGTTGGATGTGAATGGGGGGAATACTAAACTGAGCAGTTATTTTACTGAGCGTACCAGGCGGATGCCGGGATTAGACAAACCGGAATTTGGTTCAGCATGTGCTCTATAATACACAGAGCAGTTGGTTGCACTCCCACCCCAATAACCGCCACGACGAACACGACTTCGTTTTCTTACTTCTTCTGGCTCTGGCGCACCTAAAGGATCGGTTAGCGTTGTTTCACCGTTATCACCTGCCGTAGCTCTAGAATCATACCAATCCCAACACCATTCCTGTACATTACCACTCATATCATATATACCAAGGGTATTAGGTTTCTTTTTTCCAACCTGATGCGTTCCATATCCTGGAGTACCCTCTTTTGCTTTTGTACTGCTTGTTATACCATCTGGAAGATTAGACTGATACCAACCAACAGCATCTAAAGCAGAATCTACACCAGCTGAAAATTTAGAAGATCTGTCTGCTCCGCTGTAATAATAGTTCCAGGCCTCAGCATTAGGATTGCCACCATGAGCCGCAAACTCCCATTCAGCTTCGGTTGGAAGACGGTAACCTTTTGAACCTTGTACAAGTTTAACATCTGCGTCAATAATTTTCCCTTTTTCTACTTCTTTTACTGTGATTTTATAAGCCTCTGCAAGTCCAGCTTTCTTGCTTAATGCATTACAAAAATAGACTGCATCATACCATGTTACACTATCAGCCGGACGATATTTTTGGGTTTCTCCCTCTGCAAGAGGATATTTGCCTGTTTCTGTATGTTTAAATGGAGACGCTTCCAACATATATTCTGTATCATTTACAGTTACCTTCTGGTCTGTCATTATTGATGTGTAAAGCTCCTGTGTA
>JAEEGH010018474.1_pt1 | contig 14741 bp, 13 predicted proteins | sample 9134181 | NCBI WGS metagenome assembly JAEEGH01 (sample SAMN16246544, study PRJNA631951) | gut metagenome | biome: gut microbiome; feature: rumen; material: DP-attached | host: Bos | place: Iran: Karaj | collected 2018-10 | reverse complement strand
GTAGGACACCCGCACCAGGGGAGTCTTGATTTCCACCACATTCCTCAAGATCTTCATGGTCTTATTCGGGATGTAGTGGATGAAGGGGATGCCCTCTGGCGAGACCGCGATGCGGTCCATGCTGAAGTTCATGAAGTCGCCGATACGGGCGCCGATGCAGCAGTTGAGGACGAAGATGTCCTTGGCCATCTGCAGCTCCGCCGGCACCTCGGTCTCCAGGACCGTCTTGAACTCAGACTTGCGCAGGAAGAACGGCTCATCGTTCTTCATCCTCATCATGTTCTTGAAGCGCTCGTGAGAGATTTTGCGGAAGGGGGACTTGAAGATCTCGTCGGTATTCTCCAGCTCATTGAAGAAGGCCCGCAGGCCCTTCATCTCGTGGACCACTGAGTTGTTTGAGATCTTTTTGGTGGGGTAGCGCTTGCGCCCGTCCTTCACATACAGCTTCGGGTACTGCGCAACGTAGAGGTACTCGTCAGCGATAAACGCCCGGTAGTCCATCAGCATCGACACGTCGAACTGCTCGGGCATCATGTTCGAGTGGCCTTTGATATGGAGGAAGCGCTCCATCCGCCGGCACATCGCCTCATAATGCAGGTGCCTATGTTCGCCGATCACGCCATCCCGGTAGGCCTCTTCGATATAGCGCTTGAAGCGCTGAATCAGGTTCTCTTTGTCAGTGGGGTGGAGGATAGCCTCCGGAGTCTCCGGATTCAGAATCTTGTCCACCTCAACTTGCAGCACCTCGCTCCGCATATCCATCCCCGCAATCTTCATATGATTGTAGGCCGCGTTGATGGCCGCAAAGTACTCCTCAATCTCGGTCTTCAGCTTTGGATTATACACCGTGACCCTGGGCCTCAAAGTGCCCTCGGGCGTGAAGACCGCCAGCTGTTCGTTAGGTATCTTCCGGCCGGTTGAGTAGTACATGGTCAGGGCCCGGCCATCCGTGACCCGGAACCTCAAATTTGTGGTCCCGCGAGCCGATGTCGTTCGGCAGTAAAGAGTGATTCGTTCCATACCTATTTTAACATTCCAAAAACTATCAAAAAAATGCTCGGAAACTATCGAAAAACCCTTCAAAAAATAGGAATTTAAATTATTTCTAACCCCTACTTTTTTACCCCTTTTTGGGGTGATAGTTACCATATTAATCTACCAAAGGTAGATAATTCGCACAACATGACAAAATTCCTCGCACAACTTATAAAAAATAAGTGTTCGATTCCGTTCTTTAAAATGTTAAAATTTAGCGACTTGCCCGATTCTTAAAACACAGTTAATTCATCGTGTTTTTTTGAATTGTTCCCTTTGGGGGCTTCTTCCATCCACCATTCCAATTCATCATCGATCCCAAGTTTATTGAATTTCAGGTTGAACAGGAGGCAAAAAGCATATCTTACTACTGTCCACCAGGGGGAGATATAGAACGGGACGTGTTGAGCTTGTTCATCATCCCAGATGAGCCCAAATGCTTCATTGACTTTGTCTTCTTTTTTCTGTGCATTCTTCACGAATGCCATAAACTCTTGGAATTGTTCGCGGGTAGGTATCATAACAACGTTGTTTCTCAATTGCAAAGTTCGATCAAATAGTCGCCGTGGACAAATCGTTGCAAACCTTGCAAAGATTTGGATGTTTGTCTGGAAATGTTAATAGCATAAAGTATCTGATGTCCAAATTGTTGCAAACCTTGCAACGATTTGATAGACTGTTTTGGATGGCATAACTTTGCCGAAAATAAGGAAAGACGATGATAATAATTCCCGATGTCCACGGACGCAAATTTTGGCGAAAAGCAGTTAATGAATACATGGGAGAGGAACCTATCCTTTTCCTCGGAGATTATTTGGATCCCTACACTTACGAGGGCATTACGCCTGCTGGTGCGTTTGAGGTTTTCCACGAGATAATGGAAATCAAGAAATCAAATCCGGAAGCGGTTACGCTCTTGCTTGGAAACCATGATTTGCATTATCTGAATCCTGCGATGGATGGCGGTAGACTGGATCACAAACGGAAAGAACAGATTATCCAGGATATTACGTGTAATGCAAGTATTTTCCAGGTTGCGGCATCGGCAACCATTGGTAGCAAGAAGTACCTTTTCACTCATGCAGGTGTTAAAGGAGGATGGCTTCAGAAGCATAAAGACGAGCTTGGGAATCCAACCTCGGGAGACCTTGCTGACTGCCTGAATTCTTTGTGGCTTGATATCGACAGACGTCCTCTTTTGCTTGAGATGTTGGCAGACGTACCATACAGCCGTTGGGGAAGCAGCCTGTACGGAAGTCCTGTTTGGAACGATGCTGATGACATTGACGATACCCAGGAAGAGGTCCCGGGTTATGTACAGGTTTTCGGCCATACACAACAGGTTTCAAAACCCGTTATCGGGCAGCACTTTATGTGCTTGGATGTGCGGTGCGCTTTTAGGTTGTATGATAATGGACCCATTCAAGCCCTTGTGTAAAAGAAAAAAGATGGACCAGATTTACTTCACGGCCGACTTGCATTTCGGCCATCCCAATATCCTGAAGCATTCACCCAAGCGGCCGTATTCGGATACGGTGGATATCGTGGCGCATGATGCGTGGCTGCTGGATCTGTGGTGCAGCACGGTGGACAAGCGTGATACAGTCTATATCCTTGGGGATCTGACGTTTCTAAAGAGCGAGGAGGCGCATCGGCTTCTGGAAAAGCTGCCCGGGAAGAAGTTCCTGATTGAGGGAAATCACGATGGGTCGATTCGCGCGTACCACAACTATTTCAGGGAGGTCTATCAGATTAAGGAGATGCGGTTCAAGCCCACAGTGGCGCCTTTTCTGAAGGAGGACTTTAGCGTAGTGATGTGTCATTATCCGATGGTGACGTGGAACCAGAAGCCGAGGGGTTCTGTGATGCTGCACGGGCATAGCCATGGGAAGTTGGATGACTATAACGCCCAGTCGATGGACTTGCGCTTTGACGTTGGGATCGACGGGGCTTTGGCCAACCTGCGTTTTCTGACGTTGGAGGATGTTTACAACGCTGCGACAGAAAAGATTACGCAGTACAAGTGTGATACGTTTGAAGAGTATGCGAGGAATAACTATAGGGGAGAGGTGAGGTAATAATATGAGCACCGGGGACGTCAGATAACCCTCAACTCCCTCCCTTCCAGATACTTGTCCAGCAGGTCCCGCGTGCGGAGCTTGACAAAGCAGGTGGGGGTGCCGTCGGTGCAGGCGAACCATTCCGATTGGGAGATTGCGGCGTCCATCACGAGATGGACCGGGGCGGACTCAGGCAGGATGGCGCTGAGGATCGTGGTGGCGCCTACGCGTACGCCGGTGAGCTCCCACAGTTTCTCTGCCGAGGCGAATGACACGCGGGGGATGCCTCCCATCGCTGCGCAGAAGTCCCGGGTGACGAAGGGCTTGTCGTCGGAGGTGACATATAGGTAGAATTCTGTCTGCTGGCGGTTGCAGAGGAAGATGGTCTTGACGATGTGGATGCCGATTTTGGCGTCGATGTGCTGGCAGTCCTCCATGGTGATGCCGGGGTCTGTGTCCACGCGGCTGAAGGGGATGGCCTTGGCGGCAAACGTTTCGTAGACAAGCTGTTGCAGCTCCGTTCCGAACTGTGGCGGCGGAGTGGATACTGGCTCGCTTACGTAAAAACCGTCCAGTTGCTCCCGAAGCTGCTCCACGGTATCGACGATGCGGTTTCCCGCCAGTTCGTCTTTGGTCCGATATCCCCAGCTCACGGCAATGGCCCCGATACCTCCGTTTGCCGCCGTGCGCATATCGGTAGGGGAGTCCCCCACCATTACGGCTTCTTCCGGGCCGATGTTTCCTTTTGACAGCACCTCTTCCACGATGGCAGGGTCTGGCTTCAGAGGCTGTCCGGGCCGGTTTCCAAGTATCGCAACGAACTGAATGTCAGGGAAAAACTCCTTGATCAGGGACTCCGTTCCTTCCTGGAACTTATTGGACGCCACTCCCATTTTCACCCCTTTTGCCTGCAACTCGCTGAGCAGTTCCGGGATGCCCGGATACGGCTTTGTGTGCACGTCGATGTGTGCCTGATAGTACTTCTTGAAGTCTGCAAGAGCCTCATCGACCCTCTGGTCGTTGATTTCCTGGCCCGAAGTCTCCATGGCCCGCTGCACAAGGTTACGCACCCCGTGCCCCACCATCTTTCTGTATTCATCGACGCCGTGGAGCGGCAGAGCGCGCAGCTTCAGCGCATGGTTGACGGCCTCCGACAGGTCTTCCAGCGTGTCTATGAGTGTCCCGTCCAGGTCCCAGAGTATCAGTTTCTTCATAAATGTACAATATTGACGCGAAGTTACTGTTTTTTCCTGAATCGCCGGCCACTGTCGCAAAAAGGAAACGACGCGTAGGGTGTTTACTGCCCTTCACCGCGCACACCGGTCCACTGTACTGGACCAGTAGGCTCAAAAAGGCCCGTTTTTGATGCTACCCTGCCACGCGAGTGGACCGGTAGGAGCACCGATGCAATTTTTTCTTGCAAATCCAACAATATTCCTTATATTTGTAGACGGATGCGCTAAACCTGGCGTCCGCCTTGAACTATGAATGCTTTCAACGACATTGACGCACTTCTGCGTGTCATTTCCCGGGAAAAGGACATACTCAGATTCCTGTTCGTGAGCAGGAAGGCGCCGTCGCTCCGAAGGGAGCAGGCGTTGGAGAACTTCTTATCCCAGGACACCCGCAGGCTGGATTATCTTCTGGAACACGGGGTCATCCGCGAGGCGGATGGCCTGCTGGTGCTGGAGGATACGTACCTGCGCTTCTTCGAGGAGGTGCTGGAGGTGAACGAGGAAATCAACGTCCTCTCCGTCAAGCAGCATATCGACGCGCTGAACGAGAATATCGAGCTCTGGCTCACGGTGGGCTCGGACGCCCGCAGGCACCGCTATATGGGTGAGATCCTGCGGATCCTGCGGAGCATCGCCCTTTCCACGCACCGCAACGTCATCGACCTCAAGCGGGCCATCGACAGCACTTACAAAAATGAGCGGGACTATGCCGTGAAGCGCAAGCGCCTGGAGAACCTGGACCGCAAGCGGGCCGATATCGCCCTACTGATCAAGGAGGCGGAAAAGCTCTTCGACGTGCGCCAGCAGGTGTTTTTCGGCCCTGGGATGGACGCCCACCTGAAGGAAACGGTGGCTGACGTAAAGGATTCGCTTACAGAATCTTATCACGGCCTGCTGGAGCTGGACCGCCAGATCATAGTGTACCTGAATAAGATTGAGGCGGAGCAGCGGCTGGTGGAGAAGATCCGCCGCATCAAGTACCTCAAGGACCAGCTGGTGTGGGAACAGTCGACGGATGTGATCTGGGCGCTGCAGACGCATCGGCCCGCATTCCTGGAAAAGCGACCCTGGTACAACTGCCTGCCGTCGCTGGAGGCGCTCACCAATACGCCCGACGGCATCGCCGCCCTGAAGGATGCGCATGCCGCGCTGAAGAACCCTACCGCCATGCGGAGGATGGATCCGGAGCCCCTGACGCCCGAGGAACTCTCCCGGGGCGCGGTTGTGAAGGATACCCTGAACACTTTCGAGGTGCGGAGCGCCTTCCTGGGCAGTTCCAAAGACCTGATGAGCTTTTTGCGGGAGAGAGAGGAGGCTCTATCTGGAGCATTGACCCTCTCTTCTGCGGAAGAAAGAGCATCCTCTCTCTCCGAAGACACCCTTACCCTTTTCTGCCGCCTCGCAGTAGAATTCGACGAAGATTTCCGCATCACGGACCGCTATGAGCAGTCGGGCGGCTTCACCTATCCCTTAATTTTTGCAAGATGATCAGGACCAAAGAGATATTCGAACTCCTCTCGCGGGGAGGATTCATCAGCCAGGACAGCACGCGGGCCGATGTCCGCCGCCTCTATGACTATATAGAGGAGAACTTCGACGAATACAAGGCTTATTATCAAGGCATTGGCTTTGTGCTGGAGCAGGGGAACGGCTACTTCCATTTCTCCCGCGAAGACTCCCGCACGGAGCTCACCCGCCGCCTCACCGCCCTGGGCGTGTGGATAGACCGGCTGGATTTTGTGAAGACCTTCCACAGCGGCTTCTCCACCGGGGTGCGCTTTACGCCATCGGCCATCACCGAGGCCATATCGGCCGATGTGGAGCTGAAGGAAAAGGCCCGGAGGCTTTATCCCGGGCAGCACAGCGCCAAGGACACGGTGCAGATGCTGCTGGACGATATGGACAAGGCGGGGTTCATCGAACTGGAGAACGAGTTCGAGCAGGTGTACAAGGTGACATCGGCCTTCCATTTCCTGGAAGGGCTGGTGGAAATGTTGACGATCAGCGAAGAGGAGGCCGCAGATGAGACAGCTCAGTAGAATCGTATTTGTGAACAGCGCAAACATCCGCTACGGGGAAGTGCGCCTGGACGGGAATGTGCATCTGATTGGCACACAAGGCGTTGGAAAGAGCACCGTGCTCCGCGCCATCCTGTTTTTCTACACCGGGGACAAGACGCACCTGGGCATCAGCCGGGAGAAAAAGTCGTTTGACGATTTCTACCTTCCAGGCGCCAATTCCTACATTGCCTACGAGGTGGAGACGGAATTCGGGGCCTTCACGGTGCTGGCGTTCCGCTCGCACGCCCACAGCGTCTTCCGCTTTATCGGGGCCCCGTTTCGCAGGGAATGGCTGGTCGATGAGGCCGGGGAGGTGACAGCCGACTCGTCGGTTATCCGCCGTCGTCTGGACGGGGCGCCCATGACCCGAATTGTGGACGAATACCAGGAGTACCGGGACATCATTTACGGCAACAAGCGCGCCACGGGCAAGGAATTCGCCCGCTTCTGCATCATGGAAACGGCTAAGTATCAGAACATTCCGCGAAGTCTTCAGAATGTGTTCCTGGGAGCCAAGGTGGATGCCGATTTCATCAAGGACATCATCATCCGCTCCCTCGGGGACGAGGAACCCGGCATCGACCTGGTGTATTTCCGCAGCCAGCTTGCGGGTTTTGAGCGGGAGTACAACGACATTTCCCAGTGGTTCCAGAAGAACAAGCAGGGCGAGGTGACGGTGCGCCGCCAGGGGGAGAAGGTGGTGGAGCTGTACCGGAAGCTCCTGTATCTGGACGATGAACTTGTGTCGAGCCTGTTGGAGCTTCGCTACGCCCGCCGCGATGCCCTCGAGCGGATCCCGCTGCTGGAAAAGCAGGTAGAAGATACGGAGGTGCTGCAGCAGAAGTGCAGGGATAAACTGGCCGAACTGCAGGACAAGTATAACCACGAGCTTTCCGCCCTGGAGCAGGAACTGGGCGCCTTGAACGACAAGCTGGAGAGGATTCCGAAGCTTCGGAAGAAATACGAAGGACTTGGCATTCAGGCTCTTATCGAACAGGACGGGCAGGAGCCGGCACTGCAGGCTTCGCTGGAATCGGCCCGGGCGCTGCGGGAGCGGCTCACGCGGGAATATGCCGACATAACGGCCAAATACAAAGACCGCGAGCGGGAGCTTCGGCTAGGTTTCGACGCCTGGCGTGCGGCCCGGCAGGGGAGGAAGGTGGAGATTGGCGCGGCGCTGAATGCGCAGATCCAGAAGCTCTCCGAGGCGCTCCAGGCGGGGCTCTCCGGTGTCGATGAGGCTTATCGGGAGCGGGCGACAGCTCAGGAAAGCCTGGTTACGGACTTGAAGGAGCGGATAGCGGCGGAGGATAAGCAGCTGGCGCTGGCCGCCCATCTGTCGCCGTTTGCCCGGGAAATACAGGCCGCTAGTGCCGAGCAGTCTCGCTTCGCTGGCGAAAAGGGCCGGCTGGAGGCTTCCGTGAAAACGCAGGAGGCTCGTATAGAGGCGCTTATGCAGGAGGGGCAGTTCCAGCAGCATCGGGAGACGCGTGAGTGGGACGACAAACTCTCCAACATCAGTGATGAGATGAACGGCCTTAGTGCCCGGATTGCGGAAATCGACCAGCTGCTCGCCTCCATGGACGGCTCCCTCATCCAGTGGCTGTCCGCTCACAAGCCCGGCTGGGAAGAGACCATCGGCAAGGTGGCCGATGAACGTACGGTGCTCTATGCCAAGAACTTATATCCGTCGCTGGCCAAGGGGGAAACGCTGTTCGGGGTAGACCTGGACCTGAGCTCCCTGAAGATGAACGTGCGCACGCCGGAGCAGCTCATGAAGGAAAAAGGGCAGCTGGAGAAGGAGCTCGCGGGGCTGCGGGCGCAGCAGGAGGAGCTGCTGGCCGGGAAGGAATCGGCCCTCACGGCGCTCCGGAAAAAGTACAATGCCCGCCTTAAGCCGCTCCGGGAGGAACTCTCGGCCCTGCAGGCGGCGGCGCTCATGCTGCCGGCCAAGCAGGAAGCGGCGGGGGTGCGCCTGGCGCAGCTGGAAGAGAGCACACGGAGGGAGCGGGAGGCCGCGATGGCCCGCTCCAGGGAGGCCCTGCAGGCGCTGACGGCAGAGAAAGTGCTGGCGGCGGAGGCGCTGCGGACGCTCATCGGCTCGCGCGAGGCGGAGATGGGGAGGCTCCGGGAGGCCGATGTCCGTTCGCGGCGGTCTCTCCGGAAGCAGCACGACGACGCGCTGGCGCAGGTGGCGGCGGAGGTATCGGCCCGCGAAAAAGCGCTCTCGGCGGCGCTGGAGGGGCTGTCGCAGGAACTCGCGCGGGAACTTGCCGGGCAGGGGGCCGATGCCACGGCGCTGGAGCGGTGTGAGGCCGATATCCGCACGCTGCAGGAGCGGCTGAAGCGGATTGCTGCGAACAAGGAAACGCTGTTCCGGTACCGGCAGGACAAGGAGGAGTACCTGGACAAGCGGGATCTTTTCCTCTCTCAGAAGACGAAGGTGGAGGGGAAAAAGGCTTCACTGTCTGAGCGTTACAAGCTGCGGCGCAGGAAGGAGGAGGATGCCCTTTCCCTTGCGGCGGCCTCCCTACAAAAACTTCAGGAGCGGCTTCGGCAGCTCCGGGAAGGCCTTTCGGAGGCGGAGAACTTCGATGAGAGCAATGCGTTTCCGCTGCTACCGGAGGGGCGGGAGAGCGCAACGGACAAGACCTGCCGGCAGCTCATTGATGCCATCCACCGGGTCCTGAGCGAAAAGCGGAACACGGAACAGGCTTTCTATCAGTGTGTTAATACCTTTACCTCGCATTTTAGCCCCGGCAATATCTTCGACTTCAAGACGGACAACCACTCCGACGAGGAGTACCGCGCCTTTGCCTCGTCGCTGGTGGAATTCATGGAATCGGACAAGATTGAGGAGTTCCGCAGCCGCACCAGCGGGCACTACACGGAGCTGCTGCTGCGCATTTCCCACGAGATGGACGAGGTGTCGCGCAATTCCTCCGAGATTGCCGGCATCGTCAAGGACATCAACTTCGACTTCAAGGAAAAGAACTTCATCGGCGCGGTGAAAAGCATCGAGCTCCGCACCATCCCGTCGGCCGATAAAATGGTCACCCTGCTCTCCCGCATCAAAGAATTTGCCGATGAGCACGGGTACGACCTGGAGCAGGTGAACCTCTTCTCCGGGGCTTCCCGTGACGAATCCCGCAGCGCTGCCGTGGAGCATCTGCTGTCGCTGATGAAGCTGCTCACGGGCGAGCATGCGATGCGGCCCCGGCTCACACTCAGCGATACCTTCCAGCTCCAGTTCCGCATCACGGAGAATGACAACGACACCGGCTGGGTGGAGAAGATTTCGTCCGTGGGCTCCGATGGCACGGATGTGCTGGTGAAGGCGATGGTCAACATCATGCTCATCAATGTGTTCAAGGAGCGGGTGAGCGGGCGGTTCTCCGATTTCCGGATTCACTGCGTGATGGACGAGATCGGCCGCCTGCATCCCCGGAATGTCCGCGGCATCCTGGATTTTGCCGGGGCGCGCAATATCTATCTGGTGAACGGATCGCCCGTGCCCTACAATGTGGCGGATTACAAGCACACCTATCTGCTTTCGAAGGACGGGACGCGCACGATGATCCAGTCGCTGCTGAGCCGGAAGGAGGCGGCTGCGGAATGAGAGCATCTCTGATTCAGGTGTTTGCGGCCTTGCGGCAGGGCGAGACGGTGCCTTTCAGCCGTTTTCCTTCAGACTGGGCCGACGAAATGCTGGCCGAGGGTGGAGTCACCAGCATCGTCCGGGGCAGCCGGAAGTCGCTGAAAGTGGTTTCCAGAGCGGCATTTGACGTGTTTCTGCTGAGCAAGGGCCTTCAGCCGGAGAAGTTGGAGGAAACGGTGGAGGTCCTTTCGGGTGCCGATTCCCGCGCGCAGCAGGTGCAACTGGTGGGGGACTCGAAGGCGGTGGCTGTCCGCTCCTGTCCGGGCTTCCCGGTGAATGTGACGGGGCCGCTTAGCGTGCGGCTGGGGGAGCGGAAGATTCTGCTGTGTCCCTGCCCCGGTAGTTTCCTGTATATCAGTAGTTTTTGGGACTTCCGTATCCCCTCCGACGCCATTGTAGTGGGAGTTGAAAACATGGAGAATTTCCGCCTCCCTGAGCGGCAGACGGCAGTTTGGGAAGAGATTGCTGAGCAGTTTGGCGATGGTGGCGTGCCGCCCCTGCTGCTGGTGTCCCGCTACCCCCAGTCGCGGGATCTGGTGACCTGGCTGCAGGGCATCCCCAACCAGTATGTGCATTTCGGCGATTTCGACCTGGCGGGTATCCACATCTATTTGACCGAGTTCTACCGTTACCTGGGCGCAGAGCGTTCCGCCTTCTTTGTCCCTTCCGATCTGGAGCAGCGGCTTGCCACTTCCGGCAGCCGTGAACGCTATCAGGTTCAGTTTGAACGCTTTGGGAAGATGGAGGTACCCGATGCCCGCCTGCTCCCGCTGGTCTCGCTCATCCACCGCCACCAGAAAGGGTATGACCAGGAGGGATATATTACTCACCCCGATAATAACATATAAAAAAATGTTATTATATTTGGTAATGGATTATGGCACAGATTAAGGACGAAAAACAGTATAGGGCCGTGATGGCGCGTATTGATGAGCTTTTCTTTGAGACGGATGAGAATACACCCTCAGGCGATCCCCGTCTGCAGGAACTCGATGTTTTATCGGCTCTGGTTGAAGAATATGAACAGGAGCACTATCCTATAGAGACGCCATCTCTGTCCGAGACAATGAAGGCCCGGCTTTCCGAGAATCAATGGAGCCAGAAAGAAATGGCTTCCATGCTTGGAATGACCGCACCGCGTCTGAATGCCATCCTGAGCGGAAAGGCAAATCCTACCTTCGAGCAGGCCCGTACTATCTCCTCCCGTTTACATATCGATCCGGCCATAGTGCTTGCATAAACTGGCCCATCATCGATATAACGAGGATCTTTCATAAGAAAGAGGTTCCTGCGCTTGCTGGAAAGTGTCGTTTGCTTTGCTTTCCATATCAGTTGCTTCGCTCGGGTATGAGGTTTATCTGTTACTGTATTATTCTTGCTAAAAACACAGTATTTCTGGTACCTGTGATGTAATTATAGGTATTGGCGTTATTTGCGCACTGCTGTTTTTCGATTTGTTGCAGATGAGACAAGAATTCAGAAGGACCAACCCATCTGCAGAAGGGGATTTCCCCTTCCAATTTATGAGGCCCTAACAGATAACCGACTTTATACAAAGGGATGATGTAATCATGTTGATCTTCAATAATAATCAGACCCATTGCTCCATTCTCGTTTCCACAATGAATAAGCAGATCCCTGCAATCTTCCAGCTTTTTGAAGTCATATCTGCTACAATCTATGTCAATCGGTTGAATCCCTTCCATCCTAATGACTCTTTGGGTGAAGAACTCAAAGATATCCACTTGGCCTGCTCTTCGACTGTAGTTCTCTGAATGGATTTTATGGAAAGCGTTTGTTAAGGGAAAACTGAGGTAGCATTGAATGCTGTACAAGCGGTTTAATCTGGCACCGCTGCGATCCTCGATTTGCAGTAGGATGTTGAATGGCTTGCTCATATTATCATTTTTTGCAAAGTTAGAAGGCTCAGGGGCTGATTCCAAATCGTTGCAAACCTTGCAACGATTTGTATGTTTCTTGAGAATTGTTAATAGAATAAACTTTCTGATTTCCCAATTGTTGCAAACCTTGCAACGATTTGCAGCGTGGCGGAATCGAGCGTATCTTTGCATCAAACTCAGCGGGGTGCGCGTCGAATCCCACCCCCGCTTCAATATAATAAAGGACTTGGTTATGAAGATTCAATACGCATCGGATTTACATCTGGAATTCGCCGAAAATCGCGATCTGCTGGAGTTGGGCGGCGGGCTTACGCCAGCGGGTGATATCCTTGTTTTGGCAGGAGACATATCATATCTTGGGAATCTGGAGATGATGAAAAGGCCTTTCTTCGATTGGTGTGCAGAGCACTACCGGGAGACGTTCATCGTACCGGGCAACCACGAGTTCTATGGCGGGTATGACATCGCTCAGACCCTGGAGGATTATGAGTACGCATACCGGCCGAACGTGCGTTATATCAATAACAAGAGCGTGTTGTTGGGGGATGTGGAGCTGTTTTTTACTACGCTCTGGACGCAGATTGATCCTGTATTCCACTGGAAGGTCCAGCGGGGAATGAACGATTTCCGCTATGGTGTTCTGGATGGGCGGCGGTTCTGTGCCAATGATGTAAATCATCTTCACAAGCGTTGTGTGGACTGGTTGAGAAATGCTTTGGAGGCATCATCGGCAAAAACCAAGGTAGTCGTGACGCACCATTGCCCTACAGTTCGGGGCGCTTTCAATAACTATCCCGGTGGCGTGCTGAATTCGGCCTTCCAGGTGGATATGGACGACTTTATCGAAAAGTACGGGGCCGATTATTGGCTATATGGACATACGCACTATGCCGGTGGAAGCAGGACGGTCATCGGCCGGACGAAACTGGTTTGTAACCAGATGGGGTACGTGTGCTATGGAGAGAACAGGGATTTTGTGGCGGATGCAGTGATAGAGGTGTAGGTGGAGACAGCGTCGCGAGGGTACGATACAGGCCGTTAGGATAACGTTTGATATAGTAGCCCCTGGCTTTCCTGGCGCCAAGGGCGGCGACGAACTTATTCTTAATGCGTGAGATGTTGGAGTAGAAGACCCTTTTGGATTCTGCACAGAGGGATTCCAGGGCATCTTCTCTCAGGCCTGGATCATCGTAAAGCGACTCGCGCTCATACAAGGATTGGAGTTCCTGCCAATGGAGAAGGAGATCGTCGGCAAGGATACCTTCCGGATGCGCAAGGAACAGGCAGAAGAGCGTGCGCTCCACCGGGTTGAGGTAAATCTTCAGGTCGGCTTCAGGCAATAGGACGTGCCCGCGGTTCTTTCCGATACCCGGGGCGATGCTGATAGTATGCATTCCTGCCTTTGACATTGCACGCTTTTTTTGCAAAAGTACTTTGCGTGAGATGCAAATAAAAGCGATTACAAGCTTGTAATTGTTTGCTTTTGTCGAATGTTTTGCTATAGCTGATGGTCGATAAGGGCATTACGTGCTAATCTGCCGCAAACAGCGCGCTTGTTGTATGCAATATCAAAATAAATTTTGTAATTATTTGGTAAATGTCAACATTTTGCTTATATTTGTTGAAGAATAAAATGAGCGAATATGCTGGCATAGAAGCGCAGCTTGCCTGGTTGCTGCTGTTCTCAAATGAAGATGGTTCCCTGAGAGAATCATCTGTCGTCGATTATGCCGGAATGCTGGATGGGATGGAAGCGACGGAGCTCTTGGCTCTTGTTCGGGCGGCCCAGCGGCGTCTTGTGAAAATGGGTGTGCAGAATGAAGCTGACGCGCAGGCTCCAGTAGAGCTTTATATCGACAAGAGTTTTTGTATCCGCATGGGCGGGCCGGCAGGGACTCAAATCCCTTTTCGGCCTCTGGTGCGTGCGGTCTTCATCCTCTTTCTAAAGCATCCTGAGGGGATTCTGCTTAAAGACAGATCCCGGTTTCAGAAGGATCTGGAAGGCATTTATAAAGTAATAGCGCCCGAAGTAGATGCCGAAGACAGACGGCGCCGGGTACGAAAACTGACCGATCTGGAAGACAACGCGTTCAGTGAGAATCTGTCGGTGCTCAATGCGACTTTAGAGCGTATATTGCCAGTTTCTCAGGTGCATAACTACAAAATCCAGGGCAACAACGGATATCCGAGGCGTATTCCGCTTTCACCACTGCTCGTGCACTGGGAAGGTGCTTCTACAGGTCCACCGTAGTGTACCTCTATGCTCAAAAACGGCCGTTTTTGACGGTACCCTGCTGCGCGAGTGGACCGGTATGAGCAGTGGTGGTGGTTCCGCACCTGCTGGCGTCCCGCAGCCCCGGCCCCATCCGCGGAAGTGGATATCACAAATAATGCGGTTTAGATTCTGCCATTTAGGTAGTCCTGCCGCAGTGCTTCTGGGAAGCGCTCGATGGCGTAACGGAGCATGGTGCGGGGCATCTGCCTGTAGCGGGGGCGCAAAAATGCCTCCAGGGCGGCCTGGTCGCGTTTTCCGGCCTCGCGGAGCAGCCAGCCCACCGCCTTGTGGATGAGGTCGTGGGGGTGGTGGAGGAGAATGTCGGAAATGGCAAAGGTGTCGGCGAGCTGCCCATGTCGTACGAAGGCCATTGTGGAAACTATGCCGATGCGCTGTTCCCAGATTGTCCGGCCGTTGCGGGCAAGGTCGTAGAGGAGGCTGCGGTCATGCTGCGGCAGCAGCCATTCGCCCAGCAGGGGATAGCAGGAGAGGTCCACCAGGTCCCAGTTGTTGATGC